>Ga0310121_10003945_pt1 | contig 13339 bp, 10 predicted proteins | sample CB27_Tmax_986_MG_FD_203504 | JGI IMG/M metagenome (GOLD analysis project Ga0310121, IMG submission 203504) | Marine microbial communities from Western Arctic Ocean, Canada - CB27_Tmax_986 | ecosystem: Environmental > Aquatic > Marine > Oceanic | place: Canada: Western Arctic Ocean | collected... | reverse complement strand
CAAGGTCAATCCTATAAATTGCGTTACCCTCCCGAAGGGCCAAGAACAACGAGCCCTCCGGGTCCAACGCCATCGCGCGCGGTCCATTGAGAGCCGTACCTTCAAGGGGCGCCCCATCCGGTGTTCGGCCACGTTCACCCGTCCCACCAAAGGTTCTAATTGCACCAGTCGAAAAATCGACGCGACGAATTCGATGGTTACCGATGTCACAAATCAATAGGTCCCCCGTTGGAGTAAACACGATGCTGTGGGGACGGCGCAGTTGAGCGGCCGAAGCCGGGCCGCCGTCACCACTAAACCCCTCGACGCCAGTACCCGCCACCGTCGAAATGATGCCTGTTGCTGCCACTACCTTCCGTACTACATGGCTGTCGCGTTCCACGATGTAGAGATCGCCATTCGGGTGAAATTGGATTTCATGGGGCATATTTAGTGAGGCCTCTGTCGCCAACCCACCGTCGCCCTGATAGCCTCTAGACCCGTTGCCCGCTACAACCGTCGTGGCGCCGGACACTAGGTCAACCCTACGAATCATTTGATTGTCGAGGTCACAGAAATAAAGTGCTCCGTCGGGCCCAATTACGACGCCGTAAGGATTGTTTACCGCGTGATCAGAATTTCCTGGCTGTCCAGATCCAATAATAGTCGAGACGCCTGTCTGTCCTTCCGCCGAAAACGTAATACTCGCTGTGACTAATGCAATCCACAGCACGACTTTGATGACCTTCTGCTGAAACATAAATCACCGTATTCCTTCAGTTGTCCTAGGATGACAGTAGCTACTGGAATTCATCACGACACGCCAGCCACTCCTCAGTATGTGGCGTAGACATTAATCCACAGCCCAAACCTGCAGGACACCCCAAATACATCTGTCTGGTTGCCTCGGTCTGGCCTCTAGTGTAGTCTCTCGCTGTAACTATAAGACTTGCTGCGACGTAGCAGTACTGAGGTAAAAATATGAAACTCTTTAGGGTGATCGTGGTTTCGTTTCTGGTCGTGGGCGTCGTGGGCGTGGCCCATGCGCAAGCGCCATCCAGCGAACCGATCGGGACTCTCGCCGAGCTCATGCGCGGCATCATGTTTCCAAACTCCAACAAGCTGTTCGACCTTCAGTCGCAGGAACCTGGCAGCGAACTGCCGGAGATCACTCCCGAGATCGATGAGGCCCTGGCCGCTCTCATGGGAACAGCGTCCGCTCGCTTTTCGGGAGTCTACCGCGGCTGGCCGGACGTCGAGGGCGCTGCGGTAGCCCTCGCGGACGGCGCCAAGCTTGCCCTGTTAGAAGGTCGCCTGTGCGACAATGGCGTGCCGGCGCCCGTCGACCGCGCGGACTACATCGAAGGTGCCCGACTCCTTGAGGAATCCGCCGTCACGGTGCTCGAGGCTGCGCGCAACCAGGATTACGACGCCGCCTCTTTCGCGGTCAATTTCATCGTCGAATCGTGCTCGCACTGCCACAGGACCTACCGCGACGGTCCCGACAGCAGAGAGGAACTGCGCTGCCAGTAGCGGGACAACTGCAGCCGGCGTATTTCTCGCTTTCTGGAGATAGCAACAGATGATTCGACCCTTATTCGAGTGGCTCAGCGAACTGTCGAGTAGTATCGCTCTTCGCGAGGCATTCAACGTCTATCCCTGGTTATTAACCGCGCACGTTATTAGCACCTCGTGGTTCGCCGGACTCATCATCATGATGGACCTGCGCCTTGCCGGTATTGGCAATCTCAGCACACCATTAGTACAAACACAGAAACGTCTATTCCCGTGGCAAATGATGACCATGGTGGTCGCCTTCTTGACTGGTGGGTTCTTGTTCTACGGCGATCCCATGCGCTTCTACCCGAACTTTTGGTTCTGGCTAAAGGCGCTACTTATGTTTCTTGCGGCCGTGAACGCAGTCGTGTTTCATATGACCATCTATAAAGAAGCCCTCGAAAAACTCGAAGCCAAATTGGCTAATGCCCGATCGTGGGTCTCCTGGGATTTTTCGGGTGTAGTACCGCACAAAGCCAGGGTAGCTGGTTTCCTGTCTCTCATACTCTGGGCGGCCGTCATTATCTCTGGACGCATGATTGCCTACAGTGCACTCGTCCCACAATGGTGGCTTGACCTTGACCTTTGATTAGGATGTGACCTCATGGATTTATTACCATTTTTCCAGTGGATGGGGGGAATCCCCCTTAGTCAGTATGTTCTGAGTCACACTTGGGCCGCACCGATTGTGCAGGTAATTCACCTCGTCGCCGTTGCCGTCTTTGTTGGGTCCCTGGCGATCGTCGACATGCGGTTGCTGGGACGCGGACTCACAAGTAGGCCCTTGGCTGATATCGCACGGGACGCGCAGCCGTGGCTGATCGGCGGTTTTCTCGTTCTCTTAATCACGGGTCTTCCATCTCTCACCTCTACTGCGTTAAAGCAGTACTACAGCCCATTTTTCTGGTGGAAGGCGGAAGCCATGCTTTTCGGCATCATCTTTACGTTTACCGTGCGTCGCAAGACGATTCTGACCGACGAAGCTCAACTTGGCCTCTACTGGCCCAAGATTGTCGGCCTGCTGTCTCTTGGAATCTGGACGAGTGTCGCGATCGGTGCACGCTTGATCGGACTGATGGGTTAAGCGACTCGTAGTTCAGCTCCCGATATAGTCTCCAACTGTTCATGAAAGCCACTATCGTACTTCTCCCTGGTGACGGTATCGGTCCAGAAGTTGTGGCCGCGGCCGAACTCGTCCTTACGGCCATCGCGGAACACTACCACCACTCCTTCACGCTTACGAAGCATCCAATCGGCGGTGTGGCGCTCCGGGCGGGAGACCCACCGCTCCCGAGCGAAACGAGGGACGCCTGTGTTACGGCGGACGCAGTTTTGTTGGGTGCAGTCGGAGATCCGGAGTTCGACCAAGCGCCTGGCGACAGACGACCTGAATCAGCGCTGCTGCAATTACGCCAAGAACTCGGGGTCTTTGCCAACCTTCGCCCAGCCAAAGTTTGGCCTGGTCTTGAAGACGGAAGTTCTCTCAAAGCTGAGCTCATTACAGGGCTCGATCTCCTGATTGTCCGCGAACTCACAGGCGGGTTGTACTACGCGGAACCAAGAGGTCGGTCAGACGATGGACTTACTGCCTTCAACACAATGAAGTACTCTCGAATGGAGATTGAGCGAATTGCGAGGATTGCATTCGAGAGCGCCCGTCGACGTAACGGCCTCGTTACGTCGGTCGACAAAGCCAACGTTCTAGAAGTTTCAAGATTTTGGCGAGAAGTTGTGATCGACATCGCTACAGAGTACCCAGACGTGACCTTAGAGCATCAGTTAGTGGACTCCTGCGCTTTACTTTTGGTGACCCATCCACAGAAATTTGATGTGCTGCTTGCGGGTAATTTGTTCGGAGACATCCTCTCAGACGAAGCCGGAGCGGTCGTTGGCTCGTTGGGCTTACTTCCGTCTGCCAGCGTCGGAGGTAAAGGTGGGTTGTTTGAACCAGTACACGGTTCAGCTCCTGATCTCGCAGGGCAAGATCGAGCGAATCCTGTTGCAACGATCGCATCGGCCGCGATGCTACTTCGGCACGCGCTTAAACTCAACGACGAGGCTGACGCCATTGAAACCGCAATCGGTCAGACGCTTGCCGCTGGACTGCGCACTGCCGACCTTACCCAAACAACAGCCGCCGTGTCCTGCTCACAAATGACCAGAGCCATTCTCGATCGACTGCCATCGTGAAGGTTTGTTCTACTTCATCCCCAACACCACAAGCGGTATTATCGTCTCAGACTAGAACCGCCTTCCGAGGAGAAACACTATGCGAAAGATCGGTGGGATACTCATCATTAGTTTCGTAGTACTCGCTGGCAGTATTGTTGCTCCGGTCGATGCACAAACGAATCAGACGATAACCGACCGTCCCCTGAGCCATGGCTACAGCCGACCGGCTCGCAGTCCCCATTCCAGCCGCTCAGCGGTCATAAGCCCAAACGGGATGGTGGCGGCAAGCCAGCCACTCGCGGCTCAAGTTGGTCTCGACATCCTGAAAACAGGCGGAAACGCAATCGATGCCGCGGTCGCTGTAAACGCGATGCTAGGTTTAGTCGAACCCAACATGAATGGTATTGGCGGCGACCTCTTTGCCCTAGTGTGGAGTGCCGAGGATGAGCAACTCTACGCTTTGAACGCAACAGGTCGTGCGCCCTACGCGATCAGTCGTGACGTATTTTCTCGTCAAGGTCTGACGGAAGTCCCTTCCGATGGACCGCTAACCTGGACAGTTCCCGGTGCCGTGGACGGCTGGAACGAATTACTGCAGCGGTTCGGGACCATGACCTTCTCGGAATTACTGAGTCCAGCAATCTCCTACGCTCGAAGCGGTTTTCCCGTGAGCGAGATTATCCAGCGCCAGTGGGGCGGAGCCGCTAACTCGTTGGCACGCTGGCCAGACTCAGCCAGTACCTATCTTCCCAATGGACGCCCACCAGAAGTCGGGGAACTCTTCAAGAATCCTTCCCTGGCAACCACCTATGAAGCTATCGCACTTGGCGGCCGCGACGCCTTCTATCGTGGTGACATTGCCAGAAGAATCGTTGCATTCAGTGAAGCAAACGGCGGCTACTTTACAATGGCAGACTTTGAAGACCACACCTCCGAATGGGTGGAACCTGTCACAACCAGATACCGTGGCTATGACGTGTGGGAACTCCCGCCTAACAGTCAGGGAATCATCGCTTTAATGATGTTGAACATCCCTGAAGGATTTGACATTACGGCCATGGGTCACAACACTGCCGACACGCTCCATCTCATCACGGAAGCCAAGAAGCTCGCATTTGCGGATCGTGACACGTTTGTCAGTGACCCGAACGCAAATACCCTGCCGCTTGCCGAGTTGATCTCAAAATCATATGGTGCGGCGAGACGGACTTTAATTGACCCGAATCAAGCAAGTGCCGCGACTGAGGGAAACCCTTACGAGCATAGTGAGACGGTGTATCTCACGGTCGTCGATAAAGACCGGAACGCTGTCTCACTCATCGAAAGCATTTTCGGAAATTTCGGTTCCAGAATCGTCCCTGGCGATCTCGGATTCGCACTTCAAAATCGCGCCAGTGGATTCTCTCTTGAAGACGGCCATCTTAATAGCCTTGAACCTCACAAGCGGTCACTCCACACCAACATGCCGGGCTTTCTCACAAAGGACGGACAACCGCTAATGCCGTTTGGAGTCATGGGGGGACACATGCAACCCCAAGGTCACGTTCAAGTTTTACTCAACATGATCGACTTCGGGATGAATGTCCAAGAAGCTGGTGACGCCGCACGCGTCCGCCACGGCAGCGTTCTCTCAGTTGAACCAGGAATCTCAGATGAAGTGATTGCTGAATTGGAGCGACGTGGACATACGGTTGAGCGAACTGGTGGCATGAGGCATGGGTGGCTACCAAGCCATCCAAATAAATCCGGACACTGGAATGCTGCACGGTGGAACAGACCCCAGAAAAGACGGTCAGGCAGTCGGATATTGACATACTTGAGAACAACAACCATTCATCAGCGCCCATCGTCCCTCAGGAATCCGACACTGAGGACATCGTTACAGCCGTAACCTGTTGCCCCATACGGCTAAGTAGTCGTCGGCGCCAAGGCATAAATATCTATTATCATCTGGTAACTATTATCACAATATATTAATATTTCTGCCTTACGCCCCATGAACCTCTCAGAATTGAAGGTCTTTCTAACCGTCGCCAACGAACGCAGCTTCTCTCGAGCAGCAGTAAAGTTACACAAAACCCAGCCAGCGATTAGTCAGGCCATCAGACGCCTCGAAGAGAGCCTCAACGAACGGCTGTTCGACCGGTCATCGAAAGGTGGTCAATTAACTGAAGCCGGGACAGTGTTGTTGGACTATGCAAACCGGTTTGAGCGTCTCAGTCTTGAAACCCTCGCGGCTATGCAGGAGCTTCAAGACCTACGCCGAGGACGCGTGTTAATCGGAGCAAATGAAGCCGCCGCGCACATCGTACTACCAGTCATTAAGCAATTTCGAGCCGCACATCCACAGGCGCAAGTTGAGGTCAGTCGGCAGCCTTCGCGACAAATCGCCGAAGAAGTCTTGAGTCGAACTCTGGACTTCGGCGTGCTTACTTTTTCACCGCCTGGGCGTGGCCTCCTCGAGGTCACGCTAGGCAAGGACGAGCTTGTCATGCTGGTCAATCCGGAACACTCATTTGCCGAACGTACAACTGTCACGATGGAAGAATTTCGACAGGAAACAGTGATCGCTCATAATGACCCGTCGCCGGCGCGTGAGCGGGTTTTACGACTTTACGAAGAACGCCACACTCCCATCAACATTCAGATCGCCCTCCCGAGTCTCGATGGCATCAAACGTGCGGTTGAAATGGGTCTTGGTGTCGCACTACTGCCCAAACGATGCGCTCGTTCCGAGTTGGCGAGCCGGCGACTTCGCGCGGTCAGAGTTCTTGGTCTTGAACTACCTCGCCAGGTCCAATTAATTTATCGTCGATCTGGAGAAATGTCTCACGCCGCCGAGGCCTTCTTGGCGGAAGCCAAGATACTCTCAAACCATTCCCAACACGAAGCTGTCCGACCCGGTGAAACTGGCCAAGCCAAACCGTAAGTCATTAGAATGCGACCAGTTCTCGTGCGGCGGCCTCGATATCCGAAACTTGCGGCAAGATTTCATCTTCAAGTGTCGGACTGTAGGCACAAAAAGAATCTTGCGCACCCAAACGACGAACCGGTGCATCTAGCGATGAAAATAGCTCGTCCGCAATTCGCGCCGCAATCTCAGCCCCATAGCCCCAACTCACCCAATCCTCATAGACAATAAGCACGCGACTCGTTTTCTCGACAGAACGTCGGATGGTGGACCAGTCATAGGGGCTCAAGCACCGCAAGTCTAAGACTTCGACCGACATACCACTCTGCTGGAACAGACGATCCGCGGCCTGCATCGAACGCACAACGGTTGAACCGTAGGTCACCACTGTCAGGTCGCTTCCTTCCCGCACCACACTAGCTGAACCGAATGGAACCATATAGTCTGGTCCAGGATACATACCCCGATTATGAACCTGTCGGTATAAATGCTTTGGCTCAAGAAACAACACTGGGTCGTCACAGCGTATGGCTGTCCTCAGTAAACCATTTGCATCAAGCGCATTGGATGGCATCACTACGCGGAGGCCAGGGATGTGGCTAAATACCACCTCACCGGACTGGCTGTGATACACGCCGCCACCTCGAAGATAACCCCCGGACGGCACACGAATTACAACCGGACACGTGTAATGTCCTTTAGACCGCCATCGCATATTCGATAATTCATTACGGATCTGCATCATGGCTGGCCAGATGTAATCAAAAAACTGAATTTCAACTATTGGCTTCAATCCACGCATCGCAAGCCCAATGGCTCGACCTATGATGCCCGCCTCAGCGATCGGGGTATTCCACACCCGGTCGCTACCGTAGGTCCTCTGGAGTCCCACTGTCGCCTTGAAGACCCCTCCCTTTCCTTCAAGATCTTCCAGGAGATCATCCTGGCTCAAATCAGCAACATCCTCACCAAAACAAATGACGCGCTCATCACGCCCCAATTCGTCAGCAAGACATCGATTGATCAACTTAATCATTGTTTGAGGATCGCCTGAAGTTTGCGCCGGGTGGTTAAATTTAGACCCGGTCGGATCAACGTCTGAATATACAGCCGTCAACACGCTGGTTGGGTTCGGTGGTTCCGCACTCACTGCAACTGCAGCCGCTTTTGACACCTCGTCATCAACTTGCTGCTCAAGTTCCGTTAATGCGGTTTCCTTAATAAATTGTTCGCTGACCAGATATTCACGGAATCTCGGCAGCGGATCACGTGCGAGTTCTGCCTCAAGTTCTGCGCTTCGCCGATACACTCGGTCGTCATCCGAATTCGAGTGCGGGTGTAAGCGCAGCACGTGGGCATGAACCAATGCCGGTCCTACACCTGACCGACAGTAATCCGCCGCTTCTGATAACGCTTTATAACTTGCAACCGGGTCAGTCCCGTCACATTTCAAAACGAGAAGGTGTGGGAAATTTTCAACAAGCCTCGAAATGTCACCGCCAGGAGTCTGCACGTCAACTGGCACACTAATCGCATACCCGTTGTCTTCGATCACGAACAGCACGGGCAGTTCACCCAGCGAGGCCGCGCTAACCGCTTCCCAGAACTCGCCCTCACTAGTCGAACCTTCGCCGGAAAGTACACAGGTAATCTCTGACGGCGCATGATCTAATCGGTTATCAAGAGCTACTGCGGGATGACGGGTGAAGTATGTGGTTGCCTCGGCACATCCCACGCCGTGAAGAAAATGCATTCCTGTACTGGACGACCGTGACGCAATATGAAGACGTGAACTGCCCCAGTGATTCGGCATCTGCCGCCCACCAGAGAAAGGCGCTTTCCCGGCACCCACCGCCTCAAGTAACACTTCTTCCGCCGTCATCCCCAGCATCAGGCAAAGCGCTTGGTCTCGGTAGTACGGGTAAACCCAGTCCACGCCCGGCTTCAGCACGAGCCCAGCCGCCGCAAGCAGGGCCTCGTGCCCCGCACAACTTAACTGAAAGTAGGTTTTCTGCTGGCGCTTCAGCGAACGCTGTCGCTCATCAACCTTCCGCGAAAGGAGCATGCCTCTATACAACTTGGTGAGATTGACAACACTAACCCCAACGACCTGCTCTGTTTGCGACGTCATATCGACACCCTGCGAACCTGAAACATTGGGACACGTCTACACTCGCGACCACGCGGAGAGCGCCACATACAACGTACGGCCCATAAAAACCTCTCTGCTAGCATGGCCAATCGACTACAGAACAACGAATTCTCTCCAAACCCGAGTAGATTATCAGATGAGGGCGGCGTTGATCATGCACTAACTGAAGCATTTATTCTCCATCACATTGTGCGTCTAAAGCGATCCGTGGGTTATCCACATGTCGTCCGATTATCACTCCTAGCGCTTTATGGACGCCAGTGATAGCATCGCAACTGGTTGGGCAATTTCAGGGTCCTTCAAGCCTCATGAGCTGATTCTCGTGGCTCGGCGAGTAACTAGAGATATCGTCGAACGTAAGGCATCCAGCCTAACCAGCAAATAGGAGGAGGGTCATCATGCGGGACCGGAAGCGGCGTACTGTCTTGATTCGGTCTCTTTGTGGCTTGGTTGTCGTTGGCCTCAGCCTGTGGAGCACTCAGGCCATCGCACAAGAATCTGAAAATCCTTTTACTGGCCGGGTCGACATTCGGATGGGCCAAGGCCAATTCGAATCCCGATGTAGCACCTGCCACGGTCTCGAGGCCACAGGAAATCCAGAAGGCGGTGGCCCCGACCTGACAACCGGGCGCTTCAGAACAGCGAATAGTGATAGTGGTGTGTTCCGCGTGATTCGAGACGGCATTCGAGGAACCGCCATGATCGGGATCAACCCCGACGCGTCAGACCAGGTCGTTTGGCAAATCGTGAGTTACCTGAAATCACGAAGCCCCTCACTCGTGGCGGGAGACCTTCCAGGGTCGCCCGTGACCGGCCAACAGTTGTTCGCTGGCAAAGGTGACTGTGCTCGCTGTCACATAGTCAACGGCACCGGCGGTCGCCTGGGACCTGATCTATCTCACATCGCAGACCGTCGCGAGATCTCGGAACTACGGACTGACCTGACGAATCCAAATGCTGAGGTCGACCCGCGGTGGTGGACTCTGATCGTGACTCACAACAATGGTGCCGTCATTCGGGGCCTCCGCATGCACGAAGATTCGTTCTCACTCCGTCTGATGGACCCGGAGGAAAACCTTCGGTCGTTTTCTAAGTCACAACTTGGTGGGCTTGAACGCGACAAGCGCTCAACTATGCCCAGTTACGCCCAGTCACTCACAACTCAACAACAAGACGACCTAGTCGCGTATCTCTTGACTCTTCGGAGGGAGCAATGACCATGACCCGAGGCACTGTTCTTCTCGCCCTAGTGATCTCTGTAAACCTGATACACGCGCAGGAACCAACCACTCTGGAAGACGGCGCCCCATTCTTTTCTCCCGTAACCTGGGACCGTCTCGTCAACGCTGCCGACGAACCCCAGAACTGGCTAATGTATTCGGGGACATTCGACAGTCAACGCTTTAGCCGACTGAATCAGATCAACACCGAGAATGCGGCGACACTTGAACTAAAATGGGCCCATCACATCTCTCAACTCGACCGAAACGAAACCACGCCTCTCGTGGTCGACGGGGTTATGTTTATCACCGAGTCCCCCAGTAACCTGACCGCGGTCGACGCCGCAACGGGGCGTCCGTATTGGAGATACGAACACGAGTTACCCGATGACCTGCGAGTCTGCTGCGGACGCAACAACCGTGGTGTGGCCATTCTGGGCGAAACCCTCTACATGAGCACCTTGGATGCCCATCTTGTCGGTATCGACGCGCGATCAGGCAGCCTTTTGTGGAACACTGAAGTCGCCGATTACCAGCAGGGCTACAGTAAGACTGCTGCCCCACTCATTGTCAAAGACAAGGTCATCACGGGCATTGCTGGTGGTGAGTTTGGAATTCGAGGGTTCCTTGATGCCTACGATGCCAACACTGGAACCCGCGAATGGCGAACCTACACCATTCCAGGTCCGGATAATCCCGATAATCGATCCTGGGCGGGCGACTCATGGCGAACCGGTGGGTCGCCGACCTGGATCACCGGGTCGTATGACCCCGAGCTCAACCTGGTCTATTGGGGCACAGGCAATCCAGGCCCGGATTACAACGGTGAAGTTCGAGAGGGAGACAATCTGTACGCGGATTCTGTGCTCGCCCTTGACGGAGACACTGGCGACATGTCCTGGTATTTTCAGTTCACGCCCCACGATGTCCACGATTGGGATGCGATTCAGATTCCAGTACTCGCAGACATCGAGATAGACGGCACACCGAGAAAGACCATGCTGTGGGCCAACCGCAATGCGTTCTATTACACCCTCGACCGAGAAACCGGAGAATTTCTGGTCGGTAAGGCCTTCGCACGTCAAACCTGGGCAGAAGGCTTGGATGAGAATGGACGACCGATTCGACGACCAAACATGTTCCCGAGTGCCGAGGGCACCCTGGTGTCACCAACCGCAGGCGGGGCGACCAACTGGTGGTCACCAGCCTTCAGTCCGCGTACAGGATTGCTCTATGTCAATGCCTTCGATGGTGAAGCAGAATTCTTCATCCGCGACGAAGAATATCGAGCGGGTGACCGCTACACGGGAGGTGGAACAGACTCGCCGCTGCCAATCGATAACTACTCCAGCGCCATTCGTGCGCTGGACCCAACGACCGGAGACCTCCAGTGGGAGTTTCCGATCAAGGCCAGGTCACGGGCCGGCGTCTTGGCGACCGCCGGAGACCTCGTGTTTAGCGGCAGTGTCGACGGCTATTTTTACGCGTTAGATGCCGTGACGGGTGAGGAACTGTGGCACATTCCCCTCAGTGGACGAATGAATGCGAACCCCATGACCTACGCCGTCGACGGACAACAATACGTGACGATGCCAGTCGGCAATGTCGTCTACACCTTTGGCCTACCCGATTAGAGACCTGGAAATCGGCAAGGTCGGTCGACACGCCCGTTAGAGCGGTTCCCGTTCTCTTTGAACGCCACTTCCTGACACATACTCACATTCACCGAAGAGATGGTGTCGGTAATCTTTATAGCCCTCCAGAAAACCTTCGACAACAAGATAGCCTGATTGCCGAGACGGCCGGCTTGGCTGAGGCAATCTCTTTGCCACGGCTTCCCAATCACCATACTTATGAGCCCACCGGAGCTGCCCGGTGAATCGGAACCATTTTCCTGCAGCAGAACTTTCCGGCCACGCAGCGAGAATCAACGGTGGCGCTGGTTCTGGAACCGCATCCGGTGTGTCCTTAAGGCGCTGATATGAGTCCAGCAGTAGCAGATAGACCTCAGACCAGAGGTTCGGTTTTGGACAGACCCAGCGGTTCCACCACAGAAGAGCGATGAACTTTTCCAGTTCCAGTCTGTCTCTGCCATGCATATCGCATCTGCCTCCGACACGCGGTGCTTCCAGCTTACATACCAGCCACCGCATGCTTCGTGAAGGCAGAACCTGCGTCGCGGAGCGAGGCCGGGCCCTCAGCCACAAACACGTTCCCGTCCGCGTCCACGCCCACGCCCTCGCCAATCACGCCATGGTTCGGCCGGCTGTCGGACTCCCACGGAGGAATAAAGCCGACGAGCACGTCCTCGTCCACGGGACCGATACGAACGCCGTTGCTCCAATTGATATGCCGGAGTCGGCTGGATTCGGAGTCGATGCCGTACACCATCTGGTCATCGGTGATGAATAGGTCGCTGAGGCGGCCATATTGATACCGCGACTCGAGGTAATTTCCTTCTTGGTCGAAGATTTCAATCCGGTGGTTCCCTCGGTCCGCGACCCAGAGTCGGCCTTGACCATCAAACTCCATGGCGTGTGGCGTACGGAACTGGCCGTGGTCCGTACCGATCTCGCCCCATTCCATGATGAACTCACCGTCGGCCGAGTATTTCACGATGCGACCCGTCAACCCCGCGGCACGCGCCTCCTCCATCTGTTCGTCTGTTGTCAGCCCCTGTCCGGAGTGACCGTCGGCGACGAAAATACTGCCGTCAGGCCCGACGATAACATCAATCGGCTGGTTGAGTGAATCAGGTCCATTCCCGGGTTGGCCGGCAACACCGAGACTCATGAGCAGCTCGCCAGTCGCACTGAACTTGTGCACCTGATGACCTTTCGTGCCTGCCTCGTTCCCCGCGAAGTCTGTCACCCAGACGTTGCCCTCATCGTCCGCGTAAATGCCGTGAGGGGTCACGAAGATGCCGGCACCGAAGTTGGCGATAATCTCTCCGTTGGTCCGATCGAACTTGAAGATCGGGTCCACAGCATTGTTGTCACAGTTGATGCCAGGACCACCTGCTGAGCCGGAGCCGCAGCGTTCGTAGCCCCAGACATGTCCGTCCGTCGGGTCGATATCAAGACCGGCAGTGGAGCCCCACTCCCGTCCTTCTGGCAGTGTCGCCCAGCTCCCGATACGTGTGGGGGCCGGATTCGGAAGCCCCTCACCCGTGACCGGGTTCGCACCCGTGACCGGGCTACTCTCCGCAGAAGCCATCTCGTCCACCGCATGCTTCGTGAAGGCAGAACCTGCGTCGCGGAGCGAGGCCGGGCCCTCAGCCACAAACACGTTCCCGTCCGCGTCCACGCCCACGCCCTCGCCAATCACGCCATGGTTCGGCCGGCTGTC
>Ga0310121_10003944_pt1 | contig 13342 bp, 10 predicted proteins | sample CB27_Tmax_986_MG_FD_203504 | JGI IMG/M metagenome (GOLD analysis project Ga0310121, IMG submission 203504) | Marine microbial communities from Western Arctic Ocean, Canada - CB27_Tmax_986 | ecosystem: Environmental > Aquatic > Marine > Oceanic | place: Canada: Western Arctic Ocean | collected... | reverse complement strand
AGATGTCATTTCCCGGCTTCACGATCCAGCGCACCCTTGCGAAAAGTCCTGCGATATTGCTTACGTCATCGTACTGGATCTGAGTTGTTGCACTGACCCACGGAGTGGGGTTCCACTGGCCTTCGACTTCATATAAATCAGCATCAAACTGTCCCTGCGGGAGGGTCACTTGATTACGTTGAATGTTGGTCCCAATACTGATTCCAGGGCTAGGCCGGAACGTAAGTCTTCCGCCGAATTGCAGGCGCTCTCCATTCCAGAAATCGGATACCGTGAAACCGCCATACATTGAAATGCGCCGCCTGCCCGCGGTGCGGGCGATCACCCGATACTCCCAACTTGTATAATTGCCTTCAGTAATCGAGATGCCTTCACTCACGAAGAATGGGTGATCCAGATATTCAAAGGTCCTCTTGGCATTAAAATCAAAACCGTCTCCACTCTCGAAATCGAGGCCCAAGAGGCCAAGATCCCATTCACGCTCTTCTGTGATCCCCGTCCCTAGCTCCTCTTGATGACGGAATTGTGCGGAGAAACGAACTGTTCGAAGCCAGTCGATATTCGGGCGTGGTGACCAGCCGATTCGAGGCTCCACACGCCGGAAATCATTACGAGTGACGAAGCCAAGAGCAGGTCGGTATGCGTCACCAAATTGACGATAGGATAGGTGCCCGGACCAGGTGTCATTAGGAAAATTAATTCGCAACCCATGTGCAGAGAGATCTTTAAGTGTGAGATCTTGGGTTGGGTCTGGGTTTGAATTCCAGATTACGAATGCTTCGAGTTCCATATTGCTGTTCCCGGCAAAGTTCCGGGTATTGACTGCGAGGTCGAGCCCGGCGGTATGGCGGTCTACAGGAACAAATCCCGACCCATCGGCTTCTGTCCCACGCCGGGTGTAGATGGCTCCGATCGTCGATTGTTCGAAGATCTGCCTCTTGATGCGTCCGACCGTGAACTGTTCCGAGGGGATGAGTCTGTCCGTCCCTGCACCATCCAGGTACGTATGGTCACCGGTCCCTAGTTGATAGAAGCCGACCTCATATTGACCGACCTGGCCGGTGACACGCCCACCGTATTTGATCGGGATCTGCTGGCCACTCCTGAGTCCTATGTTCCGTGAGTAGAAGGGAGACGGACTACTTCTGGGAGCGAACGAGAAGACATTAGAGCCTTCCAGGAAGAAATTCCTGCGCTCGGGAAAGCGTATAGGGAAGCGCGTGAGGTTCACCCGCCGCTGGTCACTCTCGACCTCGGCGAAGTCCGTGTTCACGGACAACGAAGCGCGCAGGCTCGACGTCACGCTATAATTGACATCCAGACTGAGATCACGAGGCACTGTGGTCGGTTCTGCGTTCGCCGGGATGGTGCGCCAGCCTACGATCGTGGACGGTACCGCCTCGAGTCCCAGTCCCTGGGACAGATTCTGGAGGCCAGTCATGCGTCCGGCGTAGATCGGTCTGCGCAGGCCCTCGGTCCGCCTCCAGCCCCGCCACAGGATTTCCTCGTTACGGCGGCGGATCGTACGCTGGAAGTTGATGCCCCAGGTATCGTTATCGGGATCGAAGTTCAGTGTACGAAACGGGATCCGGATCTCGGCAGACCAACCATCGGGACGCATCGCGGTACGTGCCTCCCAGATACCGTCCCACGCCTTGTTCGCACTGCCACCACCGGAACTACCTCTGGATCTAGCCCTAGCGCTACTACTGCCACCGCTGGAGCGTAAGATCCCGTCACCCATGAGACCGGCTGCGTTGATCTCGAAGAAGTACCCGGTCCGACCGTCCAGGAACGTGTCCAGGATCCACATGAACCGGTCATCCGTACCCAGTGAAGCGTCCCGCTCCCGCTAATACGCTAAGACTTCTTCGGGGTCGTCGTAGATGATGACACCGATGTAGAGATTATCCTTATCGAAGAGGACGCGGATCTCGGTCTCCTCCGATGGCACCCCGCCTTCGACCGGCTCCTGCTGCGTAAAATCAGTGATCGGGACTGCGGAAGACCAGAGTTCTTCCAGGATGCGGCCATCAAGATCGAGATCAGCTTCGAGAGGCAGTGCCTGTAGGGTGACTCCAGGTGCTTCCTGTGCAGCAGATGGATTAGCCAGGGAGAATCCACTGAGATGGTTCACCAACAGGATGAGAACCCACGAGTGTGCAGTCCTCTTCATCTGATCCTCCCTAGTTGTATAATGCCGACTCTAATTCGAAGAGGTTTGAGGAGCCACTAATGGGACACCCAACCGGCGGTTGTTGTTGTGGGTTTCCCACACCCGGTGTCTAGTACCACCATACATTACCAAATATGACTGATATATCATCAACGAGGGCGTCTCCAATTGGTAAGGTGTCAGAAGAACTTGATGTGTTAGCCGGTGAACTGGAAATGCACTTCGCACAGGATTTCAAGTCGTGTTGGAGTGATCTAGAATTCGAAGAGTTGGCCCTGAGGGCCTTTAATGCCCAGTTCCAGCACAATCCTGTATACCGTCGCTTCTGTGAAGGCAGGAACGCCGTGCCTACTGTGGTTAAGAGCTGGGGTAATGTACCGATGGTCCCAACCACAGCGTTTAGATATCTCGATTTAGTAACAGGTGACCACTCCTCTGTAAGGATGGTCTTCCGAACAAGCGGAACTACCAGCACGACTCTTGCCTCAGGAAGACACTTAGTATCACGGCCTTCACTTTACCATGCTGCGCTCCTATCAAACTTTCGCGAATATCTTCTGCCGGATGTTGAAAAGATCAAGTTTGTATCCCTGATTCCGTCCCCGGCGGAACTGCCCCACTCATCTCTTTCGTACATGGTCGGCGTAGCAGCTGACACGATGTCCTCAGAAACTCACTGGTTTGTGAATGGAGAGGGTGTGCTAAACAGCATAGGACTCAGAAATGTGTTAAATGACGCAGCGCTACAGGGTGAGAAAGTATTACTGCTTGGAACGGCATTCGCTCTTGTTCACTGGCTAGACGAGTTGGCAGGTGAGGAGTTACGACGCCTACCACCAGGGAGCCGGATTATGGAGACCGGAGGATTCAAGGCTCAGACCCGCGATATCACGAAAGACCAGCTATATAAGTCTCTTTCCACGACCGTTGGTCTCGAGCCTCATCGAATTGTGAATGAGTACGGTATGACGGAATTACTCTCACAACTTTATGAATCGAACCTGACTCAACCGAATGAAATACAAGCAGGTCATACTCCGCCGCCATGGCTTAGGGTACGTGCACTCAACCCGACGACTCTTGAGCCGGTCGCAGAAAATGAAACGGGGTTACTAGCGTTCTTTGACCTAGCAAACCTTGGTTCGGTTTGCCACGTGCTTACCGAGGATGTTGGGCGGGTGATAGGTGGAAAAGTTCATCTTGAAGGTCGTTTCCCTGGTGCGGAGCCACGAGGGTGCTCTAGGGCCATGGATGAGCTGATGGCCTCTAGTAGGGTCACTCGCCGATGACTCGAGACACCTTCGATGCTTGGGCCATCCCGGGTTCCGTAGAGGTTCCCGGAGCAACCTCTACTTCCCTAGGTCCAGAGTTCTCTATTCGTAGTCTCTCTATCGAGTCCCACTGGCTAAATAGATTGGCCGATATCTTAATCAAGGGCAGCAGTAGATTGAAGAAGAGAAAGGTCGCTGATCTTGCTCAGATACTCGGAATCGCAGGGAGTCGATTCTTGAAGGAAGGCGACCCCCTCAGAACAAAGGCGTTGGAACTGCTTCCCAGGGCCTCGGGTCTGTCAGCTCCAATGGCTCGTGCTGTTTTGGATGGTATGGCCGCAGATTGGGTTGAAGATCGGCTCTGTGGGCTTCTGAGCAACGAATTTGGCACTTCAAATGCATTGGACGGTTTCGTTAAGCAGAACGGCTGTCAGACAATGGCAATTGGCGCTGACCTCTGTGTCCAGATTGTATCGGGTAGCGTACCTGGAGTCGGAGTGACAGCGTTGATTCGCAGCTTGTTAACCAAGGCGCCGACCTTACTAAAGCCAGGGCAAGGAGATGTTGTACTTCCGGTACTCTTTATGCAGGCACTAGCAGTTATAGATCAGGATCTGGCTGAAAATGTCGCCGTCCTTTATTGGTCGGGCGGCAGTTCAGATTTAGAAAGGGGAGTTCTTGATCGAGCCAGTGTTGTAACCACTTACGGTGGGGACGAGTCAGTGGAGAGTATTCGGGCATTGACTCCGGTGACCAAACGCTTTGTAGCCTATCATCACCGCATTAGCGTAGGGGTTGTCGGGAGCCAAGCACTTACCTCAGGGTTAGTCGAACAGACTGCTCGGAATGTTGCTCGCGCCGTGGCGGTGTTCGACCAGAGAGGCTGCGTGTCTCCACGATCTATTTATGTCGAGTCCGGGGGAGATATTACACCGGAGGCCTTTGCCGGCTACCTGGCATCGGCCCTTGAAGCTTTAGAAGATGATCTTCCAGGTGGTGGGTTGGAACTAGAGGAAGCGGCAGCGCTGCATCAGGTCCGTGGTGCCGCGGAGTTGCTTGCTGCATCAGGTTCACCGGGAGGCATCTATCATGGCGGCAGGGCTTCTTGGACAGTGATTTTCGATCCGGATTCGGAGTTGAGATGCAATCACGTTGGCCGAGTTGTACGAATGGAGCCCATTGAGAACCTAAGTGACTTGATCAAAAGGCTGAGCCCTTATAAGGAGCACCTTCAGAGCGTGGGTGTAGCGGGCGTGGAGGCGAATTTAGAAGAATTGGCTGAAGAACTTGGACGTATCGGAGTATCACGTATCGCAAAGTTCTTGGAATTACCTTTCCCTCCTTCGCCATGGCACCATGACGGAGGCAGTCCCCTCCGAGACCTAGTCCACTGGGTTGATCTGGAAGAAATAGGCGACTGACGACCTTATGTTTTTTTGGGCTCAGTCTTCTTCGGTTTCCGGTTCCGCGCGCCACACGACCATCTGGCGGCCACCTCTTGGATTTTCTTCCATTCTCACAGTCAGGGACTCACCCTCTTTGATCCCCAAGTGTTCCCTCATGTCCTGGGGAATCGTAACCCGCCCTCCGACGCCTACTGTGACATCGGTATAATAAAGGGTACGATAGATGGCCATGCAGCTCCTCCTGTATGCACAAAACCCCCATAAGCTAAGTAAAGTGTAAGATATGTTGTATGTATCTTGGGAAGGTATCTCTCATCAGTTGTCCAGCCTGTAAAGTGATCACTGGCTACCTAACCCCGACTCTACCGAACTTAAATTCGAGCTCCATATCAGTACTCGACTAGCTTAGGTCATCCCTAGATGGCGTGAATTTGTGATTGATACGCGATACGCAATCCGGCTCAGTGGTGTTACGAAACGTTTTGGAAACCATGCTGCGGTTTCCGAACTGAACTTCAATGTACCCCGGGGTGCCATATGCGGACTTATTGGGCCGAATGGATCAGGAAAGACCACCTGCATACGCATGATCATGGGAATTCTGCATCCGGATGCGGGATCAGTCAGTTTGCTCGGGGCTGCTCCTGATGACGTGCGTCGCAAGAGAGTAGGGTATTTACCAGAAGAGCGCGGCGTCTACAGAAAAATGACATGTACTGAGTTCTTGACTTTTCTGGCAGAAATCCGAGGGGTACCTCGCACCGAAGGCTGGAAACGCTCAAATGATTGGCTTGAACGATTGGGACTTGGTGAATGGGCTGATAGAAGGATCGAGGCTCTTTCGAAAGGGATGCAGCAAAAGGTCCAGTTTATCGGGACAGTTATTCATGAGCCTGAGCTATTAATTCTAGATGAACCCTTCACCGGTCTCGATCCGCTCAATCAGGACGTGCTTGAAGAGATTATTCAAGATTTTCATTCCAAAGGAACCACGATTCTGTTGTCGACACATCTCATGGACCAAGCGGAGCGGCTTTGTGAGCGAGTCTGTCTAATATCCAATGCACGAAAGGTACTCGATGCTGATCTAAAAGAATTGAAGGCAAAAGAGCGAACTGGCATCGTCGTGGTGAGGTTTGAAGGCTCCAATCAATGGCTAGAGGGTCCGGAGATAGATTACATCCATGAATCGAATGGTGAGTCACACCTGATTCTGAAGGATGGCGCCGATCACCAGAGCATTCTCAAGCGTGGCCTAGAATACGGCGCAAAGATATACCGCTTCGATCTCGTAGAGCCGCGGTTACACGAGATTTTTGTTCGTCATGCCGGGACAGGGTCAGTTGGTGATGCGGGGATGCCCAAGAATGTTACTCCGGAACTTCAATAATGTCGGTTAATGTTTGGGCAGTCATCCGGCGTGAATACCTGGAGAGGGTGCGTTCGAAGTGGTTCGTCATTTCAACGCTAGGTGGCCCTTTGCTCATTCTTCTACTCATGGTTGTTCCAGCATACTTCCTGGTGCGTGGAGGACAGGCCGAACAGAAGCTTGCGATTGTTGATGGTAGTAATGTGTTATACGAACGGATTGCGCCCTACCTGGTAAACGAAGGACTTGAGGTTGAGGAGGAGCGGTGGTATGCGGATGTGGTGACTAGTCTCCGTAAAGAAGCGATTGAAGGTGACCTCTGGGGGTTCATTGTGTTAGATGAACTCACACTTGATACTGGCGAAGCGATTGTGTACGTGACTACCCGTCCTTCACCCATCCGCCAACTAACCCTGCAAAGTGCTATTACCCGTGCGGTTATGGAGTACCAGCTTGAAAGGCTAGGGGTCGATGCAGAGGCGCTCTTAAGTGGGGGAGACCTTAGCCTGGAATTACTGTCGGAGGAACGGACTTCAACGGAGGAGCCACAATTCTGGGTGGCGTATCTAGGGGCCTTCTTTCTCTACATGGTAATTCTATTCTACGCAGACTCAGTGATGAGAGCGACGCTAGAGGAGAAGACCAGTCGCATCGTGGAAGTGATCATTTCCTCGATGGAACCATGGCATCTCATGTTAGGAAAAATACTGGGCGTAGGCGCTGTTGGCCTGACACAGCTTTTTCTCTGGATTCTTTCAGGGTTCCTGATTGTAGCTGGCGGGATTCCTCTTTTGGTCAGCCTGAGTCCTGGACTCACGCAAGTAGAAACTGTCCTCTCAGCACTTCCCGGGATCGGAATGGTGACCCTATTTGTATGCTTATTCATCTTCGGATTCTTCATGTATTCCGGCTTGCATGCAGCTGTGGGCGCAATGTGCAATACCGATCAGGAGGCTCAGCAGATGCGGTTGCCCATGGTTATACTCCTTGTAGTCCCTATCGCGATGGTCTCGGTTGTAATTGTGCAGCCGATGACTGCGATGTCGACGTGGCTTTCTCTGTTCCCTCTTTTCTCGCCATTCCTGATATGGGCGCGTGTGGCGAGTGGTGGGATACCGGCCTGGCAGATTGGTCTCTCATTCCTACTCATGCTTTTCACAATCCTTGCGATTGCTTGGATAGCTGGCAGGATTTACAAGGTGGGAATTCTCATGGCAGGAAAAAGGCCAACTCTTCCAGAATTATGGAGATGGGTGAAGGAAGCCTGAAAAAAGGTCCTGCTATCCGGGTTAAGTGTGGTTGGGTTAACTAGTCAGGGAGTGCCGACCGTAACAAGGCTTCTAGTTCACGGCCATCGAAATCGCGTGCTTTGGTGACAGCTTCCTTGTAGGACTCTTCGATGATGATCACTGTGGTGCGCGGAGCTTCTTCGAGCTTGGTGGGATTCGCCACATCAAATCGGAGGCGAGCGAGATACACATCTGGCCTCGTTGGGTCATCGTCAAACTCTAGGTACGTACCCCAGATGCGGCCGCCATGTGTGATCGTCGCGATGTGTAGGCCGGTGCCTGAGTCAGCCTTGAATCTGTGTGAGGATGTCATCGTCATCCCAGGATATCGATTGAGTGCGGCGGAGTCACGCCCTTTAGCCCCCTATCATGTAGATAATTTTGTGAGCGAGACTCCTGTTTCTCAGGGTTTGTGGGGAATACCTAGGCTATATGGCGTTAACTGATTCGGCTGTGTGCCAGGCCTGCCAGGCAACGTGGATGCAACTGGTCTGGAGCCCAAGAGGCCCGCTGACCAAACTGGTTTGCATACCACTGGCAGAAGTCACCTAAGGCAGAGAAAGCATAAGTTAGGTGGGGGTGAGAAAACTTATTGAGTCACTACCAAGTACACCTTCACCGTCTTCCCTGCACTGGCATTAGCACCGCGCCGTGTTCAGGGGCTTGTTCCAATTCGTCACAAGCGTTTTCTTGCCTCGTAGAAAGACCCCATCAGACACCCAAGTTTGGGCTGCACGGCTTCGTTCAGGAGCAGGACTTCGGATGAGAAAGCACTGGCTGATAGGCGGACTTGCCAGCCTCCTCGCACTCGCAGGTCTAGCATTCATCCAGGAAGGGCCTCAGGAGCTTCCTGGATCTGAAGACATGGCTGAGTCGGAATACCCGTCGGGCCAGCCGATCGCATTTCCCCATGATCAGCACGCTGGTAATCAGCCTGGCCAGAACAATATGGACTGCCAGTATTGTCACTATTCGGCAGAGCGATCCGTCGATGCAGGTATACCGTCGGTTTCGTCTTGCTGGGGCTGCCACCAGGCTATTCCCGGTAGTAACAATCCGGAAGAAGTGGCAAAAATTCAGCAGTTCATTCAGAGCGGAGACCCTATTCCTTGGGTTCGTATCTACAAGGTTGCGGACCATGTGCATTTCCCTCACATGCGTCACTTGAATGCTGGCCTTGAGTGCCAACAGTGTCACGGCGAGGTACAGGAGCTGCAGGTCCTCGACAGTCGCGACCCTGCTTGGGGCGGTGACAATATGGGCTGGTGTGTGGAGTGCCACCGCCAGCCGGATGATACTGGAAAAGCACAGGCCTCTACTGACTGCACGGTGTGCCACTACTGATGGCTGAGAATAAGAGTATGAAAGATGGGATCAAACGCCGGGACTTCTTAAGGGTACTCGGTGTGTCAGGCGCTGGAGCAACACTTACAGGGTGCTCGACCGAAAAAGTTGAGCGCCTGCTTCCGTATGTAGTAGCTCCTGACGATATCACACCCGGAGTGTCGACTTGGTACACGACGGTTTGTGGCGGTTGCTCAGCTCAATGCGGGATGTGGGTGCGCACCCGAGAAGGGAGAGCGATCAAAGTTGAGGGCAACCCAAACCATCCGGTCTCAGAGGGGGGTCTTTGCGCGAAGGGCCACGCCACACTGCAACAGCTCTATCATCCAGATCGCTTTCCTGGGCCGATGATCCGCGACGGTAGTGAATTACGGCAGGTGACATGGGAAGAGGCAGAATCACTGCTTGCTGCTCGTCTTGGTTCCGCTCAGAACCCGATGCTTATCAGTGGCCGGATGGGCCCCAGCCTTAACAAACTTGTGGATGAATTTATTGCAGGCATAGGTGGTGTCAGGGTTAGCTATGATGCGATTTCAGATGCTCCGCTAGCTGAAGCTGCTCGGATTGTTTATGGCACAACGGGGATCCCACAATATGACCTTGAGAACGCTCGCTTTCTGCTCTCATTTGGCAATGACTTTATCGAAACTGGGTCATCACCAGTAGCGCACAATAAGGGCTTTGCTCGCATGAGTTCAGTGGATGCTGCAGGGTCGAAGGGTCGTTTTGTTTACCTTGGCCCTCGCCTTTCACTGACCGGATTGAATGCGGATAAGTGGATTCCGATACGACCTGGTACCGAGGCTGTTGTAGCGCTCGCGATGGCAGCAGTCATTGCTGGAGATGACCCCGAGGCTGCAGGTCCTTACTCTAACGTTCTCCAAGCGTACAATCCTCAAGTTGCTGCACAGGTAGCAGGAGTGACTGAGGATGCGATATTTGAACTCGCAGAGGATTTTGCATCGGAAGCTCCTACCCTAGCCTTAGGTCCCGGCGTGGGTGCACATCACCGTGGAGCAACGGCGGCGAACATCGCCGTCATGATCCTGAACCATGTTGCAGGTAATGTCGGCCGCACAGTGCTCTATGACGCTCCGGTGGATGGAGCGGTGAGTGCTTATGCTGACATCGAAGCCACCGTTAGCGCTATGCTCTCGGGTGAGTCAGAAGTCGTGATGGTTCACGGGGCAAACCCAGTTTATTCGATCCCCCCCCAGGCGGGTTTTGCCGAAGCCTTCGCCCAAGTTCCATTCAAGGTCTCTTTTGCCTCAGCACTGGATGAGACATCGGAGATGGCGGACCTTATTCTCCCGGATCGGCACTTTCTTGAAGCTTGGGGAGACTCCAGCCCACTCGTAGGGGTTGTCGCAGTACAGCAGCCGGTTATGCAGGCTGTGCCTCATTTTGATTCGAAGCAGACTGGCGACGTACTTCTCTCTGTGGCTAACAGACTCAGTGGTGAGGGTGATTCAGCAACGTTCTATGACTATGTACGAGAGTCCCATCGATCTTTGCACGATGAAGCAGACAGCGATTTTGAGGATGCCTGGCAGGAACTTTTGCGGACAGGTATGGCAGACACCAGGCGTGAGGAGGCCGAGGCTCTAGAGCTACAGTCCCCAGAGATCGCGCTTAGCTTCGAGGTCCCCACATTTGATGCACCGGGAGACTTGACTCTCCTCGTTCACCCGTCTCCTCGATTTGGGGCTGGTGAATTTTCAAATAGTCCGTGGCTACAGGAGCTACCGGACCCCGTCTCCAAGATTGTTTGGCACTCTTGGCTGGAGATGAACCCACAGACTGCTGAACTGCGGGGAATCCGTGAGGGTGACATTGTCACTGTCACTTCGCCGCATGGCTCACTTGAAGTACCGGTTTGGCTTTACCCAGGGATTAGAGAGGACGTAGTCGCTTTGGCTATGGGTGGTGGCCACACGGGCATGGGACGCTATGCAGATGATAAGGGAGTCAATGCGCTCGGATTGATTCCGTCGACCTCTGAGCAGCTATCAGGTGCCTTAGTGACTACAGTGACTTCAGTCACCGTAATACCCACTGGTGAAAACCGACGCATTGCCACAGTAGAAGGATCGAATGACCAACGCGATCGAATGATTGCTCCGGCAGTTGCTTTGGCTGACCTGGGCCATGCTGGAGACGATGAGCATGAGGAGGGGGGTCACGAAGAGTTGAGAGAGCTTCAGGGGGTCGGTGGCTTTATCCCTGTTCCTGCTGACGAAGGAGCACCGACCGCATTTCCTTTAGAGGGATCACGCCACGGACTTTATGCTGACGCACAAGAGGGACCGCGTTGGGCGATGGCTATTGACCTGGACAAGTGCACGGGCTGTAGTGCCTGCGTGACAGCATGTCAGGCCGAAAACAATGTCCCGTGGGTCGGAGAAGAACAGGTTCTTATGGGTCGGGATATGAACTGGGTTCGTATCGAGCGCTACTACGAACAGGTTGATGCGACTCAGGCTGGGGATCTGGACGTGCGTTTCTTGCCTATGATTTGCCAGCATTGTGGAAATGCCCCTTGTGAGACAGTGTGTCCGGTTTTTGCGACTTACCATACACCTGAAGGCCTGAATGCTCAGGTCTACAACCGTTGTGTTGGTACGCGGTACTGTGCCAACAATTGTCCCTATAAAGTGAGGGTGTTCAACTGGTACAGGTACACTGATGAGGTACCAGAACCCCTAAACTGGCAGTGGAATCCTGATGTCACTGTTCGGGATAACGGGGTCATGGAGAAATGCAGCTTCTGTGTGCAGAGGATCCGTGAGGTGCAGAACCGTGCGGCACTCGAAGGTGGGAGAGAAGTTCGGGATCACGAGGTTGTCCCGGCATGTGAACAGAGCTGTCCAGCCGAGGCGATTGTTTTTGGCAATATCCGAGACCCCAATGCCCGTATAACACAGGTTTCGTCAAGTGAGCGAACGTATCGTGTTCTAGAGGATCTAAATACCCAGCCTGCTGTGAACTACCTCAAGAAGGTCACCTTCCATGAGGTGGCATCTGTGGGCCATGAGGAATGAGTTTGGTGCCTGAGGGACGAACGGCTCGGGGTGCGGTCCCGCACCCCGATGTTCACACATATGGTGAAGTCAATCGTGATGTTCTTCGGGCACTCGAAACTCCGGGTAAGGCCTGGTGGGCACTTCTCGCAGTGGCTGCTGCGGGGGTGGTGCTTTTCTTTGGCGCCTGGGGTTGGCAACTCTACAAGGGTATCGGTGTCAGCGGCCTCAACTCACCGGTTGGGTGGGGCGTCTATATTACAACGTTTGTATTCTGGGTTGGTATTGCCCACTCAGGGACGCTGATTTCAGCGATTCTTTTTCTGTTCCGGTCCCCATGGCGGCAATCAATTTATCGCGCTGCTGAGGCGATGACGGTGTTCGCCGTTATGACTGCAGGTCTGTTTCCACTAATTCACGTTGGGCGACTCTGGCACGCGTATTGGCTGATTCCATATCCAAACTCCCGCTTCCTATGGCCTAATTTTAAGTCACCACTGGTTTGGGATGTATTCGCGATTACTACCTACTTTACGGTATCCGCGACGTTTTTCTACTTAGGTGCAATTCCAGATATTGCCGCCGCTAGAGACCGAGCAACGGGCTTGAGGAAGAAGCTTTACGAAGTGATCTCACTAGGATGGCGAGGGACTGACTCTCAGTGGCACCACTTTGGGAAGGCGTACATCTTTCTAGCTGCACTAGCCACACCCCTCGTGCTCTCCGTGCACTCGGTTGTGTCTTGGGACTTTGCTATGACGATTGTGCCAGGGTGGCACGCTACAATTTTTGCTCCCTACTTTGTTGCCGGTGCGATTTTCTCAGGCGTTGCGATGGTCATCACGCTCGTTGTGCCTATCAGGAAGATTTTTGGTCTTGAGGCATACCTCACGACGAAGCATTTTGATGCGATGGCAAAGTTGTGTTTGCTCACTTCCTTGATCGTACTTTACGCATACCTATCTGAGTTTTTCCTAGCTTGGTATAGCGGAGAAGAGATAGAGAGGACTGCATTCTGGAATCGTCTTTTTGGTGACTATTGGTGGGCAACATGGACGATGCTGACTTGTAATGGATTCGTTCCGATCATGCTCTGGTTTAGACGTATCAGGCACTCAGTTCCAGCGCTCTTTGTGATCTCGATTTTCATTAATATTGGAATGTGGTTTGAGCGTTATGTGATCGTCGTTACTTCACTGCACCACGAGTATGAGCCATTTGCATGGGGTATGTATCGCCCATCATTGACGGAAATGGCGCTTCTCGTGGGCAGCTTCTGTTGGTTCGGATTCTGGTTTCTCCTTTTCACCAGACTCATACCTCCTATCGCAATCGCTGAACTCAAGGAAGTCCTTCCTGCGCCTACACGAAAGAAGACCGGGGAGGCCTATTGATGGAAAATGCTACAGGCCTACTTGCCTCGTACGAATATCTTGACTCCACGGTTGATGCAATCAAGGCACTCAA
>Ga0310121_10003943_pt1 | contig 13343 bp, 20 predicted proteins | sample CB27_Tmax_986_MG_FD_203504 | JGI IMG/M metagenome (GOLD analysis project Ga0310121, IMG submission 203504) | Marine microbial communities from Western Arctic Ocean, Canada - CB27_Tmax_986 | ecosystem: Environmental > Aquatic > Marine > Oceanic | place: Canada: Western Arctic Ocean | collected... | reverse complement strand
TGAACGATAAGGAAAAAATCAAAAAAGCTTTGCAAGAAATTCACGATTTTAAGAGATTGTATGTAGAGCAATTAGCCTCATTTTCATGTGAAAATTCTCCGAGATATGAAAGATTATTGAAAGAAATCGTAAAAATCTTAGAATCTTAAAAAAAGATTATTGTTAGTTAGACGTTTTCTATTGTAATCTCTTTAACAAATTCAGGATCTTGCATACATTCTTCATGAAACTCTGATTGTGATTTTATCCAATCATTCAGTAACTCATTCATTGTTTTTCCTAATTCGTTACAGATGTTTACTAATTTTTCATGTGTTTCATTGTTTACTCTTGCTGATACGGTTTTAGTCATTGTAAACAATAGTAAACAGTCGTTTAAAGATCTAATGAAAGTATACTTTGAGGCTATTTTTTTTTATATATTTATATATATTTTATATATTTTTTTTATATATTCAGTATATGCAGATAATTAATTAATTATTTTCTGTTTACGCCTTGATTCCTTTATGATTTTAATTATTTTTTGAAGGCGTTTTTCTGGATTATTTAATATATCATGTTCCCAGAATCGAAGAACCTTGTAATTTTGTTTTTTCAATCCTTTTGTAATCAGATCATCATTCACCCACTTGTCCAGCACAGTTTCTTCAGGTCTGTTTTTGTATGCTTTATGAAGTACACGGTCAGGAGGATACCTCATTGTTCCGTCATGCTTTATCAAATTAGGATTGGCATGGATATAATCTCCGTCTGCTAGTATGCAAATGTTAGGTTCGATAAACAAATCTACTTCAGCGTGTTGAAAGCCTAAATTGAACCACTTGTGCGTTTGAAATTTTATTTTTTTAGATTTGCAGAATGCTTGTACAATTTTCTCAGGTTTTGTATCTTTCATGGGAATTTTTATGCGTGAACGTTGGACTCTACGCGATTCTCGGAATTCTGGTGTTGACATTGTTCTGATCATTTTCATTCTCGCTTCTTCACTGAGAGGTTTGTCTTTGTTCCAAGGTATATTGCCTGTCTTAAATTGTGTCTTTGACATTTTTTGTAAAAGTTCTTTCCCTTTCTCAGATGCTAAAAACTCTTTTGTTGCTTTAGATAGTGCCTTTTTGGATTCTGTAGTATGATGCTTTCCTGTCATGGGATGAACATAGCCACCAGCAAACTTTTTTTTCGCAGATTCTGACTGTTTTTGTTTTGTTTTTTCAGAAGTCTTTTTTCCCAGCCGTAAGCGTTCTCCTTTCTTGAACTGTGTTTTTGCCATTATTTTTAAAAGTTCTTTCCCTTTCTCAGATGCTAAAAGTTCTTTTTGGCGTTTAGACATTGCTAGTCTCCTTTCTTCAGAATAACGATTTCCTAGATTGGGATGAACATAGCCATCAGCATACTTTTTCTTCTGAGCAATTGACATATTTCGTCTTACTCTCTTAGAAAATTTGTGTCCTTTTTTTACCAATATCATAGATTACTTGTTTATAGAATATGAGTTTGATCTTACTGTTTTGGAAGTAATTTCAGTACAAATGCACTGATAGTGATTTAAAATTAAAGTTAAACTAATTCACAACATAATATTATTTATATTCAAATTTGGGCGATAAATAGTGGAAATTTCTGTTGGTCATACTCCAGATGCAGATGACGCCTTCATGTTTTATGTCATGTTTTCCTAGGCACAAAGCAGGGGGGTTCTATTTTTATTGATAAAGAGTAAAAAATAGAATCTCCACCTTAGCTAATTTCTGTTAAACATCTTTTTCACTAGATCATTGAATTCTAATTTTGATAATGGAGGGATTTCCATTATATCCATGTTTTCTTTTACATGTGACTCTGACTTGTGACCAATCAATGGAGCAGTTATTCCAGGAGTAGACCTAACAAACTGTAATAGCTGAACAGATGCACTAGAATTCCCAAACTCCGGAATAACATCTGCTGTTAACAATTTGCCCTGCATTAATGGCACGCTTGTAAATACACCAAGATTAAATTTCTGTGCAGCCTCTAGCACAGAAACGGTTTTTCCATCTATGTTATGGTTTTTTGTTAGATACGCCTGATCCAACATCAAGTTAAATGGCAATTGTATAAACCGAAATCCATGTTCCTTTCCTCCTGCTTGTATAGCAATATCCATTACTTCTGCTAACTGCAAAAACAAAGGATTTTCTGGGGCTACCCTAAAGCATTCCCATGTTGCCATACCGTAGAATCTAATCTTTCCCTCTTTTCGCTTTTTTTCATAAAAATCAAACACGTCTTTGAGATTTTTTAAAAATTGATCTCTAGGAAGATGGGTTTGCCCTTCCACAGAATTGTGCAGATACATAAGATCAATGCATTCCAACCCAAGATTTTTCAGACTTCTTTCCAGTTGGTCATTCAGATATGGCAAAGTCATGCAATGATATCCTGGCGAAATATCACCTTCGTTTACAATTCCAGTTTTACCATATTCTCGCATTACATATTGCATTAGATCCTCCTGAATATCGCCATCATTTGTAACATATCCATTTTTTGTGCTAACAAAAATCTCTTCCCTAGAAATATCATTATTATTAATTAATTGTGATATCGCATTTTTCATAGAGCGTTCCGCTTTTTGGGCACGATAATTGATTGCAGTATCTATGACATTGATTCCACCAAGAACCGATTTTTTAATGGCTTCCTCAACTAGTTTATCTGTTTCAGTATCTGGATTTCCAAGATAAGTACCGACACCCACATTCGATAACGTAAGATTGTGAATGTTTTTATAATTTTGTTGTGAAGCTACTTGTTGCCTATCTGCAAACTTTTTTGTTCCTTCAGGTGTAGCATATCCAGTAATCATTTTAATTTAAATATACTGTGAAAAAAATTCTCATATGAAGGTTGTTGTAATCTCCGCAAGCCCAAGAAAAATTGGTAAAACTCAGACAATCATGAAATATGTGGTTGAGTACATTAATGATTCAGGAATATCTCCCTTAGAAGTTAAATTCATCAACCTTTCAGATGGCGGAATTGATTACTATGCTGGTGATGGAAATTTTAGTGATGCAACCAAACAAGCAATCAAGAACATTACAGAAGCCGATGTCTGGATTCTTGGAACACCAATTTATAACTCATTTTTTAGTTCAGCATTGAAAAATCTGTTTGAGTACATTGATTACAAAAAAACAGCAGGAAAAACAGCTGGGCTAATTGTTGTTGCATCTGGCAATAGTGGTTTTACTAATGTTCAGACTTTGCTAACCCAGCTAATGTCTTATTTTAACGTCATTACAAACCCAAGGGCTGTGTTTGTTACAGCTGATACAGTAAAAGATGATAAAATAATTAACGAAGACGTAAAATCTAGATTAGAGCATCTAGTGCTTGAAACTTTAACATTAGCACGAAAAGTTTCTAGCGGCTAGTTATCATAACCTTCTTCGTGCAATGTAGTCATAATATATGCAATTTCACTAACAAATCTTTCTTCACCTGTAGTAAATGCATACTTATGAGCATCGTCCCAAAATTCATTAGGTTCCGTTGACATTATTTCAGTGATTATCAAAATTATATTATAATAGCAAGTTTGCCTTTTTTGCTTTACCTAAATGCTCAAAAAATTTGATCGCTTATATGTGATTATGACCAATAAATTGAATTTCAGCTAATCTATAGTTCATATACATTCAATAATTATTCTTTTTAGTCATTTTCTTACATAATCATTCATGAAAGCAAGATTTTCAACTAAATGCAATGTTTGTGATGCACTTGTACAAAAAGGCAAAGAAATTGTGAAAAATGAGAATGGAAATTGGGTACACAAACATTGTGCAAATGAAATACTAGAGATACCATGATTTAGCCAACCGCTATAAATTGTATATAATGCCTATTCATTAATTCCAATATTGTTTAAAATCAATCCTTTGGATATAGTATTATGGACATTTAGAAGAAATGAAAATGATGTTGTAAATCTCTACAATACTTTGTCTCCAGTAATGCAATTAGCTACTGGTGGTAATATGTTAAATTTTGGATATTGGAGTAAGGAAGATACATCACCTATTAATGCACAGAATAGATTATGTGATAAGGTTGGAAAAATTGCAGAATTAGATTCGGCAAATTCGTTACTTGATGTTGGAAGTGGCTTATCATCACCTGCAATAATGTGGTCTATGCTATATCCTAATATTGATATTTCATGTGTAAATATTAATTATATTCAATTACAACTTGCCCAAAAAATTGTAAAGGAAAAAACACTAAATTCTACAATCCATGAAATTAATTCTGCGTCCACAGTATTACCATTTTCAACAAATTCAATGGAAAGAGTAATTGCACTTGAATCAGCACAGCATTTTAAGCCATTTAGTAATTTTATTTCAGAATCGTATCGTGTTTTAAAAAAAGATGGAATACTTACATTTGCAATACCTGTAGTTAAGAGAAATTCAAACATAAAAAATCTTGGGATTTTGGCGTTAACTTGGTCATCCGAACATTATGAACAGGATTTTGTAATCAGCAAAACTACCAAAAAATTTAAAGTGATTGAAAAAATCGGAATTGGGCAAGACGTTTTTGAGCCATTGGCGAATTATTATATTAAAAACAGAAAGAGACTAAAAAATAAAATATTAACACAATATCCGCCGTTTGTAGAAAATTTATTATTTAAATCATTATTAAAAATGAAAAAAATATCACATGAAAAACTAATTGATTATTTGTTAATAAAGTGTTTAAAAGTGGATTAGTATATTCAATTATATAGTCAATTTTTTGAGTTGTTCGTAATGGCAGTAGAATGTACTGATGATGAATTGCTAGAAATTGTTGAAAATATTTTATCTTTAGATCCTGCAATGAGATTTGCTGCAATTCTGGATTTAAATGGAAACATACTTGACGGTATAATGAAAGAAAGTAAGACATCACTAGAATCTCAAAAACAGCAAGAAAAGTTTTGCAAAGATGCTGCCAAGGCAAGAAAAATGCGAGAAAAATATAATGATTCATTGGGCAAGGTTCGTTATATTCATAATGAAAGAGAAAACGTGACGCAAATCATCTCATATGCTCCAAATTGCACGATTTTTGTAACAATGGAACCAGAATTGCGCATTAACAAAAAATTACAAATCATAACAAAAATTAAAAAAATGACTGCACATCTTTAACTTAGACTATAAACCAATAAATCATTATCAATCTTAATTTCTATCAATATGGCAAAAAAATCATTAAAAATTTTGGTTGATGAGATGGATGATGGAATGGATGAAAAACTAGAAACAATGGGTTTTGAAGCTTATAGCGTGAAAAAACTACGTACAGAAGGATTAAAGCTTCACAGTGATTTTTCTGTGATCAATTATGCAAAGAAAAACAAAATGGTTTTGATAACTCGTGATACTGAAAGTGGTGTGGCATGCAATGAAAATAACATTCCGTATATTTTGCTTGATAAAGACGAAATTTTTAAAATTGTTTTAAATAAGTTGAATCAGTTTTGATTTATTTATGATTACTTGGATTTGAATTTATTATGTTTTAGTGTCTAGTGGGTAGCCATCGTCTTTTTTTTGTATTTTTTTTGCAATGATTATTGGTGTTAATAGAAGAATTGGTATTGTAATACCGACAAAAAGTGTTTGAAGTTGCGTAAGTATAACAGTAAATGTAACTGCGCTAGAAGAGCCTATAAAAATAGCAAAAAATGTACTTACACACGTGGGACACGCAACAAACAGACCAGTTGTTGCACCAATACTTGTCAAGCCACCACTTTTTCTTGTAATTGATATAGCTTTTACTGCAAGTGCTGTGTTAAGACCAACAAGATATGAAACAATGAGAACAAGTACCAAGTTTATTGGGATGATTTGTAGACCAACATGCTCTGTCATATACACAATGATTGTGGGCATATACCCAGGATCTCCACAGCATGCGTTTATGTGTGCCGAGGGAATAATTGCATCATAATGATATGAAAATATGACATCAGGTTGGTATACAATTAGTCCAGCTGTTAATGAAAAAAATATGCCATATACAATGAATGTGACAATAAAGATTTTTCTTGATTTAGCATCCATTGTAGTTTTAGCAATAATGGATAACACCCCATGATCATTTTCTATAACTTTTCGTTGGTGGTAACGATAAATACCATATCCAATTGCGCCAAATGACATAAGCAAAATTACATAGAATCCAATTGCTAGTCTTTCAATAGATTGTAGGGAATCCGTAGTTATTGAAAAATCGCTTATGCTTGAATATATTATAAATATTATTCCAATTACAATGAAGCCAATAATTATAAATGCTCTGTCATTGGTTTTTGTTTTTGCTTTATATTTTTCCATCTTCTAACAAAAATTTTTACAAACCCAAATTTATGCTTATTAGAAAGCCATTTCTTTCTCAAATAGGGATTTACAGCTTGAAAATTAATGATGTACAGGAGGAGGATTATGAAATAGTCAAAATCACTCATATCGGTTTTGTTGATGAATATGGTGTTGAGGGATTACTTTTGTTAAAAGCTGATGATGGAAAAGAATTTCACATGCATGCGTTTTCAGGCGAAGTGGCTAGGCACATATCTACCTTTCAATCTGACGATCAATCTGCTCCTACTATTTACAAAATGCTTGAAGAAATTTGTGAAGAAAATGAAATATTTCTTGTTAAGGTGAAAATCTATGAAAATGGCCAAGCACTTAGAGCAAATCTTTACTTTACTGGTAAAACAGATTTAATACTAAGAAATTATCGTGCATCTGATGCAATTGCACTTGCAGTATTTTACAAAATACCAATATTGGTTAGAAAAAATTTGTTACAGGAAACGATGAAAGCCTAAGTAACAATTTTACTTAAAACATCTTCTTCGTATGCTTTTTTAATCTCCATGGCGATTCTACGCCCAACACCAAAGGTTTGACCATATTGATATTTTGTATAAGGGCTGGTTGTTGCAAGGATAGGATTTCCTGGTACTCTAAGTGATACATCATAAACTATCATCTTCAAGTCTTTGGTGATAACACTCTGGAGAGAAAACGGACCAATTATTCCAGGCGGATATTCTCTTTTTACAGCTGACACAAACTTGTCACCCATCGAAATTACTTTTTCAAGTAAAGATTCACGAACACTAGCTGGAGTGTGACCAACTTCAATGTTTTGTAAGGTAACATTCATCTCAAGTTGCTGTTTTGCTGGTAATGCATTGAAATCATGCAGGTTTGTTTGAAGCCTTCTTTCTATTCCAATAAAATCAACATTTTCAGAGATAGGTGTGTAAAAATAGTTAAAATTAAGATATGTGCCAATAGCAAGCTCCTCAATTGTGGCATTCTGTAGGCCACTTTTTGAAATAATACCCAGCTTTATTTTTTCCTCTGATTTTTTTTTATAATCAGAAAATGATGTTACATTAAAAAATGCTCTTTCTAACTTTCGCTTTTTTTCTTGAACCTTAACAATTGAAGGTTTATTGATATCTTTTGGATTTTTGAAAATTTTTGGATGTTTGATTCCAGCTTTTTCTAGCAAATAGTATTGATTCTTTTTATTACTTCTTTCCTCGGCTTGAAATAACGCTCTATTTCCAAATATTGGTACTTTCAATGTGTTTTCAATTGTTTTGTATCCAAGATATGCTGTCAATGAACGGTGAGGGATTATGATTGTGTTTGTATCTCTCAGCATTTTTTGGTTTTTCGCTATTAACATCTCGTTAAATTTTTTAAAAATTATAATTTCATCAGCAATCCTCCCAAATCGTTGATAAGGTGTCTCTCTACCTTTTTGGCAAAAAACAATTGTTTCTAATCCTTCATCTTTTGCACCATCCATAACTTCCAATGCTGAATGGCTTCCTAACACTCCAATTCTTAGACCAGTGTAATCATTAACAATTTTTTGAATCTCTGATCTTTTAATCATATCTTGTTTAACTATAACCGTAATATGAAGTTGAGCATATTTTTAACCAGCAAGATTTCTAAAATAATAAGATGAGTGTAGAAATGATTCTTGTTGGAATAATTTTATTTTCTGGTATGACTGCTGCTGGGGTAAAAATTTGGCTTAACAAACGTAAAGAGAAAGAATCTAATATGCTTGATTCAAATATTTAATTGATTATCATATATTCATTAAAATTATCTAAGGTTTTAGTAAATGTGTGAAATTAGTAGTTGGAATTACTGGTAGTACTGGAGTTATTTATGGAATTAGATTACTTGAAATACTCAAGCGTTTAAACATTGAAACTCATTTGATAATGTCTGAATGGGCTCAAAAATGTATTTCGATGGAAACTGATCATGATCTTAATTATGTAAAATCTCTTGCCACAGAAAATTCTAATGAAGAAAACATGGCAGCAAATATTTCAAGTGGAACTCACAAGACTGATGGAATGATAGTGATTCCATGTAGTATGAAAACATTATCTAGTATTGCAAATGGTTATGATGAGACATTGGTTGCACGTGTAGCTGGTGTGACATTAAAAGAGTCACGTAAATTAATTCTCGTAGTACGTGAAACGCCATTAACTGCTATTAACTTAGAAAACATGTTAAAATTAGCACGTCTAGGTGTTATAATATTGCCTCCAGTTACAGAATTTTATACAAAGCCTAAAGGAATTGATGATATGATAAATCACATTGTTGGTAAATGTCTAGACCAGTTTGACATAGAGCATGATCTTTTTACTAGATGGGGTTCAAATAATTAAAATTGTTGAGAATTAAGATGTTTTTTTGTTCTTTTTTTCTTTGAAGTCTTTTAATTCTTTATCGCCTTCAATTTCACCTTTTTTGTATTCAGCTTTTGCCTTGCCAAACGTCTTTGCAAGTTGAGGGATTTTTGCGGCTCCAAAGAGTAAGACACCAATTATAATTACAAGTATTATCAATTCAGGTCCGGCAATAAACATGTGTAATGATTCAAGCATTTAATCTCACTTTCTAAATTACAGATTTAAGTCTTCAGTGTTTGTTTTTCTTTACGTTCTACAAGAATCATGCCTGCTAGATATAATCCAATCATTGGACCTGCGATGAACCACATTGTTACACCACTACCATCAGGAGTTATTACTGCACCAAAAATCACAATGATAATAATTGCATATCGTATGTTTTTTCGCCAAAATTTTGCATCAGTCATACCAGCCTGACTAATTGCATACATTATCACAGGTAACTGAAATGATAATCCAAATGCCAAAAGAAACTGTAAAACAAACGTAACAAAATCCATTATATTCAAAAATGTAACAAGACCTGATGATGCACCATATTTGTACAAAAAATCTAGCATGAAAGGTATTACTATAAAATATGCAAAGAGACAGCCAGAAATAAATAGACACATGATAGGAGCGGTGATAGTCCTTCCAACGTTTATCTCATTTTCCTTTAGTGCAGGTTTTAGAAAGTTTACAATTTCTCTAATAATTATTGGTGTTCCAGCAACAAGACCAACTAGTGCAGCAATATAGATTTGTGCAAAAAATGCTTGGCCCGGTGCAGTTTGTATTAATTGTACACCTTCTGGTATCAAACTAGTTTTGAAATAGTTAGTAAGTTGTGCAGCAATATTATCAAGAGGTTCTGGAGTAGGGTAATAGAGTATAATCTCGTTGTATGTCATAGTTTCAATATGAAATGTCATTAGAAATACAGCAATGATACCAACGACAATGACTACTCGTAAAACTCGTGTTCTAAGTTCGTTTAAATGCCCATAAATTTCATCTAGCTCTGACATCTATGTTTCATGTATGTTTTTCATTATTAATCATTTACCAGGAATAGGGAGAAGTTTAGAATTAGGATAGCCCCACTCATTTAGCTCATCTTGTGTAACATCTGCTAATTCAATTGATGTAACAGAATTAATGTTAAATTTTGCATCAAATTCTTCTGCCAATTCTCCAATCTCTTTACCAGTATAGATCTCTTTTGAATTTTTTAGGAATATTCTGTCTCCCTTTTCAATTTCTTCACCGCCGAATCGCTCCTTAAGAAATTTTGTAATACCAGGTAATTCATTTCTATCAATATTATTGTGGTAATAGACAATTCCGTTTACTGCATCGTAACCAAGCGGTGTTCCTTTACGGTATAAAAATATGCCAATGAATATTGCATCATTCTCAGGTTTTCTTATACCCTTAATTTCCCAATTAAGAATTTTATCTGGGTTGTGCATTAATTTTTTAACTTCATCACTGGTCAGTTTCCAGTATCTAAATCGAACCATGTTAAACCAATCTCATACCAACCGTTACTAATACATTTTTGTTGATACATAGGTTCAAAAACTAGCTATTGAATATTTTAGTCATGGCATCAAAGAAACAAAGAAAATCTAGACAGTACAAAAGAAAAAAAGGTAGGTCTAGAAGCCGCTCTACATGATGTTTTATTATGCCAGTACACATATTACGTTTTGACTTGAAGTTTTATCATGTCAACGTACGTCATACATGTGATAATCGAAAATAAACCTAATATCAGTGATCCTGAAGGTGATACAATTTTGAACGATTTAGTTCTAAAAGGTAATAATTCATCAGTAAAAAAAATTCGTGCTGGAAAAATACTAAAATTTACGGTAGAAGCAAGTGACAAAAAAAAGGCAGAAAAAATTGTTGAAAAGATTTGTCAGGAATTAAGGATCTTTAATCCGCTTGTAAGCAAAGTTGTAATCGAAGCTAAAACAAACTAGTTTTTCTGAATATTTTTTATTGTTTTATCAACCAATAATGTATCCCTAAGAAATGCAGTTAAATCAGTCTGTGTTATAATACCAACTAACTTGCTATCATCTAAGATAACCAATCTTCGGATGTTATTATTAAGCATCTTTTGAATAGCATCTTCAATTTCTGTATCTGGTTTTACCCATCTGAAATTACTTGACATTATTTCAGAAATAATAACCATAGATGCTTTTTTATCATTTGCTGCTAGTCTTTTAACAAAATCACTTTCAGACAAGACACCAATTGGAACATTGTTTTTCATTATTACTAGAAAACTGATATCTTTCTCAGAAATCAAGCGCGCTGCGTCTAAAGCAGTTTTATCATGTTCAATTGTAATAACATTTTTTTCCATTATATCTCTAATTTGTGCCATATTTTGCTTGTTGTTTTCCAAAATAAAAACATGGTTATGTGCACCAATTTTATATGTGAAATTATTAGCAGAATTGTGAAAGTCGGGGTAATAGTTTTTCCTGGCAGTAATTGTGACCGTGATATATTCCATGTTTTAACTGATGTTTTTCATCTGAACACACAGTATTTTTGGCATGAGAAGGGCTTACCGCATGATATTGATGCTGTTATTTTACCTGGCGGATTTTCGTATGGAGATAGATTACGTGCAGGTGTAATTGCGGCAAATAGTCCAGTAATTGATGATGTTAAAAAATTGGCTAATAAAGGAATTCCAATTTTAGGAGTTTGTAATGGATTTCAAATCTTGGTTGAATCTAATTTGTTGCCAGGCGTTTTACTAAAAAACGATTCACTAAATTTCATGTGTCAATGGACAAATTTAATTGTAAAAAATAACAAAACCCCATTTACAAACAAACTACAATTGAATCAAAAAATACCAATACCAATTGCAAACGGTGAGGGACGATATTATGCTGACGCCCAATTAATGCATGAGCTAAAGAACAATAACCAAATTGTTTTTACATATGAAAATTATGTTAATGGTTCTCTACAACAAATTGCTGGTATATGTAATGAGGATGGCAATATTGTAGGAATGATGCCACATCCTGAGCGTGCTGCTGAAGGAGTGATCAATCCACTAGATAACAAGCCATCATCATTAATTTTTGAATCATTGATACATGCAATTGGAGTAAAAAATTGAGTTTACAAAAACACGAAATTAAGTACATTAAAGATACAATTAAAAGAGAATTAACAAAGACAGAATTACAAATTGTTGCTGCAGAATGGTCAGAACATTGTTCATACAAATCTTCTAAAAAACATTTGAAGATGCTTCCAACTACAGGCCAAAATGTAATATTTGAAAAAGGATATGATTCTGGTGTTTTAGATGTTGGTGATGGTTATGTTGTAACTGTACACATTGAAAGCCATAATCATCCATCTGCGGTAGAGCCGTTTGGTGGCGCTGCAACAGGTGTAGGTGGTGTTATTCGTGATATTTTATCAGCTGGAACCCGCCCTATTGCAATACTTGACGGATTACGTTTTGGGAATGTTGAAAATGATGCCCATGCACGCTGGCTTTTTAAAAATGTGGTTTCTGGAATAGCAGATTATGGAAATTGTTTAGGTATTCCAACTATTGGTGGTGAAGTTGAATTTGATAACTGTTACAAAAATTATACTTTGGTTGATGTTGCTGCAATCGGATTTGGAAAAAAAGACAGACTAATAAAAAATCATGCCAGCAAAGGAGATTTGGTTGTTCTTATAGGAGGTCCCACAGGTCGTGATGGAATAGGAGGCTCACAATTTGCTTCTAATTCATTGGAAAATGAAGATAGAGCAGTAGTGCAAATTCCTGATCCTTTCATTGAAAAATTACTTATAGAAATAATTCTTGAAGCAAGAAATGAAAAATGCATTAATGCAATGAAAGATTTGGGTGGTGGTGGATTATCATGTGCAATTTCTGAGACTGCTGAAAGCTTAGGAATTGGAATTGAATTAGATATTGATAGTGTTCATACTAGAGAGTCTGGATTATCACCAGACGAAATAATGACTTCTGAATCACAGGAAAGGATGTTAATAATTACATGCAAGGAAAAATTGTCAAAACTGAAGCAAATCTGTGATAAATTCGGAGTAACTTGCTCAACAATTGGTCACGTTAAAGGTGATAAAATGATGCATGTGAAAAAGGGTAAAAGCACACTTGCATTACTTCCCGCAGAATTTGTTGCTCATGCACCACTACTTGATAGGAAAAAAACTAAGCCAAAATATCTGAAGCAGATCAAAAAAGAAAATAAAGCAAAAAAAACCTTGGATTATACAAAAACAATTCTAAAATTACTGTCCAGCCCAAACATTTCAAGCAAACATTGGGTTTTTCGTCAGTATGATCATGAAGTTGGGATTAGAACTGTTGTAAAGCCAGGTTTTGATGCTTCTGTTTTAAGATTAGACAATGGAAAATTTCTTTCAGCAAAAATTGATGGCAATCCAAAACATTGCTATCTTGATCCGAAGCAGGGTGCAATTGGTTGTTTTGAAGAAGCATGTAGAAATGTTGTTTGCACAGGAGCGAATC
>Ga0310121_10003942_pt1 | contig 13344 bp, 19 predicted proteins | sample CB27_Tmax_986_MG_FD_203504 | JGI IMG/M metagenome (GOLD analysis project Ga0310121, IMG submission 203504) | Marine microbial communities from Western Arctic Ocean, Canada - CB27_Tmax_986 | ecosystem: Environmental > Aquatic > Marine > Oceanic | place: Canada: Western Arctic Ocean | collected... | reverse complement strand
TCTAGACGAAGACACCGAACCTTGGGGCATCAAAGTGGCGAAGGTCGAGGTCAAAGACGTCGAACTCCCACAGACGATGCAACGCGCGATGGCGAAGCAGGCCGAGGCCGAACGTGAACGCCGTGCGAAGATCATCCACGCCGAAGGTGAGTTTGAAGCCTCCAAACAATTATCCGCGGCAGCTGCTCAACTGGCAAGTGAGGAAGCCGGTCTCCAGCTGCGCTATTTACAGACCCTGACCGAGATCTCCGTCGAACACAATTCGACAATTTTGTTCCCAGTGCCGATCGACATTTTTGCCGGTCTGACGAAGGTATTGAATAAGGACTGAACAAAGCTGGGTAGCCAGTCACGCATAACCGTTAGCGAGGATCACCAATTTCAAAGCTCGAGGTCGAGTCGCCTCGCGCTTTGTGTTTCACTTGAACAACATCGAGCGCCTCACCGGTGGCCCACTCGATACAAGCCTGCAGGATTCCAATACTGAGGGAGCTGTCCTCACTTACGTTCCCTCGTCCGGCACCCTCGTCGCTCAGCGAATCTTCAAACAGCAATTGACCCTCTTCTATCTTTACTCGCACGCCGCTATTAGGCGCAGAAATATAGCGCGCCAGCCTTGTTAGGGCAGCGCGCCGACGTTCACCAATGGGGGATACATGCAGGAACAACTTAAGGACTCCCCAGCCAAAGCGGTCAGCCGAGAGCAGGTGTTGAAAAGCTGAATAACCAATGCGGGTGAGTTGGCCTCGCGCCCCGCGCCCATACTGGGTTTCGATTGCAGCGATCAGTCTTCCCAGTTCGGTGGCGCGAATTTCAAGTGCGTCATTTTCCGGGGGCAACGTGCCTACAAAGCGATCCAGTTCCGAACTTTTCAGAACCGCTGTAAGCCCATTACGCCCCATAATGTCCTGGACTGCCAGCAACACATGACGCATGCGGGCGTTCGGCAGCGCACGATCTTCAGCAGCAGACATGCAAATAAATTAGTCGAGCGTTACCTGGAACCGGCAGTACTCATCGCCACCTGCTTTGCAGGCGACTTCATCGACATTAGCCGCCACACCGGTTGTCCAGAGCAGCGCCTCTTCCAGCTAGCCGTGATAAAGGTAGCAGATCGGAGGATCTGACGTACGCGTGTGACAGATGGCGCAACCATAATCTGTATATGTAAAACTGCCATTTGCATCTTCGACCACGACAAGCGCATCTGGATTGGTATCCATCAGAGCTTTGCCAATATTCGTTAGGATAAACTTTGCTCTCGTTTTACGTGGCATCACTTTGAGCGCTACGCATGCGATCCCGAGCAAGGCAGCCTGTTCACGCACAGCCCATTGGAAGGAGGCCTTGCCAATCCAGCGCAGCATTCCCTTTCCAGCCCGACCGTAGAATTCCTGAATGGCTTCGTTCAGGTTGGCATATTCCTTCGCAAGTGATCCAGCTTCGAGATTGTTCGGAGGTGGATTGCCGATATAGCGTTCTCGCCCATCACTTCTTTGACCGCCTCCAATGCCTGCTGCAATAATGCATTGACAAAAGCAGCGTCGTCGGCCATGCCTGTCCAACTAGAAACGTCCATGGGTTCACTCCTGGTCCGTCAGGATTTCTCTCCGGTTATGAACCTAAATTGAGATGCAATTGCCATACCGGGTAACTCTCGCCGGTGTGCTCGAAACCGAGCGCCGCATAGAGAGCCAGAGAGGCCGTGTTGTTATCTTGCGTGTTCACACCCACTGCACTAGTACCCATTTGCTCGTAATAGCCGATTTGGTCAGCAACAAGTGCGCGCCCAATGCGTTGGCCTTGCAATGCAGGCAACACTGCCAAGCGCGCTAAATGTGCTGTGTCACGCCCCCCGGTCGTGATCTGATATCCGACGATGGTGCCATTTAGCTCCGCCACTGATGCATAGGATGCTTTGACGAGTGCTCCGTGCAAAGTTCGCTCGGAGAGTGCCCAGGGTGGATCGAAAGCAGCATTGTCGGTACGGACGATAGCGTGCAAGTCGATATCCCGCGCCGGACGGATCGTGGCCGGACTCACTGGCATTTGCGGGCGTTCATAGAACGAGCGCGAAAGTACCATCACCTGGTGCGAATGGGCAAAACCCCAATTGGCGAGTACCGGTTCTATCCACGCATCAAAAGTCAGAGCTGCTACACGTGCAACTTGCAGCTGTGAGAGTTCAGCTTGTACGACACCCCACAATTCATCCAGAACCAAATTTTTATCCGCTGTTCCTAAGCCATCTGCCAGCACAGCTAGCCGGACCCAAGCCACATCCGGCGGGTCGGGTGCCGCTGCCAACAGTCCGATCAGCGCACGGCCACGAAAAGCTAATACTGCCGGGGAACGACGCAGCCAGTATTTCGGCTCCTCCCAATCTAGATGTGTGTGGATTCGACTAGAGCGCTTGAGCAGCCGCTCGACGCGCGCATGGTCGCGCCGGGAATAAGGACGTAACTGGAGGGCTGGTTCACGGATCACGCTCGGTCTACTCTGTACTTTGTCGGCCCGCCGCCGGGTTCAGTTCCGCTCGCCGATCTCTATCATGTCGCGCTTCTGCGCGCCGAGATAAATCTGGCGGGGCCGGGCGATACGCTGTTCGTCATCGTTGAGCAGCTCGTTCCACTGCGCCAGCCAGCCTCCTGTGCGTGCGATGGCGAACATGACCGGGAACATCGCCGCGGGTAACCCCAGCGATTGATAAATGATACCTGAATAGAAATCTACATTCGGGTAGAGTTTGCGCCCGACGAAGTAATCGTCTTCCAGGGCTATCCTCTCAAGCTCGACAGCAATATCGATGAGCTCGTTCGTCCCGACGACGTCGAATACCTGATCAGCCATCTCCTTAATGATGGAAGCACGTGGGTTGTAGTTTTTATAGACGCGGTGCCCGAAACCCATTAAGCGGAAATCACCCTTTTTCACGCGCTCGACATAGGTGGGCACATTCTACACCGAGCCGATCTCAGCGAGCATGCGCAGCACGGCTTCATTGGCGCCGCCGTGCAACGGACCATACAAGGCCGCAGCAGCACCGGCGACGGCGCTGTCCGGATCGCTGTGCGCACTGCCAATGTTCCGCATGGTGCTGGTGCTGCAGTTCTGCTCATGGTCGGCGTGCAAGATGAAGAGCACGTTCAGCACCTTTTCCAGGACTGGATGCGCATCGTAACGGAAGCCATCCAGGAACGTCTTGACATTTTCGTGGGGCAGGGTGTGGTGGGTGATCTCGTGCGTCCATCTATCCAGCTGCGCCTGCGTGGGTAGCTCGCCGTACATGATAAGATAGGCGACTTCCAAAGAAATTGGATTGGCTTGCGAGCTGTTCGATGGGATAGCCGCGATAGCGAAGAATCCCCTTGTCGCCGTCAATGTACGTGATAGTGTTCTTGCAGGAGGCCGTATTCGTGTAGCCGGGGTCGTAGGTCATCATGCCGAAATCATCCTCGGACACCTTTATCTGACGAAGGTCCATCGCTCGAATAGTGTCGTCTTCAATCGGCATATCGTATTATTTCCCTGTACGGTTATCAGTGATCGTAAGTGTGTCTTTGCTCATGGGAACATCCTAAAAAGAAGGTTGATATAGTCAGATTATATACGACCCATGAAGGCTTGTAGAGATTCGAATGACAGTTTGAAAGCACGAATACATCACCGAACCACGTTCGTCATTGCAAGTACGATTTTCTTAAGGTAAACTCTAGCCCACATTTAAGATGGTCGCTCCCGGCCACTTGTCCGTCCCAGGAGATCATTGCATGACAGCAGACGGCCGTCAGAAAGCCCTCGGCGCAGCTGTTTCCCAGATTCGGAAACAGTTCGGTGACGGCGCGCTGATGCGACTAGGTGATGCCAAACATCTCGCCATTGATTCGATCCCGACGGGCTCGATCGCACTTGATATCGCACTGGGCGTGGGCGGCATTCCGCGTGGGCGCGTCACAGAAATCTACGGTCCGGAATCTTCCGGTAAGACGACCATCTGCCAACATGTCATCGCCGAAGCCCAGAAGCGCGGCGGACTTTGCGCTTTTGTCGATATGGAACATGCCATCGATCCGGTCTATGCAGAAAAGCTGGGTGTGGATGTCGAAAACCTCTACATCGCGCAACCCGATTCCGGTGAACAAGCGCTTGAAATTGCAGAAGCGCTCGTGCGTTCCGGTGCGATGGATGTGGTTGTCGTGGATTCGGTCGCGGCGCTTGTGCCGCAAGCCGAACTGGAAGGAGACATGGGCGACGCCCACATGGGCCGCCAGGCACGCCTGATGAGTCAGGCCATGCGCAAACTCTCCGGCGCGATTAAACAGACAAACACTGCTATGATCTTCACCAATCAGTTGCGCATGAAGATCGGTGTCATGTTTGGCAACCCCGAGACCACAACAGGCGGCAACGCGCTTAAATTTTATGCCAGTGTACGTCTGGACGTACGTCGGTTACAGGCCATTAAAAATGGCCAGGAAGTCATTGGCAACCGCACGCGTGTGCGTGTGACCAAAAACAAGGTCGCACCACCATTTCGACAGGCGGAATTTGATATCATGTATTCAGAAGGCATCAGCAAAGCCGGAGACCTGCTCGACATGGGTGTCGATCTGGAAATCCTGGAGAAGCGCGGCGCCTTCTATAATTATGGAGAGACAAGGCTGGGACAAGGGCATGAAAACGCCAAACGCTTCCTGAATGAAAATACAGACCTGATGACCGAAGTGGAAAAAGCAATTCGGGCACAGGCGCTGCCGGACGGCGAACCGGTTGATACGCAGTCGCCGGAAAGCGAAAACGGGCTGCAGGAATAGCCCACACAGTCACAATTCGGTGCCCGTTAGGGCAACTGGAGAGTCAGTTGCACGGTCTCCAGTTCACGGCCAGTACGGAAACCTCAGTTCGAATATGACGGATTGCACTTGATACGTGCAAAGTGGATTTAGTAAACGACAATGACATGGAGAGTTGCACATATTGAATCCGAACTGCCTCTGGCGCCTCGTACGCGCACTGTGCAGGAAAATCGGCTACTCAAACAATGTGTATAGTTCTCCTCTGAAATAGAATCCGTTCCCGGTTGCGTCGCACTTTGGCTATTGCGACCGTCCGCTGTACGAACTGAAGATTTACACCCTTGGGTGCTCGCAGAAGCATAATGCTGCCGAGCCGTATTAATGGCCGTGACAATCCCGTCACGGCTTTTTGTATTGGAAGGAGTCATGCCAACGATCACAGCGCTTGAAGTCCAAAAGCGCAACAAACGCCGTATCAATTTGTATCTCGATGATGCCTTTGCCTTTGGCCTGGCAATGAATGCGGCCGTAGCCCTGCGAGTCGACCAGCTGCTGTCCGCAAGTGATGTCGAGACGTTGCAGGCGGCAGACGATCTGGAACGCGCCTATGAACGTGCATTGCGCTTCCTGTCTTATCGCCCACGCTCAGAGGAGGAAATACGCCACAACCTGCAAAAACACAAGGTCGCGGATGTCGTAATCGCGACTGCGCTGGAACGACTCCGCGCGGCGAAGTATGTAAATGACACGGAATTCGCCACACTGTGGGTGGATAATCGCGCAGAGCATCGGCCACGCGGCCGCCGCGCACTGCGCTACGAGCTGCGCCAGAAAGGCATCTCGGATGCCATCATTGAGGCCTCGCTGGATGAGGTGGATGAACTGGCAGCAGCCCGCACGGTTGCAGGGAAAAAAGTCGGGCGTTTCGCGGCTCTGCCACAGAGCGAATTCCGGCAAAAGATGTATGGATTATTAGCAAGACGCGGATTTGATAGTGAAACAATCCGCACCGTAATTCAAGAACTTATTGAAGAGCATGACCTTACTGATTCTGAATTTGAAAACGAGGATTGAGCTATGCCTATACTAAATATTCTGCTCCTGATCCTCGCTGCCGTAGTCGGAGCTGCTCTCGGTTATTTCATCCGCCAACAGATCATTGCGAAGCGGGAGAAAGAACTGGAGTCTGAACTTAGCCGAATCGACGAACGCCTCAGCGAAAAAGAACGCGAACTGGAATTGAAATCGCGGGAAGAGGTTCAACGGCAACGAGAGAAACTAGAGTCACAGTTCGACAACCGGCGCAGGGATCTGCGACAGGAAGAAGAGCGCCTCGACAAACGGCGCGAGAGCCAGGATAGCCAAACGGAGCGCGTAAACAACCGTGAGCGCGAGCTTGGCAAGCGCCAGAGTTCGCTCGACCTGCAGCGCAACGATATGGAAAAGCAGAAAGCCGAACAGGCTGCAGAACTGGAACGCATCTCCAGCCTGACCCGCGACGAAGCGAAAGAGCAATTGCTGGCTGCAGTTGAAAAAGATGCCCGCGACGATATGGCTCGTGCCATCCGTCAGATCGAGGACGAGGCGAAAGAAGAGGGCGAACGGCGCGCCCGTAAAATCCTCGTTTCGTCGATGCAGCGCATCGCCAGCCAACAGGTCTCGGATTATGCCGTCACGGTTGTACCGATCCCTTCAGACGACATGAAAGGCCGCATCATCGGGCGCAACGGCCGTAATATCCGTGCCTTTGAGCAGGCCTCTGGAGTAGATGTGGTCGTGGACGACACACCCGAAGCAGTAACAATCTCGTCCTTCGACCCAGCGCGGCGCGAAATCGCCCGTCGCTCGCTAACAAAGCTGATCCAGGATGGGCGCATTCATCCCGCCCATATAGAAAAAGTCATTGCAGACGCACGCGATGAAGTTGACACCATCATCAAGGAAGAGGGTGAGAGCGCTGCCTACGAGGCGGGCGTTCCCGGCCTGCATCCGGAGATATTGCGTCTACTGGGTCGCCTGAAGTTCCGTACTTCGTACGGCCAGGACCAAAACGCGCACGCAATTGAATCATCTCTGTTGGCCGGTGCCATCGCAGCGGAGCTCGGCGCAAACGTGGAAGTGGCGAAAGCGGGCGCATTGCTGCACGACCTTGGTAAAGCTGTCGATCACGAAGTGGAGGGCACGCATGCTGCCATCGGTGCAGAAATCGCCCGCCGCTATGGAATCGGTCCTGCTATCTGCAATTGCATTGCCTCCCATCACCAAGAAGTTGAACCGGATTCAGTTGAAGCCGTAATCGTCGACGTATCCGATGCCATTTCGGGTGCGCGTCCGGGAGCCCGGCGCGAGAGTCTCGACCAATATATAAAACGGGTGCGTGCGCTTGAAGAGATTGCGAACTCATTCGATGGTGTTGACCACTCCTATGCTTTGCAAGCTGGGCGCGAAGTCCGCATCATGGTCACCCCGGAGAAGGTCGATGACCTCTCCGCTATTCGACTCTCGAAAAATGTTGCACGAAAGATTGAAGAATCGATGCAGTATCCCGGGCAGGTAAAGGTTACTGTCATCCGAGAAACTCGCGCAGTAGATTATGCGAAGTAGCTGCTCCTGAGGGATTCTGTGCAACCGGAAATTCTCACGGGCAGCGAACAAGTCTGCATCCCAAATATCAGCCCCGTCGAACAGCGCAAACGTCTGATCAGCGGGGTGCTCGGCCTGATTATGGGCACTGCGCTGCTAGCTGTCCTGAGCAGTACCGGTGCGGTGCGCACATGGCGACTAGCTCTGTTTCCCCTCTGGGTTGGTGCGACGGTTGGTTATTTCCAAGCGCGCGAAAAAACCTGAGTGAATCTCGCAGCGCGCGGCGCGCGCCATCTCGCGGCCAAACCAGAACGCATCCTTGACGACACTTGGCTCGCGCAAGTGCGCCGTCAGTCTCGCAAAGTGTGGGTGCAATCTGTGATAACGGCCATAGTTTTCACGGCCCTCTCCTTCGCCCTCCCCTGATCCGGCACTATTCAGTTTTACATACTATCGATTTGGGTTGAAAAACTAAAAGTCGGGGAGGCCGTGTAAGAACCAGAACTCGTCCGCCGGGAATGCCTTGCGGACAGATTCATCCCACACGAAATCGCCCACAGCAAAATGTTGGCGCAGACGTGCATCGAGTGCGTTTGTGCGTCTCTGTCCTGATTCGATTTCAGACCTGTCGGCCAACAAATCAAACAGAAGCTTGAGATACGTGCGCGCGTAGACATCGCCGGCGTAATTCTGCTTGCAGGTTACCGGGTTCTCGTCACACTCTTCGAGAAACCAGGCCCATGAGTTAATGCGCGCATTGAGTTCAGCCAATCCTTTTCGTTCCAGATTCGCGCGCCAGGAATCGATCTTGGAATCCAATTCGGCCAGCAACTATCCGGCAAGCGATTGATCCTGCGGGGGAAATGAATCCTGCAATTGGGAGACGCGCTGCCGCTTGAGCAGCAGCCCACCGACCGTGAGCTTGGGGAAGCGCTCCCGGAATTGTCCGGGATCGGTCAGTTGTGCCAGAAAACAACATCCGACTTAACGAATGCCTCGAAGTCCTCCAGCAATGCACTTAGGACTGTCAGGTCGAACGCGGGGTTGTACATTTTCAGCAGAAAAATAACCCTGAAGAGATAACCCGTGGCCGGGATTCTTTCAGAGGATCGAGGTTTAAGTGAAGCGCTCTGGTTCCTGGTAGGCCGGGTTACCTGAGAGTTCGCACCAGCGCTCGCTGAAGTCGTCGATGTGCCATTCCCAATTGGTATGCGCATCGAAGTCTACAAAGCGCAGCACCGGACGGATACCTAACACAAAGCTCATCCGTTCCATAATTGTCTCATCCGCGGCTCGCATGCGCAGGCGAAACCATTCGCCGGGCGCCCATTCAATTTCCATGTGATCGTTTTTATATACACCCACCATTTTGTACGGAGACTGAGCGCTGACGACATCCAGCCAGGCATCTCCCATACCGGCATTCCAAAGGGTGAGGCGCACACGCTCGGCGATTTGATAGGCATCTGATCCGGGAGACGAATAAAACCAGGACATAATAGTTGGTGTCATAAATTTAATGGGTCTCTTAAAGATGCTAGTGGAGTTAGCTTGCCGGTTTATCTCGCAATGGGAGCGCTGATCTGGCCCAGACGCATATAGCTGACAGCGCTATTGACAAGCTGGGCATCGGATTGCGCAACAAAAAACATAACCAGCGCAACCGCACCAATAATCGCAACGACGAGAAATGCCGCTGCTATTGCCAATAAATATTCCCGCCGAAGGTTTAGTGATGCAGTCATCTTAGAACCATCCTTCCGTTGTAGAGGGATGTATTGTATTTGCCCATCGAGAATCAATCAATAGGGCTGATATTTATAACCAGAGCCGGTCAGTAGCGCGACCACCGGTCCTGCGGTACTCTGCGAAAGCACATTACGCAACGCAGCCCAGACAACTGCAGAAGTCGGTTCCACGTAGAGGCCCTTCTTTGCCAATACGTTTCGGCCTGCCTCGATCTGCATTTCATTGACTTGCACGAAGCACCCACCGGTGGAATAAACAGCCTGCAGCACTTTATCGCCGTGTAAGGGTTTCAGGATTCGAATCCCCTCCGCCAGCGTCTCACCTTCGGTCACAAAGGCCAATCCGTCCGGGCCAAACTCGGAGAATGCCCAGAGCGGAGCACAGGCTTCAGCCTGCACGCCGATGAGTTGCGGCATCCGCTCGATAACACCCGCAGCTTGCAACGCGCGAAAACCACGATAAATTCCTAATAAATGCGTGCCGTGCCCGGTAGGCAAGACCACTGTGCCGGGAGGCCCATCTAACTGCTCGACGAGTTCATAGGCCGTCGTCGCCAGCCCCACCAACCCGATGGGGTAATAATTATGGCTCGCATAGAACGCCCCCGCTGCAGCAGCTTTCTGCACAGCCTCGGCAGCCGCAGAACGCGGGCCGGAAACCTTGACAAGTTCTGCGCCGAACGCCTCGATTTGGGCGACCTTTCCGGCCGCAGCATAGGACGGCACAAAGACGCGCGCCCCTATCCCCGCCCGCGCACAGTACGCCGCGAAGGAAGAACCGGCATTGCCAGAGGAATCTTCCACAGCAGCGGCAATCCCATGCGCTATCAGGTTCGTCAGCAAAACCGTTGTTCCGCGGTCTTTGAACGAGCAGGTCGGGTTCAGATACTCAAGTTTGAAATGGACTTCGTGACCGCGCCCATCAGAAGTATCGATCTCAGATAGGACAAGGGGTGTGCCGCCCTCGCCAAGCGTGATCGGCTCTACGTCATCCGGGAATGGGAAGGTGTGCCGATAACGCCAAAGCGAGCGATCCTCTTGATCGACTTGCGCCGGATCGAAGACAATGGGTTCTGCGAGATCGAGCAAGCCTTTGCAGACCGGGCAGCGGTAATCACGCAAGTCAGCCGGATGCTCGCGTTTACAGCTTGTACAAATGTACACGGCTAGTTTGTTGGATGACTGTCCCTTGGGGAGTGTGTGCGGTCAGTTTCGTCTGGCATGTATTGACCTTCGACCCAGGACTCGCCACCTGAGCCGACCTCTTTTTTCCATACTGGCACGATTCCTTTTAATCGGTCAATACCATAGCGTGCAGCCTCAAAGACACCCGTATCACGATGCCCGGCCGAGCAGGCGATCAACACGGTAGGCGTCCCGGGATGCAGCGTGCCAACGCGCTGCACAATAGCGATGCCTACAACAACCGGCCAGCGCATCCGAATCTCGTCGGCGACTTGTTGCATTTTCTCTTCGGCCATGGGGACATAGGCCTCGTACTCAAGATACTCGGTGTCATGCGGTTCATAGCCGTCGCCGGAACGGGTGGTCTTGCCCCGCACCATGCCGGTGAAAAGGCAAACCGCTCCCGTCTCGGGCACCGTAATCGAGGTCACCAGTTCATTCAGATCGAGTTCTGCGTCGGTGACACGCAAGATAGTGGCTGCCTCCGATATTTGAGAATGAAGGTTTGAGCCACCGCTCACTGGCGGGAAGAGGGCCACTTCCGCTCCAGCGGGTACGGTCTCAGTTGGGAAGGCAAATTCGTGATTAATAGAAACCAGTGCTGTTGGCAAAGCCGGCGACAGGTCAGGTAATTGTTCAGCAAGCGCTGCTTTGAGTTCGTCCACTGTGGCTTCATCCGACAGTTCTAACTCCAGCCGGTCGGTCTTTGCGCGGTCTTTTAAGGTTGCGAAGAAAAGTACAGTTATGCGCATTGGAAATCAGCAAGACAACAAATCCGGAAGGATATAATATATTTCATTACTCATTACTCATTACTCATTACTCATTGTTCGTTGCTCATTGTTCGTTGATGATATCGCCACTCACACCGCCACGTTTCTCCACGAGACGGACATTGGCAATGCGCATGGTCTTTTCGACAGCCTTTGCCATATCGTAGACCGTGAGGGCCGCTACCGAGACAGCTGTAAGCGCTTCCATTTCGACGCCGGTCTTGGCATGCGTGCGAACGATGGCAGTGATCTCCACCCCTGGCTGGCTCCCCTCTCCCAGGCCATCAGATGCCTCCAATTGCACATCGATATGACTGAGCGGGAGCGGATGGCAGAGCGGAATCAGATTCGAGGTGCGTTTGGCAGCCATTAGGCCTGCAAGCTGTGCTGTCGTAAATACATCACCTTTTTGCAAGTTGCCGGCCCGAATGAGCGCCAGGGTTTCCGGCCGCATCTGGACTTCACCCTTGGCGACAGCAATGCGCTCGGAATCCGGCTTATGCCCCACATCCACCATGTGCGCACGGCCTTGCTCATCGATATGCGAAAGCTTCGGGCTTGTATCTAGCATAACAGATGAATTATACAGTGCACCGGCGGCGTCTTCAGTGCGATCATTAATTCAAAAAGAGCAAGGCCACTGGGACGCTCGCCCTTCTGGATTCCGTTACCGGGTCTTATTACTTCTCATCGCTGGCAACAACTTGTCGCGCCGCTCGTCGTCGCCGGATCAGAGCACGTAGTCCGAGAAAACCGGGTATACCGAAGATGAGCACAACCAGCCCGAGGCAAATCACACCGCGAATGAGTAAATCCACCGCAAACTGCAAACCACGCACCAAATTCTCCAGGGATTCACGTGCGACCACAAACGGCTGCCAGCCACTGACATCGATCGGCTCGTTGGCAATGTTAGGAATGAGTTGAATGCTAACCGCCTAGAGTCGGGCTGACTGCTCAAAGTATTGCATCTGACCCTTAATGACTTCGATCTGTCCCTGCACTGCGACCAACTCGTTGTACACGGCCAACACATCTTCCGTCTTCACTGCGCCGTCCATGATCGTCATCAACTGCGCTTCAGCGCTTTCAAGATTGCGGAGGCGGCTGGTGAGGTCAGTGTACTCCTGCGTCACATCCTGCCTGGAGATGGATTCGGAATCCACTTCGACGGCCAGGCCTATCAATTGATCCAGCGCCTCGTCCAAGCGTTCCGCCGGAACGCGGATGATGATATTCACCTCGTGTGCCGGACGGTATTCGTCGCCGACGCGCTAGCTGGATTCGTACAAGTTTGAATTGAAAACAAAGCCGCCAATGCTCGTAGCCAGGTCGGAAATGGTGTCAAGCGATTCAACAGGATCGTCTACGACGAGCGCCAGATTGGCGTTGTAGATCACCAGACGCTCTTGTTGCACCTGTTCCTGCGCGCCAAAACTACTCCCGGTATCTCCATCACGGGCAACAGCATCCTCCGCCTCAACAGACACAGCGCGGACCTCTTCCGCCTCACCCGAGAAAGAAGATGTGTCGACAAGTGGCGCGGCAGCCGGAGACGCGGCGGCGCAGGCCGAAAGCACAAGTACGCTCAGAGATAACAAAATTATGAATTGACGATTAATTGCGAAAGCCTACATCAGGAATGTCGTTGTAACTTTGTAGACGCCAAATCGCCCGTGAAGGTTCCCTTTACCAACCCTTTGACAGGCGCAGGGAGAGCCGTGCCGGGAGATCGTGCGCTTCCATGCGTCGCTGGGTTTCGGGAATGTCGTAGGATACACGGCAATGCTGCCAGGCAAGCGTCTCCAGATCGAGGAGCGCGTACGCGGCATTCGGGTCGCCATCGCGTGGTTGACCCACGCTGCCCGGATTGAGAATATAACGCCCTGATTTCAAATCGAGAGGGGATTGGTAATCCGGATAGGATTCATGACTCACACCATCACTTTCTCGGTAAATGACCGGAATGTGCGTATGCCCAACCAGACAAATGTCGGTCTCAAAATAGTGGAAGTTTTGTGTTGCGATGTTACGGTCAAGGATGTACTCCCACACCGGCGCCCGCGGGCTGCCGTGAACAAGTGTAAAGGGGACAACAATCTCTCTCTTGGGGAGGTTTTCCAGATAGTCCAGGTTCTCCGAATACAATGCTTCTTGCGTCCATTCCACAGCGAAGCGCGCATCTAAATTGAACTCGGCCAGATCGACATCACCGATTGCAGCCTTGTCGTGATTCCCCACCAGGCAGCGCAAGCCCGG
>Ga0310121_10003941_pt1 | contig 13344 bp, 12 predicted proteins | sample CB27_Tmax_986_MG_FD_203504 | JGI IMG/M metagenome (GOLD analysis project Ga0310121, IMG submission 203504) | Marine microbial communities from Western Arctic Ocean, Canada - CB27_Tmax_986 | ecosystem: Environmental > Aquatic > Marine > Oceanic | place: Canada: Western Arctic Ocean | collected... | reverse complement strand
CCACGGCTGAACCGACTGTTGCAGTTGTGCTCGACATCCTTGTCTGCACCTCCATTAATCGACAGAAAAACGAGATAGTAGTCGATCAGCCCATACCCAACGCAATACCAAGTTTTCAACTGGCCAGCCCTCCCCCGGGCGGTCCCCACCGGGAATTAGTTGTGATAAAACGGTCTGTTCCGATGAACGATCGGGCAGCTCCCAAGGGGTCTACTGAAAACCGGGACCAAATTAGATCCAGTCAAAATAGAACCAGTTATTGAGGAATCACGAAGATGGCGACCAACGGCACACTCAACCGAAAACTTCGTCTGGGACTTGTCGGTGGGGGACGTGGAGCGTTCATCGGACGTGTCCATGCCACAGGTGCCATCATGGACAACCGAGCCGAATTGGTGGCCGGCGCCCTGTCGTCCGACCCGGTCAAAGCCAAACAATCGGCCCCCGACTTCGCCATCCCGGAAAACCGTGCCTACGGATCCTATCAGGAGTTGATCGATACCGAAGCCGGACTGCGGGAGGACCAGCGGGTGGACGTGATCTGCGTCACCACGCCAAATCATACGCACTTCGACATCGCCAAACGCGCCATCGAGGCCGGTTTTGATGTCGTCTGTGACAAGCCAATGACTTTCGACTCGCCACAGGCAGTGGAATTGGCCAAGTTGGTCGATGAATCCAACCGCATCTTTGGTCTCACGCACACCTACACTGGCTATCCGATTGTTCGTCAGATCCGAGAGATGGTTCTCGGCGGAGAGATTGGCGAAATCAACGCCATTCGCACCTGTTACACACAGGGCTGGCTGCGAACCCGAATCGAACTGGAAGATCAAAAACAGGCTGCCTGGCGCACCGATCCCAGTCGGAGTGGGGCGGCCGGATGTTTCGGCGACATCGGCGTGCACGCGTTTAACTTGGCTCGCTTTACGACCGGGATCATGCCTGAATCGTTGAGTTGCGTCCTGCGAATCTATGAATCCGGACGCCAGCTAGACGATTACGGCACGGCGATTATCAAGATGGAAAACGAGGTTCTCTGTACTTTGTCGGCCTCTCAAATCAGCCACGGTCGAGAGAATGATGTCTCGATTGAAATTGACGGCACCCAGGGTTCCATCATCTGGGTCCAAGGTGATCCCAACCGCATGGAACTGCGACGTAACGGTGATCCCCTCAAGATTTACACTCGGGATCCCAACGCACCCCACATGACCCCTTGGGGCGCCGCGGCCTGTCGTTTGCCCAGCGGTCATCCAGAAGGACTGATCGAGGCCTTTGGCAATATATACGGCTCGGTCTACGATGCCATCGTGCAGCGTGCCGAGGGACAGCTCGTCGACCGCTCCAATACGATCTACCCCAATGTTCACGACGGAGTCGAGGGGATGATGTTCATTGAACAGTGCGTGGCCAGCGGAAAGGAAGATGGGGCCTGGCTGCCTTTGCGCTACGAGAAAGCCAGGAGATAGTCGGAGCGAAATCCAGTCGCCCGGTCCGCACTCAACATGTCCTTCCGCCGATCCATTCGACTTCCCATCATTCTCGGTATCTTCATGCTCATCCTTTTGGTCGCGCTGACCATAGGGTGGGTTCTGTTGGGCGTCTACGGACTGTTGGAGGACGACAAGCGTCCCGCGCTTTACATTACCCTGCTCTCGCTGGGTACCACATTCCTGGTCTTGGTCAGCGTAGGAACCGTGATGTATCTGGCTTTGTCAGTGAAGGCGATCAATCTGAATCGTCGCCAGTCCAACTTCATTGACAGCGTCACCCATGAACTCAAATCCCCCATCGCCTCACTCAAACTCTATCTGCAGACACTTCGACGCCGGCCCGTCGACGATTCTCAGCGCGAGGATTTCTACCGGTTTATGTTGGATGACGTAGAACGACTCGATCTTTTGATTACCGAATTGCTGGATGCAGCCAGCTTGGACAAGGAGCCCGACCAGCAGGAGCAATCGATCCAGCTCCACGAATTGCTTCAGGACTGTGCCGATTCGGTGTGCCATCGATATCGCCTACCGTCCGAGACGATCACCGTCGACGCCGACCGCTGCGCCGTCCAACGACACAGGGTGCACCTCGACCTGGTATTTCGAAACCTCATGGAGAACGCCGTCAAATACGGCGGAGATCCTCCCGAGGTCTTGGTCCAGGCCAGTCCGTCGGGCACGGATTCGGTAGTGGTCAAGATCCAGGACAATGGAGACGGTATCCCGCGGCACCAGCGTAAGACCGTATTTGGCCGATTCGTGCGGCTGGGTTCGGAACTTGAACGGACTCGGCCTGGAACCGGTTTGGGGCTGTACATCGTCAAGACGCTGGTCCGGAGCTTCGGTGGGCGCATTCGTGTATACGACGCCAGCCCACCGTCTGGAACGGTCTTCGAGATCACCGTTCCGGGGCGATTGGCGCCCTCGGCTGAACCAACATCCGTTTGATCGAAAGTTTCCCTTATCGAAATCAGTTGGTCGATCATCCCATGGAAAAACCACCTCACATTCTCGTTGTCGAAGATGAAGAACATTTGGCGGTGGGCATCAAATACAACTTGGAAGCCGAAGGATACCGGGTCTCCACGGCCACTACGGGAAAGGAGGGCTTGGTCTGTGTTGAGTCGGATCCGAGTGACTTCGATCTCGTGCTATTGGATCTCATGCTACCTGGCATGAGTGGCTATGCCGTGTGTGAAGCGTTGCGAGACGCGGGCCGAGGTTTGCCGGTTTTGATTCTGAGCGCCCGCGCCTTGCCAGAAGATCGTGCCCATGGATTCGACGTGGGCGCGGACCAGTACATGACCAAACCGTTCGACCTCGATGAGTTGATTAGTCGCGTCAAAAACCTCCTGGCGCGACACCAGCGAGCCAATGCGGAGCGGTCGGCAACTTCCTACGAATTTTCCGGGGCGATCGTGAACTTCGAGGACTTTTCCGTGACGATCCGCGATGAAACGGTCCAGCTCACGAAGTTGGAAATGAAGCTTTTGGAGTATTTCGTCCGCCATGAAGGACGAATCATCCCCCGAGGTGAGTTGCTCGAGAAAGTCTGGGAAATACCATCACACGTGACCACGCGGGCACCAGACCAGTTTATTCGCCGATTGCGAAAGCTATTCGAACAGGACCCATCCCAACCGCGGCACTTTCTTACCATCCGTGAAACCGGCTATCGGTTCGTGGCTGAACCAGAAGAATAGGCCATTGCTTGGAATTCAGCCAGTTTGCATCTCTTTTCGCTTGTAGTCGATCACGTCCCACGCCAAACCGAAAACCTTCATCAAACGGATCGTGGTAAAGGTGACATCGACCTCCCACCAACGATGACCGTGATTGGCCATCCGCGGATAGGCATGGTGATTGTTGTGCCATCCTTCACCATAGGTGAATAGTGCAACCCACCAGTTATTGCGGCTATCGTCTCGCGTTTCGTAGTTTCGATATCCCCACAGGTGACTGGCAGAGTTCACCAACCAGGTTGAATGGAGCACGAAGGCCAATCGCAAAAACATTCCCCAAACCACCCAAGAGACAGCCAAACCCCAACCACCAAAGCCATAGCCCGCGGCGCCAATGGCCAAGGCTGCGACGAAATGCGATAGCAAGAACGCTCGGTCGATCCATATCAAACCTCGGTCGGCTGCCAACTTCGGCGCCCATCGTTGGATGTGCTCCTCCATCTCTTGCGCTGGCTTGCGAGCCGCCGTCCAAATGACGTGGCTCCACCATCCGCCATCCCGCGGCGAATGCGGATCGCCGTTTTCATCGCTAAACGCATGATGCTTGCGGTGGTTGGCCACCCACTGAATGCAACTGCCTTCGCCGGCTAAACCACCGACAATTGCCAATAAATACTTGACGGGACGATTCGTCTTGAAACTGTCGTGTGTTAACAGGCGGTGAAAACCGAGGCAGATACCCATGCCGCCGGTCAGCCAGTGTAAGACAAACATGAGCCCCAGCCCCGACCAGCTGAAACAAAATGGAGCGGCCAGCACTCCAAGATGGATGATCGCCAACCAGAAGATGACCGGCCATGAAAACCCGTGGGACAACAGCTCTTCGCGTCGCTGTCGCCAATTACCACGCGGCTCGATCGCCTCCATTACTGCGTCCCTACCATTTGTGGTTTCCACGAGTGGCTCGATAACTGCAGACATCTGAATAACGCTCCTCTTTTTTCGACTTCGGTCTCTTCTTCGCCGAATTTGGTGGCGGAGGCCAAGCGATCGACCAGCTACCCTCGTCAAATTCGCCCAGTGCGGAATTCTATACGAAAATTGGCGATCGCTACCGGCTGAGAGTGCCGGATTAGGTAATAGTTGTGTAATTTGTTAATCGATGCCGCCAATACCCGCCTGTTTTGTTCAGTTTAACGGGCGATCTTGCGGCAACCGACTAAGCTATCACGGTCGACACTCGCGTGGCCGGGTGAACGCCTTGCATAGACGTTGGGTACCGGCAGCTATTCCGGCGACGCCGCTCGGATCACACATACCCGCCTTCCGCTGGTGCCATCTGTCGAGGCGGAAAAGGCGATGCCCTCCCCTCGACCATGCTTCACGACCTCACGCGGCTTTCACCATATAGATGAATGGCGTCGGATAGGTGGCTGGCTCGGCTCGGCGCTATTTCCTAAGCAAAACCTCGATCATGCCACGACAGAAATCCGGCAAGTCGTCCGGTTTGCGGCTGGATACAAAGTGCCGATCCACGACCACGGAGGCATCTTCCCAGATCGCGCCGGCGTTGATCAAATCATCTTTAATTCCGGGAGATCCAGTTACACGAACTCCCTTATAAACCCCCGCGGAAATCGGCATCCACCCTCCGTGACAAATGGCAGCCACCAACTTTCCAGCCTGATGAAATTGCTGGATCAACTCCAGCACCCGGGGGTCACGGCGCAATTTGTCAGGCATGAATCCGCCTGGGCAGATCACGCCGTCGAAATCTTCACTATTTACTTCGGCAATTGCCACCTCCGAGAGGCAGGGATAGCCGTTCTTGCCCGCGTATTGGACACCCGCCTGGGGGCCAGCCAACACCACATCGCCACCCGCCTCAATCAAACGAAGTTTGGGGTACCAAAGCTCAAGATCTTCATAAGTATCGCCTACAAAACAGACAAAACGTTTTCCGGTCAATGGGGTCATATTGTTCATGTGGTGGCATTCCCATAACATTCAGTGGGGGTTCGTGCGGCCTGTCTTTGAGGATATCCGGCCCTTGGCCGGGTGATCAACCACCGGCAGCCCCGTTTCGAGCCCTGCGGCGAATCACGATCCAAACCACGGGACCGCCTCTGATTCTCGCGGTGAATCAAGTATTGGATTGAAACTAAAACGGAGTTTTTTGATGGAACCAGCACAACAAGCCGATGTCGCGGCGCCCGAATGGACGGCACTCCCCGCACTGGAACGCCGTGTTTTGGGCGTCTTGGTGGAGAAAGCAAAAACGACGCCCGACCAATATCCGCTCTCCGTCAATGCTTTGATGAACGGCTGCAACCAGAAGAGCAACCGCGATCCTAAGATGGAAGTCGTTCTCGATGACATCGAGGACGCTTTGGAATCACTGCGGGAGCGTCACTCGATTGGCGAAGTTGTCGGCGGTGGACGGGTTCCCAAGTACCGGCACTACCTCAAAGATTGGATGGGCGTGGACGGTACGGAACTGGCGGTGATGGCCGAGCTATTGCTGCGCGGCTCACAGACCATTGGCGAGCTGCGTGGCCGTGCCGCGCGCATGGCGAGCGGTCAGTTGGCCGATTTAGCTGCGTTACGCCCCGTCCTCAACTCCTTGATTTCCAAGGGTTTAGCCGTCTCGTTGACACCCGAAGGCCGCGGTCAGATCGTGACCCACGGATTGTATGAACCAGCTGAGATGGAGTCGATTCGGGGTCGCGCGGCCGCGACCGTGGCCAGCCAACCCCACACAATACCTACCAGTCCGCCGCCATCGAACCCACTTTCATCAACTCCACAGCCAGCCCACGGCGCGTCTCCGCCGACGCCGTCGACGACGGCCAATTCATCGCATAACGCCGACGATGTCACGGCACTCCGGGGCGAAGTTGTCGAGTTGCGGGCCGAAGTGGCCAAACTGACTAAAGAAGTCGAAGACCTTTGGTCTAACTTGGGCGGCTCCTGAGCAAGACGGCATTTCATGGCGGACATCAAGGTTGAGTTTTATGGAATTCCACGCCAACGCGCGGGCGTGGCCATGCTCGACGTTCAATTGGAACCGTCTGAAGCCACATTGGGCCAACTCATGATTCACCTGGCCGCACAGCTGCCGGACTTGGCCACGGACTGTATTGTCGAAGATCGGCTGGCCGATGGCTTCGTTGCAAACGTGAACGGCACTCAATTTGTGCAGGATCCAGGCGCCACATTACCTCCCAACTGCTCTATACTGATCATGTCGGCGGACGCCGGCGGTTGAGTTACCTGGTAAAATGAATTGCGTGCGGTGAACAAGGATCACGAACCAATGGCTGTCCAATTGAAACGTGTGACTCACCCTTACGATTCGAAATATTCGGCTACACCTGGTTACCACGGGCAATACCTTCATATTGATGTGACCAGCGGAACCGGCGAGTTTCGACCGTTGGAAGATTCCGTTTTGCGTCAGTTCGTTGGCGGAGTTGGATTGGGCACTTACTTGCTTCTTCAAGAGCGGCAGTGGTCAACTGACCCATTGAGCCCCGCCGCGCCATTGGTCTTTGCCCTGAGTCCGTTGGTCGGTAGCCCGCTGACCACCTCGGCCAAATTCGCGGTCGTGAGCAAGAGCCCGTTGACCGATCGGCTGAACGACTCGCTGGCCAGCAGCTCCTTTGCGATCAGCGCCAAACGCTGCGGATGCGATGCCATCGTCATCGTGGGGGCTGCCGATCGCACCAGCGTCCTGGTGGTGGACGATGGCAGGGTGCGGCTTGAGGACGCCAATGATCTGCGGGGTCTGGGTTGTTCTGAAACTCAGCAACGAGTCGCCGCCCGTTTGGGCCAAGACTTCGACCTGGCCGTGATTGGTCCGGCGGGCGAAAACAGGGTTCCGTTCGCGACGATTTCGCATGACGGTCGTCACGCGGGTCGCGGCGGCAGCGGTACGGTTATGGGCTCGAAGAATCTGAAGGCGATCGCGGTGCGAGGGCAACGCCAATGCAGTTGGGCGTCTCCCAGTGCATTGGTCCAGTTCTCACGCGCGCTTTCTAAGCGTTCGATTGGCCCAGCAACGGCGAAGTATCGCGAGCTCGGAACGGCCACGAATCTATTGGCGTTCAACCGTTTGAACGCTTTGCCAACGCGAAACTTTCAAAGCGGCCACTTCGAACAGGCCGATCTCATTTCGCCGGAACAATTGACCGAGTCGAGACAACGCACCAGGGCCCACTGCGCGTGCTGTACCATCGGCTGCGAACATATCTACGGACTGGAAGCGGGCGAAATCGACGGACAAGGCGTTCGCGTGGAGTATGAGAATCTATTTGCATTGGGACCAATGTGTGGCATTGGTGATCCCCAGATGGTGCTGGCCGCCTCCCAAAAGTGCGACGAGTTGGGACTGGACACGATCAGCGCTGGCGGCACCATCGCCTTTGCCATGGAATGCGCGTCTCGGGGGTTGATCGACGAACCCACGCTGAAGTTCGGCGATGGGCAGCGGGTCCTGGAGCTGCTGGACCTGATCGCCTCGCGCGAGGGACTGGGCGATCGGTTGGCGTTAGGCAGTCGGCGACTGGCCGCACAGCTCGGGGACGAAGCCATGACCATCGCGCCCCAGGTCAAGGGATTGGAGATGCCTGGTTATGAGCCACGCGGTCTACAAACGATGGCGCTGGGATTCGCCGTCGGAACCAGGGGAGCGGACCACAATCGCAGCGGCGCGTACGAAGCCGATTTTTCCGACAAGGTCGACCGGTTGAATGTCCAGCCCGCGGATGCGGGATTGGCGGTCGAGTCCGAGGATCGTGCCGCTCTGATCGATTCGCTGATCCTCTGCAAATTTCTACGCGGAGTGTTTGAGGACCTGTATGACGAATCCGCGGAAATGTTGCGGCTGACCACCGGCTGGAATGTAACGGCCGAAGAGTTGCGTACGGTCTCGCGCCGTGTTGTGGCGGCCAGGAAACTGTTTAACGAGCGGACCGGTTGGGATCCATCTGAAGACACGCTTCCGAGCCGAATCCTCACAGAACCGTTGCCGGAGAATCCCGCGGCTCGTCTACCGGCTGAGAAGCTGCGTTCCTTGGTCCTCGCCTACAATCGCCAGCGGGGTTGGTCGGACGACGGGCACGTTCCAAAAGACCAACTACTAGAATTGGGACTCGATACCATGTAGCCTATTAAAGAGTTAGATATCCGCCCACCTCATTCACGACCACAAAAGCGCCACTCGCCACTCGCCACTCGCCACTCGCCACTCGCCACTCGCCACTCGCCACTCGCCACTCGCCACTCGCCACTCGCCACTCGCCACTCGCCACTCGCCACTCGCCATGTCCGAGACATTCATCTTGATCCCGGGTCGCACAAGCAAACAGGGTTGCGGCATTAGCGAGGGCAAATTCAAGGACGATTACCAATCCGAAATTAGCACTTTGCAGGTTGCGCCCGAGGACATGCAGCGGTTGGGGCTAGATACCGGCGACAAGGTGCGGCTGACGAGCCAGTGGGGTGAAATCGATGTGGCGGTGAAAGCGGCCACAGGCGACGAGCTGCCGGAGGGTTTGTTGTTTATACCCTATGGGGACCTTTCCAGCCGTCTGATGGGTGGCGACACGCACGGATCGGGGATGCCGACCAGTAAAGGTTTGGACGTGGAGCTGGAGTTGCTAGAATAGAGACCTATCGTGCGTGACCGGCGACCAGGCAGATCAGTTGGACGGCGACCAATCCGTTCGTGTTTAGCCGGCGACCAATCCGTTCGTCGTTTAGCCGGCGACCAATCCGTTTAACCGGCGACCAATCCGTTCGTCGTTTAACCGGCGACCAGAGGAGTTGGCTGAAAAGATTCAATTCAAAAAGATTGATCTACCAGGATTTGTCGCCAATTGAAACCGGTCGAACAACCAGCGGCCTTTTCAGCCAACTCCGTCGGTCGCCCTGTACTCGCGCTAGCACGTGACCTCACGACTGGATGAACTCATGACCCTGTTACCTCATGACCCTGTTACCTCAATCCCGCAGACCTCATGACCTCTAATCCGGCGAGACCTCCCGACCAACGTTCCAAGTTCCTCCCAGCTAACACTTCAACCCAGCTTTTCGCGGGAAGCATAGCCAGCTTTGCCACCTACAAAAGGCTGGCGTATAACCCAAAGCACCCCTAGAGTCGAGCAATCCCCATGGCAACGGTGACCGAAGACACCCCGTCGGACGAATTAAGAATAGTCAAAGACGCCACTTGCACATTTTGCGGGTGCGTTTGCGATGACATTGACCTGCATGTTAAGGGTCACACGATCGTCAAAGCGAAGCGGGCGTGTGCATTGGGTACCTCTTGGTTTTTGAACCATGAAATTGAGGATAAGCCACCTTGCCTGATTGAGGGCCAGCCGGCGAGTGTGGAGGCGGGAATCCAACGGGCCGCGGGAATATTGGTCGGCGCGTATTATCCGTTGATCTATGGACTGAGTGATACGACTAGCGAATCTCAGCGAGTGGCGGTGAGCATAGCGGATTGGATCGGAGCCTGCGTCGACACGACGACCAGTGTCTGTCACGGTCCGTCAGGGATGGCCTTCCAAGGCGTGGGAGAAGTCACCGCCTCGCTGGGAGAGGTGCGTAACCGTGGCGACATGATCATGTTTTGGGGTTCCAATCCGGCGGAGAGCCATCCTCGGCATTTCACCAAATACAGCCTGATGCCTAAAGGGATGTTTCTGCCCAACGGTCGCAAGGATCGCACTTGTGTGATTGTCGACGTGCGCAAGACCAAGAGCGCCAAAGCGGCTGACCTCTTCATGCAGATCAAGCCGCGCAAAGACTTCGAGGCCCTGTGGACGTTGCGTTGCCTGGCTCGCGGCGTGGAGCTGGATCCGGACTACGTCCAGCGCGAGACGGGCATCGAGTTGGATCGTTGGCAGGATCTCATGGACCGGATGAAAGCGGCCAAATTCGGCGTGATTTTCTTCGGCATGGGACTTACCATGACCCGCGGCAAACACGCTAACAGCGAAGCGTTACTGGCCCTCACCCGGGACATGAACGAACACACCCGATTTGTCTGCAAGCCCAATCGTGGCCACGGCAATGTCACCGGCGCGGACAACGTCGTTGCCTGGCGCACCGGCTATCCCTTCGGCGTCAACCTGGCTCGCGGCTACCCTCGATTTAACCCCGGCGAATACACCGCCTCGGACGTGCTGGCCAATGGCGAAGCCGACGCGGCGATGATCATCGCCAGCGATCCGATGGCCAATTTTTCGCAGCCAGCCCGTGAGCATCTGTCGTCCATTCCCTACATCGCCTTCGACCCCAAGGACACACCCACGACACGTCACGCCGCCGTCTCCTTCCGCGTCGCAACGTACGGCATCAACGTTCCCGGGACGGTTTATCGGATGGATGACGTGCCGATTCCGCTTCGCCCAGCGTTCGAGTCACCGCTGCCGAGTGACTATGATGTGTTGACGGGGATTGAGAAGGAGGTGCGACGATTGCAGCAAGAATAGTCGCCACGATTAAACGCCCCGCGGACAGCTGAACGTGAGTTCGGAGTCTTCTCCATGCGGAATTCGTTGTTTGCGTTCGAGCTTCAAGGAAACGACACAAAACGAATTTACGGCTCTCCTACCGCAGCGGCTCCATCCCCAACTGCCTCCGCATCAAACCAATCTGCCCAGCGTGCAACATCTCATGAGACGAGCAGAAGATGACCGATCCCAACTTGGTATCGAAAACCGCATGGGGCTCTGGTAGTTTCACGTCCAGTTCGTTTTCGGTGTAGCCAGCTAGCTCTTCCAGGGCCCGCTCGTGGACCGCGGCGGCAACTCGCCGAATCTCGGCCGGTTCTGGATAATCGGACCCGTTTTCGCTGGGCTTGGTCCCTTTCTTAAAGGTACGAAAGAAATGGTTGGAGATGAACTCTTGGTCTGTTGGCTCTTTGCCGCGAATGCGGATCATCGTCAGAGCATACTCGGCCATGGCCAAATGCCCGACCTGCCAAGCGATATGAGTCACCCCGCCCGGGGACCGTTGGAACCATTGGCCATCGTCCAGTTCTTCGATCAGCCCCAACGTATAACCGCGGGCGAAACGAATCTGGTCAATCGCCATCCGCAGGCGAATTCCTTCGGCCATGTTCTAACTCCGCAAATGAAAAAGGATCATAGGCACACGCGTCGGTGGCTATTATGATGGGAACTCGATTTTTTCGGTATGGGCCAACAGGAAACGATGACAGGTTATTACAAGATCTCCGGCGGATACGTTTACGACCCAGCCAACGACGTGGATGGCCAAGTCCGCGATCTTTGGATTTCGAATGGCAAGATCGTCGACCCGCCGACAGATCCGACGATTCGTCCGGCGCGCCATTTGAATGCGGCGGGCCTGGTGATCATGCCAGGTGGCGTGGACATGCACTGCCACATCGCGGGTCCCAAGGTCAACATGGCCCGCAAAATGCGCCCGGAGGATAAGCGTCGCGACGCGCCAGTTTCCCGCACCTCAATCACGCACAGTGGATCGATGGGTAGCGTACCGAGCACCTTCGCGACCGGCTACAAGTATGCAGGATTGGGCTACACCACCGCGTTCGACGCCGCCGTGCCGCCGCTCTCTGCCCGCCACGCCCACGAAGAATTTCAGGATACGCCGTGTATTGACAAAGGCTTCTACGTATTGATGGGCAACAATCATTACGTGATGCGGTCCATCGCCGAGAAGGCACCCGACCAATTGCGAGCCTTCGTAAGTTGGTTGTTAGGCGCAGCCAAAGGTTACGCCGCCAAGTTAGTGAATCCAGGCGGCGTGGAGGTTTGGAAGCATCACCAAGCCGGAAATGTGTCAGGCCTGGACTCACCGGTGGACCACTTCAACGTCACACCGCGACAGATTGTCCGCGAGATGGCGCATGCCATTGATGACCTGGGCGTTCCCCACCCAGTCCACATTCACTGCAACAATCTGGGAGTTCCTGGCAACTGGGAAACCACTCTGGAGACCATGAAGTCGCTCGAGGGTCATCGCGGCCACATGACCCACATCCAATTCCACAGCTACGGCGGCGGCGACGGTGATGAAAACACGTTTAACTCCAAGGTCGCGCGACTGGCTGACTATGTCAATTCTCACTCGAACGTCACCGTGGACGTCGGCCAGGTACTATTTGGCGAAACGACCAGCATGACAGGTGATGGGCCGCTGGGTTACTATTTGTCTAACGTCTATGGGACCAAATGGTTCAGCGCCGACACCGAGCTGGAGGCCGGATGTGGTATCGCGCCGATCAAGTATCGCAACAAGAGCCTGGTGCACTCGCTGCAGTGGGCCATTGGATTGGAATGGTATCTGCTCATGCAAGACCCGTGGCGGGTGGTAATGAGCACGGATCATCCCAACGGAGGATCGTTCCTAGCCTACCCTCAGATCATCCGCCTGCTAATGGACCGGACCTATCGCCAGGACATGATCAAGACAGTCCATCCTCAATTGGCCCAGCGCTGTGCACTGGCCGACATGGACCGTGAGTACACCTTGAATGAAATTGCCATCATCACGCGGGCGGCCCCGGCGCGGATTCTCGGCTTGACAAACAAAGGGCATTTGGGACCAGGTGCCGACGCGGACATCACTATCTACACGCCACACGAGAACAAGGAGATGATGTTCGAGCTGCCGCGGTATGTCATCAAATCTGGTGAAGTGTTGGTGGAAGAAGGAGACATTCGTCTGGAGCACTACGGCAAGACTTTGCACGTGGCTCCCGACTTCAACAACGACTTCGAGGCAGGCATCGAGCAATGGTTCGAGGACTACTATTCGATCCGCTTCCGTAATTATCCGGTGTCGGACCATTACCTGCCAGATGCGGAGCAGGTTGGCTGCCGGCCCAAAGACGCCTAGCCCGGATTATTCATGAATTCGACCATTTGCGACGTAACCGAGGCGTTCTCCAACAAGTTACGGCCATCTTACCTAATTCACACTGCGTCAACAGAAACACTAGCCCGACGCACTAGTTTTGAAGTTGCGCGTCGGGTTCCGTGTGAGCCGCAGGTGTTGTTGGCTCAGTCATAAACGGTGAGATTTTATCAGAAAGGAATACAGGTGGAATCAAATCCTACTCGTGCGGGTCCAAGCCGGTACGAAAATCTTCACTCGAAGCTCAT
>Ga0310121_10003940_pt1 | contig 13345 bp, 11 predicted proteins | sample CB27_Tmax_986_MG_FD_203504 | JGI IMG/M metagenome (GOLD analysis project Ga0310121, IMG submission 203504) | Marine microbial communities from Western Arctic Ocean, Canada - CB27_Tmax_986 | ecosystem: Environmental > Aquatic > Marine > Oceanic | place: Canada: Western Arctic Ocean | collected... | reverse complement strand
CCTGGCCAACGAAGGCCGAGGCCAAGGCTGCCGTCCACGACTACATCGGGGCGTTCTTCAATCCGCACCGGCGTCATTCGTCCCTCGGTTATCTCAGTCCGATGGACTTCGAAAGGCAACACGCTGCCGCAGGTGTGGCAGCATAGCGGGGCTGTCTACGGAAACGGGTCAACTCCAGTGCGGCTTCTCGCCGCCCCGCCGGGTCCGATCAGGAGGGTTTCACTCACGATGGCTCTACATCATGCTTCCCCCCTCCCAGGGCTTCCCCTGGCGCAACAAGACCTGACCCCTCAGTGATGCGCTGCCCCGTAGGCCTGCTCGCCGGCCTCGACTCTGACCGGCAGCCAGTTTTGCTTCGGGGGGAGCGGGCAAGTCGCGTAGGGCGTGAAGGCACACGGCGGGTTGTAGCTCTTGTTGAAATCGAGGATGACCCGCCCCTGCTTCGGCGGGTCGGCGTAGAGGAAGCGACCCGAGCCGTACGTCTCCTTGCCGCTCGTCCGATCGCGCATGATGAAGAAGAGCTCCATCGACGCCGTGTCCTGGAGCACGCCGTCGAGTCGGACGACCTGTCCGTCCAGCTCGAACTCCGCGTGTCCCGGGCTCGGCCTGATCTCGGTCTCTCCCAGGACGTTGGGCACCTTCAGCGGGCGCGGCGATGGGTAGGACACCCACCGTGCCTCGATGCGATAGCCCTCGTCGATGGGGTACCACTTGAGACCCTTGAAGCCCGTCCGGACCGGGCTGGTCTTGTCTTTCACCCGGATTCCGAAGCGCTCACCCCGCTCGATCACGTACATCCTGAGGTCGCCCATCTCGAGAACGGTTCGTCCCGAGGTGTCGGGCTGCATGACCTGCGGCCCGCCGAGTGGCTCACCGTCGATGCGTCCGGCCACACCGTCCTCGAGCCGTAGCGTCGTCCGTCCATCTTCGAAGGTGAACACGCCGGCCTTTTCCGGACTCGACCCCTTCGGCAGCACCATGTCGGACGAGGGGTCGCTTCCGAACCGGTTGGGGCCGTCCTTCAGCCAGAACAGGCCCACCAGCGTGAGCCAGCCGTCCTCCGCCTTCAGACCCGCCTCGCGGGCGTCGCGCCACTCCTGAATCTCCGCCTGGTAGGCCTCGTCGGCCCCCGCCGGAGCGCAAAGACCGGCCCCGAAACCGACCATCGCCAGAACCATACCCAATCGCATGCCCACCTCGCCTGTCGAGCATAGACGATAACCGATTTGATTCCCTGCAACTCGACGCTTATCCTCCACCGGACGCGGGGCAGCTCCGGCCCCGGGGGAGGCACCGAGCATGGCCGTGGCCGACACGACACAACGTGAGCTGTCGTACCGCAAGCGCCTCGTCGAGATCGCCAACGGCATCAACTCGGCGGCCGGCATCCCGGAGATCCTCGTCGACCTGAAGGATTCGATGGTCGACCTGGTGGACGCCGAGCGGGTGACGATCTTCGCCCTCGACACCAAGAACCAGGAGCTCTTCTCGCTGTTCAAGGCCGGTAAGGCCGATCAAGAGGTCAAGGAGATTCGCGTCTCGAAGACCTTCGCGTCCATTGCCGGGTTCACGGCCATGTCCCGCAAGACCGCGAACATCAAGGACGCCTACGACCCCAAGGAGCTCGCCCGCTGCGACGCCAACCTGCGCTTCGACGCCCGCTGGGACAAGTCCACGGGCTTCCGCACAAAGCAGGTGCTGTCGATCCCGATCCTGTGCGACAAGTATCTGCTCGGCGTTCTTCAGCTCATCAACAAGAAGGGCGGCGGTGCCTTCTCCACCCCGGACGAGGACGCAGCGAAGGAGCTGGCAAAGATCCTCGGGATCGCGTTCTACAACCAGCACCGCGCGGCCCGCACGAACAAGCCGTCGAAGTTCGGAGGCCTGGTGGACAAGGGCCTCGTCTCCGAGAAGGACATGGAGAAGGTCATCTCCTCGGCCCGCGTCAACCAGATCGACGTGGCCAAGGTGCTCGAGGAGGAGCTGAACATCCCTCGCGACGAGATCCTGAAGGCCATGGCCCAGTTCTATAGCTGTGGGTTCTGGAAGTCCGACGGCAGCCTGATGCCCGAGGACCTCAAGGGACGCGTCTCCGCCGAATTCCTGAAGAAGAACGCGTGCGCCCCCCTCGGGCGCAAGGGCACGACGGTCCGCGTCGCCGTCGAGGACCCCTACGACCTCACCCGGCTCGACTCGATCAAGGCCATGAACCTCGCGCCCGGCTACGAGTTCCTCGTGGGCCTGCGCGACGACATCCTCGACTACGTCCGCAAGAGCTACGGCGAGACGGGGCCCGCGGTCGAGGAGGCGGGCCTGGGACGGATCATCCTCGACCTCGGCTCCGGGGAGGAGGACGAGCTCGAGGCCGCCGAGGAGGAACCGGAGATCGACGAGACCGACTCGGGCGTCGTGCGGCTCTGCAACCAGATCATCATCGATGCCTACAATCGAGGGGCCTCCGACATCCACATCGAGCCGTACGGGAAGCACTCTCCCACCATTGTCCGGCTCCGAATCGACGGGGAGTGCGAGAAGTACATCGACGTGCCCGCGCCCCACAGGAAAGCCCTCGTCCAGCGCCTCAAGATCATGGCCAATCTGGACATCGCCGAGAAACGACGGCCCCAGGACGGCAAGATCCGCTTCCGGGGACCCATGGGGGCCATCGAGCTGCGCGTGGCCACCATCCCCACGTCCGGCGGCAACGAAGACGTGGTGATGCGCATCCTGGCCGCCTCGAAGCCCATCCCGCTGGAGAAAATGGGCTTCCTGGAGCGCAACATCACCGAGTTCAAGGCGATCCTCGCCAAGCCCTACGGCATCTGCCTCGTCGTGGGACCCACGGGATCGGGAAAGACGACGACCCTCCACTCCGCCCTGGGTTACATCAACAAGATCGAGAGGAAGATCTGGACCGCGGAGGACCCGGTGGAGATCACCCAGCCAGGCCTGCGGCAGGTCCAGGTGCACCCCAAGATCGACTTCACGTTCGCCGCGGCCATGCGCTCGTTCCTTCGCGCCGACCCCGACGTGATCATGGTCGGTGAGATGCGCGACCACGAGACGGCGGCCATCGGTATCGAAGCCTCGCTCACCGGCCACCTGGTCTTCTCCACGCTCCACACGAACTCGGCTCCCGAGACGATCATCCGCCTGCTCGACATGGACATCGACCCCTTCAACTTCGCCGACGCGCTCCTGGGGATCATGGCCCAGCGCCTGGTGCGCACGCTGTGCAAATGCAAGGAGACGTACACGCCCACGCAGGAGGAGTTCGCCCAGCTGATGCAGGCGTACGGCCTCGACGACTGGCAGAAGCTCGGGGTCTGCTACTCGCCGAGCTTCAAGCTGGCGCGTCCGAAGGGCTGCTCCAAGTGCGGGGACTCCGGCTACAAGGGCCGCATGGCCATCCACGAGCTCCTCGTCGGGAGCGACGAGGTGAAGCGCCTCGTCCAGAAACACGCCTCCGTGGAGGACCTGCGGAACCAGGGGACGGCGGAGGGAATGACGACCCTCCTCCAGGACGGCATCCAGAAGATTCTCCAGGGCCACACGGACTTCAAGCAGGTCCGCGCGGTCTGCATGAAGTAGGCTTCCAGGATGGCCAACTGGATGGGGGGCAGCGCCCCGGCAATGGCGGGCCAGGTCTCGGGCGGCTTCGCCCTGGTGAGCTCCGCGAGCCTCAAGGGATTCAACCCGGCCGAGATGCAGACTTTCAGGATGGAGCTTGAGAAGCTGCTGCGCTCGACTCGCGCCGAGGTCCCTCCGCAGGACAACGCACTGGCCCAGCAGGCACGAAACCACCGGCTCAGCCGCCTCACCTCGGCGCTGCAGGTCGTCCAGAACCAGCTCACCAAGCGCCGCTGAGGAACTGAGTCTCCTACTCTTGAGCATCGGCCTTCCGGATCTCGCGGTCATCGCCGTCTACATGATCGGCGTCGTCTTGTTCGGCCTGTGGATCGGCCGCGGGCAGCGCGGGGCCGCCGACTACATGCTCGGCGGCCGTGACCTTCCGTGGTGGGCTCTGCTGCTGTCCATCGTCGCCACCGAGACGAGCACGGTCACGTTCCTGAGCATCCCGGGATTTGCCTTCACCGGGGACTTCACCTGGATGCAGCTTGCCGCGGGCATGCTCATCGGAAAGCTCCTCGTCGTGGCATTTCTCCTCCCCCACTACTTCGCCGGGGAGTGCTTTACCGCCTACGACGTGCTGCACCGCCGCTTCGGCGGAGCCACGGCGCAGGCCGCCTCCATGCTCTTCATGGTCACCCGAAGCCTGGCCGACGGCCTTCGCCTCTTTCTCACCGCGCTCGTGCTCCGGGAGATGTCGGGCCTGCCGCTGACCTGGGCCATCGTCGTGGTAGGTGTCGCCACGGTCATCTATACGTTCTTCGGCGGGATGAAGGCCGTCGTCTGGACGGACACCATCCAGTTCACGGTCTACATGCTGGGGGCCGGCGTGGCCCTGGCGCTCCTCGTGTCTCGCCTTCCCGGCGGGTGGGAGCAGCTCTTCACCATCGCGGCGGCCGAAGGTAAGCTTCGCGCGATCGACCTAGGCTTCTCGCTGTCGGAGCCCTACGTCCTCTGGGCGGGCCTGATCGGCGGCGCCTTCTTGAGCATCGGCACCCACGGGGCCGACCAGCTTCTGGTGCAACGCTACCTGTCGGCCAGGAGCGAGCGCGATGCGGCCCGCGCCCTCGTCACCAGCGGGGTCGTGGTCGTGGCGCAGTTCGCGTTCTTCCTGCTGATCGGCGTGGCGCTCTTCGTCTTCTATCAGGTCTACCCTCCGGACATCCCCTTCGTCCGGGCGGACCGCGTGTTCGCGCGGTTCATCATCGACGAGCTCCCGACCGGCGTCCTCGGCCTCGTCCTGGGCGCCGTCTTTGCCGCGGCCATGTCCACGCTGTCGAGCTCTCTGAACTCCTCCGCCACCGCCGCGGCGAACGACTTCTACAAGCCGCTGGCCGGCGAGGCCGCGACGCCGGGCCGACTCCTCCGGGTCACGCGGGCTCTGACCGTCGTCTTTGCGGTCATCCAGGTGTCGGTGGCGCTGAGCGGACGCTTTATGAGCAACACGGTCGTCGAGAGCGTCCTGACGATCGCCGGCTTCACCACAGGGATCACGCTCGGCGTCTTCCTGCTGGGCCTCTTCGCACCCCGCACGAGCCAGAGAGCCGCCCTCGCCGCCTTCGTGCTCGGCCTCCTGACCATGACGATCGTCGTGTTTGCGACCTCGCTCGCCTGGCCCTGGTACACCATGACGGGCACGGGCCTGACGTTCGCGTTTGGTCTCGTCTCCAGCCGGGTGTGGCCTGCTTCGGACGACGGGTCCAAGTCGCCCGCCTCCGAACTTTAAGACACGAACCAGTCTGCGGACCTTCGACGAAAGCCGCGCTAGAATCGGGTGGTACGGAGACGACGTGCGGTTCAAGGTTGAGCTCGAGCGCGAAGAAGACGGCCGCTGGTTGCTATCGTCACCGATATGTTGGACGTGGCGTCACAGCGTTCAAGCTCGAGAAATCCCTTTGCAGCGCATGGACACGCCTTGAAGTTTCCCATCCTTTCCCGATTACCCGGGATTCGCAGGGCGCGAGCTCGCACGCCTGGATCCTCAGCCAGCGGGTTCGGTGAAGTGACCATCGTCGCTGCACTCATCGCGGCCTCGGCCTTTCTGGGGTGCAGTGAGTCGCAGAGACACACGCCCACGCCGATCACTCAAAGCGCTCCACCCGAGGCGTTTCCGACCGACGTCGCTGCTGCGCTCGAAGAAGCGATCAACGCGTGGGCGGCTGCACCCGGCCACCGAGGCGTCAGCGCGGCGGTCGTCCTCGATAACGGTGCTGAGTGGGTGAGCGCGGCCGGGACGGAAGCGACGGGCTCGGCGCTACGCCCCGAACACCTCATCTGGATCGCGAGCATCACGAAGACCGTCACTGGCGCCGTGGTCATGGGACTGGCGGAGGAAGGAGTGCTGGGCCTCGACGACCCCGTTTCGCTCTGGCTCGGTGACGTTCCCAACGTCGATCCTCAGATCACCTTGCGCCAGCTTTTGAATCACACCAACGGTCTGGCCAATTACACCGCCAACCCGGAGCTGGATCGGGCTATCGAACGGGATCCCACTCATGTCTTCACCGCGGAGGAGCTTATCGCCTTCGTGGGACCGAAAGTCTTCGACCGGGGTGAGCGCACTCAATACACCAATACCGCGTTCGTTCTCCTCGGCATGGTTGCCGAGAAGGCAACCGGTCGGGCGATTACCGAGCTTTACCAGGAGCGTCTTTGGGCGCCACTCGGATTGAACGAAGTGTTTCTGCCAGGGTTCGAGACGCCGGCGGGTCCGGTCGCAACCGCTTGGGCCGGCGACACGGCCGATGGCGAGGTCACTCCGCTCGAGCACATGTCGCAGATCACCATCGGAAACTCGGGCTTCGGCCTCTTCTCGAACGCACGCACCGTCGCGCGCTGGGGCCCGGCTTTGTTCACCAATCAAGTCTTTGGTCAGAAGATGCGCGAGCAGATGCTCCAGATCGTGCCCGCGGCCGGAAACATTCCGGGCGAGTCCGGGGCCGGTCTGGCCATTCGAACGTATGGGTACCTGGCCGGACGCAGTGGGGCCACAGCGGGGGCTCATCACTCGGGACCAGTCTCATGCTCTTCGATCCGGAGACCGGCGTCACGGTGGTCGTAATCATGAATCAGTTTTGTTGCGGGGCCGGGCATTTCACCTTGGCGCCTGAGCTCCTTCAGATCACGACGCGCTAACGCCCGCCCCCAAGCCGAGAAGCGCCCGTGGAAAAAGATGTTGTTCTCGAGAGTGATACGGCGGCGGGAGCGGAGACGCCGGCTCAGTAGATCAAGATGTCCCGTCGCTCGCGCTGGAATCGCTCGATTGCAGGCGCGTCAGCGGCGAGGATGTCGGCCACGGGATCACCACGATCGAGCGCGGCACGGACCCGCCCCGTGCCGAGGAGGGTGTCCAGCCGCGCCCCGTCCCGGGCCCACTCGAACTCCGGCTGCCGGCGAAGAGCCGCGAGGAGCTCGAGGCCGAAGGCGTAAGGCCTTACGGCCGAGGACTCGGTCACACGCACGCGCACGCCGGCGCACCGTACGCCCAAGTGCTTCGGCCGAGGGGCGGCGGGAGAGGACTCGGGCGTGAAGCTCATGGGCTCCAGGGCCAGCCCCGGAGGCGAGAGCGCGGCCACGAGCGGCTCGGTCCGGAGCCAGGGCGCGCCGAAGATCAGGAACGGATCGCTGGTGCCCCGACCCTCCGTGACGTTCGTTCCTTCCAGGAGACACGTCCCGGGGTAGACGAGGGCGGCCTCGGCGGTGCGCAGGTTGGGGGACGGCTTGACCCACCTCCGGCCGGTCAGCTCCCAGGGCAGGTTGCGGGTCCAGTGGGTCAGGGGGACGACCTCGAGGCGGGCGGGCCGGGAGCGCCGGGCGTTGGCGAATCGGCTCATCTCGCCCACCGTCAGCCCGTGCACCAGCGGCCCGGGGGTGGTGGAGACCAGGGTGACCGGCTGCGCCGGATCCCGCTCGGGCCCTTCGATGAGGTCGCCCCCGAGGGGGTTGGGGCGATCCAGGACCCAGACCGGGGTCCCGACCTCGGCCGCCACCTCGAGACAGAGCAGCAGGGTGGCTCCGTAGGTGTAGAAACGGACCCCGGCTCCCTGCAGATCGATCACGAGGGCGTCGAGGCCCTTCAGGTCGCCGGGATCGGGCTTCTGTCGCTTTCCGTAGAGGCTGACGAACGTGAGGCCGGTGGCGGAATCCACACCGCTCGTCACCCGCTCGCCGGCCGCGGCCTCTCCCCTCAGCCCGTGCTCGGGACCGAAGAGGCGCACGATCTTCACGCCGGCCTCGAGGAGAACGTCGACGGCGTGACGCCCGTCCGTGGTCACGGACGGCGCGTGGGCCAGGAGACCCACGGAGCGACCCCGAAGAGCGCCGCCATTCTCGGCCTCCAGGCGGTCGAGGCCGACCAGCACCTTGTAGCGCAAATTGGACGAGCGGACCCGGGGCCTGGGAGCGAGACCCACGGCCAGGGCGGCGAGGACACGACGCCGAGACCAGGACCTCATGAGCCGGACAGGGCCCGGATGACGGCGTCGGCCAGGCGGCCGCGCACCTTGAGAATCGCCCGGTTGTCGCGGGTGGGATGCACCCGGTTCGTCAGCAGGATCAGGAACAGCTCGCGCTCGGGGTCCATCCACATCGAGGTCCCGGTGAAGCCGGTGTGTCCGAACGACCGGGACGAGAAGAGCGACCCCGCCGAAGAATAGCCGGGCTCGCCGGGTGTGGAGCTGCGGCTCGCCGTCCCATCGGTGGGCGTGTCCCAGCCCAGAGCCCGGGAGGAGCCTACGATGCCGGCGCGGCGCGTGAAGGCGTCCACCGTGCGGGATGAGACGACGCGTCGACCCTCGAGCACTCCCCGGTTCAGGAGCATCTGGGCGAAACGGGCCAGGTCGCCGGCGCTGGCGAAGAGACCGGCGTGGGGGGCCACGCCTTCGAGACCGAAGGCGTTCTCGTCGTGGACCTCGCCCAGGAGGGTGCGGCCCCGCCACGAATCGATCTCCGTCGGGGCGATCCGCGGCCGCAGCGCCACCGGGGGCCGGTAGCGCGTGTCGCTCATCCCCAGGGGCTCGAAGACACGCCGGCGAGCGACCTCGTCGAGCGACGCCCCCGCGAGGCGCTCGAGCACGTTGCCGAGGAGGATGAGACCCAGGTCGCTGTAGATCGTCTTCGTACCGGGTTCGTAGTCCAGGGGCATCTCGAGGATTCGCTCGAGGTAGGCCTCGGGGCCCCGGAGCTCCTCGTAGAGCGGCGCCCACCACAGGAGCCCGCCGGTGTGCGTGAGGAGCTGGCGCACCCGGACCCCGTCCCTGGCCCCTCCCCGAAAGTCGGGGACGATGTCGCTCACCTTCGCGTCGAGATCCAGCCGCCCCTCATCGACCAGGCTCATGGCCACGGTCGTCGTGGCGATGACCTTGGTGAGGCTCGCGAGATCGTAGACCGTATCGATCGTCACCTCTGGCGCGGCGGGATCGGAGGTGAAGCGCCCGAAGGCCCGGAGCCGGACCAGCATCCCCCGCCGGCCCACGGCGAGCACGGCTCCGGGGAACGCCCCGTTCCGGACCGCGGCCTCGACGATCCGATCGGCCTCAGCCAGCTTGTCCGGATCAAAGCCCGCCTCCCGGGGCGAGGCGAGGGGCAGTGCGCTCCCACTGTCGACGGCGGAGGCCGGTTCGGCAAGAGCCGTGACCGGGAGCACCAGGGCGACGGTGGCCGCAAAAACAGTCATGCAGAGGAGGTTCGACCGTGCGCGTGCGACGAAGCATCTGTCGGTAGCGAGATCCTTCGCGACAACGACTCGATCGGCTCGCTCAGGATGACGAGCGTCGCCCTGGATGCGCTCGCCAGATTTTTCGGACCGCAGCTTCAATAGGGCACGGTCGTCTGAATGACTGTCCCCGTTCCGCTTCATTCCGAGCCGTGGGGCGACGCGGTGCCGGTCCGGGACGCGGTGGCCTGCACCAGCTGTGGAAAGGCCTGCAGACGGAGCCGGGGCCACTCGGCCGACGAAAGCGACTCGTGGGAGAAGAGGATCACTCCGCCGGCACCGGCCTGGCGGGCAAGCTTCACCTTCTCGACGATCCCCGCGAGGTCCAAGCGGTAGGCGCCGATCCCGGCCCACACCGACTGCTTCCCGCCGGCCCGGGCCAGCGCACCCTGGACCTGGCTGGAGAAAACCCGATTGTCCGCGGTGTAGGCCATGGGACAAACCGCCCGCAGGATGCCGCTGGAGAGCCAGGCCGGCCAGTTCTGGAACTTCTGGTTGACGGCCTGCACCTCGTCGGCCGCCACCGCCGCCGAGACGACGATGCCCGGACGCTCCACCCGCGCGGCGTCGGAGAGGCGACTCGCCAGGGCCGTGATCGCCCGCCGGCGATACGCGTCCCAGCCCGCAGGGTCGTTGGCCGGGCCTCCGAGAAGGGCCTGTGTGCGGTGGACCTTTCGAAAATCGACCAGCGCCGGCCTGGAGTGGTCCCACTGCGGGCCGGGGTATCGGACGAAGTCGAAATGGAGGCCGTCGACGCGATAAAACGCCACGAGCTCACGGACGACCTGCTCGAGATGGTCGACCGCCTCCGGCACCGAGGGCGACAGATAGTAGCCCTCCACGTCCCCTTCCCGGCGCCCGGCCACCGCCACGAGACGCAGCCGCCGCTGGGGCGGCGCATCGAAAGCAGCCCGCGCCTGGGACTTCGGCACCATGATCCAGTCCGGATGTCCGTCGAGCACGTGCCCGGGCGGCCGGGCCTGTCCGAAGTGGGCCACGAGCAGAACATTCACCCAGGCGTGGACCTGGAGATCCCGTGCCCGAGCCCGGGCGAGCAGCCGTGCCAGGGGGTCGAAGCTCCGGGGTTGTCTCTCGAGGAGGACGCTCCGGGGCACGATCCGCGAGGCGTAGAAGGCGTCCCCTCGGCCGCGGACCTGGACGAAGAGGGCATTGAATCCCCCGGCGGCCGCGTTGTCGACCACCCGGTCGACCGACTCCGGCGACACGAGGGCGGTCCGCACGACCCAGAGGCCGCGCAACTCGTCGGCGGCGTTGGCGGTCCCGGGGACCACGGCCGCCACCAGGGCCAGAAGCGCCAGGAGGCGCGCCACCGCAGGAGCCATCCGCCGGATGCTAACAGGCGCACACCCGCTGCGGCAAGCACCGTGCGAACTTGGGCTATGATGGCGAAGGGGGAACATGAACGTCGCAGTCTTCCTCGCCGCCGTCCTGGCCACGGGCCCCGCTCAATCGGTGGCCCCCGACCCGAGCCTCGCGGAGAGCCTCGTCAAGCGGATCGAGACGCGCCACGCCAGGACCGAGGACCTGGTCGGCCGGTTCGTCCAGTCCTACCGCTCGGGCCTCCTGGGCCGCGAGCTCGTGGAGCGCGGGATCGTCTCCATCAAGCGCCCGGGCCGGATGCGCTGGGAGTACAAGGACCCCGAGGAGAAGCTCTTCATCTCGGACGGGGAGACGTTCTACTTCTATGTCCCCGAGGACCGGCAGGTCATCGTTCAGCAACAGGACGAGCAGCGGTCCCTGGCCGCGCGGCTCCTCTTCGGCCGTGGCGGCCTGCTCGAGGAGTTCGAGGCCACGATGGACGAGCCCTGGGAAGAGGGCGTCCTCAGGGTGCGTCTCACCCCTCGAAAGGAAAACGCCGAGCTCGAGCGCGCCTTCATCGACGTCGAGCCCGACGGCCTCGTCCGGGCCATCCTGCTGGAGGACATCCAGGGCAACCGGACGCAGTTTCGCTTCGAAGAGCTCCGGGAGAACACGGGACTGTCGGATGGGCTCTTCCGCTTCGAGATCCCTCCCGGGGTCGACGTGATCCGCGGATGAGACGCCTCCTCCTGGTCGCGGCGCTCGTTCCCGTGCTCGCCTGTGCGTCCTCGGCGGCCTTCCGCGCCGGGCAGAAGGCCGAGCGAGTGCAGGACTGGGACCGGGCGGTGCTCGAGTACTCCCGCGCCTTGCAGAAGAGCCCCGGCAACGCCGAGCGCTTGGCGGCTCTGGGGCGCGCTCGTATGCGAGCCTCCACGGAGCACGGCAACATGGGGCGGCGCCTCGCCGGCCGCGGGCTCTACAAGGACGCGCTCGGCGAGTACCAGCTCGCCCTCGATCTCAATCCCCAGGCCGTTCACCTCCGGCAGGAGATGGAGAGCCTCGAGGCGAGGCGCGAGGCCCGCCGCCAGGCCGCGTCGATCGAGGATCTGAAGATCCGGGCGCGTGAGAGCTCGCTTCCGGGGCTCGACCTCGGACCCGAGGCGAACGAGCCGCTGGGGCTCGTCTTTCGCGGAGCGAGCCTCCGTGAGGCCTACATGGCCCTCGCCCGGGCCGTCGGGGTGAACGTGGTCTTCGACCCCGGGTTTCAGGACCGGCCGCTGGACCTGGACTTGAAGGACGTACCCTTCGAGCAGGCGCTCAACGCGCTGGGCAGCGCGGGGCACACCTTTCACCGGGTGACGGACTCGCGCATCCTGACCGTCATCCCCGACACGCAGGCCAAGCGCCGCGAGTACGAGCAACAGGTGATCAAGACGCTGTTCCTCTCCAACGCCGACCTCAAGGAGACCATCGACCTCCTCCGCGTCGTCCTGGGCGCGCGGCGGATCGCTCCTTTGCCGGGCGTCAACGCTCTCACGATCAACGACACGCCGGACAAGATCGCGGCGGCCGAGCGGATCGTGCATATCGTGGACAAGAGACGGGCGGAGGTCGTGGTCGAGATCGAGATCCTGGAGATCAACCGCAGCCGACTCAAGGAGTACGGGATCTACCTGACGTCGGGTCTCGACGCCCAGGGCATCGAGGGAATCGCCGCCGGCATCCTCCCCGATCCCAGCGAGACCTTCTCGCCCAGCGACAACCCCTACGATCCCTCCAACCTGGTGGTGACCGGGCTCCCGGGAGCGGTGGTGCGACTGCTTCAGACCGACTCCTCGACCCGGCTCCTGGCCAACCCCCAGCTTCGGGTCTCGGACGGTCAGACGGCCCAGGCGAGCTTCGGCGACCAGGTCCCGGTGCCCGTGACCATCTTCGCGTCCATCGCCACCGGGGGGATCGCCCAGCAGCCGATCACGTCCTTCGAGTACAAGAACGTCGGCGTCAACATCGACATCACGCCCCGGGTTCACCACAACGGCGAGGTGACGATCGAGCTGAAGCTCGACATCTCAGCGGTCGGCCCCGCCGGCTTCCAGGGCCTGCCCACGTTCAACAACCGCCAGGTCGTCTCCACACTCCGCCTGGCGGACGGCGAGACCAACCTGCTGGCCGGGCTCATTCTCGACAACGAGCGCTACGGCCTCACGGGCATTCCCGGCATCGCCGACATCCCGTTCATCGGGCGCCTGTTCGCCCGAAATCAGGAAGAAGCGGCCCAGACGGACATCGTCATGACCCTGACGCCCCACGTCCTCCGCCGTCCCGAGATCACCCAGGCGGACCTCAGGGGCTTCCTCGTCGGAGGGGACGCCTCGCCGCTCCTGTTCGACGCGCCGCCCAAGCCGGCGAGCACAGCGATCGGCCCCACGCGCGGGACGCCGCCTGCGCCCCCGGCCGAGTCCCCCGCTCCCCGCATCCTGCCCATTCGGCCGCCGCAGCCGGTTCCCCCGCCGTCCCCGCCACCCGAAGACGGACGCTAGTCGGTCGAGCCTCTGGCCCGCATTATTCATCGGGCATGCGGGATTGAGTTCAGGCGTGTACTTGCACCGATCATTTGAGGAGTAGCAGCCGAGTGCACGGTCGAAACGGCTGGTGAGCCGCTGGAGGCGGCGCTCCTGGGGC
>Ga0310121_10003939_pt1 | contig 13345 bp, 11 predicted proteins | sample CB27_Tmax_986_MG_FD_203504 | JGI IMG/M metagenome (GOLD analysis project Ga0310121, IMG submission 203504) | Marine microbial communities from Western Arctic Ocean, Canada - CB27_Tmax_986 | ecosystem: Environmental > Aquatic > Marine > Oceanic | place: Canada: Western Arctic Ocean | collected... | reverse complement strand
GTCCGGCTCCTCGGATTCTTGCCGTCCCTCCTGCTTGCCTTCGGCCTGGTTTATCCGGTGACTGCCTTCGGCCAGATTAGAGGAAGTGTAAACCCCCAAGCGCTGGCGGATTCGTTCGCCTACCGTATCGCCACCTTCACACCGACTAGTGGGCCTCCGGGCACGGTGGTTGCGGTGCACTGGCAGAGTTTGCCCGCCCTCACGCCCGTTCGCCTGGGCGTGGGTGCCCTCCACGTTGGGTTCGAGTCACTGAAGGACATCCTGACCGACCCGTCGGGTGAGTTCACAGACACGATCGTGATCCCAGAGTGGGCGCGGTCTAATCGGGCTCACTCACTGCTCGTGCAGGATCTTTATTTCCGACCCCTCGCGCTGTCCACGAATTTTCTGGTGACGGACCCAGACGGGACACTGTCCAGGGAGGGTAGGATGATCGCGGGAACGAACGGCTGCGCTGCACTGGTAGGCGAGGAGGGGGAAAGGTACAACCTGATTGGGGACGTCCAGGGTCTGGAACCCGGCGCGCGCGTGATCGCCCGGGGCACCCTGGCTGATCCGTTCATCTGTGGGGAGGGCAAGGATGTCACGATCCGGATCACCAACATCCGGCGGGGCATAGGGGGCTAGACTTCACCTCGCCGCATCAGCTTCTCGAGCGCTGACAGCAGGTCTGGGCTCCCGTCCAATACGGGGGCGAACGGATCTCCCCCCTTGAGCGCCCTCATGCGCCGTGGCACCGACTTGATCGTGTAGTCAGCGAGGAGCGTAAACCCGCCAGTCGCGCTGGGAAGAAGAGGGCTGCGAAGAAGCCATCGGCGAAGAAGGCGTCCGCAACCGCGAGAAAGAGGGCGGCCGGAGAGTAGCGGTGAGGAGACGCCAGGCAGGAGGCGTTATCTTTACGCGATGACCGGCTATGCTACCCGCCAAGTCGCGGAGATTATCGGGCTCACCGAGGGGAGGGTACGCTCCTTCGCCCGCGCCGGTCTGATCGAGCCGGGCCGCGGCCCTGGCAATACCTACCGCTTCAGCTTCCAGGACATCGTGCTTCTGCGGGCCGCGCGGGAGCTGATCGATCAGGACGTTCTCCCCCGCCGGGTCCGTTCTGCGCTACGGATCCTCCGCACGCAGCTCCCGCGGGGCCAGCCACTCAGCGGGGTTCGCGTTACCGCGATGGGTGACCGCGTGATCGTGCGCGATCATGACACCGCTTGGGACCCCGAGACCGGGCAGATGGCCCTAGACTTTTCAGTGCGGGAACTGGCTGAGCAGGTGGAGCCATTCGCACCCGACGCTGGACGCCCCCGCCCCGGCGACGAAGAGCTCTCTGCCGACGACTGGTATGATCTGGCGATCGACCTGGAGGCGGTCTCTGTCGAAAAGGCGCGCTCCGCTTACAGACGGGCCATCGCGCTGGACCCTGGCCACGCGGAGGCCCACCTGAACCTGGGTCGTCTGCTCCACGAGAAGGGAGATGTCGCGGCCGCCGAATCGCACTACAGGCAGGCGTGCGCTGCACGGCCCGACAGCGCGCTCGCCGCCTTTAACCTCGGCGTCGCGCTGGAGGATATGGGGCGAGGGTCGGAGGCCTTGAATGTCTATCGACGGGCGGTCAAGCTGGACGCAGAGCACGCCGAGGCACACTTCAATTTGGGGAGGTTGTGCGAGGCAGCTGGCGACCGGACGGGTGCGCTCCAGCATCTCGCCCAGTACAAGCGGATTCGGGAGCGGGGCGCGTAGGTGCGCGATGGTGTCTCAGCGCAAGGCGGACTGGATAGCGACCGCGATGATTATTTCACACTTCCGGCTCTAGTGAGAGCGTCGCTCCGGGCTGCCGCGGCCATGTGCGCGCTGGCGCTTGTCGTCCAATGGATCCAGTTCGTTCGCGAAGTCTTCGCGGCTGCTTCGGGAACGCCTGCGGCGGGGGCGTTCGTGGTGGCTCTGGTCTTCACGGGATTGGCACTGTCCGGGGGCGTGGCTGCCGTTCGCGACGTGCCCGTTGTAGTGGCGCTCGCCGGAGGGCTTTCGCTGATCCCGGTGGGTCTCTATCTAATGCTTTTTCCCGGCTCCATACGGTGGATCGGCCTGCTCGATGCGGGAATGCTCGTGATCGGAGTAGTCCTGACTCGTTCGGAGCGGGACGGGCAGGATGAGGCGAGAAGGGCCTGATCGGCAGAGCGGAAGATCTACGTACGTCAGATGTCTGGCGTGACGAAGATCCTGCGCGCCAGATCCTGCCCCACCGCCTGTTCCCCCTCAGTTCGCCCCTCGATCCGCACGACAACGTCCCCCTCGCTCGGCGTTCGTGACTCCACCCGCACCCACACCCCGGGCATGAGACCCCGAGCCTCCATCGACCGCAGCCCCTGCGGCTCTTCGTCGTCATCCACCGCGCGAATCTGCACCCGATCTCCCTCGGCGGCCTCCGCAAGGGTCGCGAAATCCACAGCCTCTATCTCTCCGGCCGAAGTCGGGATCGGCGATCCATGCGGGTCGTGGGACGGGTCCTCAAGTGCCACCGCCATGCGGTCGATAAGACCTTCGGATGCCGCATGCTCGAGTCGTTCCGCTTCGTCGTGCACGTCGTCCCATGCGTAGCCCAAGCGCTGGACGAGATAGGTCTCGAGGATGCGGTGTCGGCGGATCACGCGAAGTGCCTCCCGAATTCCCTTTCCGCTCAAACGCACGCCGCGATACGGAATGTGCTGGAGGAGTCCGGTCTCTGCGAGCCGCTTGACCATGCCCGTCACGGACGCGGGCTGCACATCGAGCGAAGCTGCGATCGCACTGGTAGAGGCTACCACGCCGCGCTCGGTTAGGGAAAAGATCGCCTTGAGGTAGTCCTCCACCGACCGGGAAAGCGCGGCGCGGCCTTCCTTCATCTTCCCTCCGCCTTGGCGTGCCAGAACATTACGACGCGAGAGCCTGTATAATGGTCTAATGACGAACCGATACGAAAGCCTGACCGGTGGCATCCGGGTGACCGTACGCCCCCTGTTCTCGCTGGCGCAGTCCGCTCCAGCGGACGGCGAGTTCGTGTTTTCCTATCAGATCCGCATGGAGAACTTGGGGGAGCAGGCGGCCCAGCTCCTGTTCCGTCATTGGTGCATCCACGACGCTGGCGGCGAGGACCAGGAGGTGGACGGGGAGGGTGTAGTTGGCGAGCAGCCCTTGCTGACTCCCGGGCAGGTCCACGAATACCAGAGCTTCTGCGTGCTCAACTCTCCAGCCGGCCACATGGAGGGATACTATACGTTCGTTCGTCCTGACGGCAGCCGTTTTCGAGTTGCCATCCCTCGCTTCCAGCTCGAGGCGCCTCTGCCGCCTCGCGACGACGAGGACGGCTCTCAGCTCATGAACTGAGCGGGAGCACCGCGAACCACGCCGCACGAGTCAGCCTACGCGTACGCCATGGTGGCGGCGGTGGTAGCGGAACAACTACAGCAGTCAGAATTCGTGGGACGAAAAGGTCTCCGACCCTCTCTTCAACCTCCCGCATCGCCCGCTGGGTATCTGGTGGTCGGGGACTGACTAATGGCGGGAAACAAGTGTATATTGGGCCGCTTCATCCGCCCTCGCGTTCCCACGCTTTATGACAGGGGGAGTACGTGGACGACGTGGCCGTGGACGCCAAGCGGATTCTTCTCCGCTATGGGGCTCCTATCAAGGTACTGGACGAGGTCGGGGAGGTCGAACGGATCGAGCTCGCCCGTTTCATGGCCAGGACCCCGCTCCCGGAGCGGGAGCGGCGGCTTCGGCAGGAACTCGCTGACCGGGGTTACATGGAGCCCCCACCGGTGAAGACCAGAAAGAGCCACGCGAAGGCGGCCCAACCTCGGCCGTCAGCCACCAAGGGGGTTGCTACGAGGGGAGCGGGCGCCACCGAGCGGAAGACCTCTTCCAACAAGGGCAGGAGGGGTCCAAAGGTGACCGCCCAGCAAGCCTCCCCCCCGAAGGCGGCGGTGAAACTCAAGAAAAAGGCCAAACCCAAGGCCAAATCCGAAGCTAGGCCCAAGACCAAGACCAAGACCAAGACCAAAGCCAAGACCAAACCCAAGGCCAAACCCAAGGCCAAAGCGAGACCCAAGATCAAGGCCAAACCCAAGGGAACCACGAAGGGCGCCAAAAAACGCCCGGGCAAGGGATAAGGTGGCCGCGAAGCCCAGGGCCCGCCGCGGGCGATAGCCGCCCGTTACCTCGATCTTGAGGGGGTCGCCCCGGGGGAGGGGGCCCCCGTCTTCTTTACCTCACGCCTACAGAGACCTCGCGCTCTCTCTCGAGTGGCAGCTGTACGCTCGCTTGCATGCGGTCTCCCGCGGGACGCAGCACAAGATCCGCGGGCGTGTTGTCCACCCAAACCTGGGCACTGGGTGGGACAGCGAGGATGGGCTCGAAGATCAGCATGACCGGTACGCCTCCGCTCTCCTGCGCGAAGCGGAAACGGTGGCGTTCCCCCTCCAGATCGTAGGACATCCGTACGGTGGCATCCCCGATGGTCAGCCCCTCTACGGTGAATCGGCTCCAATGCGGGGGGAGCCGGGGCGCAAGGCGGAGACGGCCGAAGTAAGCTTCAATGCGGGCGCCCAGGAGTCCCTGCACGAGCACCAGCGGGACGAGGGCGGCCGCAGCGGGATCGTGGAATCGCTTTCCGTCGGACCAGAGGCCGACCCCATTGGCGAACCCGTCCCCGAGGTGCTGCCGAAAAAGAGCGAACCCTCGCTCGAACGGTCCGTCGTTCAGACATGCCCAAGCGGTTAGTGCGCGTAAGACGCCCGGGGGGGGATCCTCCGCCGGGGGAATCCAAGGAGCCCGCCCGGGTAACTCGAGGGCCGCGGCTAGAAGCGCTGCGATGGGGTCGGACGCAGTGGAATGGGAAGGTCCAAGCGTTGGGAGGCGCCGCCCTACTGACACCTTCGCGACGGGGGCAGCGAGTGCGTTTGCGCGCGCGCGCAGGGCATCCGCGCTGGGCTCGCCCTCCCAAGGCTCCAGGGCGTCAGCTGACGCGAGGAGCGCCGCTCGGTACGCCGTCGTCAGGGCCTGGCTCGTCTGGGTCCCCCCTTCGCCGGAAGAGAGCACTGCGCGCATGTCCACATCCAAGCGCTCGCCGCGCCACTCTGCCGAGCGCGCCAAGGCGAGCATGCCCAGCGGTGCGGTCGTGGCGAGGTCCGGACGTATCTGGCTCCCCGACGCGAGCGAGCCAAGCGCGGTCCAGCCGCGCCGCGAGTCCGGGTCGAGTGGACAGGATTCACCATGCGCGAGCTCATGCACGAGCGCCTCATCTTCACCTGCGGCGGCGTCCAGCCGCGCCTGCGCCCACGCGAGGCTGTCATCGATTTCCAAGACTTCGGTGCGTATCGCGAGGCGGCGTGTCCGGAGGGCTACGAGGTCTGCCTCGGCCTGGGTAGCGCGCGCGTTCGTGAGGCGGCGGAGGCGGGCCTCAGCTCCGGACGTATCAGCGTCGGCGGTCGCCAGCAGACGGATACCTTCCCCCTCACCGCCCGCGACGGCTGCCGCGACGATCAGCTGCCCTCGGTCCTCCTGCACCGACCATGAGGGGGCCGGAATAAGCTGCAGGAGTCGCACACCATCCGCTGCGTCGGCCCGCAGCAGCTGACCGTCTGCGTGCCAAGTCGCCCCGGGCAAACGGAATGTGAGCCGGACCTCCCCCGAGGGGAGGGCAGCGGGCCTGGTCCATTGAGCGAGGAGTCCGTCGGCACTGACGAGGAGCGTTTCTATGAGCGATCCCGCGTGCATGAGCAGCTCGCGGCGCGCTTGCGCCGGTGCGAGAAGGACGTTCCCGCAGGTGGTGCCGTCTAGGCATAGGGTCTCGAGCAAGAGGCGCCCTCCCACCTCCACGACCTCGACTCCGCGCGTTTCGGTTCCCCGCGCGTTGCAGCCGCGCGCTACCAGCAAGAAGGGCCGCGGACGCGCGGCCCCGGCATAAACGAGGGTGTCAGTGGGACCCGCAATGGCAGGGGCGGCCGTGAGCGGGTGGGGGAGAGCGAGGGTAGGGTCGTGGGGCATCAAAGCAAGGTAGAGGCGCCGCGCGCGCTTTGCGCACGGGGTGCGCGCCCGGACCTCGTCACGACCTCGTGCTCGGGGTCCAGTCGGTCGATGATCGGTACCAGGCCCGTGAAGGAACCGCGGTCATCAACTTCGGCTCGTCTGGGTCACATCTGGGGGTGCGGCTGGTGCGGCACCGAGAGGGAGATTCAGGCCTTCCAGCGAAAGCTCGTCCCCTGCTTGGTTTTGTTCACGCCCCAGCTGAAGCCCTTTGGGCGATCGTCCGCGGGCATCGCAGGGGACGGGGTCTCGCGGAAGCGAAATCCAGATGGATGCGCAGCGGTCTCAGCGGCCGCGGTAGCCGTCAGAGTATCGGCGGGGTCCTCGGCGAAGTGGAAACCAGAACTGTGGTGCACCCGGGCCGGCCGCGCAGGGGAAGGACGCGCCCTCCACCGGAACCCAAAGTTCGGCTGGAGACGGTCTTGCCCCCAACGGAAGCCTGAGCCATCGGCCACTGGACCCTTCCTCCGCCAGAGCACCGGTCCCCTTCTCCCCCAACCTGCCCAGTTACAGGCGGCGCACCAGCGGCGGCTCAGCCACCGGCCCACCCCACTCGATAGCGCGTGGCTCACCAAAAGCGTGGGTTCCCCGCATTCCGGACATACGGTCCGGGGCAGCATCCCGAGCCAGAGGCGGAAGACCAAACCGGAGGCAAGGAGGGTTGCGCCTCCAGCGACGAGTGGGAGTACGATCACCGTGATCCGTGGTAGGGAGCGAACATGCGGGGTTGGTACTGCACGCTATCTAAACGCTAAGGAACCCATCCCCGGCTGTCCAGCACCTTGACAGCCTCCGATACCGGAAGGGTTTTTTGCAGCTTCTCCGTGACAGGGATACACTACGACGTCCTCCCCCGGAAACGGCATTCATCGGGGCGAACACGGACCAGCATCGGAGTGAGGCATGGGACAGGTTCGCGACTTCATGGATCATCACTACCGGCATTTCAACGCACGGGAGACCGTGGCTGCGGCTCGCGCCTACGAGGCGCACCTGGAAGCCGGTGGAAAGATGCTCATGACGTTGGCGGGGGCGATGTCAACCGCTCAGCTCGGTGTCATCCTGTCCCGCATGATCCGAGAGGACAAGGTGCACGCGATCAGCTGCACAGGTGCCAACTTGGAGGAGGATATCTTCAACCTCCTAGCCAACCAGCGATACGAGATCATAGGGGACTGGCGTGCGCTCTCGGAGGCAGACGAGAAGGCGCTATATGACCGCGGGATGAACCGCGTTACTGACACTTGCATCCCCGTAGACGTGATGCGCCATCTTGAGCGGCATTTGATCGAGCGATGGCAGGCCGCCTGTGCCGCGGGAGAGCGCAAGAGCCCTGCCGACTTCGTCTTCGAAGTCCTGGGCTCGGGCGAACTGTCCGAGCATTACCAAATCGACCCCGCAGACTCCTGGATGGTGGCGGCCCACGAGAAGGGCATTCCAGTGTGGTCCCCGGGCTGGGAGGATTCTACCACAGGCAACATCTTCGCAGCGAAGGTGCTCGAGGGAGTAGTCCCCCATCACCAGTGTGTCAGCTCTGGCACCGAGCAGTTCGAACAACTTATCCACTGGTATCTGGAGAACAACGGTGCGGAGGAAGGACGTCCCAGCGTGGGCTTTTTTCAGGTAGGCGGGGGGATCGCCGGGGACTTCGCCATCTGCGCCGTTCCTTCGATCATCCAGGACCTGCGGAGGGACGTTCCCTTTTGGGGCTACTTTGCTCAGATCACCGATGCGGCCACGTCTTACGGCGGCTATTCGGGTGCGCCCCCGAACGAGAAGATCACCTGGGGAAAGCTGGAGGTGGACACCCCCAAATTCTTTATCAATTCGGACGCCAGCATCGTGGCGCCGCTCATGTTCGGGTACGTCTTAGGGGACTGAGTCCCGGGGAAGCAGGCGGGTCCCCTCCACAACGAAGACAGAACTGATGGCGCCCAAGAAGAAGCGGAAACTCAAGAAGGAACTGGGCCTGTTCGATGTCTACGCGATCGCGACAGGGGCGACGCTGAGCTCGGGTTTATTCCTTCTCCCTGGCCTGGCGGCAGTAGCCGTCGGCTCCGCCGTACCTCTGGCGTATCTGCTCGCCGGGCTCCTCATCGTTCCGGGTCTGGTCAGCATGGCCGAATTGGCAACCGCCATGCCTCGAGCCGGTGGCGTCTACTACTTCCTCGATCGCAGCATGGGACCTTTTATGGGGACGATCGGCGGGTTCGGCACGTGGATCGCACTGGTCCTGAAGTCGGCGTTCGCGGTGATCGGAATCGGAGCGTATCTGAGCCTGTTTCTCCCGAACGTGAATCTCGTTCCGCTTTCCGCCGCGTGGGTGATCGTTTTCGGCTTCCTCAACATCTTGGGAGCGAAGAAATCCACCTCGTTCCAGACAGTGATGGTAGTGGGACTTCTCGTGCTACTCGTGTTGTTCACTGGTGTCGGGATCATGAATATCGAACCGGCGAACTTCGGTGGAGTGTTTCTCCAGGCACCTTCATCAATCGTGGCTACAGCGGGTCTGGTCGTCGTTAGTTACATGGGCATCACACAGGTAGCGAGCATCGCTGAGGAGGTCCGGAACCCCGAGCGCAACGTCCCGCTCGGCATGTTCCTGGCCTTCGGGACCGCCATCCTCATCTACTCGGTTGGCACGGCGGTCATGGTGGGTGTCGTTTCTGCGGATGTGCTCGCTCGCGAGGGCGGAGGTCTAACTCCAGTGGCGACGGTAGCGAACGTTCTAGTGGGCCCTTGGGGGACGATCGTGATGACTGCCGCAGCCGTACTCGCCTTCTCTTCGGTCGCGAACGCCGGCATCCTCTCTGCCTCACGCTATCCTCTGGCGATGAGCCGGGACAACATACTTCCCAAGTTTTTCTCCAGGATCACGGCAGGTGGTGCACCGGTTTACGCCGTCTTGGCCACGGTAGGCCTGATCCTAGTGTTCGTCGTGTTCTTTGACGCTACCAAGGTCGCGAAGCTGGCTGGCGCGTTCCAACTGACGATGTTCGCTTTGAGTTGCCTGGCGGTCATCGTGATGAGGGAGAGCCGGATCGAGTCGTACGATCCTCGCTACCGGTCTCCCTTCTACCCGTGGCTGCACATTCTGGGAGTGCTGGCGCCCTTTTGGCTTATCGTTGAGATGGGGCTTCTTCCTAGCCTCTTCACTGGTGGAGTGATCACGTTCGGCGCCATGTGGTACAGCTACTACGCACGGGAACGCGTGGACCGGGAGGGCGCCATCTACCACGTGTTCGAGCGCCTGGGACGAAATAGGGACCCAGGACTCGACCGGGAATTACGCCAGATCATGAAAGAGAAGGGTCTCCGTGACGCGGATCCCTTCGAGGAGATCGTGACTACGGCCTCCGTTATTGAGGCGCCCGGCGGTACGGGATTCCGAAAAGTGATCTGGGAGGCGTCAGCTCATCTTGCAGACGCTTACGGGCTCTCTGGGGAGCAACTAGCAGAGGATTTCTTACAGGGCACAGTGGTAGGCATGACGCCTGTCTCTCGCGGGGTGGCGCTCCCGCACCTACGCCGAGCGGGTTTAGAATCAGCGGGCATGGTACTGGTTCGCTGTCCCGGCGGAACACAGATGGATGTGGAAATTGCGGACGGCGGGGATCCAGAGTCTGAACCGGTGCAAGCCGTGTTTTTTCTCATCAGCCCTCTGGACAACCCTGGTCGACACTTGCGGATCCTCGCCCAGATCGCCGGGTGCGTCGACCAGGAAGACTTCATGGAGGCCTGGCTCTCGGCGTCCAATCATCAGGAGCTCAAGGAGGCCGTACTTCGTGACGACCGGATGCTGATGCTGACCCTCGAGCCCGGCGCACCCTCGGCGTCCCTGATCGGTCGCGCGCTCAAGGGTATTCCCATGCCGGATGGAACGCTGATCGCCCTGGTTCGCCGCGGGCCTGAGATGGTGATCCCTAGGGGGGGCACCGTCCTGCAGCGCGGAGACCGCATAACGGTTATTGGAGAACCCGCTGGCTTGGTTGCCCTACGGCAACGCTTCGCGCGGGGTGGGTAGGTACCCCTCACTCCATCCCGCCACAAATTTTCCGTTATGTTTCACGGTTTTACACCGTCCCTGCTTTCAAGCAGATGGGCGGGCTGAGTCACGTACCCGACGCCGTGCAGGCATTGACCATGTCGACCCGCAACATCGCGATCATCGCCCACGTCGACCACGGGAAGACAACCCTGGTCGACAAGATGCTTCGTCAAGCCGGGATCTTCCGCGACAACCAGCAGATTCAGGAACGGGTGATGGACTCGAACCCGCTAGAGCGGGAGCGCGGGATTACCATCCTGGCCAAGAACACGGCCGTGCACTGGCGGGATGTGAAGATCAACATCGTGGACACCCCCGGTCATGCTGACTTCGGTGGTGAGGTCGAGCGCATCTTGCGCATGGTGGACGGGGTCGTGCTGCTGGTCGACGCGGCCGAAGGCCCGATGCCGCAGACCCGATTCGTTATGCGCAAGGCGCTCGATCTCGGGCTGCTACCGGTGGTCATCATCAACAAGGTCGACCGCCAAGACGCCCGCCCTGCCGAGGTCCACGACGAAGTCCTGGGGCTGCTGATGGAGCTGGACGCGAACCACGAGCAGCTCGACGCGCCGTTCCTGTACGCCTCCGGGCGCGAGGGTTGGGCGGTACATGGGGTGGACGAAAAGGGAGTCGATCTGGAGCCCCTGTTCGGAACCATCGTTGATCATTTCCCTTCGCCCCTGGTCGATCGTCACAGTCAATTCCAGATGCTTGTTTCCACACTCGACCATTCTCCCTATGTCGGCCGCATCGCGATCGGGCGCATAGAGCGGGGCAGCGTAACGGTCGGGGAGCGGGTGGCCCTGCTCCCCCACGGCGAGCCGGGCATGGTGCCCGAGGAGTCAGCCGAGGAAGCCAAGGTGATGAAGCTGCTCACCTACCTGGGCCTCGAACGGATCGATGTGGAATCCGCTTACGCAGGGGACATCGTGGCCCTCGCAGGGCTCGAGGGGGTCGAGATCGGCATGACGCTCACCGACCCGGATCACCGCGAACGGATACGCGGCATCAAGGTGGAAGAGCCCACGCTGTCGGTGGACTTCAACGTCAACAACTCCCCCTTCGCGGGACAATCTGGGAAATACGTAACCACGCGGCAGCTCCGAGAGCGGCTTTTCCGGGAACTGGAGAAAAATGTCTCGCTTGCGGTCGTGGACACGGACCAGCCAGATGTCTACCAGGTGAGCGGGCGCGGGGAGCTCCATCTGACGATTCTGATGGAGACCATGCGCCGTGAGGGGTACGAGTTCCAAGTTTCCCGACCTCGGGTCATCACGAAGAAGGCTGAGGATGGACAGTTGTTGGAGCCATTCGAAGAAGCGGCCGTCGAGGTCCCTTCGATCCTTGTTGGGACCGTGATAGAACGCCTGGGCCCGCGTAAGGCCGAATTGATAGACATGCGCCCGATGGATTCGGGCAGCACTAGGCTCCGCTTCAAGGTGCCGGCGCGCGGCCTATTCGGCTATCGATCAGACTTCATGACCGACACGCGCGGCGAGGGGATTCTCCATCACCAGTTTCTCGAGTACGCCCCCTGGGCTGGGGGTCTGCAAGGCCGTAAGCGAGGTGTGCTGGTAGCGGACCGCGAAGGGGAAGTGGTTGCCTACGCGCTGGGCGGCCTTCAGGAGCGCGCGACCATGTTCGTGAAACCGGGTGACTCGGTCTATCAGGGGATGATCGTGGGCGAAAACGCACGCTCCGATGACATGCCTGTCAACGTGACCAAGGAAAAGAAGCTGACCAACATGCGGACGACAGCATCGGACGAGAACATAAAGCTTGAACCACCCCGTCAGATCACGCTCGAGCTCGCCCTAGAGTTCATCGAGGAAGATGAGTTGATCGAGGTGACGCCGGACGGGATCCGACTTCGCAAGCGCCTCTTGGACGCGAACCAGCGCCGCAAGGCCGACAAGCAGAAGGCCGCATCACGGTAATGCGGGCCGTCGAGCCTCGGTCTGCCGATTGCCTCCCCCCAGCACTCCCGGCGATCTTTACGGCTCGCTCCTTTCGACACCCTGAGATCGTGATCGGAACAAGAAACACATGTACCGTCGATCCCGCGTCGCCGTGACGATACGGGGGGTCGTTCGCGTCGGCCTGGGGCTGGCGGGCGCCCGGGCCGCGTCGAGTGTCCGCGACGGACCGACATGGTTTTGATACCGAGGGACGGGGTGATGGAGAACACGCACCCCCTGAACTTGGTCGAGGGAGCGATCAATGCTCCTCTCGAGGTGACCCGGCCGCCCCTGTTCGAGGTCTACATGCGCATGGCCGAGGAGCTGGCCAAGCGGAGCACCTGCGCCCGGCTTCAGGTGGGGACAGTGTTGACCGACTGCGATCTGGAGAACGTGGTGGCTATCGGCTATAACGGTAACGTGCGTGGCTTCGCCAACCGCTGCGATAGCCCCACTCCCGGGGCGTGCGGATGCATTCACTCGGAGCAGAACGCGCTCGTCAAGGCGCCGGGGCGCCTGCGCGGCAAGGTGGCGTTCGTTACGGCCAGCCCCTGCGTCATGTGCGCCAAGCTCATGATACAGGCGAGCGTTACACATTTCTTCTACCGCGAAGCGTATCGCAGTTCTGAAGGTCTCAAGGTGTTAGAACAAGGAGGCGCTACCATCGTGCATTACAAGCGCTGGAGGGATACATGGAGATGAAAACCGCCGTGGTTCCCACGGCGAAGGGGAAGAATACGTTGAAGCCCAGCGAAGGTTTCGGCCGCTTCTTCCTACCAGGGCCCACCGAGGTGGCAGAGGAGGTGATGGAGGCGCAGATGCGGCCCATGATCGGCCACCGGGGAGCAGGCGCCAAAGTACTCATGGAGAATCTCCAGGAGGGACTCAAGGACGCTTTCCGCACCGAACGTCAGGTGTTTGTTTCCACCTCGTCGGCGACGGGGCTGATGGAGGCGGCGGTGCGGAATGGGGTGAAGCGGAAGGCGCTCTCATTGGTGAACGGCGGGTTCAGCTCCCGCTTCGCTGATATCGTTGAGTCGTGCGGCTTTGAGGTCGAGCGCATGGAGGTGCCGTGGGGCGGCGTGTTCGATCCCCAGGCGGTGCGCGACCGTCTGAAAAGGGGCGGTGTGGACGCCGTCACGTTGGTGCACTCGGAGACCTCGACGGGCGCACTCAACCCCCTCGCGGAAATCGCGATGGGGATCCACGAATTCGACGACGTAGCGATCCTGGTCGACTCGGTAACCGGGGTGGGTGGCACTGAGATGCAGGCAGACGC
>Ga0310121_10003938_pt1 | contig 13345 bp, 14 predicted proteins | sample CB27_Tmax_986_MG_FD_203504 | JGI IMG/M metagenome (GOLD analysis project Ga0310121, IMG submission 203504) | Marine microbial communities from Western Arctic Ocean, Canada - CB27_Tmax_986 | ecosystem: Environmental > Aquatic > Marine > Oceanic | place: Canada: Western Arctic Ocean | collected... | reverse complement strand
CCAGAAATGGCTTTTAACATACCGAGCTTGCCGACTCGCTCAGTAGGTCAACCTAAAAGTTGGCTTTTCTTCACTTTTATCTCACTGATAACCAATCAGTTCCGACGCTAGATTGACGCGAATGGGCGCGCTCCCTGGTCCGAATCGAACTCGATCTTGCCTTACTCATGCGAAGAAGTTTGGCACGCTGACTGGCGGTCAACTCGATCACTTGGGCCACTCTCATACTACAAGTATAGTAGTTTCAGATTAAAGGTCAATCTGTAAGGCGGACTACACTAGAGCATCGGACAGCCGCCCACGGCAAGCGGACCCCAGAAGCGGGCCACGGAGTCGTCGCAGACGTCCGCGAGGGTGCGAAAGCGCGTGATCATCTGGCGATTAGAATGGCCTCAGAGCTTGCCCACTTTGGCGAGGCGCTGCTTTGCCACGGAGGTGATTTCGAAGGCGAAGCCTTCCTTCTCGACGAACTTCGCGAGGTCGGGGTGGACGCCGTACTTGAGAGTCTGTTCGGACTCCACCTCGAAGCCCTTTTGCAGCTCCCAGAGGAACTTGCCGGAGATGGTGAAGCGGGCAAAGGGGAAGTCGGGATCCTCCACGGTGGCGAGGTCGGTGCTGCCGCGATAGGAGATGCTGGCGTGCTGGCGCTTCCAGCGGGTGACGAGCTTGTCGAAGGTCACGGTCACGGTGTACTTGGTGTCCGCGACCGGGCCCTGGAGTTCCAGCATCTGCTGGTAGATCTCCGGGAGCTCGACTTCCCAGGAGTCGCCGGGACTGACCGGGTTGCTCGGGAGGAAGGTGGTGGAGAAGGCCACCATGGCCTCGCATTGCAGGCCCATCATGGCGCGGTCGCCGAGTGCCATGAGGTTCGGGATGGTTCCGAGGCCGTCCACTTCCGCTACCCGGCCCTTGGCGTCGAAGTGGGTATCGACCTCGGCGTCGCGCAGCCGGGCGAGATCGGCGCGGGCGTCCTTCCAGCGGCGGCTTTCGGCCTGGCCGGGGTCCTTGGAATCGTACTTCTTATTGAGTCCGTTCAGGGTGAAGGAGGCCAGGAGGCGGGGTTTCTCGAAGGTGGCGTGGAGGGTGGTGCCCTTGGTGGTCCGGCGGACCGTGGTCTGGATTTGCTGGCTCAAGCCGACTCCATCGCGGTAGGCCTTGCCCCTGTCGGTCTTCACAACCGTCAGATCAATCGATTGGGCAAAAAGGTAGGATCGATTCAGAGCCCAGTTCCAGCGGAACTCTTCCGCCAGGACCCCGGCGGGCAGGAGCCCCCCGAGCAATGCCAGGGCCGGCAGGGACATCGAGCCGCGGAGAGACATACCCTGCTACCCTAGGGGCTGGCCCCGGCTAGGCCAATGTCAAAGTCGGCAGAGGATCCCGAGATCGAAAAGCACCGTGGTGAGATCGAAAAGCAAGGAGGAGGCGGGTCCGCGGGCCGGGCCGGACGCGGCGGACCCAAATCGCGCCCCCCCGGGGAAATTAGCTCGACATCAAGAGTTCTGCCGGATTGGGGTGGGTCGTCCCGTGTGCCGGGGGGGGCCGGCCACGGGAGGACGCCTCCCTGCTCCTCCCCGAGGTCCGGCGCGGACCACCCCACCGTCCCTCACCACCGTCCAGGGGAAGGGAGATTTAATTACAAGAGCCTTATATTAAATCTACCGGCCGGCACCGTGGCCACCTTGCGACTTCCCGGGACGCCACGCTGGGTGCGGTTCGATACCGCGGCGTCACGGAGCGCCTTGGCGGCACTCCGAGAGGACCCGGAGGGCGTAGCCGGTGCCGTAGGCCTGGTGGTAGCTGTAGAGCGGATAGTCCCACCAGCAGCCATTCTTCTCTTGTTTGGAAAGAATGATTTTCGCATAATTCTGATAATAAACCGGCCGTTCGGTTTCTGGCAGGAGGGCGATGCAGTCCATGGCGTAGTAGTGGCCGTAGTAGTAGAAGTATCCGGAATTGGAGAAGTGGGTTTCGTGTGGGACGGGACGCTTGCGGGCGATATCGACCCATCCGTTGCGGAGGATGAGGCGGTCGAGCCAGACTCGCAGGACGTCGTCGGTGACGGCCTCGTCGCCCCAGAGGCGCCGGGCCGCGTTGCAGGACTGGGATCGGCACAGCGAACCGCCGGGTCGGTTGATTCCGTAGCGGGGACGGTAGCGGTGGCCGTCGGAGTAGACGTAGGCGAAGTCGGGCGTCTGCTGGCGCCGGAGGAAGGCGATGCCGCGTTTCACCTCGCGGGGGGGAAGCTCCACATCCATGACATCGCTGGCCCGTTTGAGGGCAATCATGACGGTGGCGGTGGTGAAGCTGGTCGGGATCCCGCTGGGCTTCTGGGTCACCTCGTCGAAATCGTAGTAGCCCCAACCGCCGTTGACGTCCTCATAACGCTGCAACAACCGGACCTGTTGCTGGGCGAGATTCTTGAGGGCGGAACGCCTGGCTTCGTTGCCCGCGCGATAGTCGTAAAGGGCGCTGAGGGCCTTGAGTCCGTAGGCGTGCCCCCACGTGTTGTAAAGCTGGGAGGGCGTGGCGCGTCGGAGCCGAGGCAAGTCCTTCAGGAAGTAGGCCTCGGCCCCGTCGATGGCGGCGACAGTTTCGGGTCGCCGGTCCCCGCTGGCCAGCAGACCTTCTACTGCCAGGCCGCTGGCGCCGGCCCGAAAGGCGTGGTGGGCCCCCGGAATATCGGCCGTGATGTTCAGCCCCTTGGTCATCGTGGCGGCACCCCACGAGCCGTTCCGATTTTGGCTTGATATCAAGAAATCTACCCCGCGTTTGATGGCGGCATCGATCGTTTGGCGGGTGACGGGCTCGATCTTGGGCAGGGGGGGGAGACTGGAGGTGAAGGCCGGCTTCTCCTTTGCTTCGGCGTCGGGCTTGTTCGCGGCGGTGGGGTCCTGGGCCGTGGCGGGAAGAGCCGCGAGTCCGGAGCCCAGGGCCCAGAGGATGGCTGAGCGGGGAATCCTCATGGTGCTTTCTTGGCCTCGGCGGGCTGGGGCTGGGGCTCGGGGGTGATGATGACCTGTCCGGCCTCCAGCCCGGAGAGGATCAGGATCTTGCCGTTGGCCTCGGCTCCCACCGTGACCTTGACGCTCTTGGGGGTTCCGTCCTCGCCCTTGACCTTGACGGTGTAGGAGCCGTCGGGCTCTTCCTGGAGGGCGTTGGTGGGGATCGCGAGCGAATCGCCCGCCACATCACCGGTGGAAACCTTGATTTTGCCTTTCATTCCGGGCACGAGCGGGAGGGCTCCGGGCGGTCCGGTGACCTGCAGCACGACGTGGTACTTGCCGTCCAGGCCGGGGTGGGTGGCAAGCTCCGCGAGCGCGAGCGCCAGGCGGGAGCGCGGGGCGGCGATGGGGGCCACAGAGCCGGTTTGCCCCTTCTTGAGCTGAACCACCACGGACTCGTCGGCGAACGCTTCGAGCTGGAGCTTGGCCTCCTTGGGAATCACGGTGGCGAAGACCGCTCGGGCGGGAATCTTGCCGCCCGGCTTCATGAACTTGGCGGCTCCCGCCGCGTTCCAGCGGCCCTGCCGGATTTCCCCGTGATAGACCCGCCCCTCGACCGGAGAGAGACAGGCCATCTGGGCCCGATCAGCCTTGAGCTCACTCGATTTCTCGTCCGCGCGGTGGTCTTCCACGACAGATTTCTTGATCTCAAGACGTTTTTGCTCGAGGGCGCGGGGGAGAGCTTCGCGCTGGAGGTTCCAGGCCAGTTCGGCATCCTTGAGAGCCTGGGCCTCGTCGATTGCGCTGCGGGGAATGGTGGTTTCGAGGACGCGCTTGGAGGAGAACCGGGCGGACTTGAGGCGAAACTCGGCGGCATCGACCTGGTAGCGTTGGCGCTTCAGGATGATTTCCTCGGTTTCCTCTGTGAGGTCGTCCTCCTTGTACATCTTGAGGAGTTGATTGAGTTCCTCGGTGGCGTATTCGAGGTAGCGCTCGGCGCTCTCGCGAGAGCGCTTGGCGGATTCCTCCTGGAGGGGCCGGCCGACCTGGGCGAAGTAGTCGTGGTCGTCTTTGGCCCGCTTGAGGTTGCGTTCGGCGGCCTCGAGTTTCCACGGGGTCGACTTTTCGAGACTCTCGAGTTCGCGTTGGGCGGCATCGAGGGCCATTTTGCGCAGCCGGGTGGTATCCGCATCGTCGGCCAGGCCGCGATCGATGGCCTTGGTGTCGACGGTCACCACCGGGGCGCCCTTGGCGACTTCCCCGCCCTGCGGGACGAGGTCCAGGATGGTGAAATCGGTCCAGACCTTGGGATCAAGCTGGAGGTGGTGGACCGCATCCGGGAGGAAGGTTCCGTCGAGGGACACGGTGGCTTGAAAGGGCTTTTTCTCGACGGTGAACTCCCCGGCGAAAGCGGCGGGGGCGAGGGCCGCGAGAACGGCGAGGAGGGGGCGATGTGGTTTCATGGTTTCAGGGAGTGGTTTCCTCGTGTTTTGGACTTCGTGAGAGATGGGCGCCCCGTTGGGCGAGCCAGATGTTGGAGTGCCGCTTTTGCTTCCCCTTGTGTGAGGCGGGGACGGATTGGTGGGCGACCTCAAAGCCGGCCTGGCGGAGCCGCCGCTCGATCGGAGAGGAATCCGGAGAGCAGCGCACCGCCAGCAGACCCCCTTCCTTTAGCGTAGAATGGACGCGGTTCAAGAAAGAGGAATTCGGAAGGCCCCGCCGGTCGGTCACCCCCTCGAGGCGAGGGCTGCCCTCGGCGTCGAGGAGGATGGCGTGGAAGCCTTCGCCCGGCTTTTTGAGGGCCTCGGAGAGCGGCACGGGCCGAATTTCGAGGCGGGGGTCGTCGAACTGGCCCGGGTGGAGGGTTTCCAGGAAGTCCCGGTGCCAGGTGGGGAGAGCGACGAGGGGCTCGGCCACCACGAAGGAGCCCCGCTTCTGCGGGAGGACGGCGCGGGCCGCTGCAAGGGTGAAGCCCAGCCCCAGACCGGCCAGAAGGAGGCGGGGCTGGCGGGCGGCGCGGAAGGGGACCGAGGCCAGGCGGCCCAACTCTCCCGCCGCGCCGCGGGCAAAGCTGCTCTGGAGCTGGATCCCGTCTACCCGCAAAAAATAGTCGCCGTCGTGCTCAATGAGCGCGACGAGAGCCCCCTCGGGGGTGCGAGTCTCGGCGAGAGTGACAGTTGGCTTCACAGGAGGGAGGGAGTGTCGCGATCAAGGCGAGCTTTTCGAGCAAAACGAGTCGACAGGGAACAAGACGGTTTCCCCGGTCCGGTCCAGCAATGATCCGGCGGCGGGATTTCCGGCCGTAAAACCGGGGAGAAACGCGACGGTTATCCACAATCGTTAAGCGAAGATCGATTATGTTGCTCCGATTTCGACCACCACCTTGTCAACCGGGGGCCATTGCTTCTCCGGCGCCCATCTGTTAGATGATCCCGGGGAGCGAGGGCCGCAAGTGAATTCGTGGGCTCTTTGCTTGTCAGGGATTCGCTGGAAAGGATAGAACTGACATCGTCATGTCAGAAGAATCTCCTCGACCACCACAAGACGACACTCCGCCTCCTGCTCCCGCCGACGATGCACCCGGCGCCGAACAGCCACCCGGTCCCCCTCCCGCCGGCGGTCAGCAAGGCGGGGCCGACAAAAAACTTGTGGCCGGCATTCTCGGCATTCTCATCGGGTCGCTGGGCATCCACAAGTTCTACCTCGGGTACCAGAAAGAGGGCATCATCACCTGCGGAGCGGCTGCAGCCGTGATGGGCATCATCGGCCTGGTGGAAGGAATCATGTACCTGACCAAGTCTGACGAAGAGTTCGCCTCGACCTACATTCAGGGCAAGAAGGGCTGGTTCTAGCGGCAACGGACGACGCGAGTTTCCATGGCCGCCTTGAGCGAGAAGCACTGGGACGAACTGTTCCGGCTGCGGCGAGCTGTCAGCCGTGCCGAGCAGGCGCTCAGTGACATCGATCGCAGCCTCCTCCTGCCGGAGGGGCTTTGCGCGAGCGACGTGGTCATCCTGGAACGCCTGGCCCGCAAGGGAGCGCGGCCGGTCAACGGCCTGGGCCGCCAGGTGGGTCTAACAAGCGGATCCATGACGGTGGCGGTGCAACGCCTGCGCCGCCGCCGGCTGGTGGAAACGCGGCGCGATCTGGACGACAAGCGGGTCGTGTGGGTTTCCGTCACACCGGAGGGAGAAGAGCTCTCGCTCCGCTTCGCCAAGGTCCGCGGCGAGGTTCTCGGGCGCGTTTTCTTCAAGTGGTCGGATCGCGAGCGCAGCATACTAACCAACCTGCTCAAGCGGCTGCGGAAGGATGCTCAAGCGGGTGTGCTCGAGGTGGCGGGGACGGCCAAGGCCGGGTAAAGGCCCCTACCAGCGACGTCCCTGACTGGTATTCTCGAGGCCCTGTCCGGCCCGCTGCACGTCGCGGCCGAATCCGGACACGGTGTTGCAGGAGCCAAGGAGGAGGGAGGTGGCGGCCACGATCAAAAGAAGAAGTTTACGCCTCATCAACATGAGCTAGTTTACTAGCATTTCCCGGGCACGGGGCAAATCATTAATGCTTCTTAATTGGACCGAAGGATGATAACATGATTGCGCTCCGCAGCCTACATCGGCCCCCGGGGCTCCGGTTGTCATCCGCACCAAGGGGCAGTCCTGCCTTGCTCGCCGGCGGGATGGCGCTAGTTTCCGATCCCTTACCTTCATGGACCTCTTGCTGAATTTTCTCTACGGCGCCGGACTGATCGCGATTGTGGTGGGTCTCTTCAACGTCATTATTTTCGTTCACGAACTGGGCCACTTTCTGGCGGCACGATGGCGGGGACTCCGCGTCGATCGCTTCCAGATCTGGTTTGGAAAGCCGATTTGGAAGAAGGAGATTAACGGCGTGCAATACGGCCTGGGGTGGATCCCGGCAGGCGGGTTCGTGGCGCTCCCCCAGATGGCGCCGATGGAATCGATGGAGGGAAAAAACCGCGATGACGAGGACGACGGAGAGCAGGAGGACGTGCTGCCACCGGTCAAGCCCATCGACAAGATCATCGTCGCCTTCGCGGGTCCGCTTTTCAGTTTTCTCCTGGCCCTCACGGCGGCTCTGCTCGTCACGTGGGTCGGCAAGCCGCGCGACTTCATGGAGACCACCAAGATTGGGTTCGTGCCCAAAGGCGGGGTGGCGGAGGAGGCCGGCTTCCAGGTGGGCGACGAGATCGTGGAGGTGAACGGGACGAAGGTGAACGGCTTCATGGGTTCGCCCTCCTTCGATTCGGTGCGCGAGAGCGTGATGCTGAGCGAGGGGGACACAATCGAGTTCAAGGTCAGGCGCCCGGGCGTCGAAGGGTTGGTCTCGCTCACCTCGAAGTTCGAGATCCCCTCCACGAACTGGTGGGAGCGCAGGGGTTTGCGCAGCGTCGGGATCGGGATCGAAAACAAGACGGTGTTCTCCGCGCCCATGAAGGGCGGACCGGCGGAGCGGGCCGGCGTCATGGCGGGCGACGAAGTCCTGGCGGTGAATGGCGAGGCGATCGCGAGTTGGCGGCGCTTCAAGGAGATCGTGGAACTCTCGGAGGGGCAGGCCCTCGAACTCAAGATCAAGCGGGCCGGCGAAATTATCCCGCCCCTCATGGTGACGCCCCTCAAACCCACCAATATTGATCCCAAGGTAGCCAAGGCCATGATCGGAGTTGGATTCGCAAACACGGAGCCCTTCATCGAGACGATCTACCATCCGGGTCCCCTCGAGCAAGTGGGAGACAGCGTCCGCATGATGGGGGTGACGATCGCCAAGATAGCGGCTCCGAAGTCCGACGTGGGGGTCCAGCACCTGGCCGGGCCGGTCGGGATCGGCAACATCATGTTCAACATGTTAAAGACGCCGAACGGTTGGAAACGGCTGCTCTGGTTCATGGTGCTCTTCAATGTCAACCTCGCCATTCTCAATATGTTGCCGCTGCCGGTCCTGGACGGCGGTCATATCGTGCTCGCGATTGGCGAGATGATCGCGGGCCGGCCGGTGAAGGCGCGGCTGCTCGAAGTGGTGCAGACCTGCTTTGCCCTGCTTCTCCTCGGTCTCTTTCTCTTTATCACAAGCAAGGATATCGGGGACATGCTGGGCATTGGCGGCGGAGGAGGGCCGAAGGAATACCACTGGCCGGAACGGACCGACGGGTAGGGCCCGGAAGCCCGAAGAGACGCCCCGTGGCGGGTTCCGGTTCTTTCGCTTGCCCCGGGGCCGTTTTGTCCCGAGTCTAACAGCTGCCTTGAGGAACTTCCTGGCGCCAACATCCGTCAACGTCGCGCGATTCACCTACCTGCTGGTATGCGAGGTGGCGGGAATTGGTGCGGCTCTCAGTACCAGGGACACCGGGTTCGAGATCCCGATCTGGGCGGGGGTCATGGCCGGTCTGGCGGTGGCGGCAGCGATTCTCTGCTTCGAGACCTGCATCCGGTCCTTCACCCTGCGGGCGTTCACGAACACATCCTTTGGAATCCTGGTGGGCCTCTTTTGTGCCTGGCTCCTCACCAGGCTCAACTATGACCGGGCGGTGGAGGGAATCCTCCACGGGTTGGTTGGGAAGGACGACGCTCCGGATCTCGCCAATTCCGTCAATTTCGGCCTCAATATTTTTCTATTCGCGAGCCTTGCATTCCTCGGGGCGGTGCTGGCGATGCGCAGCGGGCGGGACGACTTCGCATTCATTATTCCCTATGTGCGTTTTCGTCAGGACGCCGCCTCGGGCCAGCCTCTCGTGCTGGATGTCGACGTGATCATGGACGGGCGCGTCCCGCGCATCCTGGCTTCGGGATTCCTGACGGGGCGGCTCATCGTTCCCCGCTTCGTGCTGGACGAACTCAAGGTCCTTTCCGGGTCCCCATCTCCCGGCAAGCGCCAGCGGGGGCAGCGCGGGCTCGATTGCCTGGAGGAGATGCAGGCGGACAAGTCGATCCGCATCACGATTCACGAACCGCAGGACGGTCAACTGGCCGATGCGATGGATGCCCGCCTGATCCAGACCGCGCGCATGCTGGGGGCGCGCCTGATCACGACCGACGAGAACCTGGCGAAGGTGGCCCGCCTGCAGAATGCGGAGGTTCTCAACATCAACGATCTCTCCGACGCCCTGAAACCGGCCGTGGTGGTTGGCGAAAAGATTCACCTCGCCCTGGTGCGGACCGGCAAGGACGAACACCAGGCGGTGGGCTACCTCCCGGACGGCACCATGATCGTGGTGAACCACGCGGCCTCCAAACTCGGGACCACGCAGGACGTCATCGTCATTTCCACCCTGCAGACCACGGGCGGCCAGATGGTCTTCGCGGAGCTCTTCGAGCCGGACGAGGCGGGGGGGTAGGATTCGCGGGGACGGACTATTTCAGGAGGGTGACGTGGCCGTGGAACTGGTGCTTTTTGTCGCCGGACACCCCGCCGATCGGTTCGATCATCTCGAAGGTGAAACGGGTGCGTCCCTCCGACAAGGGAAGGCGGCCGCGATGAGCTCCTGGATCTCGAGGCCTGTGAAGTTGTCGACCAGGAAGTTGCCGAAGCTGTCCTGCAGAGTGCCGGTGACGGTGAACTCCCCGAGGTTCTGGCCCGTCACGACAAATTGCTGACAACCAGGTGGCCGTTGCGATTAAGTTCCGCCTGGGCACTGCCCAGCGACAGGCCGGGCAGTCCGTTCCCGAATGCCGGTCCGCTGAAGACCTCGTCGATGGTGAAGGGCTTCAGGTCTCGTCCCCGCAGCGTGAAGCTCTCGAGGTCCTCGCTGGGGAACGCGGGATCGAGAATGGCCACCTCGATGCGCAGGGCGCAGGGGATGGTGAGGGAACGGTCGGCGAGCTCGACATCGGTGCCAAGACAGAGCACGCAAGTGTAGCGGCAGGGATCACTGCCATCGGCCGGGGCCGCGGACCAGCTCTTCACGAAGCAGCGGTCGAGCTTGTACATTCAGGTAGCAGAGCGGCGCGCCGCTGGTTCCGGTGCCGTCGTGAACGAGGTCGCCCCGGAAGAGCGGATTTACCCCTTCGTTGCCGGTATCCTGATGAGACCCGCAAAGGTGGCGACGCCGTTCACGGCCTTGGTCCCCTTGGTCCCGAAGGTGCAGGCGGCGGGGTAATCGATCGTTCCGGTGGCGTTCTCGGAGGCGATGCAGGTGAGGCTTTGGGTGGCGGCAGGGAGCGCGGCGAGGAGGCTCAGGGCCGCGATCGTGAGGAGGGTGGTGGGATTTGGGGTGCCGGTGATGTTCATGATGCTAACGCGGTGGTAATAAATACGCTGAGAGGGGCGGAAGGTTCTTGTCACTTCCATGCAACGACAGCAGCGCGCAACCGCCAACCGGGCGGGCGAAAAACTGCTTTGGATGTGTTAGACATTTGTTCCGCGACGGGAACAGGGACGCATCCTCAACCGGAAGGACGGGGCGGGATTTTCAGAAGAGAGCATTTTTTTTCCGGGCGGGGTGCGGCCGGAGCTCTGTGGCTGGTCAATGATCCCGGGGCGATGTATTCGGAGTCTGTCATGAAGTTAATCATCCTCACAATGGTGCCCGTGTTGCTGACGGTGGCGCCGGCAGCCCGCGCGGAGGAGGGCGCGGTGCGGGTCATGGAGAGCACCTTCAAGCTTTTCAACAAGGACAGCACCGCCACCTGTTTCCTTTTGCACGATGCCAGGGATGCGAAGCGGGTCTTCCTGGTGACCGCCGCGCACGTCCTCGAGAAAGCCCATGGAGAGGAATCGATCCTGGTCCTGCGCGATGCGCTGGAAGATGGGACGTACAAACGCAAGGATGTCCCCATCAGAATTCGGGAGGGAGAAAAGGCCCTGTGGACCAAGCACGAAGAAGAGGACATCGCGGTCCTGCTGATGACGGTGAAGGAGGACATCAAATTGCCTTCCCTGCCCATCACCGTTCTCGCCACCGAAGAGGATTTGAAGAGTGAGAATCTCGGGGTGTGCAGCATGGTTTGGATGTTCGGGTATCCGGCCCGCATGGAGGCCAATGGCGCCGGCTTTCCGATCGCGCGGCACGCCTCGATCGCCAGTTTCCCCCTCGTGCCGGTGCAACCGCACCGCACCTTCATGGCGGATTGCAGTACCTTTGCCGGTGACAGCGGTGGTCCCGTCTTCGTGGTCCGCGGGCAGGGCGACACCGCCGGCCAACCCCTCTTGGTCGGCATGGTGGTGGCGCAGTACCGCAACGATGAGAAGCTCAAGATGCTGCATGAAGAACGACTCATTCGCCACCGGCTGAGTCTTGGCAAAGTGGTGCAGGCCGAGTTCATCCGGCGCACCGTTGCGGGGGTCAAGTAGGGAGGAGGGGGCGCCGGCGGGTCAGAACTTCTGGTCCACGGAACGCAGCACGATGTCGCCGATTTCGACGTGGTCGGGTGCCTCCAGCATGTGAAGGACGGCGCGGGCGATGTCTGCGGCGTCGAGCATGCGGGCGCTCATTTTGAGGGCGGCGAGTTCCTCTTCGCGCGCGCGGAAGTAGCTGTCGATGAGAGGGGTATCGACGAAGCCGGGGGAGACGGAGCCGACCTGGTGAGGGGAATCGGCGGCCCGTAGTTCATTGCGAAGGGACTCGGTCATGCCTTTTACCGCGAACTTGGTGGGGGCATAGAAGCCGCCGGTGGGCGGGACGCGGTGGCCGCTGAGGGAGGAGACGTTCACGATGCGCCCGCCCCTCTCATTCATCATCCTGAGAGCGTGCTGGGTGCAGACGGCGAGAGCGCGGACATTGACTTCCCACATCTCGTCCCACTCCTCCACCGCCCCATCGACAAGGCTCGAGAGGTAGGCGACCCCGGCGTTATTGACCAAGATATCGAGGGTTGACGTTGCCTCGCGCAAGATCTCGAAGGCGTGGCCGATTCGCTCCGGGCTGCGCACGTCGCAAGAAATCGGGGTGGCCGCTTCGGGGATCCGGCCGATCTGGCGGCAGAGCCCGAAGACGGTGGCTCCGCGATCCAGGAGGGCCTCCGCGATGGCGTGGCCGATGCCGCTGGAGGCGCCGGTAACGAGCGCGATCTTTCCCGCAAGGGAGCTCATGGGGAAAGACTCAACAGGCAGGGGTTGAGAGGCAAGAGGGAAGGTGCCGGAAAATCAGGTTGGCTGCGTGAGGCCAAAGGGCGACCTCGAAGAGCTTCCCGGCGCCGACCACCTTGATCTATGCGCAGCCGTGGAACAGATTGACGAGGGCGTGGTGCTGGGCCGCAAGCCTTGCGGGCCGGGGGAGGCAGCGCTACAACCGCCGGCATGCGGACATTGACGGGATTGCAGCCGAGCGGAACGCTGCACGTGGGGAACTACTTCGGGGCGATGCGCCCCGCGGTGCAGCTCCAGGAGACGGGGGAAGCGTATTACTTCGTGGCGGACTACCACGCCATGACCAGCACCCACGACCCGGGCGAGCTTCGCGAAAACGTGCGCGGGGTGGCGGTGGATTTCCTGGCCTGCGGGCTGGACCCGGCCAAATCGGTGTTCTGGCGGCAGAGCGACGTCCCGGAGGTCAACGAGCTGGCGTGGATTCTCTCCACCGCCTGCCCGATGGGACTCCTGCAGCGCTGCCACTCCTACAAGGACAAGGTGGCGCAGGGGATTGCGCCCAGCCACGCCCTCTTCGCTTACCCGGTCCTGATGGCGGCCGACATCCTGTTGTTCGATTCGAATCAGGTGCCGGTAGGCGAGGATCAAAAGCAGCACCTGGAAGTCACGCGGGATCTCGTCATCAAGATCAACGAACGCTACGGCGAGGGCACCCTGGTCCTGCCGGAGGCCCTCATCCCGGAGGCGGTGGCGAAGGTCCCGGGGCTCGACGGGCAGAAGATGAGCAAGAGCTATAACAACGCCTTGCCCATTTTCGGCGAGGAAAAGCCGTTGCGCAAAACGGTGATGAAGATCGTGACGGACTCCACCGCGGTGGAGGAGCCCAAGCCCACCGAGGGATCTGTGATCCTGGAGCTCTACAAGCTTTTCGCCGGCGAGGCCGACTACCGGCAGATGGTCGTGGATCACGAAGCCGGCGGGATCGGCTACGGCGATTTCAAGAAGCGGCTGTGGGAAGCCTACTGGGAGTTCTTCGCCCCGATGCGGGTGAAGCGGGCGGAGTTGTTAGAGGATGCGGGTTACGTGGACAAGGTGCTCAGCGACGGCGCCGCCCAGGCGCGGGAAGAAGCGGAGCGGGTCCTGACCCGGGTGCGAAAAGCGGTGGGTCTGCGGTAGGGTGTGCGAGGCGTCACTCCCGGATGACGCGGAAGCTGACGAATTTCGAGTAGCGGATGTCTGTCACCACCGGGAAGTTGTTGTTGACCTGATAGACCATGACGGGCAGGCCGTCGGGGGCGGTTGCCACGGAGAGATGGGTCGCGGGGGTCTCACCGCCCGCGGGAGAACGGGCCAGGGTCACGGTCCAG
>Ga0310121_10003937_pt1 | contig 13345 bp, 8 predicted proteins | sample CB27_Tmax_986_MG_FD_203504 | JGI IMG/M metagenome (GOLD analysis project Ga0310121, IMG submission 203504) | Marine microbial communities from Western Arctic Ocean, Canada - CB27_Tmax_986 | ecosystem: Environmental > Aquatic > Marine > Oceanic | place: Canada: Western Arctic Ocean | collected... | reverse complement strand
CGGGTACGAGCGTTGTTAACGGTCACGATGTCCAGACTGAACCGGTGGAGGCGCGTCGCAACATTGGGTACCTGCCGGAGAACGCGCCTGCGTACGGCGACATGACGGTAGAAGAATTTCTTCTCTTCTCAGCCAAAATGCGAGGTTTTCAAGGGGGACAAGCGATCCACAAAGCGGAAGCGGCGATGGCGAAATGCGTTCTCACCGAAGTGCGGCGCCAGACCATCGACACCCTGTCCAAGGGGTTCAGGCAGAGAACCTGTTTCGCCCAGGCGATTCTCCATGACCCCCCAATTCTCATCATGGATGAACCCACGGACGGGCTCGACCCAAACCAGAAGCACGTGGTGCGCGATATGATCACGGAAATGGCGGAGAAAAAAGCGATCGTCTTTTCAACCCACGTTCTGGAGGAGGTTGACGCGGTGTGCAATCGCGTCATTGTAATCAGCGGGGGCAAGATCGTGGCGGACTCCGATCCGCAATCACTCCGCAAACGCAGCAAAGACTACAACACGGTTGAGATCTGCTTGACGGCGGACCGCGATGCGGCACGCGCGGCGTTTTTGGAGATCCCCGACGCGAAGAACGTCGAGGCAGAGCAGGAAAACGCGGAACTGGTGCGCTGCCGGATTCAGCCGAAGGATCAGCAATCCATTGCGGCCCAAGTGCTGGAAGTGGCGCGTCGCCGGGAGTGGATGGTGACGCACGTGGAAGCGCATGCCGGCCGGCTCGACGATGTCTTTCGTGATCTTACGAGTACAGAGGATGTCGGGAAAAAAGAAAAGCGGGAGGAGTAGACAATGGGTGCCTGGGATCCAGCACGGACGATTGGAAAACGAGAGTGGAATTCATATTTCAACTCTCCGGTTGCCTATATTTTCATTATTTTTTTCCTGATTCTTATGGGGTTTTTCACTTTTGCGGTGAGCCGGTTTTACGAATCGAACCAGGCGGAATTGTCCCGTAGTTTTTTCATCTGGCATCCGTGGCTGTACTTGGTGCTGGTTCCGGCGGTAGGAATGCGACTCTGGTCGGAAGAGCGCAGATCTCACACCATTGAGCTTCTGCTCACAATGCCGATAACGCCAACCCAGGCGATCCTGGGAAAATTTGCCGCGGCCTGGATGTTCCTGATCCTTGCTCTCGTTCTCACCTTTCCCGTGGTGTGCACGGTCAGGTACCTCGGGCAACCTGATCTGGGAGTCGCCTTTACCGGGTACCTCGGAAGCGCTCTTCTTGCGGGATCCTACCTTTCCGTCAGCATGTTCACCTCCGCGCTGACGAAGAACCAGGTCATCAGTTTCATCATCGCCGTGGTGGTGGGGCTATTCCTCATCCTGGCCGGGTATCCACCAGTCACGGATCTGCTTTCCCGCTTCCTGCCCATTTGGGCCGTGGACGGGGTTGCTGCGTTCAGTTTCATGAGCCATTTTGAGACCATGCAACGGGGCATCCTGGACCTTCGGGATATTCTTTATTTTGCCAGTGTCATCGGGTTCATGCTTTTCGGGACCCATGTCGTGCTGCAGCACAAGGCGGCGGCATAGAAGCAGCAGGAGTTGATCCAACGTCATGAATGCATTGAAACAATCTGCGACCGGAATCCTAGGCGTAGCCATCGTTCTCGGCATCATCATCGCCGCCAACGCCATTGTCAGCCAGTTCAATGGCTTTCGTCTCGATATGACCGAAGAGAATCTATACACCCTGTCCGACGGTACGCGAAGCATGCTTGCCGACTTGGAGCGGGACGTAACACTGAAGTTCTACTACAGCCGGAGCGGAGATGGCACACCCATCCCCATCAAGCAGTATGCGCAACGAATTCAGGATCTCCTGCGCGAGTACGAATCGGCCGACGGTGGAAAGCTCGTCCTGGACATCTTCGACCCCAAGCCTGATTCCGACGAGGAAGAGTGGGCTCAGAAGTACGGTTTGACGCCGCAGAGCCTGGGGATGTTTGGTGGCCCGAGTTTCTACTTCGGCATCGTCGCGGTATCCGGTGCGAACGAAGCGGCCATCCCCTTTCTCGATCCGGGCGCGGAGCCGCGCCTGGAGTACCTCGTGACGCGTCTTGTGCACGAAGTGTCCAGGACCGACAAACCGAAAATCGGTGTGATGAGTTCGCTTCCCATTATGGGGACTCCGGCCATGCCCTACGGCCCACAGCCCCAACAGGGGGCACCGCCGTGGATCTTCGTACGGGAACTGGAAAACATGTATGATGTGGTGGAAGTCAAAAGCACGGTTGAAACGATTCCAGAAGAGATTACCGCATTGTTCGTGGTGCATCCCAAGGATTTCCCGGACTCTGTTATCTACGCGATCGATCAGTTCGTGCTGCAGGGAGGGAAGCTTCTCCTGTTTGTCGACGCGATGTGCATGACCGATCCCGGGGCCGGAGGAGGACAATTCGGCCCGATGCAGAGTGGTTCCGATTTGAACAAACTTACCGGCGCCTGGGGCCTGGAATTGGAAGCGGGTAAAGTCGCGGGAGATAAAAATGCAGCGACCCAGCTTAATGTCGGCGGCGGGTCCGTCGATACCATCATTAGCTGGCTCTCGCTACGCAATGACCAGATCAACCGCGAAGAGATTTCGACCAGCATGCTCGAATTCGTCATGTTGCCCTTCCCCGGCCTGTGGAAGGGCGAACCGGCCGAGGGTCTCGAACTGACATCGCTAGCCGGCACTTCCGACAACTCGGGGGTAATCAATACGTTCCAGGCCATGGGGGCATCCGCCGCGATGCGAGAAGCTCTGGAGAAGCGGGATCCGGCGCCGCTGATTGCGCGGCTCCAAGGCTCCTTCAAATCCGCCTTCCCGGACGGTCGGCCCTCGGACACTCCGGAAAATGAGGAAGGACCGGCGCCGGCGGCAAACGAGAGTCATCTCACTGAAAGCAGTGTCGATAGCGTCGTCATTCTGGTCTCGGATGTGGACATGATCGCGGACCAGTACTCGGTGCAGGTCAGGAATTTTTTCGGCCAGCAGATCGCGGAGCCGATTAACGACAATCTCAATCTGGTCCTGAACTTCGCTGAACAATTGAGCGGAAGCGATTCGCTGATCGGACTGCGGAGCCGCGGCACGTATCAGAGGCCCTTCACCAGGGTAAACGAGTTGGAGGCGAAGGCGCAGGAGCAGTGGAAACTCGAGGAACAGAAACTCCAGACCAAAGTACAGGATGCTCAACAACGACTGCGAGATCTCCAGCGGGGGAAAGACGAAGACCAAAAACTCATTTTGAGCCCCGAACAGCAGGCTGAAATCAAGAAATTCAACGAAGAGTTGTTTGACTACCGCCAGCAGTTAAAAGAAGTGAGAAAAAATCTGCGCAAAGAAATCGAATCACTCGGTGTGACACTGAAAGTAATCAATATCGCCGCGGTGCCGCTCTTGGTGGCGGTTTTCGGCATTGTCCGCGGTGTGCAAAGAAGAAAAGCAGCTCAACGATAAGGAACAAGGAGCATGTCGGGACGCAAACTTGTCATACTGGCCCTCATTCTTGTTGTACTTGGATTTGCCGCGTACCTCCCGCGGAGACCTTCCGAGACACAGCGCGGCGACACCCCGGTTAGCGGGGACGAACTGTTCGCAAACCTTGATGTCAACGCGATCGCGTCGGTTGAAATCAATACGGACGGCAAAACCAGCACGATCTCTAAAAAAGACGATACGTGGGTCGTCGGAAGTCTATACGACTACCCTGCGGACCGAAGCAAGATCGTGGAACAATTGAGGGGCCTGAAATTTCTAAAAATTGGCCAACCCGTACGCGGGGGGGACAAAATGCTCGATGAGTTCGAGTTAGGAGAAGACAGTGACAGCATTCGGTTCATCGATTCAACGGGGACCGAGCTTGCCACGCTACGCATCGGGAAAGCCCGAACTCCCAAGAAAACGGGCCAGCCTCCATCTGGCCCCGCAGGTTTCGGGGGGGGCATGCCGGACGGCCGCTACATTTCCACTGACGGAAGCAACGTCATCCTGATTGATGATGCACTCAGCACATGGGTCGGTAGCGACGACGGCTGGGTAAAGAAGCAGCTTCTCTCCGTGACCGGCACCGATATCACCACCGTCACCGTGTCCAGCAACGACACCGCCTACTCCTTGAATTTTGAAAGCGGCGAAGCAAAGCTCGGCGACCTGGCCGAAGATGAAAAGCTCGACACCGGGGATGCCGGACGCGTCCGGGGCGCGCTCAACTACTTGAGCTTCGACTCGATCGCGGATCCCGCGCTCAGCGACGAAGATACCGGCATGGGCAATCCGATTACATACCGCGCCAAAGAAAAAAGCGGGATCGTTTACGAACTCAAAATCGGCGGGACACCTGCCGACAGTGACGACAAGCGGTACGCGCGAGTTGTCGTGAGTTCTGGAGCACTGCCTCCTCCGACACAAGAGGACGCGGAAGCACTGGTGCCCTCGCAACCGGAACCTGCGGAAGGCTCGGGTGACGCATCGGAAACGGAAACTCCGACAAAGCCGCGGGAAGAGCTGGTGCAGGAGGAGTTGGATAGACTCCTGGCAGAGCATCAACGAAAAACGGATGAGACCCTGAAAAAAGTTGAAGAGCTGGCTGGATTAGGATCGTGGACATACCTGCTCACCAAATATTCCGCGGAATCGATCTCCATGGGGCGTGAACAACTGGTTGAAAAGATAGAGGAGGAGGAAGAAGCGGAAGCGGCCGACGGGTCTTCCTCCGGCACTGGCCCGGCTTTTACAGACGGTCCCGTCTTCACCCCGGCAGCAGATACGGCGGAGCCGGGCGACCAACCCGAACCCGCAGCATCCGAATCCGATCCGGTCGCACCACCGCCCCCCGCTGCGCTCCCGCCGATCCCCACGGACGTGGAGTAATCCTGTCGTTCTCGTTGCGGGGATCAGGCTACGCGGCGATTTCGCGAATTGCCCGAATTCTTTGCAGTACGGGCGGATGGCTGTACTCGAGGAAAACTTTCAGCGGGTGCGGCGACAAGTTCGAGAGGTTGTCGACGGAGAGCTTTTTCAGCGCCTCGATCATCGCGCTTTGATCCCCTGCGGTACGAACCGCGTACGCGTCCGCCTCGTATTCATTTTTCCTGGAGACCACATTTTGAACGAGGCCGATCAACATACTGATTGGGGCGTATAGAAAACCGAAGAAAATGAGCCCCGCGTAAACGGGCGGATCCCCCGCGACCAGCGCCATGTCGAGACCGAAAGCACCGTAGAGCCCCTCGCGGGTAATGAACAGGGAGAGAATGTAAAACATCAGACAGGTGGAGAGTACCGCGGTGAAGAGCATCTGGTGGATGTGCCGTAACTTGTAGTGGCCTACTTCATGGGCCAGGATTGATACCAGTTCCTTGATGCTATGTTTCTCAATCAGTGTATCGAACAATACGATGCGCCGCCACCGGCCGAATCCGGTAAAATATGCGTTGCTCTTCGTCGAGCGCCGCGATCCATCCATCGTGAAAATCCCCTTCAAGCTAAAGCCCTGCGCATCAGCATACTCCTGAATGGACGTTCTCAATTCGCCATCGTCGAGAGGCGTAAATTTATTGAAAAGAGGAAGGAGCACTACGGGAGCGACATAAATCAGGAAAAACTGTATGAACGTCAGCGCAATCCAGGAATACAACCATGCCAGAGTACCGGCCGCGGTGAAAAACCATATGATACCGGAAAACACGAGGCCGCCGAGAATCGCGGTGAGTGCCAGCTCCTTGAAGAAGTCGAAAACGAAGGTCCTGAGGGTCGTTTTATTGAACCCATAGCGCTCCTCGATGACAAATGTAGAGTAAATGCTGAAAGGAAGTGAGAGGAGTTGCGAGATCAGGATGAGGCAGGCGGCAAAGAGCAGCCCGGTTAGAATGACCCCTCCCCCCGCGCCCCGCGCCAGATCATCGATCCATCGAAATCCACCCAGCAGGATGAACAGAATAATAAGCGGGGTTGAGATGGACGAGCGAATCATGTCGAACCGGGTCGTTTCACGGAGGTAGAGCTGAGATTGCGTGTATTTTTCAGCATCGTACCACCCTTCGAATTCGGACGGAATTTCGGTTTGGACGTGGCGCAGATTTACAAGGTCGACGACGAATTGGAGCAGGTAGCCGACGACAATGAGTAAAAGAATGACGAGTAGATAGATGTTCATATTTATACGGGGAAAATCTAAAGTGTTTGAGATGGTTGGTCAATGGTACAACGTTCGGAGGAGCCAATGAAGGAACCGGAACCAGACGCACCTGACCAGGATCTACAGAAACAACTGCAGGACCTTCTCCGGAACGCCAATATTCAGTTCGTCCACTCTGCCGGGGTCGGCGGCGCGCCGGAGGAGGAAATCGTAAGCGATGATCCGCCTGGACCTGACCGCCAGGAGGAAGTGCTCCGTCGGATCCGCGAATTCAATCTCAAGCCCCGGGAAATGCGGGATTACCTTGACCGCTTTGTTATTCAGCAGGCCGAGGCGAAAAAAGTGCTGTCGGTCGCAATTTGCGACCACTACAACCACGTGCGTCGCTGCATCGAGCATCCCGAATTGGCCAATCGCGAGTTCGCAAAGCAAAACGTGATCCTTCTGGGCCCCACCGGAGTGGGCAAGACGTACCTGATGCGCTGCATCGCAAAGTTAATCGGTGTCCCCTTTGTCAAAGCGGACGCGACCAAGTTCTCCGAAACCGGCTACGTGGGACATGACGTGGATGACATCGTACGGGACCTGGTGAAGCTGGCAGACGGTGAAACGGACATTGCGCAGTATGGAATCATTTACATCGACGAAATCGACAAGATCGCGTCGACATCCGAGGCTTCCGGCAGCAAGGATGTGAGCGGCCGGGGAGTTCAGATCAATCTGCTAAAGCTGATGGAGGAGACGGAGGTAAACCTTCAAAGCCAAACCGATCTAATCGGACAGATGCAGGCGATGATGGAAATGCAGCGGGGCAACCCGCAGGCACGATCAATCAGCACGCGCCACATGCTTTTCATCGTCAGCGGCGCGTTTGACAACCTGGGCAAAATTGTACGGAGCCGGCTCGACAAAAACCCGATCGGATTTCAGGACCTGAACGCGGTCGCAGACGTGATGGATGAAGAAATTCTGAACCACGCGGAAGCGAGGGATTTCATCGAGTACGGGTTCGAACCGGAGTTCATCGGGCGACTCCCTATCCGGGTTCCCTGCAAGGCCCTCACCGTCGACGACCTAGAACAGATTCTTCTCGGCGGAGAAGAGAGTATCTTGGAGCAGTACCGGGAAGATTTTCGAGGGTATTCGACCGATTTCAAGATCACCCGGGAGGCGATTCGAGAAGTGGCGAAGCGGGCGGCTCACGAGAAAACCGGTGCGCGCGCCCTGATGACCGTGCTGGAGCGAATATTCCGTGATTTTAAATTTGAGCTCCCTTCCACGTCCATTCGCAGCTTCGAAGTCACGACCGACACAATCGAGAATCCGGCGGGAACGCTGCGGACGTTATTGGTCGAGAACGCAACGTCCAACGAGGAAATTCTGCGCCAGGACATCGATGCTTTTGCCTTGCGATTTCATGCGGAACACGGCATTGAGCTGACCTACGATCCGGGCGCGGTGTCCGCGCTGATCCAGGAGAGCCTGGACATAGGGAAAACCATTCGCGCCTTGTGCGAGGAAAAATTCAAAGATTTCGAATATGGGCTTAAACTCATTGCAAGTCGAACGGGAACGACATCCTTTACCATTACGGAAGAAACGGTCCGGCATCCCGACGAAGTTCTCTCCCGGTGGGTCGTGGAATATTATCCGCGCGCGACCGAAGACGCCGAGGGACCTACCGAATAGAGGCAATCAGCTCCGGCTTGGCCCGGCGGCATGCCGCCAAATACTCCTGGATGCCTTGAGCGATTCCACCGGCAATCGCCTCCCGATGGGCGGACGTTTTAATCCTTTTCTCTTCCGCCTTGTTCGACAGGAACCCGCACTCCAGCAGCGCCGCCGGACACGGTGCATACTTCAGGACGGCGAAACGGGACTTCTTCACACCTCGATCCGGCGCGCGGATCGATCGTACAGTGTAGTGATGAATGGCCTGTGCAAGAATTACATTTGCGCCATCGAATTTGTTGCCAAGCGCGGCGTTCCCTGGATTCCCCGCGGTTGACGGCTGCCCTCCGCGAGGCAGCATGTACGTTTCCACGCCTTCTGCCTTGCTATTGGATGCGCTGTTGAAATGGATACTTAGAAAGAGCGAACTGTTGCCCTCCTTTGCAATTCGGCAACGCTGCTTCAAGTCAATGAACCGATCATCGGGGCGTGTGAGGCGGACGTCGATACCGGCTTCGCGCAGCCGACTCTGGACATTCTTACACATTTCGAGCGCGAGATCTTTCTCGAGAGTCCCGCCGGGTCCCCTCGCCCCGGAATCGTCCCCGCCGTGACCGGCATCAAGGAATACCGGACCCGCGGGTAGTTTTGACAAGTAGGGTACCGGACGCAACAGCGGATCCATCAGGGATATACGGTCCACTTCAGCGAGGATCCAGCCGCCACGCTTTCGTTTCAGCGGCTCGTACAACCAAAACAGCATCCCATTGTAGAGCACTCTGCGGCTGTCCGCGGAAAATGAGAACTGGTGATTTTCGTCGGCCAGGTGAATGCGGTCACGTTGGAATTCCAGGCCATAGAATCGGGCGACCCTCTTCATTTTTACGACTTCCTTTTTATCGAGGACGAAAGGCCTTGGTTCGCGATGTCCCCCCCCTCCCATTGCCACACATGCGAGGAGTGCAAGGCCGGCGACGACAAGCCATCGACGATGCATGCCCGAACAATCCTGACGATGCTGAGTAGCCATGGCGGAGTGGTAGTATCGTACGCGGGCCGAACTCCCATGGCCAGCGCCCATTTCTAATGCCGGCGGAAGCCTTCCAGAGAGGAATTCCCACTGCCGTTTTAATCGCAACCCGTGTATATGTAAGGCAGGTACGGTACCGGCAGACGGGTGGGACGGCGATTCGAGGGCCGGCGAATCACGGATTAATCCAGAAAAGCTCGTCCAACGGAGGGTTTTGGCCCTTGACCCGAGAAAGAGGCGTGCGTAGCGTACGCGGCTCTCCTGAAACCCTGCCGGCGCAGTGAACCGCCCGGGAGAAAAGGCAAGTATGGCGATTATTACCAAAGAAAACTTGAAGCCCAAACCCAAGGAGCTGTTCGATCGCGGATTTTCAGCGCTCGACAGAGGAAATCTCGATTACGCGATGGACATGTTCCTGGATTGCCTGGAATTGGAACCGGGCTTTCTTGAAGCAAGAACCTACTTGCGCGCCGCATCAATCCGTAAATTCAAGGAGGGGAAAAGCGGCAAGTTGGCCCATGCAATGGGCACGGTTGCCGCGATGCCCAAGATCCTTTTGGCGCGCGCCAAGTTAGCGAAAAAGCCTCTGAGCAGCCTTCAGACGGCTGAAGAACTCCTGCGTCGAAATCCGCTCAACCCGCAATTCGTCTACCTCCTGTGCGATGCAGCATCGGCGCTGAACATGCCGGAAGTGGCGGTGCAGAGTCTGGAAATCATCCGGGACCACAGCGAAAAGGACGATCCGGATATGATGTATCGGCTCGCCCAGGCGTACCTGGAGAATGAACAGCCTCAGGAGGCGCGGACCGTCTTCGAACGGTTAATGGTTTTGAAGCCGAACAATCAGGATTTGATCAAGGAATATAAGGACATCACTGCGATCGCGACCATGAAGCAGGGCGGCTGGGGATCTGCCAACTCGTATCGTGATATCATTAAAAATTCGGCCGAAGCCGCGACGATTGAGCAGGAACTCAAAGTCGTGAAGACAGACGAGGACATCCTGGCGCTGGTGAAAGAAGCCCAGGAAAAAATCGAACGCGAGCCCGACAACTTCAATTACCGCCGCACGTTGGCCGACCTGCTTACAAAAGCAGGGAGATTTGACGAAGCAATTGAGGCACTCAAAGTGGCCCAGGAGGCAACGGGAGGAAGCGATCCACAGGTCGACAAAGCTCTCAGCGCCGTTCACATCAAAATCTTCGAGCGCGACATTGCCGAACGTCAGGCGGCAGGCGACGAATCGGGAATCGCCGCGCTCGAGGAGAAGAAAAAAGAGTTTCAGTTTGAAGATACCCGGTCCCGCGTGGAGCGATATCCCAATGACCGGGAATTCAGGTACGAATACGGCGTCCTGCAATTCGAGCGTGATAATTATGATGAAGCGATCAAGCAACTTCAGTTGGCGAGGCAAAACCCGAGCCGGCGAATCAGTTCTCTGTTCTACTTGGCCCGGTGCTTTAAAGCGAAGAAGCAGTACGACCTCGCTCGTGACCAGTTGACACAGGCCGCAAGTGAACTGCACAGCATGGACAACATGAAAAAGAGCATCCTGTACGAGTTGGGGGATCTTTGCGAGCGCACGGGGGAGACGGAAGCTGCAATCAACTACTTCAAGGAAATCTATGCGGTCGACATCGGCTATAAAGATGTCGTCCGGAAGATCGAGCAGGCGTACGAATAGGGAAGAAGGTGTTTTCTTCGGGGATGCCTTTGCCCTGATTTTGTTTGTCACTGCCGGCCTTGCGGCCGCGCTGTACAGTACGGGATGCAGCCCGGCGGGAAACAGCCGGAAAGCTGAGTTTCTGAAGCGCGCCGGGCATAAGGACGGCGAAGTGCGAATCCTGGTCTGCCACATCGGATTTCCACCGGCGTCAACTCTGGACAAAGATCCGGAACAATCAACGGCGGATGATCGACCTCTCCGTGAGGCAATCGAGGTAATCCAATCGGTGCGCCCTGATATTGTGGCAGTTCTTCACATTGAAAACAGGGCGCGATGGGAAACTCTCCTCCAACGGCTTGGATCGCGGGAAGACCGGTATCCCCACACAGATTTTCAAGTAGCGGAGGATGCTTCGGGGGCAATGGGCATTGTGAGCCGCTTTCCGATTATCGAGCGCCGGGTTCGGCTGGACATGGATTACTCCATCCAGGGGCATCCCCGGCGGATGAGCAGGGAAATGGTGGACGTGACGGTCTTGACCGGTCCGCAGGATCCGCTGCGACTGCTGCTCGCTCATTTGAAAAACAAAACGTTTCACCAACTGGGCCAGACTGAAATGCGGCGAAATGAAGCGAGGCTGGTGGCGCGGCACATCCATTCAATCCTCGATGCAGCGCCAGAGTGCCGTCTTCTTTTGGCCGGAGCCCTGCACGATGAAAGCGAATCCGCGGCGGTGCAGAAAATTATCGGGCAACCAGGGACTCGGCTGGTCGATCTCCGTCCCGCCGATCCGGCAGGCAATGCCTGGACGGAGCGGGACCGATCCGGAGACATCTACACCCGAAGCGATTACCTGCTGGCGTCGCCCGCCGTGGCGGCTCGGGTCGCGACATGCGACACCCGCATCCTGGATATCCCAGTATCCAAAAGCATGTCCATGCACCGGCCGATCCTCGTGGGAATCCGGGCCGACGGAGAATAAAAAACGGTTCCGCCCCGTGAGGGGCGGAACCGCGCGCGAGCCCAAGGATCGGTCTACCTCAGGTTTTGGGAAAGAGTTTAATGAGATCTATCTCGCCCTCCGCGCCAATTTTTTCGCGGACGGGCTCACTGAGCCATATATTTTTGGTCTCCCCGCGATCAATGAGTTGAACGCGTACGGACTGATACCCTGTGGGACCTCGCACAACCGCGTGCGAACCAGGAGTCAGGCCGATGGACCGAAGCGCATCAAGACTGACACCGACCGAGTACCAGTATTCGCAGTGCTGCCCGGGGAGGTTGTTGGAGCCCCCAAAACTGAGTGATTTCTCGGTCGCCTTCTGGATCCATTGTACAGGGCGCAACCGAACCTGGGTGAGTTCCACGCCGCCATCCTGAGAGAGCGCATGGTGCATGGATTGCGATAGCAATACCGGCGTCTGCGCCGACTCGATTTCTACGGCGAATGCGCCAATATGCTTGCCGCCGACTCCAATTACCTCGACCCACGGACTCTGCGCCAGGTCGAGTTTTTCATAAATGTGCGGGGAGATCCCGACGCTGTTTCCGCTCATCAATGCTTCATTTCTGGAAATAGAAACGTTCAGCGGAACCGGCTGCGCCTCGGCAGCGGACGAGGGCCGAATCCCGGAAATCAAGTCAGGGTGGAGCGAATCATCAGCCGCATTTCCCGGCTCGCCCGTATTGGGGGTCTGACTGGGGAGCAGCCTATTCTGATAGGAAACCGAAGGTCGGACCTGTTGGCCTTCCACGAACTTCGGCGCCATCGGGACGAATTCTCGAACAAGATTATCGAGCACCGGAGCCACGTCACTACCATACTGCGTCGACATCACGCCTGAGTACCTGATGCCCACAAACAACAGGAATAAGGCCGCGACACTGGCAATCGCAACCCGACGGGCGGCGGGAGCGAATGACCGCTGACGCGTACGGCACGGCTCTGCCTGGGAACGAAATCGGACGCGCATCACCGGATCCGGCTCACGCTTCTTGAATCGAAGTTTGACCGGTGCCCTATCCGCTTCCGACTCCCTGTGCCCACGGAGCGCGGGGATATCGTGCGGCACAATTTCCCGTGTACCGGATCTTGTCGAAGATGTGGAACGAGAATCGGGCCTCGTATATCGGGCCATAGGCGCCCAAACACGACTAACATCGTTTGCTGTGTCTTCTACCGGGAAAAACGATGCTTCGTCACTCTCGACCTGCGGAAGACTGGCGGACTCTGGAACGCCTGCCTGCACGGGCGGAGATTGGCCGCAGGAAACAGCGTTCAGGAGTAACTGGGACAATGGGAGAGAAATCGTTCGCTCTTTGACCGCATCTATATCGGTCACTTCAAATTTTCCAACCCGCCATTGGGAAACCTCGTAGACGCCGGCTTCACCGACAGCGCCATTGGCGCGGGCGTGAATTACCTGGCCGTCATTGATCTCAATCACTGCATCCCCGGTCGGGCTATCAATTTTCAGCCGCATGGGGTTGGGCCGGCAGCAGACCAACTGCAACACGTCAGGGACGCTAAGGTTCTCGAGGGAACCCCGGAAGACGGCGTCTGACTCTGTCTGGTCGCCACCAAGCATTCCAATGAGACGCTGTGCGTCCACCGGCTTTTCGATAAAAAAGTCTACTCCCGCGTCCAGGCACATTTTTCGGGCATCATGACTTCCGCAATCCGACATCATCACAGTAATGACAGCGGGGTTCGCGGCCTTTATGCGAAGAAGTAGCTTCAAGCCACTCATGTCGCTCAAGCGCATGTCGGACAGGATAACGTCCGGCGGATTGTGCTCTGCAAGTTCGACGGCCCGATTCCCTGCGTCGGCGCTGA
>Ga0310121_10003936_pt1 | contig 13346 bp, 12 predicted proteins | sample CB27_Tmax_986_MG_FD_203504 | JGI IMG/M metagenome (GOLD analysis project Ga0310121, IMG submission 203504) | Marine microbial communities from Western Arctic Ocean, Canada - CB27_Tmax_986 | ecosystem: Environmental > Aquatic > Marine > Oceanic | place: Canada: Western Arctic Ocean | collected... | reverse complement strand
TCAACCGGTACACGCCCGCCGGCTTGTCGAGGTGGCACGCCGACTGCGTAGCAACGTCAACCTGATCCGCTACAACGAGGTCAAGGGGTTGGCGTACTCGCGTCCCGCATCGGCCGACGTGCACCGGTTCGGGCAGATTCTCAAAGACGCCGGCGTCAACACACACATCCGCGCCAGCCGCGGCCGCGACATCGCCGCCGCCTGCGGGCAGTTGCGCCATGATCAGGCCACCGCCGTGAATTGAAATGCCGGGCTGCGACGTAGCGTGGTTACGCCCGCACTTTTACGGGGCGCCCGCCGGCGGCGATGCTTTTGGCCTCGAACTCGATGATGCGCGTGGCGAGCGCCGCCTCATCGAGCGGAGCGCGGACCGGCGGCTGATTCGACCTGATGCAGTCAAGAAGATACTCGATCTCGATTTCAACACCCGTACTCGTCGCGATTTCCACCGCCTGCGGTGGTTTGCCCGGTTCATAAAGGGTTAACGGGTGTTGGCGGGTGTTGACGTAAGTTGCCGCGGCGCGCTCGAATATGACGCGATAGCCAAACTAAAACGCAATCCCCTCCGGCATCGTCCAGCCTGCCTCGGCGACAACGATGGGCACATCTTCGTACTCGTAACGGCTTAGCACGTGGTCGATCGCGCCCGTCATGGCGGTGTAACCGACACTGGCAACACTGTGGGGCAAGCCGAAACAGTGTTGCACGAAGTCGACATCATGCACGTGCAACTCGAACAACGCGCCGCCGGCATCGGGGTTATATTGAAACCGGCCGCGCGGTGGATCGTCGAGCCGGTAAAAATAGGCGCTGTGCACTTTGCCGAATCGGCGTTCGGAGATTGCCTCCTTGAGCCAGTCCCACCCGGGCCAGAACCGGATGCACAGCCCAACCATGGCCAACGCATCGCTCTGCCGTGCGATATCGGCCAGCTTGCGCCCGTCGCGCGACGTAGGCGCCAGCGGCTTTTCAACGAGCAGGTGCTTGCCTGCGCGCAGCACCGCCCCACCGCAACTCAGGTGAAGAGGCGTCGGCAGGGACACGACAACCAGGTCAACACTTTTGTCGCCGATCAACTTTCTGGCATCTTCGTATCGACGGACCTCCGCAGGGCGCATCAGGCAAGTAGACACCTGCTCGCCGTGGAGCAACTCGGCATCCTGATCGCCGATCGCGACCACCTCGGCGTCATCGCGCCCGGCAAACGCCGACAGGTATGACCTGCCAATGATACCCAACCCCAGCACGCCGACTCGGATCATCCTGGACATCCGTGCGGGCCCTCGTGTTTAGCTGCGAGCCAAAGGCGAGCGCCCCTTGCGGTTGACCGCATGGCCGTTTGTCATACCACCACCTCGTTCGATATCTTATCAGCAGGGTTCACACGATGACCGTTTACGAAACGACCAGCCACGAGCAGATCCGCATGTGGTGCCAAGCCAACGGCTACTGGCCCGGGTGCATGGAGGGTAAACCTGATCGCATCCGCATCGGCGGCAGCCCGTTTGGCGAGCCTGAGATGCTCGATCTGCTCGATTGGCCCGAGTGGTTCGCGCAGTTCGACAAACGGCGACTCAAATTCGTCTACGATCCGAACAATGCATGGTGCGACCTGCAGAGCCGCGACACGCGACCGGACTGACCCCCGCATCCGTAATCACCTGTTGAGAAAACACTAACAGAATAACACCGCATCGTAAGTGATAGTGATATTGTCACTTGGTGCCACGACCGCGACAGCCCGTTACAAGGCGGCGTTGTCTTTACGGTACCCATCGCCGGGGCCGTGTTAACTCGCTTGGGCGGGCTGCTGGCCGGGGTTTTCTTCCGGTGTGGTCGGAACCGTTTCGGCCAGCGGCGCGGGAACCATGACAAGCATACCACACTGGCGGCACTTGACCGTCTTGCCGCGCGCTTTGGATGGAACCGATAAAAAGGCTCGGCATTTCAGGTTGGGGCAGATCAATCGGATCATCAACGCCATGGGAGGCACACCGTGTGGTATATGAATTCCCCCGGTTATATCGACGTAACGGTTGGCCCACTTAAGGCTGCGAACGTCAGGCATCGACCCCGTGAGCGTGATAAAAACACCGATTCCGGCACTGGCCCAATCACCGGCTAATCAATCAAGCGGACGTCGTGTCGCTTTTCCATATCCAACAGTCCCAGCACGCGGGTGACCTGATGCATGCTCTCACGGATCATGCCCCGACCGGGCAGGTACACGGCATCAGTCGTGACGCGTGCCTCGGCCCACCGGAGTTTTAGGTGCCGCGTCGTGCGGACGAGATAAGCGTCGAATCGGCCCGACGGCGTCCCCCTCCGCCAGCCCAGCAACTCAATGCGATATGTGCAGGTGCCGCCGTCGCGATCGGCACCGCTGCGCAAATCGGTTACCCGGACTCGGCAGGAGCCCTCAAACGGCCGGCCGACAATCATCCGCGGCGGCAAGGCGACGAGCGGAGGCTCATAATCCACGGCCACCGAATCGGCGACATCTTCATCGCGCAGCGTTTCGATCGCCCCCCCGCCGCCCTGGCGAAAGGTGCTGCTGTAAAGCGTCTCGATGGTCGTCCGCCAGTGATCGGCCTCGGGTTCAATGCTGACACTGGCGGTGTAGGCCGGCTCATCGCCACGGGTGATCCTCGCTTTGCCGCTGAATCGGTGGGCAAGGTAGAGATCGGCGGCCTTGAGGGTCATGCCCACCGGCAGGGCCAGCAACTCGCCGTCAAATGCCGACGGCGATGATGAGCCACCCAACGCACAGCCTCCGCTGGTTATCGCCACCAGCACGCATCCGAATGATAAGCAACCGTGGACGTTATCCATGCCGATAGGATAACGGTTGTCGATATCGATAAGGCGTGCAACTACAGGGGCCCGCAGATGACATGGGAAGGCTGGGTGACAATCGGAACCATCGTGTTGATGGTCTTCGCCCTTCTGCGCAACCTGGCAGGCCCGGACACGGTGCTGCTGGCGGGCTTGACGCTGTTGATGACGCTGGGGTTGTTCTCCAACGACCCGATTACCGGACTCAGCAAGTTGCCTACGGCGGCCGACTCGGTTGCCGGCTTTGGCAATTCCGGGCTGATTACGATCGGTGTACTGTTTGTCATCGCTGCCGGCCTGTCGCGCACGGGCGCAATGGACTTGTTGGCCCAACCGTTGCTGGGCCAAAACGGTATTGGGGGCGCAGGCTCGGATGATGCCGCCCATCGCAGCACTCAGCGCATTTATTAACAACACACCCGTCGTGGCCATGTTCATGCCCATCGTCAACGATTGGTGCAAGAAAACCGGCCTGGCACCGTCGAAGCTGTTCATGCCGCTCAGCTACGCCGCCATCCTCGGCGGCGCGTGTACGCTGATCGGCACGAGCACGAACGTCGTCGTGTACAACCTGATCCTCGATGGCCACGCCAGCGGGGATCCGACCCTGGAGGGGGTAAAGCTGAACATGTTCACCATCTCCAAGGTCGCCGTGCCGGCGGCAATCGTAGGCATGATTTATATCTTCGTTGCCTCACGGAAGCTTCTGCCCGACCGCAGCGACCGCACGGCCAGCATGATCGACGAAGACCCGCGCGAGTACACCGTTGAAATGCTTGTCCAGCCTGGCACCGCGATCGACGGCCAGACGATCGAGCAGGCGGGGCTGCGCCAACTGCCGGGTACTTACCTCGCCGAGATTGAACGTGAGGGTGATCTGCTGGTCGCGGTGGCTCCGGAGCGGGTATTGCGCGGAGGCGATCGGTTGATCTTCTTCGGCCTGGTGAAGTCGGTGGTGGACCTGCAGAAGATTCGCGGCTTGGTGCCTGCGACGGACCAGGTGTTCAAGCTCTCCGATCCAAGGCCGAACCGTCACCTGGTCGAGGCGGTGGTCAGCGACAATTGCCCGCTGGTGGGCATGAGCATCCGCGACGGCGAGTTCCGCACGGTGTACGATGCTGTGGTCATCGCCGTGCATCGCGGTGACCAACGACTTAAGCAAAAGATCGGCGACATCGTCCTCAAGGCCGGCGATACGTTGCTAATCGATACGCACCCGCGCTTCCTCGAGCGACATCGCAATCGCAGCGATTTCTATCTCGTCTCCGCCGTCGCGGACTCAAGGCCGAAGCGGCACGACAAAGCCTGGATCGCCTTGGCGATCCTCGTGGTGATGGTGACACTGGTAACAGCGATCGAATCCTTGACGCTGTTGAACGCGGCGTTGATAGCGGGCGGACTGATGGTGCTGACACGCTGCCTCACACCGCACGAGGCCCGTCAGAGCCCGGACTGGCGCGCATTGCTGGCAATCGGTTCGGCGATCGGCATCGGCCGGGCCCTGGGCAAAAGCGGCGCCGCCGATACGTTGGCCGACATGTTGATCACCACTGCCGAACCATTTGGACCCTACGGCATGTTGACGGGCATCTACCTGGCGACCATGCTGTTCAACATGGCGATCGGCAGCGTCGGATCCGCCGTGCTGATCTTTCCGATCGCCCTGCAGGCGGTGGCCAAGACAGACAATCTCAGCTTCATGCCGTTTGCCATTTCGATCATGATGGCCTCCTCGTGCAGCTACGCAACACCGATCAGTTATCCGACGAATTTGATGGTGTACGGTCCCGGTGGTTACCGGTTTAGCGACTACATTCGGTTCGGTTTGCCGCTGAACCTGATCATCATGGCGGTGACGATCATTCTCGCACCGGCGATCTGGGATTTCTCTGTCATCCGATAGCCTGCCCCCCGCCGCGATTCGACTGACGAGCATCGTCGACGCGTAGTTGTACACGTCGAAATGCCGGACCCTTGTGGTGGCGGATCATCTGCCGCTCGAGCCCCTGGCGCAGGAGCATGTCCAGTTCATACAAGTGCGCACTGGAATCGACCGCGACGCGCAGCACACCACGGCTAAGCCCCTCTAGGCGAGTGTGCTCAAGCAACGCAGCCGGCACGAGCGACCGCCACACATCCACGAACGATTCGAGCTGCTTGAATGGTCGAGTCACCTGCCGGGAAAATACGTCCTTCAGGAATGCCAGGCTGTGGTCAGTTTCAACGCCGCGGCGGCGGCGGCATAATTCGTCAAGACGACTGACCGGATCAGCTTGTGACATGCGGCCATCATACACGACTTTGGCCGACCGCTGCTACAATGCCGTCGTGAATGTCATCCTGATCGGATATCGCGGCAGCGGCAAGACCACGTTGGGCAAAAAACTGGCCGATGATCTGCGGAAGACGTTCGTCGACGTCGACGACGAGGCGCGCAAGCGGTTCGGATCCGCGACGATTGCCGATGTCTTCGATCAACACGGCGAGATGCAGTGGCGACGCGCCGAAGTCGAGGTCACCGCGGAGTTGGTCGGTCGCAGTGACCAGGTGATCGGACTCGGCGGGGGCACACTCATGCAGGACGGGGCCCGCCAAGCCGTCGAGCAGGCGGCCGACACGATTCGCATCTATCTCAAATGCGAGCCGGCGGCGCTGCTCCATCGCATCCAAGGCGACGCGCAGTCCGTCGCCAGTCGCCCGAATCTGACAAAGTTGGGCGGCGGGATCGATGAAATCAAGAGCCTGCTTGCCGAACGTGATCCGGTGTACGAAGCCGTGGCCGATCACGTGCTCGACGTAACACACCTCAGCCCCCCGGACGCGGTTCGTTATCTGGTCCGGCAGTACCTGTGACAACCGCTGTCGGCGCATAAAAATGGCCGAACGAGATATATGAAGATACAAAAAATAACAGGTTGAAATAAAGCGTTGCGGCTCGTTCGGCCAATACTGTCCTCTGATCGTCTACTGTATTTACTTCATGAGCGCCCCCTTTCTTATGTATCCGTCCACTTGTATTTTCCGACTCAAACCGGCTCAAGTCAAGGCTTTTTTCAACGAGCAGACTTCCTTTTTCGGCGTGTCGGCCGCCGCACAAGGCTACGCAGCACCCCGAGGTTGACCGCATCCCAAGGCCGTCCGTCGGGATCAGCTTCCTTGGCGGTTTCCAATATCTTCGGGATTGACCTGAACTTACGATGATTGACGAGTACGGCGAAGGCGTCAATCGACACATGACCGTGCCCGATGTGCTCGTGGCGATCAACCCGACTGCCCATCGGGGTTTTCGAGTCGTTGACGTGGATGACGCGGACCAGGTCCAACCCGATCACGTCGTCCAACTCGGCCAGCGTGGCCCGGCATCCGGAGGCCGTGGTCAAATCGTAGCCGGCCGCGAGCATGTGGGCCGTATCGAGGCAGACTGCCAGTCGCTGCGGATCCCGCACCCGATCGATGATCTGACGCAGGTGCTCGAACCGGCAACCCAGCGATGTGCCCTGGCCCGCGGTCACTTCCAGGCATGTCACCACCGCCAGGCCCGGCAGTTGCTTGTGCAATTGGTCGAGGGAACGCACGACACGCTGCAGTCCCGCCGCCTCACCCGCTCGCATATGGGCACCCGGGTGCGTCACCAGCCAGCCGATACCCAGCGCCTCGCAGCGAATTAGCTCCTCGCCGAACAACGCGATCGACTTGCGCCGCAGGGTGGGGTCAGGGCTGGCCAGATTGATCAGATAACTGTCGTGGCTGACCACCTGCTTGATCCGCGTCTGCCGCAGATGGCGATGCCACTGGTTGATCTGATCCTGCGTCAACGGCTTGGTTTTCCATTGGCGTTGGTTCTTTGTAAACACCTGCACGCAATCCATGGCGAACGATCGCGCTTCGATCAGCGCATTGTGAAGCCCGCCGGCGATCGAGAGGTGACTTCCGAACATGCGGTCATGGTAGCTGATAGAGCGCGGCGAAGTCGTTCATGCGATGCACGACACGCCAGTTGGCGTCGGAAATGCGACGAAGCTCGGCCGCATCCAACCCGTCGTGCGTACCGATCGTCCGGTGAATCCGCTGCAACTCCGCCCAGTTCACCCACACGTGTGTAAACCCGGCCTCACGCAGCTTGTGCGTCACGGCCCGCGGATCACCGTCAGCGCCCCGAATTATTGCGCCGAGAGGCCCGATGTCCCATGCCGAAAAATATGCGACCGGATTACGCACATAAAACACAACCGCGTCGGCAACCATATAGGTGCGACTGTTGGCTGGCAGGCGATTGATTGGATGGTCGCCGATCATTTCCGCCGCCCCGATCACCTGCCAGGGCCGAAGGCGGTGACGAAACTGTTGATAGAATGTGTTGTAGCTCGTCGTGGTGACGGCTGCCACGAGCAATATCACGACCCATCCACGGATGAACCCTTTGCGCAACGACGGCTGACAAAACAGCGCGCCGCAGCCGGCGCCGATCAATACCGAGCCTGGCAGCAGCGTAAAAAACGCGTACCGGCTTGCCTGCTTGGTCGCGATCAACCAGACCACGAGTTGCAATACTGTCAGAAGCACCATCGGGCCGACCAACTTTCGACCCCCGGCGGATCGAAACAGTCCCACGCAGGCGACAATCGCCGCCAGCAAAACCAAAGAAGGCACACCGATGCGCTCGAACTGGCGGGCATCATCGGGGCCAGGCCAACTCGGCGACGCCCACAATCCGGCGTATCCATCGTTAAATGCCCATTGCGAACCCAACCGCACAATCCGCTGATCCACCGACCGCGCTGGCCAGTGGACGTCGTGCCAGGTCGCGACCTGTGCATCGCTCCAGTGAGCCGCACCAAATGTTTCGGTCGCAAATGGAAAGACCGGGTTACCAGCCCACACGGCGTTGCGCGCAAGATACGGACACAACACCATCACAATCCCGACAGCCACCACGGCCGTGTGCCGCAACGCGATCGACCACGATTGCCCCGATGCATCACCACGCCCCTGCGGACGCAGCAGCACGATCAATCCGATCGGCAACGCGAGCATGGGACCGGCGGTCAGCTTCGCCATCGTCGCCGCGCCCAGCAGCAACCCGACAGCCAGTGCGCCGCGCCAAGTCAACCCTCTCGCATCAAGCACCAAGAGCAATGCCGAAGCGCCCAAGGCCATGGCGAGCATCTCGTTGTACGCCGACGATGCGACAATGACCGCCCATGGTGTGGCGACAAGCACGGCGGCGCCGACGAATCCGGCAGCGGTGCCGAATCGCTTGGCGATGAGCAGGCCTACCGCCCCCGCTGCCAACGCGCCCGTTGAGGCATGAAACAACTGGGCCGCCAGCACCGCGTCGCGCATCGAACCACGCATGGCCCCCAGTTGCATGAAACCGACTTCCATCAGATTGGGAAAGTAGCTGTAAACATTGTGTGGCAGCGGCGACATTCGACCCAGTTGCAACCATTGCCGCGGGATCTGCAGGTGATAGGTAACCGCGTCGTATCCGAACGCCTCGACACGCCACGCCGTGCGCGGCGGGCAGCAGCACGCAACGGCAAGCAAGCCCACCGCGGGTATCACAAGCACCAGCCACCAGGACAACGTGACACGCGTCAACATCAGCCTTTGTCGGGTTTGCGATGGCACCAACTGCATCGCGGCCAGCACGACGCCGGCGGCGCACAGCAGCCACGCCGTGGCCTGGTTGAGCAGCCCACCCAGCGCCGCCAGCCAGGCAAGCATCAGCATCAGGGCCATACCCAGCGCCGCTTGAATCACCACCGCCCCAGCCACCTCGCGACACAACCAGCGACGCAGTGGATAGCCCCACCCGACGGCGCCCAGCCACCACGGCGCTATCAGCAACAGCGATTCGCACACGATCACCAGCACGTTCACCAGTTGCAGAATGATGATGTTCGCAAGCGGCGGGGCGTCTTCGGTGACGGGCAGCCGGGAAGGCACCGGCCCCATCGCGATCACCATTGACACGAGCAGTACCGCCAGCGAGCCCGCCATGACTGCGGCGGTCGAACAGGATGGAGTCGATCGTGTTTTCAAGTGTGGCGGCGTCGATTAGTCAGTCGCGACCGGTGGTCATTTTCAAGTCATCAGTCCGCTTCGGCGCCGCAACGTTCGGATCGCCGCGCGATTCAGTCGACGGTTTGTCGGCTTGGCCCTGCTGCGGCGGCCGTTCATCGAGGTGAAACAGCTTGCGGAGCGCCGCAGCGTAAAAGGACAGCGGCGCCCCGCGGTCACGCGGGTCCATGGCGCTAAGGGGCAGGTGCAGGATCTTGTTGATCAGCCGGCGCGAGTGCTCCTCGACGATCTTCGCCGCGTCCCGCGGCTCGGCGACCTCAAGTTTGCGCAGCGTCCGTTGCTGTTCGATGGCTCCCATCTCGTGCAGCCGTTCACGAAGCTGCTTAATCAGCTGACCAGCGTCGCGGTGCCGGACCTCGTGCAGGCAGACGCTGACCGCCTCGTTGAGCAGGCTCTGGCAGTGTTCGACCTCATCAGCCTGCTGCGCGTACGTGCCGCTGACAACCCGCTGAAGATCATCCAGATTAAACAGATACACGTTGCGCATCGAGCCGACAGAGGGTTCGACATCACGGGGCAACGCCAGGTCGATAATAAAAAGAGGCCGATTGCGTCGCGAGCGCATCAGCAGGCGGCACCGTTGGGCCGTGATGATCGGTGAAGTCGCGCTGGTGCTGGTCAGCACGATGTCGGCCTCGATCAGCAGTTGACCAAGATCGTCGAACGCACGCGGCCCACCGCGCGATGCGTCCAGCCCGATCGACCTCGCCATGGCCTCGGCGCGTTGCGGCGTCCGGTTGGCCAGCCACAGCTTCTCCGGCGACAGCCCCTCGAGATGGCGCAATGTCAGCTTGGCCATCTCACCGGCGCCGATGCCAACCACCGTCTTGTCGTCAAACCGATCGAATATCTGGCGGGCAAAATCGACCGCCACCGACCCGACCGAAACCCGGCCGCTATCAATGCCTGTTTCGTGGCGGACCCGTCGAGCCGTGCTGATCGCGGTTTGGAAGATCTTGTGCAGCACGGCCCCGACCACACCTCGGCCGTGGGCATCCTCGTAGGCGCGCTTGATCTGGCCAAGCACCTGCGTCTCGCCCAGCACCATGGAATCCAGGCCGGCCGCCACGCGAAACAGGTGCTCCACCGCCTGCTCGTTCTCGCGATGAATAGACGCCGCCTGCAACGCCGCCCGGTCGACTCCGCAGAACCCGCTGAGAAACTCGATGATCTGCTCGGCCGTGGGCGGCGTGTACGCCGGGCGGGCGATATACAACTCCGTGCGATTACACGTGTGGACGATGACCCGCTCGGTATCGGCAAACATCTGGCCGAGCCGCTCGTATACAGCGTCGAGCCGATCACCCTCAAGGGCCAACTGCTCGCGTAACTCGAGGCGGGCGGTGCGATGATTGACGCCGATCATCAGGATCATTCGCGACGGTTCTCCGGTGCCCCCGCATGGACAGTCCGCAGGCCGTCATCCAGTTCACGCGGCAAATCCGGCAGTGCATTGGCGGCGACAAACGTTGCGAGCAACAGAATCAGCCCGGCGATGCTCAACCACGCTGCACGAGCGCCGCGGAAGGTCGTTGCGAACCGGACGTTCATCACGATCGCGGAGATCAGCCACACGGCCGCGGCGAGCATAACCTTCGGCGAGTACCACCAACCCCCGCCCAAACGGGTGTGTTGTGCGCTGGTCTGAATGATCAGCCCGGTGATTAATGCAACGGTCAGCAGGGCAAACCCGGTCGTCGCCGCGCGGATGTTAAGCCGCTCGACCGATTCGAGGCTCGCCATCGGCCCTGCACCGTCCGAGGGCCTGTGTGTGTGCAGCCGATGCTGAACAAACAGGTACAACGCGCCCGCAGCCGCCGCGATGCAGAAAAACAGCAGCCCCAGATACACGCTCGCCTGGTGAAACACCATCCACATCGATCGGGTGTCGAACGGCTCATATGTAAACGCGTTAGCGCAGATGCCCCATGCAAGCATGATCGTCAGCAGGGGCAGCGCGAAAACACTTAGACCTCTAATTGCGGCACGCTGCACGAACAGGATTGCTGCGGCGAACAAGGTCGAAATCAGCAGCAGTCCGTCCACGTGGGCACCCAGCGGTCTCCAACCCTCGTTGAAATACACCGCACGGTACAGGAACAACAACGCTGCACCCGTGACACATATCCCGGTGAGCGAGTACTGGATCTTGCGCAGGCTGCGCGACGCACTACCCGGTCCCAGACGCGCAAATGCCAACACACCAGCCGCCGACGAAAGGGCAGTCAGGACGATCAGACAGATGGTAGTCGCGATTTCCGCCATAAGACACTAGCCACAAAACCGTCGTCGTTATCTCATTTTATCACATCGCGACGGTTTGACTCACCATATTCGGCCCGCGTTGCGATATCAGTTGCGCTGGCCGCAGCTGTTCCGCCGGTGCCTGTCGAGCCGCCGGCCGCGATAGGCGACGTGCCGGGCTGATTGGTTCTCCGCAGCGGGCTGTCGGGCTATAGTAACGCCATGTCGCATGATCTATTCGACGAACACCGCCGTCGCCACCGGGAGGCGGCCGAGCCGCTGGCCGTGCGGATGAGACCGCGGAACCTTGATGAATTCGTCGGCCAGCAGCATTTTCTCGCCCCCGGCATGCTGCTGCGCCGCATGCTCGGGGCCGATCGGCTGACCAGTGTCATTTTTTACGGCCCGCCGGGCACGGGCAAGACCACGCTCGCCGAGGTGATCGCCAACCATACCCGCCGGCATTTCGAGCGGGCCAATGCGGCGTCCATTGGTGTCCGCGAGGTACGCGACGTACTCGCCCAGGCACGAAAAAACCTTGAAAACGAGGGCGCCCGCACCATCCTGTTCCTCGACGAGATTCACCGGTTCAACCGGGCCCAGCAGGACGTACTGCTCGGCGACGTCGAGCGTGGCATCGTCACGCTGATCGGCGCGACAACGGAAAACCCGTTTTTCGCAATCAACTCGCCCCTGGTCAGCCGCTCGGCGATCTTCGAGTTCCAGCCGCTCACCGAGAAGGACCTGATTGCCCTGCTTCAGACTGCGATCACCGACGTGGACCGCGGCTACGGCAAACTCGACCTGCAGGTTGACGATGAGGCGTTGCGGCATTGGGCGACCATGTGTGACGGAGACGCCCGGCGAGCCCTGTCGGCCCTCGAGATCGCCGTGCTCTCCGCATCCACACGGGCTTCGCCCACTGCCGAGGATACGTCGATCGTCATCAGCCTGCCCACCGCCGAGCAATCCATCCAACGCAAGGCCCTGGTGTATGACGGCACGGGCGACGAGCATTACGACGTCATCTCGGCGTTCATCAAGTCGATGCGCGGCAGCGACCCCGACGCCGCGGTCTACTGGCTGGCACGTATGCTCGAGGCGGGCGAAGACCCGCGTTTCATCGCCCGGCGGATCGCAATCCTGGCCAGCGAGGACATCGGCAACGCCGACCCGCAGGCCATCGCCATCGCCGCGTCGGCCTATACCATCACCGAGCGGGTGGGCATGCCCGAATGCCAACTCACCCTCGCCCAAGCCGCCATTTACATGGCCGCAGCACCCAAGAGCAATGCGTCGGCGACGGCGATCTGGTCGGCCATGAAGGACGTGCGTGAAGGCCGCACCCTACCCGTGCCCAAGCACCTTCGCGACGGGCACTACGCCGGTGCCACGCGGCTGGGAAACGCCCAGGATTACCAGTACGCCCACAAAAGTGACACCGGCCACGTCGATCAGGACTACCTCGGCGTCGAGAAGTGTTACTATACGCCCACGCAGCGTGGCTTCGAGCGGAGGATCGGCCGGTACCTTGAAAAGATCGGCCACCGGCGCCAGGGTAAAGCCGATCAGGGTCCGCAGACTCAATAACCCATTGTCCACGGCGGGCCGACGAACCGGGCCGGGTGTAGCGTGGATCGATCTGATCAGAGGTTGACCGTCATGCCATTACCATCCCAGAATCGCGGATCCAACTCCCGCCGCCAGTACATGGTTTCGCGAAAGCGTAGTCAGGTCAGGTGGCAGTACGTTGCGCTGGTCGCTGTGCTTATCGCGATCGCCGTGTATGTGCTGTTGTTACGCCCAGATGGCAGCGGCTCGAACGCCACCCCGCCGGTAATCGCAGCGCAACCGGATACACAACCACGCCCACAGCCCAAGTCTGTCAAACCGGCACCGTCACCATCCGCACCATTGTCCGCTTTGCCACCCGAGCCGAAGCCGTCGGCACCGGTTTCGCCTCCACGCGTCACCGCGATCGACGAACCGCCGACACTGCCCAAACTACCCGAAACCAAGCGAATTGAGTCGCGGCCATCGCAAACGTTCCAAGGCAAAACGAGTGACCCGGTTGGCCCGTCCGATCTGGCGTCACCTTACGTGGTGCCGATCAACAACGCGATGGCTCTGATCGAGCAGGGCAATCTGATCAAGGCCCGCGACGCACTGAACGCTCTGCTCAT
>Ga0310121_10003934_pt1 | contig 13350 bp, 15 predicted proteins | sample CB27_Tmax_986_MG_FD_203504 | JGI IMG/M metagenome (GOLD analysis project Ga0310121, IMG submission 203504) | Marine microbial communities from Western Arctic Ocean, Canada - CB27_Tmax_986 | ecosystem: Environmental > Aquatic > Marine > Oceanic | place: Canada: Western Arctic Ocean | collected... | reverse complement strand
CAGCCGATTGCTCGACCGGTTCGAGCGGTTTCCTGGGTGGGCAATTCGCCTCTGGTGTGTGCTCGGAGTTTTCTTCGGTGGGTTTCTGATCTACGGCAGCTCGTAATGGCCCCCTGACTGTATAACAGGAGGTGTTTCTGAAAGTGTTCAAGTCCCCCGATCCTGCTGAGCGCGACCAGAGATATGATCACGGCAACACAGAAGCAGGCGTCCGAAATGAAAAATTGATAGGGTTTGCTGTCGGCTATTTACTCTTCATCGGTGGTATCGGAATTGTTGGTTGGCAAGTGTTCATATTCCTCAAAGTTGGCCAATGGGTTGAAGTGCCGATTTTTTCCATTGCGTTCCTTGCTCCGGATAGGATTCAGTCGTGGCTGAATGCTCCAACTACATGTCTCGGGCCTGGATCTCTGTTCCCTGGGCTCCCGCTGGTCCAGTCTTCTCCACCATTTGTCGCGATGTTATAGACTCCAATGTAAGTGTCATCTACCCAGCTCACCATAATCGGCGTCGGACTGGTCAGCATCTACAGTCTCGAGCTGAGGGGACTCCTCGCGGTGGCTAGCCTCCGTTAGCAAGATTGGACCGACCATGAGTATGAAACGGGAAACAGTCGTCACTCGCCGATCGAGGCGAAGAAACTCGTGTACCAAGTGCAACTCGACGAATGCCCTCTTCGGCGCTCTGATCCTCGCCGCCTCCGTTTGCTGCTCGGACTCTCATCGATCCCTGGGTCAGGAAACGCCAACTCCAGGGTCAGCCTCGCCTCGGAGAGACTGGCATGCCGAGGAGTTCCGTAAGATGGTCGCGCTCGGAGAGAGTACGACGGCCGGAGGCTGGAGCACGTCTCCCCAACGCTGCTGGGTTTCCCGTCTCGCACTTCTCATCAACGACTTCCAGGCGACACCGATTGAGTTCTTCAACGCTGGGATCGGGGCGAACGTCATCTCCACGCGGAGCCCCTCTTACGACCACAGTGGCAAGCCTTCAGCTCTAGAGCGACTCGACAAACATGTGATTGAGCAGAATCCAGATCTCTTGATCATCTCGTACGGGCTGAACGATGCGCGGGGAGGGACATCGGTCGATCTTTTCGCTGAAGAGCTGAGGAATCTGGTGCGTCGAGTTCGAGAGGAGATCCAGCCTGTTATTGTGCTCCTTGGTCCCTACTACATGACGGCGTTTGACGACCATGGGCCAACCTGGAGCCAGGCTGACCTGGAGTTGTTCCATCGCTACAACGACGAAACCGCGAGGGTGGCAGAAGAAGAGAACTGTCTCTTCGTGGATCTCCTCGAGGCCTATGGAGCAACGGACTGGATGATCCACTACGACGGTGTTCACGCCAACGATTTGGGCCACGGTATCGTGGCCAACCGAATCTTCGAGGTGTTGGCTCGAAATTGCTCGGGACTGGCGAAGCAAACCAAGGAAGCCGAGAAGAGCAGTCCCAGGTGGCGTGATGAGTCGATGCTCAAGGCAGACTGAGGATGAGTGAGATGGAAGAGGGCTGAGCCCCCAGGATAGTGTACTAAAGCGGTTTCTTCGACTGCCTGGCCGAGCTCGAGGAGCAACAGGTGACAGTAGAGGAGGTGAAAGACTGACATGGGCTACCGACGCGATGCGATAGTGAAGCGTAGAAACACCTGGTGGCTCGACTTCAGACACCACGGCCGACGCTATCAGGTGCGTCTCGGGAAGAATATCTCACGAGATGCGGCCGCCGAGCTGGCGACGGTTCGGCGCGCCGACATCCTCAGAGGCGATGCCGGCATCCGCAAGCCCAAGGACATCCCTTTCGACAAGGCCGCTGAGCTGTTCCTAACCTGGGTTGCCGCGAACAAGCGGCCCAAGACGCTGTCAAACTTCCGGGAGTGCCTTCGCCAACTGAGCAAGTCTTTTGCGGGCAAGCCGCTCAGCTCTATCCACACGTTCTTGCTCGAGAAGTACAAGCTCAAACGGCTAAACGAAGGCGCCAAGGTCGCCGTTAACCGGGAGCTGTCATGTCTGCGGCTGCTCATCAACAAGTGCCTCGAGTGGAAGGAGTTTGAAGGCAGCAACCCGGTTCATGGCAAGCTCATGGTCAAAGAGAATCCGGGGAGGGTTCGTTTTCTCGAATACGAAGAAGAAGACGAGCTGTTAGAGGCGTCGTCAGAGCCGCTTAGAACCATCATCCTGGCCGGCATCTATGCGGGCTTGCGTATCCAGAGCGAAGCGCTGACGCTGAAGAAAGACTGCGTGGACCTAAAGCGCCGGCAGCTGACCGTGGAAGCGTCCAACCACAAGAACCGAATCATCAAGACCATCCCAATCGCCAGCGAGCTCCTGGAGCCGCTCAAGGCGCAGATAGAGCGAAGCCAATGCGAGTATGTTTTCGTCCAACGAGACGGATACACGCCTTACCGCTCGGTGCGTACGGCCTTCGAGACGGCTTGTGAGCGTGCTACACTCTCAGATGTAACGCCGCACGTGCTCCGGCACACCTTCGCATCCCGCCTGGTGATGAATGGTGCGCCGTTGCGGACGGTTCAGGAGCTAGGCGGATGGAAGACAGTTGCTATGGTGGCCCGCTACGCGCATCTGAGCGAAGAGCACAAGCAACAATCCGTCGAGCTGATTGGACGGAAGGCGGCGGGGTTTTCACTCCAACCGAAGGAAGGCCGTTCCAGCGGTCTCCCTAAGTTAGTGAAAACAAAGACTGTGGGGGTATAGCTCAGTTGGCAGAGCACCTGCTTTGCAAGCAGGGGGTCAGCGGTTCGAGTCCGCTTACCTCCACCAATCTTTTCAATGGTTTACGGCGACGAGTTCAAGCCGAGGCTCCCCATCGTGTGAGACTTGTGTGAGACTTTTTTCGCTGGCCCTCTCGAAAACGGCCATCGCCTGACGTTCGGCTTCGCCTAGAGTGTGAAGATAGATTTCGGTACTGCGACGCTGCGAGTGTCCGAGGATTCTTTGGATCGTGCCCAACGGGACGTTGGCGTTGTCCATGATCGAGGCGCTCGAGTGTCTCAGTGCATGGAATTGAAAGTATCTGACCGCTGCCTTTTGGCAGAGCCCCTTCAGGAGCTTTTTCCGTCTCCCGTAAGGTCCCTCACATTTCTCTCCGGTCTTCGCGCTCCAATAGGTGTGCCAGAAAACCCACGGTTTATCCAACTCACCCTGCGAGTACCTTCGCCAGAGGATCTGGAAGAGTCTCTCTGTCATGGGAATTTTCCGCGGCGTTAGATTTCCGCCCTTCTTCTTTCGCGTCCACAAGATCACGGATCTCGAATCAAAGCCCACATCCGGCCAGGTGAGGTGATTTATTTCGCTCACCCTGGCCAAGGTCTCCCTGATCGTCCAGAGATAATCTTGGCTGTCGCGATCTGCTACTGAAATGACCTTAATGATGTCGGCCATGGGGGGGATGTATCGGACGGTCTCTCGTACCGGAAGGAATTCGATTCCTTCAGTCGGATTCTTCTCAATTACCTTCTTCGCGAGTCCGAAATTGAACGTTGCACGGAGGCAGCGAATCTCCCGGTTTGCGGTGTGATTAGAGACAGCAGCTCGCTCTTTCACAAAATCTTCAATCATATCTTCGGTGATTTGACCGCAGACCAGATGCCCCCATCTTTCCACCCATTTCTTGGCTCTGTAGCAAGAGTCGCTATAATGCTTTTCTGAGTTGTGGATTCTCAGATGGTCAAGTCGCTTGTTGACCAGCTCCAAGAATTCCGTGTCTGTTGGAGTCTGAGTTTTCCTCGTTGGTGGTTCGATTATCTCCTTTCTTTTTTCGGCCTCGGCTGCGTGTGCCTTTCCTTTGGTTTTGAACCAGGCTGCCGTGTACCGTTGCCCGGCTAGGGTGAAGTCGTAGCGCCACCCCTTGCCCTTGATTGAATAAACGCTCATAAAGGTCCTCCTTCCTGGGGAAAAGTAGGGACCCCCCGAGCTTCACAGCGCCCAATTTCTTCCAGTTTTTGTACACCCAGCTAGGGCTTTTCCGGAGAAACCGGGCAACCTCCTCGGGAGTCATTATGTCCGACTGGGGACCCATGTCAATTACTCTTGGACGCCGAACTCTTCGCTCTGGCCATCGGCGCTTGTCCGGCCTCGACCCACGGAGGCGTCCCCTCTCGGCGGGCAAACGCTACCTCCGCATCAGAGACCACGACTGGGCAGCGTCGCTTTGGTATGTGGACAGTTGCCAGGTTGAAACTCAAACCATCCCAGGGGATGCTGTTACCGCAGGCGCGGCAGTCCAATCGGGCGAGATCGGTCGCGTCAATAGAGGTCGAGCCGCAACGCACGCAGAAGATAACCGAGGTCCGTCTCCGTAGAGATGTCGCAAATCTTTTGAGCTTCTTTTCAATCACCGCGAGGCTCCTCTTCCCGACAGGCCAGACTGCTGGCCGGGTTTTCTATCGTGGGGTTCTTGGTCTAGTTCGGCCAAAGACTCGACGGGACGGATATCCTTGCTGCTGATAAATCGGATCGGGCGTAAACCTTCGGGGCAGCTGTCGATATCAGATTTGAGTACTACCCCGACTCGATCCCCAGCCAGGAAGTTCCAAATCTTAGCCGGGCCAGCTGGTGTCATGATCCACTTCCGCTTTCGCTGCTTCTCATCCCTTTCCAGGAAGGCTCGTATCTCTTCTTTCCGGCTGGCTAACCCGCTCTGGATCTCCGGTGGAACTGTTGATCTGCTAGCCTCGCAGTAGAGACGCCCCTCTTGCAGGGACAACCGGATTCCCGTGTCCTCCAGCTTCTTCAGGAAATATCCAATCGTCATACGAGAAAACCCTCATCATGATCTCGGGTCGGATCAGGGGACTTATCTGGTGCCCGTAGAGGGCGGTGCAGCGGGAGCTCAGGGTGATCATCGAAGAGGCTCTGTTGCTTAGAATCCGGGACCGAGAAGGATGTGGATGCTTCCGAACCAGGACCTGGCCCTATAATCTGGCCCTGTTTTTCCTCTTTCCCGGATTTCGGGGCCAGCTTCACGGCGCTCAAACCCGCATCGCTACTGGGGTGTGGCCCTATTGGCCCCATTTCTGAGGTATAAGAGAGCGAATTCTTGTTGATGTGCGCGACGCCTCTCCGGTTTCCCACAACCGTAACCCGTGCCAGGTTCTTACCCGCTTCGTGGGAAGCCAGGAGTCCTCGCTCATTCAACCGCTTCCACAGCGTCCGGGAGGCGATCGAGAGGCTGGTGCCCTGACTTGCGGCCAGCTTCTGGATGACGGAGAAAGATGCCTCCGGTTCGAGGTAGAGGTCATCACCACCTAGCCAGCCGATCCGGTCTCCGTGCTCTCTCCACCTTGACCCACTAACGGGCAACACTTCCTCCCTCCAACCCCAAAGCTCGGCCTGTTCGGGCTTCCCTCCATCCTCGGCATCGACGACGTGAGCGCGGCCACTCGAAAGCGCCGCCACCAAGAGCGCGATGAATCGATCAACTGGATCTTCATGCTGCTGGAGGCGATCCTGGGTGGCCCCCGCTTCGCCTAGAGCAGACCAGGACCGATCCCAGAGCGTCTGCTTTTCCTTCTCGGATATCGCTTCACACTCCACTGCGAATCGAAGGAAGAGCTTCATGCCTATGGCCAGGTTGGCGATCAGGTCGGGAGTGCGTCGGTGCTGTTCGCTAGCCGTTGCCATGCCCCGGAGTTCGGTTTTCAGCGTTGGTAACGTCTGTTGGAGTGCATCAATCTGAGGAGCAAGCCACTGGAGGTAACCTGACATAGCCCTAGCTAAGAGCCCCTCATCTCGGGCCTGCTGGGCACGGGTTAGTTCTTCGGTGTCGATATCCCCCTGGGAGATTTCGATGATCAGCAGCCGAGCGCGGATCGACTGCCCTCTGGGGATATCTTCTCCCGTAGACACGATGATGCCCCGTGGCGAGTAGCTTGGCCGGGACGACCCGTCAGGCCGAAGACGCCCCCTGCCAGCCTGGTTCCCAGCAGCTCGAAGGAGGCGTTCAGCTTCCTTGTGGGTGCGTGCCACGTCGTAGCGGCTTCCTGAAGGAGCAAAGTCGTCCACGACGAAGATCGCATCCTTAGCCAGGAATGCCTGACGTTCCAGGGAATTGGCCGTCGAGGACCAGTTGCCGGGCAGGTCCTCTCTGCGAAAGGAATTCCCGAAATGCCCCTGGAGCAGAGCTGCAACCTCTGACTTGAAAACCCCGGTATGCCCAGCGTAGTACACGGAAAAATCTGCGGCAAGCGGTTCGCAGAGTGGTGCACGGCTGACAGCAGCTAAGCCGGGAACGGTGACGGCATCCGGTCCCAGATCGAGAAGATCCAGTGAGGCGCTGATGGCCGCCTGAAGCTCCTCTCCCCTTGGAGGGTCTGGTAACTGAAACTTTCCCAAGGGTCCCTCCAGCTCAACATAAATGTCTTGTCGGGTGCCATCTTTTCCAATAGCTCCCCGTGCGTGCAGGTAGAGCCAGTCATCATCGATCTTTCTCCATCCCGCGTGAGTGAAGACTTGCCGACGCTCGACTGAAGGCGAGAGAACCTGAATCGCTTCTCTGAGACGGTCTTTAAGGGTGAAGCCGGCAGATATCACAGCACCTACCCCCCAGGTCGATACCACCCAACCCATACCTGGGAATCGTTCCGCCTGCACGCCTGCGCTTGGGAGTATGGTTCCGTCCTTTCTCCTACCTGCAATCTCCAGGTGAACTTGCCTTTCGGCACCGTCATCCCGGAGGATCTCCCGCTCGATCCAAGCCTCGAAATTACAGAGAGGAACTAGCACCGGCCCCTCCTTGGTCGGCTTGCGAAAGCACATGCGCCCGCCTTCGACGCAATAAGGCGCGCGCGCGTCGTTAGTATCAGGGCTTATATCTCGTAGTTCCGGCGCCAATAGCGCCAATAGGGCCGCCACATCGTTTCCAGCGGCAAAAAAATCATCTAGTCCTAGCTTCATTCGCCGTCTCCGGGAGGGAGGTAGGCGAATCTGACGCCAGCCCCACGCAGTTTCAAGAATCCTTGCAATCGTCCCAGGGCGGCGTGAACAGGTAGCTTCGTCATGACGTCGCTGTCGAACACGATATTGACTTCACGCCCGTTCAGAGCGATGTCCTCCCAATCTGGCAGCACGGTCTTTCCGCCCCACTTATTGGTGCCACGCCAGTTCCAGACCCCCAGAACGCTGATGCAGCACAGACCGTGGCTAACCGCTGAATCCGCTTTTCTCGATCCCTCCGTGATGAATAGAGGAATCCTAGGGTTGCCCAGCTGTTCTCTGACTAGCGGCGGAACATCCAGGGCCATCTTGCTACCTGTCACCGTTTCGTACTTGATGGGCTTACCTTTCTTTGAATCGACACGAGGCTCATCGGGGCGGATCTGGTAGTTGACAATTTCGCCTGTTACCCCGTGGATGGGAATCAGCAAGGCCGGTACTCGGCACTGACGGTCAGTAAATCCTAGCCTCCTGAGCTCCGCCTTTGCCGTGACGGAGCGGTAGCCCCGAGCTGAAACCACCTCCTGAGAAATGGCTGAATTCTGAAGTAGGGAGCTATGCTGAGGGAGGAGCTTGTCAGGCCCCTTGGGGGTGGCGGCTCTCATTGCTCTACTCCCCTTTTCCCCCGAATATGCGTTGCGATAAAGGAGAGCAGGTCCTCTCTTCGGTAGCGAACGAGCCGACCAACCTTGACGTAAGGAAGATACCCAGGGCAGCGCGTTCTCCAGTTCTGGAGAGTTTCCTCAGGGACTCGAAGGAGCTGGGCTGTTTCCGAACTGGTGAGAAGGCTGTCCAGTTCCTTGGTGCGGTTTGATGTCTCATTCATGATGAGACAAGGTTAAAAGAGGTAGGACAGGGACAGTGGGGAGACTGACTTTACCTTTTTTTTGAGGGACTATAGCAGTGCCGTTGGATGCTCTTTTCCGACCAGCCGTCTTGGCCTTCGTGTTTTTTGGCTATGATTGCCCTGATTCTGGTCCAAGAGAGCCCAGGTCGCTGCTCGTGAAGCTGGTCACATTCTTTTTGCATTGCAGCCCACCGGCTCTGTTTCGTGGCGTCCGTGCCGTGGGCCTTTTCGTGACCGATGCGCCTGTATTCCCTGAATCTCAAGGCGCCTACCTCAAGACTGAGGGTATGAAAAAGCTTCATTCTCCGCTCAAAGTTCGCGATATCTTGCTCGCAGCACAGGCGATAATCTTTCCAGTAAGTGTCCTCCCAAGTATCTGGTGAAGGAGACTCGCTATCTAGTTCGTTCAATCGATCCTGCACCAGAAACCAAGCGCCCAGAGCTTTAAGTGTTGCTTTGTCCAGTGTGTCCAGGAAAGCGTGGCGTTCACTACCTTTGTCGGCAACCACCCAGCTCTGTGCCTCCAAAACCCAATCCGTCTCCTCGAAATTAGTAAGCCTAGACGCTCCTTTTTTCCCCAGCCTCCTCTCAAGAGCCCGAGTAATCGGCTGGCGGAGCTCCCCCAATACGAACCTGCGACTCTGTTGCAGGTTGTCGATGTTCTGGTAGCGAACCCGAGTCTCTTGGGCTGTATCCGTTGGAAGACCAAACGCCCACCTAGACTGGTCGACGATCTCTCGCAGACGGTCGGTGGCGAGTTCTAGTTGATCGAGATCTGATCCCTCTGCGAATGAATCTATGGTTGTCCCCTCCCACGAAGGACCTATCCACTCTTGGTAGAAATCGGCTGCGGTTCGGGTGTGGAAGGAACCCGAAGTTTCGGCCCGCGCTGCCTAGCAGCCACGTCGGATTATAACAGCGGTTTCGGTAACGAACTCCGCTTCTTCGATGCGCGAAGAGCGGCCAGCAGCCCCGTTTAAGGAGGAAGCAATGAGGAAAATTGGGGTGATTCTTGGACTTGCTGGGTTTCTGTCCCTTGCCGGACTGACCTCGGCGTACGCCGGGCCGAAACTCAAAGGAACCTACGGGACAACAATGAAAATGCAGTGTCAAAACGCGAACCCGGGGGAGATCAACCCGGACACGCTTGAATTCCTCGGGGAGACTAGTCCCTACGATTTGGCGTGTCGTGTCCTAACCCACTTTTATTCCGATGGCACCTATGTCATGGACAGCACTCAATGCTTGGGGATTAATTCCGGAAAAACAATCCCAGGCGACGAGGTGTGGAGCTCTATCGGAACCACGTTCGCATGTTTTGGCAACTACAGCGTTGAAGAACAGTCGTCCCTCGAGTTTGACATGAGCTGTCAAAACCAGATCCCGAACGGCCCAACGATTTCAATAAGCACCCTAAATGCGAAGGGTTTCGTCGGTGTCGCTGGGGCAATGGCCACGTTCTCCGTGGATGTCCCACAGCGGAACGTCATTTCCATTGGGCCAAACGTGCTTCGCGAGCGGTTGTGCAGTATCACAGGGACAATGATTCGTCTCCAAAGGAAAGCGAAAAAATGATCTAAAGAAACTTCCCGACGCGGTTTCAAACGTCCCAGGCGTACGTCAGCTCAAATAGTAACCGGTGCGTCTGCCTTTGAGAAAATAGGGGTGAGCTCACGAAACAGAAAATATAGTACGCTAAGAGGCACCCGATTTCGAGGTGCGATCTACTCTGACACTGTTTGTACGGCCAGATCTCGGTTATTACACCTTCAGCAGGCCAACACTCTAAGCACCCATATCCCATGATCGGGTCGAGGGTCCCGGGCCCATCCAAGGCTCCTACTTCAGACTAGGGAAAACGACCGCTCCGCATCAGAGTCTCTTTGTCAGCTAGGTCAAACCGGATTTGTGAGTTCGGGTGGATGAAGAAGGGGACCACCGAAGGGATAATCTCGGGTCCTTTTCAGGATGTATCCTTCAGACCGCTTCTGGATGGCGGCAGGATCAACCGCAGTACCAACCCTAAGATCCTCGCAGGCAGAAGGTCCAGCGACGATTAGATGGAAGTCTTCACCAGCCCCTCCGGTACGAGCTAAGATGGATCAGTGAGATTGCACCGAATAAGAGAGATTGTCGAAAGGAACGACACACCTGCTGGGAAAACCTTTGATCTATTCATTCAGGCGTTGATCGTTCTCTCGCTTGTTTCCTTCTCAGTAGAGACTCTGCCCAATCTAACTGCCCAGACGCAAGACACGCTCTACGCCATCGAAGCCGTCACTGTCGGCATCTTTACCGCCGAGTATCTCCTGCGGATACTGGTGGCCGAGAAGAGGTGGAGCTTTGTGTTCAGCTTCTTCGGAATGGTCGATCTGTTAGCCATTCTTCCCTTCTACATTACAAGTGGAATCGATCTTCGGTCCCTCCGAGCGTTCCGGCTGCTGCGTCTCTTTCGGGCGTTCAAACTCGTTCGCTATAGCCGAGCCATCCAGCGTTTTCACCGAGCAATCTTGCTCGCAAAGGAGGAACTGCTCCTCTTTCTATCGGTCACCTTACTTCTCTTATTCTTCTCTGCTGTCGGCATCTACTACTTCGAGAGGGAGGCGCAGCCTGAGGCATTTGGGTCAGTGTTTCACAGTCTCTGGTGGGCTCTAACGACGCTGACCACGGTCGGCTATGGCGATATGTATCCGGTGACGGTTGGCGGCAAACTCTTCACCTCCTTTGTTCTCCTCATTGGCCTCGCAGTGATCGCTGTCCCGTGCGGTCTAGTTGCTTCCTCCCTTGCAGAAGCACGTCGGCTGGAAGCCGAAGAAGAGAAAGAGCTGTGAGGGAGCTAGAGCGGCCAAACGTCGAAGAGCACATCACGCACGGGCCCGAAGGCTTGAAGTTTGCGCACGCCATAACGTTGTTGGCGATTGGGACATTTCTGGGGCAGCTGTACCAGTTGATTCTTCGCTCCCTGTACAGCACTACCTCGGCAAACCCGACCCTCCCGAATGAATATCACCTCTACTCTGAACTAGGAGCGATGCTCTGGTATCTCCTTATTGTCGCACTAGTCACAATCGACATCCGCAAGAAGGATCTCGATGTGAGAACTCTCCTCAATATTGATTTTTCGTGCGTCCTGGTGTTCTGGAAGCCCATTCTCAAATACTCTGGTGGATGCGCAATAGCTGTTCTGGCACTTGCATTGTTAACTAAAGAAACTGGGTCCGGCTTAACAAGCCAAACGACCTCGGTTTTGAGTCTCTTATTCCTAGTCACAGTGATTGTTGCACCTATTTGTGAGGAGACGGTTTTTCGAGGATATCTTTATAGCTCGATGTTCGGAACGTTTAAGCGAGAAAGGGAGCGCCTAGTTGTAAACGCGATGCTATTTAGTGGTGCCCATGTATTTTTTGGCGCTTTTCTGCTGGGTGCAGAGATCCCGTATTATATTTTCGTTTTGGGCTACCTAGTCGCGAGATTGTATGAAGACAGTCGATCAATTCTCCCAGGAATCCTTCTCCACAGTTTCAACAACGGTCTAGTCTTCCTGATCGACGCCGGATAAGCCCCGTGCACTAGCTGAGTAGTGGAGTTGGCCGGTGAATCGGTTTCTCAGCGTTTATTTCTAAGAGACGCGTACAACTCTCTACGAAAAGGAATCCTCTACATAATAGACGTAGCAATTTGCCATCTTGTCATGCCACATCTGTTTGCGATCATCCCAGAAAGCATTGAGATACCCTAGGTAGCAAACAAGACTGGAAATAAACCGGCCAATGAATTCCCTTAAGAACGCTCGGCCTGGCCCAATTGGGTTGCCATCGTCATCTAACACGGCGATATTCAAGAATTTCCTTCCTAGTGATTGTCCTGTCCTACCCATACGGAAAACGGTATTCCAGATTCCAAAGACCACAGCACCGAGGTAAGAGACCAAGATAACTAACCCTAAAGCCGCAGAGGGTTCTTCTGTCGCTCCTCCATTCTCGACGACCGTACTCAATATGTGAACCGGAAGAAGGAGGGGAACCAAGATGAGTGAATCGATAAGAATTGCACCGAACCGTGTCAGGACATTTGCGTACTCACGTTTCGTGTCAGATCCAAACAAAGTGCCACCACTCGGCAGGTATGACGACTTCATCTGGCCCGATAGGAAATCGTAGCCGCAGTCGCACCTTTGTGCAATATCAGGATTTGTCAAACCACATTTCGGACACTTCATCTCTCCACCTCCTTGCTTGAGACGGTCACGATCGGAATAGGAGCCTTACAACCCAGACGACCAGAAACATGAGGGCCACCATCGTTGAAGCAGACATCTTTAGCGATTCTCTTCCTATTAGGCGAAGCTGTAACTGCAAGGACGGCAGTTCGGTGGAAGCGAAGATCACTAACAGGACAGTTGAAAGCGCCCCAAGGGGGTGAAGCGAGAAACTCTTACTTAGCTCCAAGTGAAGAGCAGAACTCATGCTTCTTGTGAGTCCGCATGCGGGGCATGGCAGCATAAAGAGAAGCCTGAATGGGCAGAGGATTAGACCAATTCCATCTGATGGAAGGCAGGCAAAGAAAGTGAGAGCCAATGCTGCTAGAAGTCTTGGCCCTACCTTTTCTTCTGCTCCCATGATCCCGGATGGGCCCTTCGTTGCAATCCTTCAGAGAATCTACTTCTCTTGGGTGGCTATGATTTCAAGACTATAGGATATCGACGATCTCTCGCAAACGGTCAATGGCGATTTGTAATTGATCGAGGTCTAATTCCTCTTTGAATGAAGTAATGGTGGTCCCCTCCCACGAAGGACCTATCCACTGTTGGTAGGAATCGGCTGCGGTTCAGGTGTGGAAGGAACCCGAGTTTTCGGCTCGCGCTGCCTAGCAGCCCCGTTGGATTATAACAGCGGTTTCGGTAACGAACTCCGCTTCTTCGATGCGCGAAGAGCGGCCAGCAGCCCCGTTTTTAGATTTGGATTAGGAGTGTTCAGAGATGCTTAGCCGATAGAGCAATCGGATGCTGTTTAGAAGATCGGATGCCGCCTATCACACGTGATGGCCCGCCAAGCTCCTATGAGATTATTCGCTTGGTCTGTCGATCTTCCTAGGTTTTCTCAGGGCTTCCCAGAGCGTATCCTTCTTTTCGATCTTGGGGATTTCGATCCTGCCTCGTGCTACAGGCGAAAATCCGAATTCCTGTCCGAACCTACGGATTTGCTCCATCGCCTTATGCAACATGGCGACCTGGGGATACGGGTTCACGAAATCCACGCCAGTCTTATTCGGCTCCCGGTAGGTTAAGCCGTTTTTGCTTATAAACTCCTGGCATTGCTTCATCATGGAATAAGCGGAGCAATAACAGCTCAGCGTCGCCCGATCGACCACCTGGAGCAGTTCCAGCCTTGCTAATTCGGGGGCCACGCGCTTCCATTCCACCTTGGCATCCTGGGGCAGCCAAGAGGGCGGCTTCAGCCCGCCGCGCTCTGCCCGCTTGAACTGGGGCTCACTGCTAGGATCGAGCCTAGCTTTAGCTTCCTTGCCGGGATTACCTTCCAACAACTTCAACG
>Ga0310121_10003933_pt1 | contig 13351 bp, 9 predicted proteins | sample CB27_Tmax_986_MG_FD_203504 | JGI IMG/M metagenome (GOLD analysis project Ga0310121, IMG submission 203504) | Marine microbial communities from Western Arctic Ocean, Canada - CB27_Tmax_986 | ecosystem: Environmental > Aquatic > Marine > Oceanic | place: Canada: Western Arctic Ocean | collected... | reverse complement strand
GGGGTGGACCAGGAGGGGAGTGTCTACCTCGCCAACTTCGACGGTGCCGCGATCACGAAGTACACGCCCCGGCCGGGGGCCGACCCGAACAAGATCATCCATCCGTTTGGGGCCACGGAGAACTGACAATCTCGTAGGCCAGTAGTGGAAGGGCTCACGGCGTAGCCGCCGTGGGCCCTTCCACTATGTCCCCAGCATGGATAGGGAAAGCGAGCGATAATACAGGGAGGGTTCAACCGGCTTTTGGGGCCTCCGGTTTACCCGGTAAACATGGTGTCCGGAGGAGGGTAGGGGATATCCGTGACCCCGGGGGGACACCCCAACCTACTCATCGGAGCATCATCACACACGGTCGTCCTTCTTGTTACGATCAAACTGACCCACTACCGAGCCCTCAGCGACCGGGCGTGACCGGGGTCAAGTCGTTAAGCTTCTTTGGTCACGCCCCGCCAACCCTCCTCCTCTCTTGCGAGCCACTCCATGGCAACGATCCGAGCCAGATCAGCCGTAGCTCCGGCCATATTGGCTGCGGCTGCCATGCTCCTGTCGGGCACCGCTGCTCGGGCCCAGGTCAAGGGACCCGGGGGCTCAGAGAATCTGCCCGCGGCGGGGGCAGCCGAGACCGCGCTACGCACCGCGCCGATCTACGGCAGCCACGAGGAAAGGCCGTCGGCCGAGGCGGTGCGCACCGCCGACCGCATCACGGTGGACGGGCGGCTTGACGAGCCGGCCTGGATGACTGCGCCGCCCGTCACTGAATTATGGCAGGTCGATCCCAACGAGGGATCCCCGGTCACGGAGCGGACCGAGGTTCGCTTCCTCTACGATGATGACGCCATCTATGTCGGCGCTTGGCTCTACGACAGCGACGGGACGATCGTCAGTCGCATGGCTCGGCGGGATACCGGACTTTCAGACGTCGATCTCTTCGCGGTGCACTTCGACAGCTACCACAGCCACCGCTCGTCGTATCGCTTCACCGTGGTTCCTTCAGGAGCTATACGCGACATCGCTGCGGGCGCCGATGACACCCTCGCCGGCGGCGATCGATCCTGGAATCCGGTCTGGGAGGTGAGGACCAGCATCACGCCCGAGGGATGGTACGTGGAGATGCGCATCCCCTTCAGCCAGCTCCGGTTCAGCCCGGACGAAGAACAGGACTGGGGTCTCCAGATCGAGCGGAAGATACGGCCGAGCCAGGAAAACACGCTCTGGTCCTTTACTCCGAAAGACCAGGCGCAGGGGCGGATCACATTTGGACACCTAACCGGACTCCGCGGGATCAAGCCGGGGCGCAAGCTCGAGCTCCTCCCCTACATGGGCGGCAGTGCCGAGTACACGACAGTGTCGAGCAACGCCGACGCAAACTTCGCCAACCCCTTCCGGAGCGGCTCCGACTACTTCGGAAGCGGTGGGCTGGACCTCAAGTATCGGCTCACCTCAAACCTCACGCTCGACGGCACGGTCAACCCGGATTTCGGCCAGGTGGAGGTGGACCCGGCGGTGATCAACCTGACCGCCTTCGAGACACGCTTCGATGAGCGCCGACCCTTCTTCGTCGAGGGCGCCGAGATCTTCGAGTTCGGCGAGGGCGCCCCAGAGATCCTCTACTCCCGAAGGATAGGGCGGCCGCCTCACGGCTCGGTGCCGGGCGAGGCGGTCTACGACCAGACCCCATCGGCCACGACGATCCTGGGTGCTGCGAAGCTCTCCGGAAAGACCACGAACGGTTGGTCCCTGGCCGCACTCAACGCCGTCACGGCACGCGAGCAGGCGGACTGGCGGGATATCCAGGACACCGAGGACAAGTTCGAGGTGGAGCCCCTGACCAACTATTTCGCCGGTCGAGCACGTCGGGAGATGCGCGGGGGCCAGACCACGTTCGGCATCTTGGCCACATCGGTGAACCGCGACCTTTCCAACTCTCCTCTCCAGGGGAACCTCCACGCCAGCGCTTACAGCGGGGGCCTCGACTTCAGCCACGACTTCCAGGAACGCGTGTGGCACGTGAGCGGCTCCTTCTCCCCCAGCTACGTCTCGGGGAGCAGTGCGGCCCTGGTCGCCACCCAGCGCGCCTCGTCTCGCTACTACCAGCGTCCGGACGCCGACTACATCGGGGTCGACTCCACCGCCACGTCGCTCTTCGGCTACTCTGCTCAGGCGGCGATCAGGAAGCAGGCCGGCCTGTGGCGGTTCCAGGCGACGGGCTCAGCTCTCAGCCCGGGCTACGAGGTGAATGATATCGGCTTCCAGACGAGGGTCGATAGGATCGGTGCCGACTTGGACTTCGGGTACGATCAGACCAAGCCGGGGCCCTACGTCCGCAACTGGAACCTGAGCGTGGCACCAGCGCTGGCTTGGAACTATGGGGGTGACCTGATCGACGCCTCGACCACCCTCTCGGGCGGGGCCCAGCTCCACAATTTCGCGAGGGTCACAGGACGCTTGAGCTACAACCCAGCGAAGCTGAACCAGAGGCTAACCCGCGGCGGCCCGTTCACCCGCGATCCCCCTGGCTATTCGGCATCCCTCAGCTACAGCACCTCCAACCAAGCCAGGGTGGTGTTGCGGACGAGGGCGGAATACGGTCGGGACCGATCGGGGGCCTGGCAAAGAGGCAGCAACGTCTCACTGAGTTTCAGGGTCGGCGAAAAGATCGATGCGAATATCGGACCCTCGTTCGACCAGAGCCGGACGACGGCCCAATACATCACCAGCGTGACCGATCCGACCGCGACCCAGACCTTCGGACGCCGCTACGTGTTCGCCGACTTGGACCAGAGCACGCTTTCAATCGACGCTCGGATCAACATCACGCTCTCGCCGCGGACCACGATCGAGATCTTCGCCCAGCCGTTCCTCTCGAGCGGCAACTACGAGAACCTCAAGGGGCTGGCCGAGCCCAGGACCTTCAACTTCAACCGCTACGGCGCAGGGGCCGGAACTATCGTAGCCGTGGACGGACAGAGGCACTTCCAGATCGACCCGGACGGCGTCGGTCCGGCTAAGCAATTCCAGGTGAACAACAAGGATTTCAACCTTCGCTCCTGGATTTCCAACGCGGTCTTCCGGTGGGAATGGAAACCCGGCTCGACGCTCTTCCTGGTGTGGCAACAGTCGCGCTCGGGCAGGGTGGCCGCGTCCGATCCCGACTCTCCCTTCACCCGGGTGGGCAATTTCCAACTCGGCCGAGACGCTGGTGACCTCTTCGGGCTGAGCGCGGACAACATCCTGCTGATCAAGGCGAGCTACTGGCTGAACCCCTAGGCGGAGTGCCCGGCCCCACCCAGGGTCGCCAACAGCTTCTTGTGAATCCCGCCGAAGCCTCCGTTCGACATGACCAGAAGGACGTCGCCCGACTGGGCCGCGGGCGCGATCGCGTCGACGATGCGGTCCACCTCGGGAATGTAATCGGTCTCGACTCCGTCCGCTCGGAGCGAGCTCGCCAGCTCCTCTGGGTCAAGCCCCGTGTTTGCGTCGTAGCGCTCGGGATGAAAGAGCCCGGCTAGCACGACCCTGTCGGCGTTTCCCAGAGCCTCGCGATAGGGCTGCTGGAATTTCCGCAGTTGGGCCGTGTAGCTACGCGGCTCGAAGATCGCGACCACGCGTCGGCCGACGAACCGCTGGCGGGTCGCCGCGATCGTCTCGCGCACCGCGGTCGGATGATGCGCGAAGTCGTCGATCACCGTCACCCCGCGCACCTCCCCCATCACCTCCATCCGGCGGCGAACGACCTTCAGGGTCCGCAGGCCCTCGACCATCCGGTCCCAGTCCGCTCCCACGGCGCTCGCTGCGGCCAGGGCGGCGAGGCAGTTCCGCACGTTGAAGGCGCCACTGAAGGGGGTCCGGACACGGCCTAGCCGCGCTCCCTCGTGGTTTACGTCGAACGTGGTCCCGGCAGGACCGTATTCGATCCGCTCCGGGCGCCACCGGGGATGCCCCGACAGGTCGGGCTCCTCGACCCCGAACGACTCCACCGGAGCCAGTGACTTAGTGCTCAGCTCGCGCGCGATCGGGGTTTCCCATCCGGCCACGAGCGTGCCTGTGCGCGGGATCAGGTTGATGAAACGCTCGAACGCGAAACTGTACGCGGTCTCGTCCCTGAAGATGTCAGCGTGGTCGAACTCCACGTTGGTCACCACCGCCGTGCGCGGTAGGTAGTGCCACATCTTGGGGCCCTTGTCGAAGTACGCGGTATCGTACTCGTCAGCCTCTATCACGAAATACTCGGAGTCGCTCAGCCGAAACGACGTGCCGAAGTTTTCGGATACGCCACCGATAAGGAATGAAGGATCCATCCCCGCCGACTCGAGCAGCCACGCGAGGATCGCGGTGGTAGTCGTCTTTCCGTGGGTGCCCGCAACCGCAAGCACGTGTCGTCCCTTGAGGAATTCTTCCTTGATGGTGTTAGCAGCGGAAGTGTAGTTGAGCCGCCTGTCGAGCACGGCCTCCAGCTCTTCGTTGCCCCTGCTGATCGCGTTGCCGACAACGACCACGTCAGGCGTTGGCTCGAGGTTCGCCGGATCGAAGCGAAGCGCGTACTCGATGCCCAGCTGGTCCAACTGGGTGGACATGGGCGGATAAGCGCCCATGTCCGAGCCGGTGACCCGGTGCCCCTTCGCCTTCAGCAGGCCGGCCAGGGAGCCCATGGCCACGCCCGCGATTCCGATCAAGTGATAATGCATCAACCGTAGAACAGCCGGACGATCCAGACCGAGAGGAGCGCTGCAACGACATCGGCGGTGAGCCCCACGGAGATGGCGTGGCGGGTGCGTTTGATGTTGATGGCCCCAAAATAGACGGCGATCACGTAAAACGTGGTTTCGCTCGATCCGAACATCACCGCTGCCATCTTCACAAGAATGGAGTCCTCCCCGTAACGAGCGACCATGTCCACCACTAGGCCGGCCGAACCAGAGCCGGTCAGCGGCCGGATGATCGCCATCGGCAGCACCTCTCCGGGGAAACCGAGCGGGCGCAGCACGGGGTCGAGCATGCGGACCAGAAAGTCCATCGCACCGCTGGCCCTGAACATCGCGATCGCAAATAGGATCGCGACCAAGTAGGGGATGATGCGAACAGCGACAGCGAACCCTTCTTTGGCGCCCTCGACGAAGGTCTCGTAGACCGGGACGCGCTTGAAGAGGCCGTACACAGGGAAGCCCACCAGGATCGCGGGAACCACGAAGACCGATAGCAGGGCGAGCACTTCGCGAAGAACGTTCACGGAGCAGACTCAAGCGCTGACAGGTCACGGTTGGGATCGGACGCTCGCACGCTCGGTAGTTTCGCGTACAGCTTCGCCGCGCCGATCGCGACCAATAAGCTCAAGGACGTAGCGATGATGATGGGGAAGATGAGCTGGTTGATCTGAAGGCCCAGCAGCGCCAACAGCAGCACAGGTGGGACGAGTTGGACGCTTGCGGTGTTGATCGCGAGTAACATCACCATCGGGTTGGTGGCCGTGTCGTCGCTCGGGTTGAGCTTCTGCAACTCCTCCATCGCTTTGATCCCGAACGGAGTAGCCGCATTGCCGAGACCGAACACGTTCGCTGTGATGTTGAGCGCGATCATCCCCAGCGCGGGATGGTCGGCGGGCACCTCTGGGACGAGAGCAAAGATCACCCCGGATGCCTCGGCTATCTTGAGCATGCCGAGGAATAGCGACAGCACACCGATCAGAGAGAGCGCGATCTCGGCGGCAGTCTGAGCGAAACCAATGGCAGCAGCTGAGATAGCAGTGAGCTTGACGAAGCGAACCGGCTCGAAACGGACCGTTGCCGACGCCACGAGGAATGCCTCGCCAACGGAAGAATTGGGCGCTGCGAACGCGACCAGAGTTCCCTGCAGCTCATCTTCGTTCGACTTGGAGACCCTAGCGATGGTGGCGAGCGGCTCGGGGAAGGCAGCCCCGGCCTCGAACCTCACCTGAGATCCCTCCTGGGACGTTGACAGATAGCCAAGATATCGCTGCTGCGGCCGCTCTTCCGTGCCGTAGAAACGGCCGTATTCGTCCCCATCGATCAGGATCTGAACAGGAACGCGACGCGCGGCGTTGTCATACCCTTCGGGAAAGGCCAACTCGACCGGCAGTGGCTCGCCGTTTCGGTACCGATCGCGGCTCATGTCGCGGACGTCGTAGCCGACCGCGAACAAGAGACTCGACACGATCAGCCCAGCCCAGATGTAGTTGAGCATCGCCGCGTGGTTGGAACCGGATCGGGGGGCCACATACCTAGGGACGCCTCCTTACTCCCGCAAGCCGCTCGTCGGATCCAAGCCCCATCGAATACGCCCGACGCAGGGGAAGCAGGCTACCCGCGTTCGGCGAACCATTCACCGGGGTGGTACACCCCCAGGTCAGCACATAGAGTGACAGACCTTCTGTTCATCCCCTCATTGAACCCGTCGAAAGCTTTTGACCGACACCCCCGCATCCGCCGATACCGACCCCTCGTCAACCGCCGCTTCACCCACTTCGTCACCGACCCGACGCTACGATCGGTCGATCGTCGAAGGGCCGCTGCGCTCCGCGGTCTGGAAGCTCGCATGGCCGACCATGCTGACGAACATCATCGGCGGGCTCCAGGGCATCATCGATCACATCATGGTCGGCCACCTCGTCGGTTTCACCGGGAACGCAGCGATCGGGGTTTCGTGGCAAATTTTCCTCGTCGTGATCGTGTTCATCAACTCGCTGTTCACCGGCATGAGCGTCCTAGTCGCACGTTTTGCCGGAGCCGGCGAGGAGGACAAGGTCAACCGCACCGTCTACCAGGCGCTCCTGACCGCGCTCGGCCTCTCGCTCCTGGTGATGGCGCCCCTCGGTTACGTGCTCTCACCCACGCTCCTCGACCTCGTCAACGCCGCGCCCGAGGTGAAGGCCGAGGCACTACCGTTCCTGCGGGTGATGTTCCTGTTCAGCAGTGGCATGCTCGTCTTCTACATGATGGGCGCCGCGTGGCGCTCCGCTGGGGACGCGCGCACACCAATGGTCTTGGGAATCGCGCTGACAGTGATGAATGTCGTGTTCAACGTCGTCCTGATCAGCGGCCTGGGACCGGTCCCGGCGTTTGGCACCGTTGGCGCGGCGATGGGCACAGCGACCGCTTCCGGTCTGGTCGCGACCTATGCGCTGGTCAAGCTAGTGCGAGGTGATTGGGTCGTAGCGCTCCCGAAAAAAGGAGGCTTTGGCCTCGACTGGACCATCATCAGGGCCCTGTTTCGCTTCGGCCTCCCCACCGGCATCCAGGGGATCGCGATGAACATCGGCGGGGTGCTCATGCTGTCGTTCATCGGATCTCTGGCTCAAAGTGCCGCCGCCCAGGCAGCGTTCGCGGTGTCCTACACACAACTCTTCTCTCTGATCACGTGGACGTCGATCGGGTTGATGGGCGCCGCAGCAGCCGTTGCGGGTCAGAATCTCGGAGCAGGCAACCCGGATCGAGCGGAACAGGCAGTGCATGTCGCGGCCCGGATCGGCCTGACAGGTGCCACCTTCGTCGGTGTCTTCTTCTTCTTCTTTCCCACACAGTTGTTGGGTGTGTTCGGCATGAACGAACCCGAGGTGGTCGCGATCGGGACCCAGCTTCTGCGGGTGTTGAGCCTGTCCGGGCTGTTCGTCGCGGTGGCTTTGACTTACACAGGAGGGCTACAGGGCACGGGAGATACTAAGAGCCCGCTCTATATCTCTATCGTCTCACAGGTCGTGGTGCCGCTCGGAATCTGCACCGTGATCCAGGAGACACGTACCCTGCAGCCGCTCCACATCTGGACCGCGATACTGATCGGCCACGTGGTCCGTTACGCGCTGAGCGTGATTCGGTTCAAGCAGGGGAATTGGCGGAACATCGCCGTGGATATCGGCCCGCCCGCTCGGTAACTACGGCCCTTCGGCAAGCGCCGCCGGCCGTAACTTTACGTCATTTCGTTGCTACGATCGTGATGACCCCCGGAGCACCCATGGTCAAGGGTGCCTCTCCAGCCGGAATCCCGTTGAACGACAGAACGTAGGAGATAACCTCGACGTAGGCCTCTTCGTCCAGCGAGCCGGGGCTGTCGAAGGGCATCTCATCTCTCACGAACGAAAGGAAGGCGGCCACCGGAGAACCTCCCCAACTCGACGCGAAGTACTCACCCGAGAGGGGGGAGGCCTGGTCCCCACCAGCCAGATCAGGTTCGTGGCAAAACGCGCAAGATTGCCGAAATACGTCCTTCCCCGCGTCCGCCTGAGCGGTCGTGTATTGCGGCGACGGAACCTGCTGGGACGAGGCCGAGGCAGGCATCCCCGCGACGGCGACCGTCCCCAGGAACACGGGGGCGAGAGCTGTGATCTTGGGTAGTCTGAAAGCAACCATGGCGAGCCGGATCAGAGGGTGTGTCATCCCACCGCATTGAGCATTCCCTGAAGCGACCTGAAAAAAATCAAACCCTCCCGCACTCGTGTAGCGATAGACGAGGGCCGGTGGCCAGCGCTGTGCGCGAATAGGCGGGTGACCGTCACCTTGGCCGAGAGGCTTTCGGGAAGCGCCTTCTTGAAGCGGAGGCTCTCGGTATAGGGCACGAGCCGGTCGCCCCGTCCGTGAAAAAGGTGGATCGGTACCCGCATCCGGCCGAGCTCCGGTTTGGGATCGAGCAGAGGCGCGCTCGCGCGGCAGGCCCCCGCCAGATCGATCGCCATCGCCTCGCACTCCTCTCCCCCTATCAACGCTGAAGCAGCAGCCGGCGCGAACATGTCGAAGAGAGCTTGCCACCGCGCGGCGAGGGAGCCACGGAGCTCGCCCTTGAGCGCGTCGTGGCACGAATCCCATGCGGGCATGCGCAACTCGGTTGCAGACAGGGCGAGGCGACGCAACGACGCGGCAACGTCAACAGCCTCCTCGCACCCCGGTACTTCGGTCAGGAAGTTGCTCGCCAACACCCATCGCCCATACGGATCCGGGTCAATGCGGCGGGTCACCCCCTCCCACTCGTGCAAACCCGTTAACTGGCAACGCAAAGTCCGTTCGAGGTCGCAGTAGCCACCGAAGGACACCACGGCCGCGATCCGCCCGGCGAGGTCCACGTGATTCGCTGCAATCGCTGCCTGGGGAGCTCCGAACGAGAAGCCAATCAGGCCCACCTTGCCGGGCCGGACTTCCGGCCGCTGCTCGAGCGCGCTCAACCCGGCCTGAATGGTCGGGATCGTCACCCCCGGCGTCAGTCTGAGGTCGCGCCACTCGGGGACCTCGGGAACGATTACGCCAGCTCCGCTCGCAGCCAACGCCTGTGAAAATCTTGCTAGCTGGGGATGGAAGCGGCCCATGCTGGTGACGCCGCCGAGCACGATCCAACCGGGTAGGTCCCCACGGTGGGACGCAGGCACCGCGAACGTCGCTGGCAGAGTCGTTCCGTCCCGATCGACAGTGGTTTCGTGAAGCACAACGGGGGAGCCATCCTTCCAACCCCGCGCATAGCGCACCGTGCGCATCACGCCACGGAGCATCCCAGGCCTCCTTCCTGCCCAAAGCTGTTCACAAGCTGCGCGATGGAGACCTCCGGACGACCGGATAAATACGGGGACCGTGCAGGTTATCGACAACACGAAAGCGCGTCAAAAACACGGACGCAGACGATCGCACACACGATACCAAAGGCGCAATGGATCAGGACGCTGCCTCATGGGTTAACGCTGGTACACTCCGGTAGTGCCCACATTTCCTGGGAGGTGACAATGGTCCCGCTCATGTCGCTCCTGCTGCCGATTCTGCTGGCCGCGGTCCTAGTGTTCGTCGCGAGCTCTGTCATCCACATGCTGCTCCCTTACCATCGCACCGACTTCGCTAAGGTCCCGAAGGAGGATCAGGTGATGGCGGCCATACGACCCTTCGCCATCCCACCTGGCGAATACGTCATACCTTACGCCGGATCTCCCGCGATGATGAAGGACCCCGATTATCTCGAGAGGGTGAAGGCCGGTCCGGCAGCCTTCATTACCGTAGCTCCGAGCGCAGTTCCGACGATGGGCGCCCAGTTGGCGCTTTGGTTCGCGTACTGTGTGGTGGTCGGCGTGTTCGCGGCATACGTGACCGGGAGCGCGCTGCCGGCGGGCGCCGACGCCCTGCAAGTTTTCCGATTTTCCGGAACAGTGACATTCATCAGCTACACCGTAGCCAACTGGCAGAATTCGATCTGGTACCGGCGTGCGTGGAGCACCACGTTGAAGAACACGTTCGATGGACTGGTCTATGCGCTACTCACAGCGGGGGTGTTCTCTCAGTTCTGGCCGGCGTAGGCACGCAGAGGCCACGGCAGGGTATGGTGGACGACTCGAGCGGAGAACCGATGGCCAAGAGCGGACGACAGCATGCCCCGCGCGACCGCAACCGACCCTACCAGTTCCCCAAGCCTCCCTGCCAGCCCACACCGCCGCGGCAACCGCAGTCTCCCCGGCCACCCGACTCCGCTTGCGGCACCGGACCTGACCCGCGGAAGCTACTGGACGCGCTCAGGCGAAAGGGGAGATAGCGCCGATCAACGTGCGTAGAGGTGGCTTGCCGGTGGCCCTTCTAGCGCTCGCGGTGACCGGGGGATGCACGCAGATCCGCGCAAGGCTCGGCCTCGGCGGACCCGGCCCCTATCCCATGCCGGTGGAGCCTCCGACAGCCTCTGCCTTTTTAGGCATCGACCGCATCCTGCGGGCACCGGGGGCGGCGGACGGCCGCTTCGAGCGCATGTCGTTCCCCGATTTTCCCGGAACCGGACGACTCCTCCCCGGTGATTCCGCCCTCCTACTTGATGTGGCAGGACCGGGAGTGGTCAGACGCATTCGGCTCACCCTGGCCAGCGACGATCCTCACTACCTTCGTCGGCTCGCGCTCCGCATGTACTGGGACGACGAGGAAGATCCCTCTGTCAACGTCCCGCTGGGAGATTTTTTCGGCAATGGATTCGACCGTCGGCCATACTCGGCACTCCCCATGGGAGCCTCGAGCAGCGGGTTCTACAGTTACCTGGCATTGCCCTTCCCCACGCACGCGCGGATCGTAATCGTAAACGGCACCGGCATGCCGGTGGAGGCCCTAGGCTTCGAAGCCGACGTGCAGCTCGAAACGGAGTTGGTCGTACCCGTCGCCACCTTCCACGCCGAGTGGAGCCGGGACCTGAGACTCCGTGCCGATCAGCCGCACCGCGTTGCGGACATCGAGGGCGCGGGCTGGTTCGTCGGTACCTCCGTGAGTGCACAGGGCTACGACAACACTCTCGCCTTCCTGAAGGGAGAAGAACGCCTCCGCATAGATGGGCGCACCATCATGCAGAGCACCACGCCGGATTACATCAGCGATCCGGGTATGGCGAATGGGGAAGCTTTCGCGGGCGCATTTCATGGGGTCGTGCTTCGGGACGACGAACTGGGCCGCATAGCCGCGTACCGCTGGCACCTCCCCGACCCGATCCCCTTCCGCTCCTCGTTCCGCCTCGACCTCGAGCGAGCGCCCACCGACGGGGAGGCGGCGGATTTCGCCACCGTCTCATATTGGTACCAGACAGAGCCTCATCGGACCTCGCGACGCCTGCCCTCTCCCGGTGAGCGAAAGGTACCGGAAGTTCTCGTCCCATCCGCGGCCATTTACCGGGACGATCTGGACATCGCGGGAACGGGGGCGGGAACAGTGCGTCTCACTATTCCGGCCCCCAGGCCGGATCGCTATGAGGTGGTGGTCTACCCCGAGGCGTCGCCTGGTTCGGCCCCACCCACCGTGAGCATGCGGGAGGAGGGACGCCCCAAGCTCGCGCTCGATGTGAACCCGCCCGGAGCCGAAGAGGGGGACGTGCTGCCTGGCGTGGTGGTCGACACGGTGGCTGTGGCTGGCCGCTCAGTGGAGCTCGAGTTGGCCGCCCAAGGGGGCGTCGCGCTCCCGGCAGCCGTCCATCTGCGTCCCGTGCGCAGCTGGGTGAGAGAATGGTGGGTGATCGGACCGTGGCCCAGTGCCGTTTCGAGCGCGACGGATCCTAGCCCAGCCCTGGACTCGGTGTGGGGTCCGGAGCTCGATCCCGATCCCTTTCAGATCTACCGGCTCCCCGCCGGAGGGTATACTGGATGGCAGGCGGCCGATGCGGACGCCCTTGGCATCCTATCGCTGGACGCCCATTTCTCGGCGGGCGAAGAGGTCTCGGCGTATGCGCAGGCGTTCGTGCGTTCTCCGGACGACCGTCCTGCCACACTGCTCCTCGCAGCTGCCGAGCCCTACAAGCTTTGGGTGAACGGACAACCCGCCCTGGAGAGGCGCGTACGCAACTCCGCTCCAGCGGGGGAGCAAGAAGTGTCCACCTTCCTGAGGACCGGGTGGAATCAGGTGCTTATCAAGCTTTCCGAGGTGGGAAAGGGCGGGGGCCTCATGCTGCGAGTGGCCGATCCTACGGAGGAGCACCGCTGGGCCCGGAATCCGGGTTGACGGTCAGCGGTTGCGAATTCCTTGCCCATATGGTCCCCTGACGCGACTTTCTTGACGTTCCATACCATGTTCCCGTTCGTCCTAGGTTGAGGAGGCACCGGAAAATGGCCGATCCGAAACACACCGACACGCTCTTGAAGCAGGCCGAGGTCGAGACCCGCTCACGCCTAGGCGATGAGGGCGTCGATCGTCCGGCCATGCAATACGACTATACGAATTTCTATTTCGGAGCCGGGGAAGACTCGTTCGCGCTATTGGACCCGTTCGACGCCTGGTGGTCGGAGGCAGAACCGGAGGGCTACTACCAGTACGAGTCGCCGCTTCAGTCTGCACCGTCCACGCGCGTGGACGTGCTCGACAAGAAGACGGGCGAAGTGCGTGCGGGGCTGATCAATTTTGCCTCGTACAATTACCTCGGTCTCTCGTATCGGTCGGAAGTAAAGGAAGCGATCAAGGCAGCGGTGGACGTGTACGGAGGCGGCGCCTCTGGGAGCCCGATCCTGTCGGGAACAACCGCGCTGCACCAAGAGCTCTCGGAGGAGGTGGCGCGTTTCAAATTGAAGGAAGGAGCTCTGATTTTCCCGACGGGCTATTCGGCTAACGTCGGGACGATCGCCGGGCTAATGCGCTCGGGGGACTTGATCGTGGCAGACCAATGGGCGCACGCCTCGATCGTGGACGGGATGATCCTGTCGAAGGCTACCTCGCGCTTCTTCCGACACAACAATGTCGAGGACCTGGAACGCAAGCTCAGCGGGTTTAGCGGCAAGAAGCTGGTGGTCGTGGAGGGTGTGTACTCGATGGACGGGGACCTGCCTCCGTTGCGTGACATCGTTGCCGTGTCGAAAAAGCACGGGGCGCGGATAATGATCGATGAAGCGCACTCGGCCTTCGTATTCGGAGACAACGGGCGTGGA
>Ga0310121_10003932_pt1 | contig 13352 bp, 9 predicted proteins | sample CB27_Tmax_986_MG_FD_203504 | JGI IMG/M metagenome (GOLD analysis project Ga0310121, IMG submission 203504) | Marine microbial communities from Western Arctic Ocean, Canada - CB27_Tmax_986 | ecosystem: Environmental > Aquatic > Marine > Oceanic | place: Canada: Western Arctic Ocean | collected... | reverse complement strand
CGCTGAACCGCATGTGGTCCTTCATCGTCTTCCCTTCGATCACCTCGTCGGCGTCGTAGTGCCGGAACGCGAGCGGTTTTTTCGAATCGGGACCTTCGTATCGGATGCATTCGATCTCGGGAAAGGCGGACATGTCAGGAGATCCTTTTGAAATTTCCTGCCTGATAGCTGGGTTTTATCGGGACGCTTCCGTCAGCGAAACGCTCAAGCCTGGCAACAGCGGCGTATCGTAAACCTGATCTGTCCTCAAGACCTGTTCTTCGAAGTCGCCTTCGTGCCATGTCAGAACTAACACTAACACCCCCCAGCTTTTGTACCAGTCGGAGTGAGAGGATCGGGTTCAAGACTCGTCCAGGGCAAATCACGGATCTCATTCGCATAACGCATTTTACGCCACAAGCTGCGATTCTGCAACGACTTGCACGCCTCTGCTTGGTTGTCGTTGTTTGTGGTTGTTTAGCCACATTTGGCATTGGTTTCAGCACAAATCCAGCACAGTTTGATTGGCCTTTCGAGCCCGAAGCACTGCCTCCAAGTGGTCCGTTGGGCATGTGTGCTGCTCGTCAACGTCGCCGGCGTCCAGCCGGCAAACCTCAACCAACCGGTGACATTGCCGCCAGCTACTCGCGCTACAGTAGCGAAAGCCAACGCGAGGAGAGCATCGACGACCAACAGCGTAAGTGCCACGACGCAGCGAAGCAGAACCAACATCGGATTCTCCCGGACCTGGAGTTCGCTGACGAAGCCACCTCGGGCACCAAGCTCAGGCGGAAGGGCCTCGACGCCATGCTGCGGGCGGCCGAAGCGGGAGAGTTCCAGGCGCTTTATTTTCACAGCTTGAGCCGCCTGGCTCGTGAGTCCGTGATCACGATGCCGATGCTCAAGCGGCTGGTCCACAAATTCAACGTCCGCGTTATCTCGGTATCTGAAGGCATCGACTCGGATCGGGACGGCTGGGACGTGATGGCCACGATCATGGCGCTGTTGCACGAACGATACGTCAAGGAACTGGCCGAAAACGTACTTCGTGGCCAGGAGGGCACCGTCCTGGCAGGTTTTGCCGTCGGCGATCACCCGCCCAGTGGTGTCTGGACGCCGTGGATGTTTGCTGGAATTCAAAAAAAGGCATGATCCGCAAACATGAATTAGAGGCTGCTGAAGCCGCATATGAAGTGGCCCGTCAGGCTTATCGAAAAATCCTTGACGAATCGTTCGACGATCGCGAAAAATAGAATCGCAGAGCCGTGTTCACACGGACACTACGCCACGATCCCACGCACGACGTGCCCGTACACATCTGTCAAACGGAAGTCGCGTCCTGCGTAGTGGTACGTCAGCTGCTCGTGGTCGAAGCCCATCAGATGCAGCAGGGTGGCGTGCAGGTCGTGGACGTGGACCCGGTTCTCGACCGCTCGGTAGCCGAACTCGTCGGTGGCGCCGTACGTCATGCCGCCCCGCACACCGCCGCCGGCGAGCCAGACGGTGAACCCGTGGTGGTTGTGGTCGCGACCGGTGGGTGGTGACTTGCCGTCACGACCTGCGATCGGGATCTCGATGGCCGGCGTCCGCCCGAACTCGCCGCCGCAGATTACCAGCGTCTCTTCGAACAGCCCCCGCTGCTTCAGGTCGGTAAGCAGGGCCGCCACCGGACCGTCACTCTCGCGGCCCAGCTTGCGATGGTTCTTCGCGATATGCTGGTGCGAGTCCCAGGGCTGATCGTCGCCGTGGTAGCATTGCACAACGCGGACGCCCCGCTCGATCAGCCGCCGGGCGATAAGCATCTGACGGCCGTGGACCGTGTCGGCGCCGTAGAGCCGATGGATCGAGGCCGGCTCGCGCGAGATGTCCAAGGCGTCGGTGGCCTCCATTTGCATCCGATAGGCCAGCTCGAATGACTCGATGCGTGCTTCGAGGCTCGCGTCCTCGCTGCGGGACGCCTGGTGGCGGCGGTTCAGCTCCGCCAGCAGATCCAGCTGCCGCCGCTGGTTCGCGATGGAGATGCTGCTGCGAATGTTGTCGAGCAATTCCCGAGCGGTCGTCTTGCGGGTGTCGAGATACGTGCCCTGGTAGATGCCAGGCAAAAACGCCGATCGCCAGTTGGAATAGTCGGCCACAGGCAGACCGGGGCAGAGGACGACAAACCCGGGCAGGTTCTGGTTCTCAGACCCCAGACCGTAGGTCAGCCAGGCGCCGTAGCTGGGGCGCGAGAGCCGTTCGTCGCCACAGTTCATCAGTCGCATGCTCTGCTCGTGGTTCGGCGTGTTCGCGTGCATTGACCGGATCACGCAGATTTCGTCGGCATGCCGGTGGGCCGTCCTCTCAAAGACCTCGCTGCACCACAGACCGCTCTGTCCGTACCGCTTGAACTTGAACGGCGATGCGAGGGCCACACCGGTCTCGCGCTCTGTGGTCAGGTTGCCTGTGGGCAGTATCTTGCCGGCCCAGCGGTCGAGCGCCGGCTTGGGGTCCCAGGTGTCAACCTGCGACGGCCCCCCGTTCAGATAGATATGAATGACGTGTCTGGCGCGTGGCCGCTGCTGCGGGCTCTTCACTGACAACGGGTTGCCCGCCTCCAGCAGCTCCGGCAACGCCAACACCCCGAGCCCGGTGCCCACCTGGCGGAGTGCGGCGCGGCGGCTGAGGAAGGGACGGTGGAGAGACATAACGAACCTGGGTGAATGTTTACCTCGTAGCGGATACTAATTGGACAGCGCTTTGCGGTTGAGAATTGTCCCAAATGGCAAGTTCTAAAGGAATTCAGTGTTCAGGTTTCAGTGTTCAGGATTCCGGAATCCAAATCACCAAGCTTGATAAGAATAGTCCTAATGCATGCAGTACTATCACATTCTCATTGCAATGGAAGTTTAGGTCCTGAACACTGAAACCTGAACACTGAAACCTTTCGATCGTTGCCACTTAAGTTGATTCACCGTGTCAAAGTGGCGCTTCCCAACTAATCTACAAACATAACCTCGTTCGTCATCAACAAAACCTGGGCATACTCCTCCCAGGGAGACTGCCTGACGAACTCCAGCCCCAGCGCGATTTCGTCGGGCGTCGGGGCGCGAACGAACACGTGGCGGTGGAGCTGGTGAATTCTTTCCTCGTCGGTCGGAGCGTCGAGCCGCTGGGCCAACGATTTCGCCGCGCGGATCATGAAGTCGGAGTTCATGGCAAAAAGGGCCTGCTGCGGGACGGTGGTCACGTTCCGCCGCGGCGCCGAGGCATCCGTACTCGGGAAGTCGAAACTGCGGACAACGGTGGGTACGCTCTGCCGCTCAACGAGCGCATAGACTGTACGACGTCGGTTCTCCGGGGCGTCGATCGAGATTGGCCTGCCGTACATCTGGAAGTCTAGCTGGCCCGAGACCATCAGAATCGTGTCCCGCATCGCCTCCAGGTCGAGCCTGCGGCGGCGGGCCCGCCAAAGCCGGTGATTGGCGGGATCTTCCTGCTGCTGGCGTGCATAGCGGGGATCGTCCGGAATGTGGGAAGAGCGCTGCCATGTCTGCGATGTCATGATCAGGCGATGCAGCGCCTTGAGGCGCCAACCACCCCGGATCAGTTCGCTGGCCAGGAAGTCGAGCAGTTCGGGGTGGGAGGGGGGCGGTGTGCGCAGGCCGAAATCGCTCGGGTTCACCACCAGCGGCTCGCCGAAGTGGTGCATCCAGACCCGGTTGGCCAGCACGCGGGCCGTCAGCGGGTTGTCGGCGCGCGTGATCGCATGCGCCAGGTCGAGACGACCACTGCCGTTCTGGAATGGTGCCCGCGCGGCCGCAGAGATCACTTCAAGGAACTGGCGCGGCACGGCGGCGCCAGGCTGGGTCGGATCACCGCGGCGAAACACGACCGACTCGTAAGGTTCGTCGGAATCGAGCAGCACCATCGCCCGGCCGGCGGCGGCCGGGGATCGGACCGCAAGCAGATCGCGCTCTTCCGTGAGATCCCGGAATCGATTCTTGATCAGACGCGACATGTAATACCAGACCTGGCTGCGCGGGATCCAGGTGGGGCTCTCCCGGGCGAGCAGCAGCCGCGCAATCGGATCGTCCGTGTTCGGCGTCTGCTCTGCCACGCGGACGAACAGCTCGCCGTACGTTTGCGCCACGTCCTCGCGGCTGCCAGGCTCGGCCTCGACCAGGGCGGCCACGACCCGCTCGTCGACACCCCGCTCCCGCCACCGGTCCGGTCGCAGCTCAAGATCGTGCATCAGGTCGTGCCAGGGACCGAAGATCGGATCGTCAGGCGTCGCCCGGCGGGCGATCATCTCGCGCCAGCGGTGCACGATCTGCGGTCGAAGCTGCTCGGGCAGCAGCGACAAGAAAAAGATGGCCGTCTCGCTGTAGTCGGGCTCGGTCGTCGCCACGCGCACTAGGTAGCGGGGCGTTCGCTCCCTGGCGGTGGTCATGAGGAAGCTGCGCTGATCGCTCTGCAGCTTGCGGATTTCCGCCTCTTTCTCGGCCAGCTGCCTCTCGAACTCCTCACCGTCGGGAGTGGGGTCTTCGATCCGCGGCCACTCCAACGGCTCGACGCTGTTGGCGAAGACTCCGTGCAGCGAGTAGTAGTCGGTGGTGGGAATCGGATCGTACTTGTGATCGTGGCAGCGGGCGCAGCTGACGGTCAGTCCCAGCAAGCCCCGCGTAATCGTGTCGATCCGGTCGTCGATCACGTCGTGCACGTTTGCGTCAAACATCCGGCCCAGCGTGAGCAGTCCCATCGCCGCCAGCTCGGGGGCGTTCGCGTCCAGGCCCAGATGATCGGCGGCGATCTGCTCGTGAATAAACCGGTCGAACGGTTTGTCTTCGTTGAACGAGCGAATCACGTAGTCGCGATAGGTGTAAGCGAAGGCCCGGATGCGGTGGTCGCCGTACATCTGTACGCCGTCCTTCGTGTCGGCAAAGCGGGCTACATCGAGCCAGTGCCTGCCCCACCGCTCGCCGTAGCGGGGCGAATCCAGCAACGTGTCGACCAGCGCGGCAAACTGGTCGGGTGGAACCGCAAGCTGCTCCGTGGAAGGGGGCAGGCCGTGCAGATTGTACGTTGCCCGGCGAACGAGCGTGTCCCGGTCGGCGCGGGGCAGCGGCGCGTATCCCTCGCGGGCGAGCCGCCGGTCGACAAAATAGTCGACCGGATGCATTCCCTCCGGCGGCTCGACCCGCCGCACGGGCTGGAAGGCCCAGTGGTGACTGGCCGCTGCGAAGTCCCGCGCCGCGGCTGGCCGCCCGTCCCGCGGATCGGGCGCCCCGATCGTGACCCACGTGACCAGGTCCGCAATCTGCCGATCCGTCAGCCGTCCTCCCTCGTCGGGCGGGGGCATCTGCAGGCGGGGATCGGTGTAGCGGACCGCCCGGATGAGGCGGCTTTCGTCCGGCTTGCCGGGCATCAGCACCGGCCCATTCTCGCTGCCGGCCTGCCAGCTGGCCCGCGAGTCGAGACGCAGTCCACCCGATGCCTCTTCCGGCCCGTGGCACGCGACACAGTGATTCACCAGGAGAGGCCGAACCCGCTTCTCGAAATATTCGATTCCGTCGTCGGCCGCCACAGCCAGACCGGCCCAGAGCCAGCAAGCAGCGGCGGCAGGAATCAGATAGGCGTTCATCGACATACTCCGGCCCTTCGAGGTGAACCCGAATCCCCTCCAGTATAACCATAATCCGGCCGGCTGTATGGGTCGCATCGACGCCCGCTGTACCCCTGGCCGTCAGGCCGGGGGTCAGGTCGCCGCGGCGAGCCGGGGGGTGTTAACCCCCGGAGATGGCGGTCCACAGCAGGCCCCCGCCAAGGGTTACGATAAACACCCAACCCCGGTTCCAACCCGCACGGGGAATACCAGCGTTCATCCACCGGGGGTGTTAACCCCCGGAGATGGCGGTCCGCTTTTCATGCGCCCAGCGCATCTTCCCAGTACACCGTGCCGTCGGTCGTGTGGAATCGGATGACGGCCGTAGCCTGTCCCTCCTCGTCTTCGATCGTCACGCTCAGGAACCCGCCCCGCCCCGTCTGGATGAAACGCAGGTCCGGGTGGTTCGGGTCGATCCGCTTCCCCCCCGCGTGTGCGTCCGATGCCGCGCCGGAACCGTACTCGCGCAACCCGGTCCGCTGGTCCTCCGATGCGTAGTGGTGGTGCAAGTCGCCGCTGACCACGAACAGGTTCTCCTGGCCGCCCAGGAACTCCCGCACCAGGTTGCCTTCATAGGCGAAGTTGACACAGGCATGGTTGTCCCGCTTGGTGGGACGGTCGGGGCCCACGATCGGCGTCGGGGTGACGATCACCCGGAACGTGGCGTCCGACGCCACGAGCGTCCGCCGCAACCAGGCCAGCTGCCGCTCGCCCCAGATCGTCTTGTCCGGCCCGTCGGGCTTGTCGTACGGGCTGCGAAAGTCGCGACCCTCCATCAACCAGATCTGCAAGTGCCGGCCCCAGCGGAACGTCCGGTACGGCAGCGCGTATGCCGGTACCTGCTCGCGGTGCAGCGCCAGCCCCTCGTCGAACGACACGGTGCCATACGTGATGCCGCGATAGAAGTTGTTCTTCAGCCCGTCGTGGTCGTCCTTGACGAAATAGCTGGCGACCCGGTTGTGAAACGCTCGCTGGTTCGGGAACGAGTACATGCGGTGCCACTTGTGCCGCATCAGCTCGAGCGACGTCGCATATGGAAACGACACGTCGTAATAGACCGCGTCGCCGGTGTGCACGAAGAAGTCCGGGTCCTGCTCGAGCATCGCCCGGTAAACCTGGTGGCCATCGGAGCCGGCGTCGCGCGAGGCGTAGGCCTGGCAGCCGACGACGAAGAATTTTACGGTGGACGCGGCCGACGCCGGCGGGGCCGTGCGGAAGCCACCTTCGACGGTGGAGGTTACCGTCTCGCCTCCCAGGGCCCGCGACTCGGTCCGCAACGCGTACTTGGTGCCGGGCCGCAAACCGTCGATTGTGAACTGGTACGTGAAGTCGGCCCCGGGGTCGACCGGCATCCACAGCGTCTGGGTCGGCTCGCCCGGTTCGTCCACCGGCCAGTAGCTCAACTTGATCTCGCCCACTTCGCCCGGCACGCTGCGCTCCATGTCGGCCAGCACCTTACCCTCGGGAAACTGCGCCTCGGCCGACACCGCCTTGGTGTTCGCACCGAGGAACCGGACGCCGTCGGCGTTCGCCTCCGCGGCCCGGGTCAGCCGGGTCCAGATTTGGGCCGAGTCCGCAGTGACCTCGCCGATCCTGATCCCCATCGCCTGGTACGGCGTCGCTCCCCTCCGCGCACGCTGGTCGACCGCCGACGTTGCCGCGGTAAACTCGATGTCGATCGCGTTCACCCAGTTCTGCTCCCAGTTGCTCCCACAGTCGGTGGACTCTCTTGGGGGTTCACGTGCCACTCACGAGCGATCAATATCTTATGGGTCCGGTCGGCCCCGAACCGGGGCCGCTGTCTGGCCAGTTGCCGCATTTCTCGAAGTAGCCGTGGCTCATCCGACGGCGTAGTTGGCTGATAACGTTGCGTCCCTCGTGGTTGACCGAGCACGCGACACGCTCGACGCTCCGATACTTTATTGGGGGCCCCAAACCTCGCCGCACTTCAGTAATCGTGTGCCATCGACATTCGGGGCTTACCAGTTTCCCTTCGCGGCTTCCTTAAGGATCTCCATGTCGAGGGCCTGATCGGCCACCAACTTCTTCAACCGTGAGTTCTCTTTCTCAAGAGACTTCAACTGCTTCACCATCACAGGCTGCATCCCGCCATACTTCTGCCGCCAGCGGTAGTAAGTCTGCTCGGTGATCTCAAGCCCCTTACAGACTTCCGGAACCTTCTTCCCCTTTCCTAATTCCACATCGGTCTTGCGCAGCTCCGAGACAATCTGGTCCACAGAATGACGTTTGTGCTTCATCTGAGAGAATCCAGCCGGGCCTTCGGCCGGCTGGATTCTCTCACTTTTCCTGGACCAATTTTAGGGGAGGACGTCAATGCTCGAGAGGCAGCCACGAATTCGGGGAAACGCATCGCATCATCTCAGCGTCAGTCGGCTCGCAGACACTTGGGCGGCAACCGTCACCACGCCCGTCATACAGGCACGGTCCCCTGATACTCGCGGCCCGGCAGCGAAACAGGTTCTCGCGGCGAAAACTCCCCGTCCTAGCAATCCGGGTCAATTTGCTTCGATTAGGGCGAGAGAACCGGTTCGGGGGGATGCCACCGCGGACAAACGGGCAGCTCAGTGACCAGCGGAGGCCCTTCCCCCGCGCGTGAAAAATTACCGATCCGTGATTATACTGGTGGTTTGAGTTGCAGATGGATGGCAAGGTGCGGGCATGTTTCGCCAAGTCGATGCTGGATACGTGGATTTCGACGAGCGGCCGGCATCCGCGCAGGGTTGCCGCTAACACAAAAAGGCGTTTCCTCATCGACGCAATCGATCTGCTGAACGAATTTTCAAACACTGATCCCTGACGACCGAACCCTGATCAAAAATGGCCAGCGACACCGAAGACATCCGCGAGTCCCATTACCATCCCACGGACCCTGGGATCACCTGGAAGAAGGACTCCCAGATCGCCCTCGATTCCGACTCGACCTCGGGCGAAGTGAACCTGTTGTCGCCCAATGTCATTCATCTGCCCCGTGGCGGCTATCGCATGTTCTACTCCGTGCTAGGTTCGGTCCAGGACTACGAAAATAGTCGGGGCAACATCCGCAGCGCTTTTTCCAAAGATGGTGAAACCTGGCGGAAAGAACCGGGCGTGCGAATGGACGTGCATGAATCGCTGGCCACCCAGCGGGTGTTGAGCCCGGACGTGGTTCAGCTTCTGGACGGCCACTTTCGGATGTACTACGAAGCGAAGCCCAACGGCGGGCCGAGTTGTATCCTGAGTGCCATCTCGGATAACGCGATCGATTTTTTTGCCGAGTTGGGTGTTCGCGTCGGCGACAACCAGAGTTCGTATGGCGCCCCGCGGTGCGTGTATGTCCCCACGCCTACCGGGAGCGGACTGCGGAGAAAACCGGCATTCCGACTCTACTTCCAGCGATACAGCCACCCGTTTCAAAGCGGGTTGGAGGCCGGCAACCACATCCAGAGCGCCATTGCGGATGATGGTATCGACTTCGATTTGGAGCCGGGCGTGCGAATCAAGCAGGAGACCGAGGACGAATCGTACGCAGCCTCCGCGCCCGAGGTGATTCGGCTCAGAAACGGCACGTGGCGAATGTACTTTGCCGGCTGGCGCAAACGACCTTTGTCAAGCCGCATCTTCACCGCAGTCTCGCGAGACGGACTGACGTGGGAAAAAGATCGCGTCCCCTGCGTCGATATCGGAGGCGAATGGGACAACGCCAAGATCTCTGAACCCTGCATCATCGATGTCGGCAAGAAGCGCTACCGTATGTTTTACGAAGCGTGCGATCGAGCGGGCCAATGGCGGATCGCCAGTGCAACTTCGGTGAAGGGTTAACCCGGGTTAACTAAAATGAGCCTTCACGTTGCTGTCGGACAGCACGACCAGGGCCCAAATGCCAAACGGCAAAGCGACGCAAAAGCCGAGACCGCAGATCATGCTCATGATGGATGCCGTCATTGCCAATCCATAGTTTCTGAGCGTTAGCATCCGAATAGCGCCGACCAGCACCACCAGCTGCATGACCATCATGCCTGCACAGATCAGCAGTCCGACACTGTCTTCGCTATTGGCACCATCCTCCACCAGCGAGACCAGTCCGCCCAGCATCAATAGCCCGATGATGCCGGCGCCCAGGATACGGATTGGGGCTTTTTCCTGCAAATTCCCCCGGCTTGCCCGCAGAATCACCAGGTTTCTCGCTGCCGGGCCCGACCGCCCAGAGAACCGTTTGGATCTTTCCGCATCCAGGACAACGGGCGCGGTTTCCTGTGCTCTCGTCGGCCACACGTAACATGCGCCCGCACTTGTCGCAGAGGAATTCAACGGGTATCCGGTGCTATCCTATGCCAGACGCGGGTGGTTCTCAAACAGGGCCGGCGATTGTACCATCCCCAACTTCGCTGTACAGCGATCTCCGTTAGCCCAGCATTCCATCACGCAAGGCGGCCAGACATGACTCCATCGGCTCGCATCGAAATACTTGACTCAGGCCTCATCGATCGGAACGATTCGGCCTTTGCCACGCTGGTTGTCCTGGATGGAGACGACATACTGTGCGGATACAGCGTTGGCGGAGGCGCTCATGCGCTGGGCGGGACGCATTGTTCCCGATCAACCGATGGAGGTCTCACCTGGAATCATCAAGGTGCTGTGCTGGCGGCGGCCGATGAGGGGCGTGTGACGAATCACCTGCGACTGAGCCGCACGCCGGCGGGCACAATTCTGGCCTACGGTCAACGAGATTTTCGCGAAACGGCGGGCGGTCCATACGACGACTCTCGCGACGAGGCCATCGTCTGCCGCTCGAACGACGAGGGGCGGTCGTGGTCGGATCCCCAGGTGCTGCCCGCGCACATCCCCGGCCCCTACGAAATTTCTAACCCGATCGTGACGCTGGACGACGGCCGCTGGCTGGCACCGGCTGCGACCTATCACAACGGTCGCTATGGGGAAAGGGTTGTGGTGTTCGAATCCGAGGACGAAGGAGCAACCTGGCCTCGGACGCACACGGTGTTCGAGCATCCGGCGAAACAGGTTGGGTACCTGGAACAAAAGCTAATCCGCTGCCAACCCGACCGGCTGATGGCCGTCGCCTGGCGCCAGGACTTCCAACGTGACGCCGACCTGGACAACGCCATCTGCTTCTCCAACGATGGCGGACGAACCTGGAGCGAGCCCCACGCAACCGGCGTTCAAGGCCAGACGATGACGCCTGTCTGGCTGGGCGACGACCGCTATTGTGTGTTGTACAACTACCGCTTTGGGCAGCAAACGATCAGGATGTGCCTGGTCCGGGCCAGTGAGCAGAGCTGGCAGACCGAGTTCGAGGACGTGCTCTGGGATCCGCAGACCAATCTTTCCTGGACCGATGACATGAGCAGCAACGAGCAGATCAAACGAATCACGTTCGGCTACCCAATGGCCGTGCGGCTGGACGAGCAAACGATTCTGGCGACCCACTGGTGTGTGGAAGACGACATTTGCGGGATCCGCTGGACGCGACTGCAAGTCCACAATTGAACCCCGGACAGATGAACTCTGGACAGACTTGAACATCGTCGATGCTGGATGCCGCTCCGCCGCGTCAGGAATAGGGTAAATCAAGTCCAAAACATGTTCCGACAGGGCACCTCGCCATGCCAGTCGGACCGCGTCTATAATGCGGCTTCCGTTTTCAATCCGCAGCCCGCAATCCGCACTCCGCAATCTACAATGGCCGACGAACACAGCACCAGCGACTCACCTGTTAAACATTCTACCGGCGAAATCGCGCAGGCACCCGGCAGCACCATGATCCCGCCCTGGAGGGTGGCCGAGTTGCCCGAAGCGCCGCGCTTTTCCTGGAAGAACTGGATCGGGATGATCGGCCCCGGGTTTTATATGGGGGCCATGGCGCTAGGGGGAGGCGAATGGTTGATGGGGCCGTTGATCACCGCGAAATACGGTGGTGGTCTGTTATGGCTGGCGTTATTCAGCATCCTGGGACAGCTGATCTATAACATCGAAGTCAGCCGGTACACGCTGTATACCGGCGAGCCGATTTTTACCGGAAAATTCCGCACGCTACCCGGGCCCATCTTCTGGATCTGGATCTACCTGGCGCTAGACATGGGCATGTTCTTTCCCTATCTCGCGTCCAGTGCTGCAATGCCATTGCTGGCCTTGATCAATGGTGAATTGCCCGACCCGGTCAAGGACGAACAGCTGTTGCGCTGGACGGCCATCGGCATTTTTTCGATGGCATTCGTCCCCCTGTTCGTGGGCGGCAAGATCTACAACGCGCTGAAAGCGATCATGGCGGTCAAGATCATCGTCGTAATCGGGTTCCTGTTGTTCATCGCCGTGTTTTACTCGAGCATTGGAACCTGGGTCGAGATCTTCAGTGGCATGTTCAAGGTCGGCAATTATCCGACGCCCGATGGGACGCTGGACAACTTTTTCGTCGCGCTCTGGGAGGGGCGGGTGCCTGTGCTGGAGCTGGCGATCCTGCCGAAATTGTGCGCCCTGGTGGCGATCGCGGGTGGCGGGGGACTGGGCCAGACGGCGGTCAGTAATTACACGCGCGAGCAGGGGTGGGGAATGGGTGCCCATATCGGATCCATACCCAGCATTATCGGCGGCCGGAACATAGAGCTCTCCCACGAAGGAGCGGTGTTCAAGGTGACAGACGATGTGCTGCCGCGGTGGCGGCGGTGGTACAACCATGTTCGCCGAGAACAGATATTCATGTGGTTCCCCGCTTGCATCTTCGGTCTCGCATTGCCCAGCATGCTGTCGGTTCAATTCCTGCCACGCGGCTATGAAGTCGAGAACCAGTGGATGACGTCGGTCATGACCGCCAACGCCCTGGAAGGCCACGTCGGTGGGGACGTGGGCAAATTCTACTGGTACATGACCATGCTCTGCGGTTTCCTGGTGCTCGGCATGGCGACTCCCGGCGTGGCCGACATTTGCGTGCGGCGCTGGGCCGACGTGTTGTGGAGTAGCAACCTTTTCAAAAATCTGGATCCGAAGAACATCCGCTATTTCTACTTCGGTATGCTCTGCATCTACATGTTGTTCGGCATGACCATGCTATCGGTCGGCAAGCCGACCACCCTGCTGGTGGTGGCCAGCCTGCTGTTCAACTTCGGTCTGGGGTTTAGCTGCTGGCATTCACTGGCAGTGAACCTGATCATGCTGCCTCGCGAACTGCGGCCCAACTGGTTCGTGCGCTGCGCTATGTTCCTGGCTGGACTGTTTTTCTTGACCGTCGGCGCCATCGCCACGTGGACCACGCTGCTGCAACAAGGCTGGATTTGATGAAACCAGGCGAGGAAATGGCGGGTAGTCTCTCTCGGTACAAGTAAGAACAACACGTCGGCTAGCTGGGATCAGCGCAAGGCGACCAGGTTGTGCGTAAACTAATCCAGACCCCGTTTGGCGAACCTGGAAAAGAGGTACATGGAATGCGAAACTTTTCGACGACGATTGCTTCAACAGCGATTGCGATGTTCGCCTTGTTGTGCCTTCAAGGCCCGGCGGGCGCCGCGCCGCCCGAGGACGTTCAACGTCTGACCACATCGTTGCAACCGTTCGTCGATTGCCTCGCCGGCAAACAACAGACCTTCGCGCTCGATGTCCAGATCGAGGCAGGACCGGTCGAGCGCCGCGAGCATGTCACGATTCAGATCGCCCGCGACGCGGACGATCAATTCGACTTCGCGGCCCGGCACAAGGACTACCAGGTCTTCTTGCAACGACGGAC
>Ga0310121_10003929_pt1 | contig 13359 bp, 11 predicted proteins | sample CB27_Tmax_986_MG_FD_203504 | JGI IMG/M metagenome (GOLD analysis project Ga0310121, IMG submission 203504) | Marine microbial communities from Western Arctic Ocean, Canada - CB27_Tmax_986 | ecosystem: Environmental > Aquatic > Marine > Oceanic | place: Canada: Western Arctic Ocean | collected... | reverse complement strand
TCCGACCTGCCAATCTACGTCGACGACACGCCCATGCAAACGGTCATCGACATGCGGAGCAAGGTGCGGCGGCTGTTCACAGAGCGGGGCGCCGACCTTATCATCGTTGACTACCTCCAACTCATCCGTGGCCCCAGCGACCGCACCGAGAACCGTGTCCTAGAGTTGGGAGAGATCACCCGTTCCTTGAAGGGCATCGCCCGGGAGCTGAACGCGCCGGTGTTAGCATTATCCCAGCTCAGCCGGTACATCGAACGCCGTCCCGACCACCATCCGCAATTGGCGGACCTGCGAGAGTCAGGAAGCATCGAGCAGGACGCCGACGTCGTAGTCTTTATCCACCGCGAGGACAGATACCAGACCCAGGAGGAGTGGGCGCGGGTACACGCCGGTGAGCCGTACCCAGAGAACATCGCTGAGCTGGTGGTGGCCAAGCATCGCCATGGCCCACTGGACAGCGTGAACCTGTACTTCCGGGGTAATCTGGCCCGGTTTGAAAACCTGGATACCCGGACCCGGGTCTAGGCGCCTTGTGCCGAGTTTCTCTGGCTTTCCCTCGGGCACCCACTCCGTCCCTGTTCCCAGTCCGCTGCTGGGCCCCCTGCTGGAGGAGATCACCGACGTGGCGGAGTTGAAGTGCACTCTTCGGTTCCTCTGGCACCTGGCACAACGGCGCGGACAGCCTCCCGCCGTGCCGGCGTCGGTGCTACTGAACGACGAAGTCCTACTGGCCTCCCTGGGCTCGGGCGCGGCCATAAGTCAAGGGCTTCGTGCCACCGTCGAGCGAGGAACACTGCTCGAAGGCTTCACCAACAGCATCCCGGGCGCCAGCCGTGAGCCGGCCTACTTGCTGCATACGCCCGAAAACCGGCGGCTGGCCGAGGCGATGGTACCAGCGCCTCAGCGTGACGGCCCGCTGCCACAGGCCGAGCCTCCTGGTGCAAGTCGGCCCAACATCTTCGTGCTGTACGAGGATAACGTCGGTACGCTGACCCCCATAGTGGCCGATGAGTTACGGGACGCTGAGACGGTCTACCCGTGGGCGTGGATCAAGGACGCGTTTCGGGAGGCCGTGAACAACAACAAGCGGAGTTGGCGCTATATTTCCCGCATTCTGGAGCGATGGTCCGCAGAAGGTCGTGGTCATGGAGCAGATGGAGAGCCTGGGCGCGATACTAAGGCGCTTACAGCAACAGAATACCTTGAGCGATACGGGCTACCTGACGGGCGTCGAGACCGCCGGGAGTGACCCTGAGGCGCCGCTCTGCCCCTTCTGCGGAGGCCGCGGATGGGTGCGGAGCGACGTGCCCGTGGGCCATATCGACTTTGGCAAAGCCCTCCCCTGCCAGTGCCAGCAGCAGGCCAGTGAGGAGCAACGGCTGGAGCGACTGCGCAGGTTCAGCAACATGGGAATGCTGGCGCACATCACCTTCGCGGCCACGGACCCCGGTGGCCGAGTCGGAACGGCCGAAGGCCGCGCCCGGTTCCAAGCGGCCGTCAAGGCAGCACAGGCATACGCGGAAGACCCCAACGGATGGTTCATCTTGCTGGGGGCCAGTGGCACCGGCAAGACCCACCTGGCGGCGACGATCGCCAATCGGTGCATGGAGCATGGTGCCCCCGCTTTCTTCACTTTGGTCCCCGACCTGCTGGACCACTTACGCGCGGCGTACAACCCGGACCACGAGACTTCCTACGATGACCTATTCGAGCAGGTGAAGGGCATCCCCCTCTTGGTCCTAGACGACCTCGGAGCCCAGAGCAGCACCCCGTGGGCGGAGGAAAAGTTATTCCAGGTGCTCAACCACCGGTATGTCAACAATCTTCCTACGGTCATCACCAGCAACGTACCGCTGGAGCAGATGGACACCCGGCTCCAGAGCCGGCTCACCGACCCGAAGGCATCCCGCGTCATGGACCTCGGCCTGGGTGGCAGGGAGAGTAGAGCGCGCATCGGGGCCGTGGAGCCGCAGATGCTCAGCCAAATGACCTTCGAGACCTTCCATCCATCGGGCAAGGCGGCCGCAAAGGGAGAGCGCGAGACGCTGGCGGCGGCGTTCACCGCCGCCCGATCGTTCGCCCAGGAACCGCAGGGCTGGTTGGTCCTCCTTGGCGACTCCGGCTGCGGTAAGACCCACCTGGCCGTGGCCGTGGCCGACAGACAGCTCCAGGCTGGACAGTCCATCTTTTTTGCCTTTGTCCCGGACCTGCTCGACCACCTGCGCTACACCTTTAACCCTGAGAGCCGGGTGACCTACGACGAGCTCTTCGAGCAGGTAAAGCAGGCGCCGCTCCTCATTCTGGACGACCTAGGAGGGCAGAGCTCCACCGCCTGGGCCAACGAGAAGCTCTATCAGATCGTCGTGCACCGTCACAACGCCAAGCTTCCCACCATCATCACCTCCCGGGGGATCTCCGACAACCCCAAGGACCCCGTCGCCTCGCGCCTCAACGACCCGCGGCTCGTGACCGTGGTCCCCATCACCGCGCCCGATTACCGCCAGCAGTCGCGCTGGCGGGCCACCGACGGGCGGGGTAGAAGGCCGGGCCCTTCCTCACGAGACCAGTAGCGTGGCCAGCGTCCAGCCTTCTCCTGGCCCCGACAGCGCTCCGTGTGCGTTCTGTGACATCGTAGCGGCCCGGCTGCCCCGGCGAGTCAGGTTCGAGGACGCTGACCTACTGGCCTTCCATAACCGGCTGTCGTGGGCGCCCGTCATGCTGCTCATCGTCCCCAAGGCGCACATGACCCAACGAGCGTTCTGGGAGTCGAACATCTTCCCTCGCGTTGCCAGGTTGGCCGTTCAGCTAGGCGAAGCGGAGTGCCCCGGCGGGTACCGCATCCTCTCCAACATAGGCGATGACGCCCTCCAAACGCAGACCCACGGCCATCTTCATGTCATAGGCGGCATAGCCCTGGGCTTGTACGTCTCCCGCCGTCTGGCCGTGCTGCCACCCGATTTTCCCTACCGTGATCCGGACCAGTAAGAAGCCTCCACCGCACCAACACCGCAAACAGAAAACAGGAGGAACCCATGTCGCCATTTCAGGGTTGGAACCCACCTGAGCTACCTCCGAAGCGAGGCAAGTCGGTCCACGTGGTCAAGGCGGGAAATTTGGTCTACGTCGCGGGGCAGACCGCCGAGGATGTAGACGGCAGTGTGGTCGGAATCGGTGACCCGGATGCCCAGGCCCGCAAGGCATACGCCGGCGTCGCTACAGCCGTCCGAGTCGCCGGTGGCACGCCGGACGACATCGTGCATCTGACCATGTACATCACGGACCGGGACCACCTGCCCGCGATTCGGGGCGGGAACGCCCGTCAAGAGGCCTTGGGCGACATCATGACCACCATCACGCTCGTGGTCGTTTCAGGACTCGCCCGCCCAGAGTTCCTCATCGAGATAGAAGCCGTCGCCTACGTGGAAAGCTAGCCATACATCCTAGATAACACGTGGTTCCAGGCGCTTCGCTTTGTCATTCCGAAGGACCCCGATGCTATCGGAGGACGAAGAATCTCGTTCCTTCTAAGAGGAGAAGGCGAGACTCTTCGGTTTCGCGCTCCGTTCGTCGGATTGGTGCGAAGCCGGCCACGGCGCTATAATTTGCTGGCCTCGGTACCCTCCCCATCCCTTTGCCAGGAGCGCTGCCATGACGACGGACCCTCTGAAGAAGCATAGCGCAGAAATGACGGACGGACCCTCTCGGGCGGCGGCCCGGGCGATGCTGAAGGCCATCGGTTTTTCCGACGCGGACGTGGGCAAGCCCATCATCGGCGTGGCTACCAGCTGGATCGAGACCATGCCCTGCAACTTCAACCAGCGGGACCTTGCCCAGCACGTGAAGGCCGGCATCCGCGCCGCCGGTGGCACGCCCATGGAGTTCAATACCATCGCCGTTTCCGACGGCGTAGCCATGGGCACCGAGGGGATGAAGGCGTCGCTCATCAGCCGGGAAGTTATCGCCGACTCCATCGAATTAGTAGCGCGAGGCCACTCCTTCGATGGCCTGGTGGTGCTGGTGGGGTGCGATAAGACCATCCCGGCGGGCGCCATGGCCCTGGCCAGGCTCGACATTCCCGGTCTGGTGCTCTACAACGGCTCCATCGCGCCCGGAAAGTTCCGGGGCAAGGACGTGACCATCCTGGACGTGTTCGAGGCAATCGGTGCCCACGGCGCGGGCCGCATCACCGACGCCGACCTGAAACAGCTCGAGGATGCCGCGTGCCCCGGCGCTGGCGCCTGCGGTGGCCAGTTCACCGCCAATACCATGGCCATGGCCATGGAGTTCCTGGGCATCAGCCCAGGCGGAGCCAACGCAGTCCCCGCCACCGCCAAGGCGAAGCAGGAAGCCGCTTACCAGGCGGGTGAGCTGTCCATGCATCTGCTTCGAGAGAACGTGACGCCCCGCCAGATCCTAACCCGCGCGGCCTTTGAGAACGCCATCGCCGGCGTGGCCGCCACCGGCGGTTCCACCAACGCCGTGCTGCACCTGCTGGCCATCGCCCGCGAGGCGGGTGTGCCGCTCGACATCGATGATTTCGACGCCATCTCCGAGCGCACGCCTATCGTGGCCAGCCTGAAGCCCGGGGGCGACTACGTGGCGGAGGACCTGTACAACGCAGGCGGCTACGGCCTGGTATCGAAGGAGCTCGTCACCGCGGGGATAGCCCACGGCAACGCGCGCAACGTGGACGGCCGCACGTTCGGTGACATCGGCTCTTTGGCGGTAGCAGCTCCCGGCCAGCGGGTGGTGGTGCCCTTCGATAAGCCCATCAAGAGCACCGGTGGCATCGCCATCCTGCGCGGCAACCTCGCGCCCGAGGGGTGCGTGGTGAAGCTGGCGGGGCACGAGCGCGTGTATCACCGGGGCCCCGCGCGCGTGTTCGACGGCGAAGAGGCGTGCTTCCGGGCAGTACAATCGCACCAGGTTCAGCCGGAAGACGTCATCGTCATTCGGAATGAAGGGCCGGCCGGCGGCCCGGGCATGCGCGAGATGTTATCGGTGACCGCGGCGATCGTGGGCGCCGGAATCGGCGACCAGGTGGCGCTGATCACCGACGGCCGCTTCTCCGGCGCCACCCACGGCCTGATGGTGGGCCATGTAGCCCCCGAGGCGGCCAAGGGCGGTAACATCGGCCTGCTGCGCGACGGTGACCCCATCGTGGTGAGCGTGACGGACCGACGACCAGCTAGCTCAACGCCGGGCTGCGCAAAAGCCTTTCGTGCCGCGCTATACCAGCGGCGTCATGGCCAAGTACGCCCAGAGCGTCACCTCCGCCAGCCTCGGCGCCACCACCAGCCCTGGGTTGCTATGATGGAGCGGTGTCGCGTGGTACGCTAGTCGGCACGCGACAATGAGGAGCACGGTACTGCTTTGATCGAAACGATTCGCGACATCGTCTTCATCATCTTCTTCTCCCTAGGCACGCTGGTGGGGCTGGTGGTCTTGATAGCCACGTTCCTGGTGGCGCGTACCGCTCTACGGGTACTCCGCTCCGCCGGCCGCACGGTGGAGAACGTCCGGACCCTGACCGACACTGCCGTAGAGAAGGTGGGCAAACCATTGGCCTCCGGCTCGTCGATCGCCTACGGTGCGGGTAGCGTGCTGGGGTTCATCACTGGGTTCGGCCGCAAACGCCGAAAGAAAGACTCCTAGCGCGTTATTGAGAAACGAGTTTTCGTGCTTCGACAAGCTCTCCGCAGAAGCGGAGCCCGCACCAGGCCGGCTTAAGGTGGTGGACAGCACGAACCGAAAGTGTGTAGCCGTAGCCTGACCTGCGCCGTTCACTCTGATACCATCGAAGACCGGCGTGAGTTTTTTCAGCACCCTGCTATGGATGCTCGCAGCTGTACCAGAAATATGCTGCAAATCGTCGTTGCGAGGACCCCGCTCTACCGAGGGACGAAGCAATCGGGAGAGGAAGTGAGCCCCGCAGCCGGATTGCCAGGGCCCTCCTTCGTCGGACCTCGCACTGATGGTTGGTGGCGAACTTCGGGCACACCCTGCTAGGAAGCTGTACCAGCCTTAGTCACGATAAACCGGGGATACGACCCGAACACCTTGAGCATGGACGTGGACCGCGCGATCTCATCCATCGCCTCGCGGACTTCCGCGTCTTGCCGATGGCCCTCCAAGTCAATGAGGAAGTAGTATTGGCCCAGGCCTTCCCGCGTGGGCCGCGACTCCACCTTGCTCAGGTTGATGTTTCGCTCCGCCACCTCCCGCATCGCTCTGTACAGCAGGCCCGGTCGGTCGTCAGGAAAAGAGAAGCAGACCGAGGTCTTATCGCCTCCGGTCCGAGGATGGTCGTGGGTGGCGAGCACTAGGAAACGGGTCGCATTGTTGGGGTTATCATGGATTCCTTCCGCCACGACCTCGGCACCATAGATCTCAGCCGCCCGCCGTGGAGCGATGGCCGCCGCCGCCACATCGTCTTTCAACATCTCTTCCACCGCCGCCGCCGTGCTGAGGGACGCGCGAAGCTGGACGTTTGGTAGGTGGCGGTCAAGGTAGTCGCGGCATTGGCCCAGCGCCTGGGGGTGGGAGTAGATCGCCCTGACGTCAGCAAGCATGACGCCCGGTTTGGTCAGCAGGTGATGGACGATGGGTAGAATCAGCTCGCCGTAGACGGACACGCCATCCCCATGGATGAGCACGTCCAGGGTATCGGTGACGGCGCCTTGGAGGCTGTTTTCCACGGGTGCGACGCCCCGTTCCGCGTCTCCAGACCGTACCGCCGCGGCCACGGCTGCGATGGTAGCGCAGGGCACTAGCTCGGCCTTGGAGTCGTAGCGGGCTGCCGCCTCTTCCGTGAACGTTCCGGCCGGGCCCAGGTAGGCTATGCGCATGAGAGCGCCTACTTCCCTGTGGTCAGCGTCTGCCACAGCTGTTCTTGGTATTCGGGCGGCGCGACGGCCACCACTTCGTTGTCAACCTCAAAGCGCAAACATCGACAACGGTTAGTAGGCGGGAAGTTCCCCTGTAGCTACCCTAAGCGTAGCTTCTCCAGCACATCCTCCTGCCCACCGATGACCAGGACGTCGCCAGCCTGCAACCGTTCGTCTTTTGACGGAGTCAAGATAGGCTCGCGGCCCCGTTTGATAGCGATGACTGCGGCGCCTGACTGGTCGCGGGTCGTGGTAAACCCGGCCGCTTCCAGGGTCTTTCCAACCATCTCCTCGGTCACGTTGGCCTTACTGAAGCCGAACTCTTCTGTCAGTTCCATGTACTCCACGGAGTCGCGCTGAAAGAGGCTATGGGCCGTTCGGATGCCGGTCTCTTGCTCTGGGTACACAATCCGGTCGGCGCCCACCGCGGAAAGGGTCTTGCCATGGACGTCATTCGTAGCCCTGGCTATCACCTGGCCAATGTTGAACTGCTGCTTCAGCAGGACTGTGGCCAAGATGCTGGACTGAACGTTGGTGCCTATCGCCACCACCGCGGTATCGAAGTTGGTGATGCCGACCTCCTGTAGCAGGTCCGGTGAGGTCGCGTCTCCCGAAACCACGTAGGTCACCTGTCCCATCATGCTCTGGGCCATTGCCTCATCACGGTCAATGACCAGCACGTCGTGGCCAATATGGTAAAGTTCCTTAGCCAGGGTGCTTCCGAACCGGCCCATGCCAATTACTGTTACTTGATGCGCCATATCCTCTCCGCGAGCTAGCCTATTCTAACGGTTTCCTCGGCGTACCGGTAGATTGCACGCCGCTCCCGCATGGCCAAGCCCAAGGCGATGGTCAGTGGCCCCAGGCGCCCTATGTACATGAGTAGCGTGATGACGTATTTGCCCGGATCGGTGAGCTGTGAAGTGATGCCCGTGGAGAGCCCAGTGGTGCCGACGGCCGAGACCGTCTCGAACAGCAGGTCCGTGAATTGAAATTGCCCTGACGTAAGGTGGGAATCCTCAGTTACAGCCAAGGCAACGACCCCCATAAAAAGAACACTGCCCGCCAGGGCCACCACGGCCGCCGCCCTGGCCACTTGCACGTAGGGCAGTTGCCGCTTGAAGACCTCAGGCCGGGTACGTCCGCGTAGGGACGCCAAGACCGCCACCAGCAGGACCATCGCCGTGTTCACTTTGATGCCGCCTGCGGTGGATGCGGAGGCGCCGCCAATGAACATCAATGCCATGAACAGAAAATGGGTCCCCGCCCGAGCTTCTCTGAAGTCGATACTGCTGAAGCCGGCAGTCCGAGCCGTGACTGCCTGGAAGACGCTATTCCCAACCTGCTCAGCCACCGATAGGCCTCCAAGGGTTGCCCCATTCCCTAGCTCAAAGAGGAGCATGGCAGCCCCGCCCACCAGCCAGAGAAAGAGGGTACCCAGGACTACCAATCGGGTGTCCAGGCTCCAGCGGTTGAACCTGCGCATTCGGGATAGGTCGGCAACCACGGCAAAGCTGATGGCGCCCAAGACGATGAGGACGCCCATGACCGCGAGCACCATGTAGTCCTGCCGAAAGGCCGTGAGGCTTGCCGAGTCCGGCAAAATGACGAACCCGGCGTTGTTGAAGGCGGAGATGGAATGGAACAGGGCCTGCCATGCAGCATCACCCAGGGAAAAGCGGGACAGAAACCGGACCAGCAGGAACAAAAAGCCCACCGCTTGGATGGAGACTGCAAATAGAAAGACCTGGCGTCCCAGGCGGGAGACATTCCCCAGCGTCATAGCGCCCATAGGCTCTCGTAGCGCAAGCTGGTCGGCAAGAGTCAGTCGCCGCCCTATGGCCAGCAACAGGAGTGCGCCCGAGGTCATGATGCCCAGCCCGCCCAGGAACATCAGGCCTGCGATAGCCGCTTGGCCAAACCCCGTCCAGTAGGTGGAGCTGTTCACCACCACCAACCCCGTAACGCAGGCGGCCGAGGTGGCGGTGAATAGCGCGGCCTGGAAGGGCGCCATCCCTTCAGAAGTGCTGGCGAACGGCAGCAACAGAAGGCTGGTGCCCAGCGCGATGAGCAGGGCAAACCCGCCCGTCAGGGTGAGGAGCGCGTTGGTAGCGGGAGGGATGGCAAAGCGTCGCGGGTGGTGCGGACTAAACCCCATGGAAGGCCCCTTCATGCTCGCGCGGCCGGCGCACCAACCGGTCGCCTACCCTGCGGCGCCAGCCATTTCTCATGGCGGCGCCCCCAGTCCCCCTTCGCCTGAACACCATCCAGGTCGGGAGGCCCTTACCCCGGGGGAGTAACGCCAAGGCGAATCGCCTGCTTGTCCCGGATCGGGGACTCGCGACCGCGTTCCCTCGAGCTATGCAGTTGTGTGGCCCGCACACGCGCCCGGTACCCCTTTACAGACCGGCGGATTCTAAGCCTGAGCTATTTCGCTGTCAACCGACCGTGGCCACGAAAATTGGGCGGTTCGCAGACTAGACACCGAGCTACTCCCTTCGAAAGTGTCGGACCGCAATGAGCCTGAGCGCGATGAGAGCAATCGCTAAGAAGCACACGGTTAGTACGCTGAGGGCGGCGGCCTGACCGGCATGCTGGCCCCATAGCTTCCAGATGAGCACGCTGACGACGAAGGGCGGCGACTCCCTGCCGACCACCAGGGGCAACGTGAACTCCCGGAAGGCCACCAGGAACAGTAGCACCCAGCCCCCCAAAAGGGTAGGTACCATCAATGGCGTCACCACCCGGCCGAAGGTCTGCAAGGGCGAGGCGCCGCTGGCATCGGAGGCGTCTTCCAGTTCCGGCGCAATCTGCATGACGCCCGCGCGGTCCATGCGATAGACCACCGCCATGCGGTAGGCGTACACCAGCACGAGGACCGCGACCGTGCCGTACAGGGGGACCACGTGGTTCACCCGTAGGTAGAAGAGGAGGAAAGCGTTGGCCGCGACCACGCCGGGAATGGCGATGGAGGAGGAGAGGAAGAGGTCCAGCAGGACCTGCCACCCACCCGCGTGCTTGGCCCGCGTCACCACCCACGCGATGACCAGGGCCACTAGAACCGAGATCGTCGGCGCCGCCACGGCCACCAGCAGTGTGTTCAACCACGCGGAGAGCACCCGGCTATCGCTCAGCACCGCCGCGTACTGGGACAGCGAGACCCTGCCAATGGCATCGACGCTCGGCTGCACGTACTGAGGCAATAGGCTGGTCCACACCAGGACGAAAAACGGTGCGGCAGACGTTACGAGCAGGAACAGTCCCACCAGTACGAAGAGCGGCCAACGCCATGACCCGAGTGCCATGCGTTGAGGCCGGTATCCCCTGCCGGTTAGGGTCACGTACCGGTCCGCCCCTCCGGTGAACCGATGGTACAGCAGGAACAGACCGTAGGTAAGCACCAGGAAGTGAAGGCCCATGGCGCCAACGGTACCGTAGGCTGGCGGCGCGCCCGAGGCGTCGTTGAGGGCAAAGTAGAGCCGCGTGCTGAAGATGTCGGCCCCGGCGCCCGACGCCAACAGCAGCGGCACCTCGAAGGACTCGACTACGAGAATGGCCGATAGGAGCGCTACCCCCAGAATGCCGGGCCGGAGCAGCGGCAGCGTGACCCATCGCAGCGTGGTGAGAGTAGACGCCCCAGAGCTTCGGCTGGCCTCCTCTAAGGCAGGGTCAACGTTGCGTAGCACCCCGCTGAGAAAGATAAAGACCAGCGCCACCAGGCCGAAGCCTTGGACCACCACCATGCCGTAGAACGAAAAGACGTCGAACGGTCCGGCCTCCCAGAAGGGCAGGACCGCCCTGACCGCGACGTTCAGTACTCCCACGCGCTCCGTCAAGAGGAGCAGCCAGCCCATGGTGGTCACGAGACCTGGCATCATCAGCGGGAACAGGACCAGAACGAAGACCGCGTTGCGGAAAGGGAGGTCGGTCCGCTCCACCAGCCAAGCGAGGACGAATCCAATGACGAGGGCAAGGAGGACCGAACCGGCGACGAAAACCGCCGTGTCGGCCAATGTGCTCAGCAATGCCCCGCTGGTGTAGATTCCAACGAAGTTATCGACACTCCAGAATGCACCGGACTCGAAGGGAAGTCGGTCGGCCGGGGCCCGGAACGCGGAGTAGCCGGTCAGCACGAGGGCTGGCGCCAGGAGGTAGACGGCTACGGCTACGGCTACGGCCGCCAGCAACCGGTCGCCTCGGAGCAGGTTAGACCTGCGCCAAGGCCGCCATCGTCCGCTCTCATCGATCGTGGTCGCCATAGACAGACCCTCGCAGACCAGGTGCATCAACGCCCATAGCGCCCGGTAGCCCCATCTTACAAACGCCCGCCCCCTTAGACCGGGACCTCTCCATCGGTTACGTCGTACGACGGAGTTACGGGCCGTCCCGGAAAGTCCGGCTTGACCGCTAGAAGGAAGGAGAAGGCGCTCAGGCCCACCACCACGGCAATGGTGAAGAACGCGAGACGGTACGACCCCGTGATATCAACCATCAGCCCCGCGAAGACAGGCCCAATGGTGCTGCCCACCATGGCGAAGGTCGTCCCGAAGCCCATGATGGTGCCCAGCGCCCGCCGTCCGAAGTACTCCGCGCGGATGGTGGTCATCAGTGGTCCTCGTATCCCCCAGGCGGCGCCGTGGATGATAGCCGCAGCGAAGATCAGCCATAACGCGGATGTCATGGCGAGGATGAGCATCGCCAGTGCATGCCCAATCATGGCCCCCGTGGCCAACAGCCGCTTGCTGTACCGGTCCCCCATAATCCCGCCGATCACCTGGGCCACGACCTGGGTCGCCAGGATAACGGTGAAAACGGCGGCGGCGGCGGTGACCGACAAGTCTAGCAACTGCACCAGGTGAATAATCAGGTGGGTGTTAATGACCGAGACCGCCAGAAGCGCCATTCCATGCCCAATGCCCAGATACCAGAATGACTGGTTCCGTAGGGCCTGCTTCAGGGTAAAGCCCTCGAGGACCACCCGCCGATGGTCGTCCCCCACCTCATCGCCATGTTCAACGGCGCGTAGGTCGCCGTCAGGGAGCATCCCATAGCGCTCGGGAGACTCGCGCATCAGCTGCGCGAGGGGCAGGCACACCAGCATGGTCGCCACTCCAGAGACGAAGGCCGTTTCACGCCAGCCAAAAGTCTCCAACGACCAGGCCAGTAGAGGCGCCCCCAGTCCTCCTATGCCACCCCCAATCATTGTCAGGCTGATGGCCCTAGTACGCCACCGCTCAAACCACCGCGCCACAGTGATATTGATGGTGAGGAAGCCCGCAAGGCTCGCCCCAATAGAGATAATCGCGTAGGCGACGTAGTAGGAGAACAGCGAATTGACTTGACTCAGCATTATGAAGCCACCGCCCACCATCACCGCGCCGACCCGCATGAGCATGCGCGGGCTCAGCTTGTCCAGAAGCCACCCCTGAATCGGAGCGATGATGCTACTCTCCAGTCGAGCCATGGCGTAAGCACCGGAGAGGGCGCCAGTTCCCCAGTTGAACTCCCGTTTAAAGAAGACGAGGTAAGCGCCGAAGGACTGGTAGTAGAGAAGGCTGAAGAGGCCCTGCATCGCGGCTGCGCCCGCAACGATCCACCAGCCATAGAAAACGCGGCTGCGGATGCGGCGCAGCGAAGGGATGAAAGCCAACGAGGACACTCTCCTAGGGTGGGCGAAATGCCGTAGGGCGAAGCGCCCCTATCCTATCATGGGCACCAATGGCGAATCGCGCGTTAGGTCTGTGCCTTCGCCGGGAGCGCACTCTCATGATATACTCAGCTAACCATCGCGACTGGTGTGTTTCGTCCTGCCATTGCCTGGTTTTTTGGTAGCAGTTCACTGGGTTGTTCAGGAATATCGCTTTTATGCCCTATTATCGAATATTCTTGTCCGGATTCCGTCAAGTGCGCTGGGCCCTCGCCGCCGCTGCCCTGCTAGCCTTTCTCGTCGCGTGCGGGGATGACGGTCCAGGGCCTGGAACCACGCCAATTCCCGGTACAACTCCTACCGGCGAAGGCCTCGCGGTGCGACAGTTGCAGGAAGGGCTCGTTTACCGCACTCTGGACGCCGATTGGGCCATCACTCCAGCGGTAGAGCAGCTGATAGCAGAGGCCCAGCGCGAGGGATTGGTCCATGTCACCACCTACAACCAAGACCAGGTGGATGCCTGGTGCCAGGCCTTCACGGAACGGTTCGCCGTGGCGTGCGATGGCAGGGGCATCTGGGGGGCTCAGGTGGTAGCGACCCTCGTCACGGAGCGGGAGGCGAGGGAGGCGGTCACCGACGTGGTGCACCTTTCGATGTCGCAGGCCCAGCAGGTGCTGGACCGCGATTACATGGCCGTTGTGGACTGGGATGCCCTTGGGGTGGACCCTCGCAGGGCATGGGCGTCCCAAGGCAGCGGTAACGCGGTAGGCGCTACGCAGAGCCAGTACACGCATTTTTACAACACCAACGTCTTCGCCGAGGCCG
>Ga0310121_10003928_pt1 | contig 13362 bp, 7 predicted proteins | sample CB27_Tmax_986_MG_FD_203504 | JGI IMG/M metagenome (GOLD analysis project Ga0310121, IMG submission 203504) | Marine microbial communities from Western Arctic Ocean, Canada - CB27_Tmax_986 | ecosystem: Environmental > Aquatic > Marine > Oceanic | place: Canada: Western Arctic Ocean | collected... | reverse complement strand
GATGGAGAAAACGGCATCAGCGTGGCGTCGACCATCGTCAACAACGCAGGACAACTGGTCATCACCCTAGCCAACGGAAACACCACCACCAGTGAAAGCCTGGTCGGGCAACCCGGACTCGACGGCGAACCCGGAAACGATGGCGCCAACGGAAAAGACGGGCTCAACGGTGCCAATGGGGCTGACGGAAAAGACGGTATCAGCGTGGCGTCCACCATCGTCAACAACGCAGGGCAACTGGCCATCACCCTGACCAACGGAAACACCACCACCAGTGAAAGCCTGGTCGGGCAACCCGGAATCGACGGTGTACCCGGAAACGATGGCACCAACGGACTCGACGGTGCCGACGGGGAAAATGGGCTCAACGGCGCCAACGGAATCGACGGAAAAGACGGCATCAGCGTGGCGTCTACCTTCGTAAATGACGCCCTTCAGTTGGTCATCAACCTCACGGACGGATCGAGCAGCACCAGCGCCAACCTCCGTGGAGCCAAAGGCGAGAAAGGCAATGACGGTACAGTCGGGTTTAAGGGAAAAGACGGCGCCAACGGACTCGACGGTGCAACCGGAAAGGCCGGTAAGAACGGACTCGACGGAAAAGACGGTATCAGCGTGGCGTCGACCATCGTCAACAACGCAGGACAACTGGTCATCACCCTAGCCAACGGAAACACCACCACCAGTGAAAGCCTGGTCGGGCAACCCGGACTCGACGGTGTACCCGGAAACGATGGGACCAACGGACTCGACGGTGCCGACGGGAAAAATGGGCTCAACGGTGCCGACGGGAAAGACGGGGCACCCGGAAACGATGGGACCAACGGACTCGACGGTGCCGACGGGAAAAATGGGCTCAACGGCGCCGACGGGAAAGACGGGGCTCCCGGAATCGACGGGAAAGATGGGGCTAACGGCAGCGACGGAAATGACGGAGCACCCGGAATCGACGGGAAAGACGGCATCAACGGAAAAGACGGTGCCTTGGCTGGTCTGACGTGCCCGGAAGGCGACGTGGTCCGGATGACTGCCACTGGCTGGGACTGTTCCCCAACCGTGGCGCTGGACCATAATCACGATGAGGCTTATGTGAAAAACACCGGGGGAACTGTGACCGGTGACCTCATCGTCAACGGCAAGCTAACGGCCGAGGGAGGCCTCGACATCGACGTGTCGAAACTGACGTACTTTGGGATCAAACAAGTGGACGACGACGAACCCACCACCTATCCGGTCAGCCTGGGCCGTTACCACATGCAACTCTCCTACGCGCAGTATTACCTGAACACAAGGAAAGTGCCGCAAGAGATCATTGACGAGTATTGCGGCGACGAGGACGGTTGCAGAATGGTCCTGGGTATGCGCCATTATTCTTCCTCCTCTCACGAAGCCCACGTCGCCTCCACAACATTCCGTTTTTTCTATGAAACGAGCTCGGGCAAGTGGCGCAGAGAATACCCCGGCGGCTCGGGCATCGATGGCCAAAACGGTCTTCAACACGTGAAGACTCTCTATGGCGCGTGCTATTTCACGGACACCGTATACATCGATGGGAACCAACAGGGGGACAACGAAAAGGGCATGCACCTTTTGTACTGGGTCGGTTACATCAACAACGGGCAGAAAAAATGTGAGCTGACGATCATGGATTAGCCACGCGCCCGAGCCCACATCCGGTCCCTACCCTTTCCATATCACGGCTGAATACAGACCATGACGCCACTTTCTCCTTGCCGGACAAGCGGGTTTCCTGCAGGCTCGTCCCGCATCCCCGAGGAGAATCATCGATGGAAACTGTCCTTCGCCGTCTGAATGTTCAACGCCCCTCCATCGCCGCCGTGTGGCACATGCTCAGCCGCTTTCCCGGAGGCAATGTGCTCTTCTCCAAGTTCATCGGGCGCATGGCGCCATACACTGCCACCATTGACTGCCGTGTGGAAGCACTGGACTTCGGTCACGCCATAGTCACCCTTCGAGACCGGCCGGCGGTCCGCAATCATCTGAGCTCACTGCACGCCATCGCGCTGATGAACCTGGGCGAAGTGGCGACCGGCTTGGCGGTCCTGTACGCCGTCGATGGCCGTGGTCGCGGCATTGTGACGTCTTTGAAGATGGACTACGAAAAGAAGGCGCGCGGCACCATCACCGCGACGTGCGACACCGTGTTGCCCGCCACACCCGGCAAGCACGACGCCACGGTCGAAGCCATCCTCCGCAACCAAGAGGGGCATGTGGTTGCCCGGGCCACCGCGATCTGGTCGATCCAACTCGAACGATAAGTTCTCCGGGCCATCGGTTGACCTGACCAATGGGCACGGCCACACTAGGCCCCATGGAGACAAAGCGGATCATCAACGAGCGATTCGAACTCCTTGAGGTCATTGGCCACGGTGGCATGGGCCAGGTATTCCGATCCATTGATCGTCAGACCAATGAGACGGTTGCCGTCAAAACGCTGACCTTGTTCGAGGCGGTCAACACGTCTCGTTTTACCCGAGAGGCCATGCTCTTAGCCGAGCTCGAACATCCCAATATTGTCTCCTACATCGAGCATGGAACCACCGCAGCCGGCGAGTCGTTTCTGGCCATGGAGTGGCTCGAGGGCATGGACCTTCGTCACTACCTCCGTGAGAATGGGAAACTCACCGTCGACGAAGCGTTGCAGATGGGCGAACAGATCGCCTTGGCGCTGGGCATGGCGCACAACCTCGGCATCATCCATCGCGACATCAAACCCAGCAACATCCACTTGATGGGTGGCGATCCCAAACACATTAAGGTGCTCGACTTTGGCATCGCACGCTTGGCTCGACCCCATCAGTGGCTGACCAAGCCAGGCACGGTGCTCGGATCCTCCGGCTATATGGCGCCCGAACAAGCCCGCGGCGACCCAACCTTGGCCGCCCAGGCCGACATTTTTTCGTTGGGGTGTGTTCTCTATCAAACGCTTGTGGGCGAACGCCCCTTTGAAGCCGACCTAGAGACCGCAGTCTTGGCGAAGATTCTCTTTTCGGAGGCCCCACGCTTGTCTCAAGGATGCCCCGCTGTGTCCAAGAGCTTGGACAACTTGGTGGCCCAAATGTTGGAAAAAGATCCAAACGACCGGCCAGCCAACGGCAACGACCTGGCCACATTGTTGAATCAAGTGGATGTCAAAACAAGCCAAGCTGTTACGGCCACCACCAGACGCCCAAAGTCGCTGACCCACGGAGAACGTCGAGTGGTGAGCATCGTCATGGCGGGTGCCGACCCAAGCGGTACGTCACTGGATACGCGGGTAGATGATGATACCACGGAGATGAGCACCGACCATCCAAAAGAACTCGATCTCTGGGCAGAACTCGATGCATTGGGGGCGCGCGTGGAAGTCCTGGCCAATGGTTGCCTGGTCGCTTGCCTATCGGATTCAGGGGTGCCCACGGACCAAGCCATGCGCGCGGCGGGGTGCGCACAAGTCCTCAAGACACTCCTTCCCAACGTGCCCATCGTCCTGGCGACGGGTCACGGCGAGTTGGATGGCGTGGTACCCACCGGGGATGTCATCGACCGTGCGGTTCAACAACTCGCCGATGCGCGGGTGGGGGAAGTGCGGATGGGGCGGCTCACCGCCAGCCTGATACGCAGTCGGTTTTCCTTAATGCCCATCGGTGAGCATTGGACCCTGGGCGACACCTTGTCGCGAGACAGCCCCTTTCAAACCGTGCTGGGCCTGCAGACCCGTTGTGTGGGTCGGGACCGAGAGTTGGGTTTGCTCCGAGCCACCCTGGACGCCGTGCGGGAGGAGAAGGCCGCAGAGGCCGTCTTGGTCACCGGCCCGGCGGGATCGGGTAAATCCCGTATTGGATTCGAGTTCCTCTTGACGCTGCGGCTCCCGCCGGACAGCGTTCAGATTCTCATGGGACAGGCCGATTCCCTGGGTGAGGGCAGCGCGTATTCCTTGCTCTGCTCCGCCCTTCGCCATACCACCGGCATTCGGAAAGGCGAATCTCTGGACCGGCAACGTGTCCGGTTCAAACTCCGACTGCAGCGCAACCTCCCCAAGCAGGATCACCAACGAGTCGTCGGGTTCCTCGGTGAAATGGTGGGGATCCACTTTGAGGACGAGGAGCACGTGCAGCTCCGGGCAGCCCGACGCGACCCGCGCCTAATGCGCGATCAGATCCTCGCTGCGTGGACCGACTGGCTGGCGGCGGAGTGTCGTGAAAAGACCGTCATCTTGGTCGTGGACGATCTCCACTGGGCGGACCGAGCCAGTGTGAGTGCGTTGGTGCATATCCTGGAAGCACTGGGTGACCAAAGTCTGATGATTGTGGCCATGGCACGACCCGAGGGCGAGTCCCTTTTTTCAAGCTTCTGGAGGAATCCACGCGTGACCCATTTGGGGCTGCGGCAACTCTCGGACAAAGCGTCCAAAACGCTGGTCCAATTTGTTTTGGGCGACACCATGGACGAGGAGCAACTCCAAGCGCTGGTGGAGCGCGCTCAAGGAAACGCTTTTTTCCTGGAAGAGTTGATCCGCGCCGCTGGCGAAGGGGCCAGCGCCACCGAATTGCCCAAAACAGTGCTCGCCATGGTCCAGGCGAGGCTCGACACCCTAAGCCCCGACGCTCGACGGGTCCTTCGTGCGGCGAGTGTGTTTGGCGACGTGTTCTGGCGGAGCGGGTTGGCAACCCTCTTGGGCCATGAGAAAGGGTTGCTGCCGACCATGGACGCCTGGCTGGCCAACCTCCAAGAGCGAGAGTTCATTCGCGCGCAACCCCACACCCAATTTAGCGACGAAATCGAATATACGTTCCGCCACGATATGGTCCGTGTGACGGCCTACTCCATGCTCACCGACGAGGATCGCCGGCTGGGACACCGACTCGCTGCACGTTGGTTGGAACAAAAAGGTGAGGTGGATCCGGAAATTATGGCGCACCATTTTGAACACAGTGACAGCAAAGAAAAAGCGGCGGCCTGGTATCAACGGGCCGCTGAGCACGCCTTGGACAACAATGATTTGGACGGAGTCATTCGCTGCGCCGATGCCGGTGAAGAATGCGGGCCCGCCCAACACCAGCGTGGACAATTTCAAATGCTGCGGGGAGAGGCCCACATCTGGCGTTCTGAGCTACCCACCGCCAACGAACATTTGGGGTCTGCGCTCGATAACCTCGACCGCCAGAGCGCAGAGTGGGCCCGGGCCGCCGGCCTCGCTGTCGAAGTTCAAATGCGCCTGGGGCAGCACGACGATGCGTTGCCCATCCTCGACGATCTGCGCACGATCTTGCGCACCGAGCCGCCGTTTCTCACCACGGGTATCATGGCGCTGGCGCGCGCCGTGGGGCTCCTCTTCCACAGTGGTCACCACACACTGGCCGGCGAGCTGCTCAATGAACTGGATGCATTGTGCCCATCGGATCTGGAAGACGAACCCTTGGTCGCCGCCTGTATTCAAACCACGAGAAGTCGATCCATGACGCGGGGAGGATTTCACGCCAAAGCCGTTCCACACCTGGAGGAAGCCCATCGCTGTTTCGAGCGGGCGGGGGATGTGCGAAACAGCCTGTCCATGCTGGTCGACCGGGGCTATTGCCTGGTGCAACTGGGACAGTACAAGGAAGCAGAGGCCTTGCTCCGGGAAGCCGCTGACATGGGTCAAGAGCGACGTCTGCGCACCCTGACGGCTCTGGCCAACAACAACCTCGGCATGGCGCTGCTGGGCCAAGGGCGGGTCGCGGAAGCCATCGCATTGCAAGAAGACGCATTCTTGGCACACAGCGAGGGCGGTGACGTTCGCTTTACAGCCGGTACCAAGACCTATCTGGCCAAATGTCTACTGGCGGATAATCGCTTGGACGCCGCCATCGAGGCGGCCACGCACTCTATCGATGCACTTCAAGACTTTCCAGCCATGCAGGCGGGAAGCTATGCCATCTGCTCCCAGGCGCTGCTTGCGCAAGACCGCCCCGAAGAAGCCATGGAGGCCGCTCAGCAAAGCATGGCCATTCTCCAACGTTTGGGGCGACTGAACGCCTACGAATGGGAAGTTCGTCTCGCTTATGCGACAGCGTTGAACGCCACCAACGATCCAACCGGCGCCTTCCGCGCCGTCCAGGAAAGTTGTGACGTGATCCGAGAACGCGCCGATCATATTGATCACGACGGACTGCGCACATCCTTTCTCGCCATGGAGGAAATTGACCAACTCATGACACTGGCTGCGAAGTGGGCAAATCCCATCAAATCGGTGTAACATACCCTCTGTGACAGACGACCTAACCAAGACCACCAGCCCGGGAGAACCCAGCCGACCGAGGCCGATTACGGCCACGAGACTCGTGGTCGTGGTGTCGCCCGATAAAAGCGTAGAAGGTCGCTTGCACGTCCTGGGTGATGAGTCGGTCACCATTGGAAGAACAGGACACACCGAGGGCCCCCTTTCGCTGGATGACGCCCAATTGTCTCGAACCCACGCCCTCATCAAACCGGACCCGTCCACCGAGGGGTGGCGGCTCGTGGACTGCAAAAGCCGCAACGGCACCTTCGTTAACGGGGACCTCATCACGGAGCACCCACTGTCTGATGGCGACGTGTTGCGCATAGGAAGCAGTGTGCTTATTTTTCAGGGAGTGGCTATTCAAACCGGCGAGTCATTGACCGGTCCTCGCGACCCTCTGTGGGGCCCAAGCATCGCCATGCAACGCATACGCGCCGAAATACTTGCGGTAGCGAGTCAGTCCATCTCGGTGTTGATTCTCGGAGAGACCGGCGTGGGCAAGGAGCTCGTCGCCGAAAGCCTCCATCATTGGGGCGATTGCGAAGGCCCATTCGTCCCTGTGAACTGTGGCGCTTTGCCGAAAGACCTCGTGGAGAGTGAGCTCTTCGGCCACGTTGCGGGCGCTTTCTCGGGTGCGCGAAGCGACAAAGAGGGACTCTTCGTCAGCGCCAATAGAGGCACGATCTTCTTGGACGAGATCGGTGAAATGCCCATGAATCTGCAACCGAAGCTGCTCCGCGTATTGGCCGATGGCATGGTCCGCCCTGTTGGCAGCACCCGGACCATCCCCGTAAACGTCCGTGTGGTTGCGGCGACCAATCGCGATCCAAGTGAAGCCATCGCAGAAGGCACTCTTCGTGCCGATCTCTACGCCCGTCTCAGCGGTTGGACAATCTCGATACCGCCATTGCATGCCCGGCCTGACGACATCATCCCCTTGGCCAAACGCTTTTTGGCCGACAATCAATGGCCCGGCAAAGTGGGCGCCGATGCGGCCGAGGCGCTCCTCTTGTACCCATGGCCTTACAATGTCCGCGAACTTCAACAGGCCATGCACGGCGCCGTCATCCGGGCGGCCAGTCAGGACACTCTCCACTTAGTACATCTGCCCGCCAAAGTGTGCACACTGTCCGAGGGGCCCCATGAACGTCGTGCCGACACGCTCGATGAGACTCCCCTCTCAGTTCACGTCGCGTCCGACATCGAACCCACGACGGACGATCTGCGCTTGGCCCTCCAACACCACAAAGGAAACATCGCCCAGGTCGCTGAGTTCTTCGGCAAAGATCGGCGCCAAATCTATCGATGGGCCGAGAAGTTGGGCGTGGACATGGACGCGTTTCGTACCGACGATTAAAGACCATCGAAGAGCGGGGTGAGACACCCCTTCGTTCGGGTGTGACACACGTGAAAGAGCGGTGTGACACCTCTCCGGTCCGATCGCAACATGCGGTAATAACTTGTCTTTTACCCAGGGTACTGCCTGGCACGCTTCGTGCTTCAATAGGTACTGACTGACCGTTGGAATTCGACATTTGTCGACGACAGTGGCCAGGGTTGTGAAATCCTTGCGACTCTCAAACCCTTGTCTCCCACAGAAACAGGGGTGTTGTCTCCCACAGAAACAGGGGAGTCGGCAGGTTGTTGGTGAGGACCCCCGGACAAATTGACATCCGCCGCCGGTCCGAGGGCCCTCACCGACATTTTTCCTTTATCGGTTGCTGTTCTCTTCCGGAAAAAAGAAGGCCGAAACAGCCGAAATAGCGAACGCACCGGAGATCTCCTGACATTGGCCATCCTCATCGCGTGCCATGTCGCCAGCGCCACTGACCACCGCCTGAATTCCCGTCAGCACACTCGGATCGTCCTTGGCGGCGGTTTCGCCAATGGCGTAGAGCTCGTCAATGGCGACGCTGCCCCCCAACAAGCCATCCACCATGCCACCGTCCTCGGTCATGGTGGCCCGGATGCGCGTATTGTGCAGCGTCAATTCATACTCCATCCCAAAGACCAAGAGCGGAATTCGCGCCGTAAAGGGTCCGGCTTGAAGGACGCCATCGGTGATGCTGGCGGTTTCGGCCAGGCTGTCCGGGCTCTCGGGATGGAGTGTAAAGGTCTGGCCCGCCAACACTTTGCCGTCAGTGCCCAATAGGGGAGAACCAAAACCGGTCCGAAAGAGCAAGGACACCTCGTCGTCGTTGACTGGATCGTCCACCCCGTCCAGTTGGATCATCATGAGCAGCCCGCCCTCTTCGATGATGCTCTGGAGCAGCCCTTCGGCCGCCGTCAATCCGACCAACTCAAAGAGCGGCACGATGGTCGCCAACTGATTGTCGATCCCGGGCGTCCCGTCGGGCGCCGTGTAGTCTCCATGTCCACAGGTGCTCTCGTCTCCGTCTTCACTAACCACACCGTCCAAGTCAAAACCGGGGGCCACGGTCTCTGATTCGGCGTTGGTAAATCCCATGGTGTCAAACACCATCACCAGAGTCGTCTTCGGTGTCGGAACCACGGTTGTATCGACCATGCCGTTGTCGTTACCGTCGCTTGCCGCGGGGCCACAGGCCAAGAGCAATCCAATCCACAACATCGACCCGAGTCGTCCACTAGTCATGCTTCAATCGCTCCCAATCCGTCCGTCACTTTGCCGCCTTCCGCACCAAAGCTCGACTGATCCAATCCCATAGCCCGACAGATCGTCAGCAACACCTTGCTGCTGTTCTCGCTGGCTGCCGATCGGTAGTGCATGTTGGTCTTGAGCTTGCCGCCGCAGCTCCCCGCCAACACGATGGGCATCTCTTCGAACGAATGGGTCTGGGCCAAACCGTGCTCGGAGGTGCCAAAGAGCACACAATTGTCCAAGAGCGTACCCTCCCCTTCTTCGATGGCTGCCAAGGCCTCGATCTGTCTCGCCAGCGCCTCCATGCATTGCAAGTTGATGGCGTGTACTTGCGGTTGGTCGCCCGGTTCATCGTGCGTCAACTGATGGTGGCCAGCGACCGCATCGGTAAAGAGATTGTTGTTCACCGGCGAGGTGAAGAAATTGCTGAACACCCGGGTTCGATCGCAGGCGAATGCCATGGCCGCGATCTCGCTCATGATCTGGTTCTTCTCTTGCAACTGGGGACGCCCCTCGATGTCCGGATACGCCTCCAACGGTTGCGTCGGGAACTCACAAGCCGCCAAGTTGGGCGGATCTTCTTCCAATCGGGCCAGGCGTTTCTCCAAACCGCGAACGCCCTCAAAATGTTGTTCCAAACGGATCTGATCCGCTTGGCCCACCTTCGTCTTCAACCACGAGATGTCGCCCATCACCGCGTCCAAGACCGAACGACGCAACGCCAAGGTCGGATCGACGATGGGCTCCGCCCCTGGCAGTTGAAAGGTCCCGCCAAACACATGATTGAAAAACGCCAAGGGCGAACTCTCCGGGGGATTTCGACTGTTGGGGCCGTTGTAGGAGAGCCCTCCACCCGGTTTGGCCCCGAACTCCAAGGAGGGGAAAAAGGTGTTCTCCTTGGTCTTCTCCGCGATCACCTGGTCGATGCTCTGGATCGAGAAGGAATCGTTGCTGTAGGGGTCCAAGAGCGGTGCACCGCTCAGAATACCGCCCGCACCGGCGGCGTGGGGTGTGGTGTTGGGCACGCCCAAGCCTGTTCCCGTCACCACGGTAATGTACTCTTTGACGTTCGCGAGGGGAGCCAATTGTTCGGACAACTCCCAGTCCGAGCCCTCCTTTTCCGGCGTCCAACGGTCCGGCAACATGCCGTTGCCCCAGAAAAAGAGGCCAAAACGTTGGGGAAATCCACTGTCACCGGGGCCCTCGTCCGCATAGGCTGACCCGGAGTCGTTGAGGAAGATCTCCAGCGCCGGCAAACCAATGCTCACCAACGCACCGCCCAAGAATCCCTTCAGCAGCATTCTCCGATGGAACTTGTTTTGGCTCATGGGGACACCTCCCCCACACGCTCAAATCCCGTGCTGAGTGCCACGTCGACCATGAGCTGTTTAAAGCGGCGACCGTTGGCTTCAAACCGCTCTGTCAGCTGCAGATATTGATCCGTGTCTCCCACGCCCATGGGACGCCCCAACGCGTAACTGTAGAGCATGTTCACAGCGCAGCGAGCAAACTTGGGGTTCTCACCCAATGCTTCTTGTAGACCCAGCGCATCGTTGTAGGTCGCCCCATCCAGCTCGCCGGATGCGTCGATGGTGACGCCGTTCTCCGTCCACCGAAATCGACCGATGCCGTCGAAGTTCTCCAAGGTCAACCCCACCAAGTCTGTGAGGGCATGGCAACCGGCACAGGCTGGATCTTCCATGTGCACAGTGAGTCGTTCTCGCATGGTCTTCGCGTCCGGGGTGGGTTCGGGCAGCGCTGTGTTCACCTCCGAAAGAGGAGGTGGGATGGATTCGCACAAGAGCAATTCGCGCACAAAAAGACCTCGCAAGGTCGCAGAGGTGGACACTGGATGCGCGTTCTGCGCCAAGAAGCTCACATGGCCCAAGAAGCCCCGACGCAAACCATCGGCTGGCAATTCGGTCATGCCAAAGCCGTCTTCCACCACCGCAGGGATGTTGTAAATGGCCGCCAGACGACGGTTCACGAAGGTGGTCCGCGTCGTCAGCAGCTCCACCATGTCGACATCCCGATCCAACACCACATGCTCCACCAATTGGAGCGTCTCCTCGGCAGCCATGTCCCCCAAATCGGAGCTGTAATGTTTGTAGATTGTGGGATCCTTGGTGAGCTGGTCCAACTCAAAAAGCTGCCACCACTCCCAAAAGAAGTTGCGAACCGAACGCCGAAGTTTGGGATCGTCCATCATGCGTTGGACGTGCACCGCACGCTGTTCCGACGTCCCCAAGGAACCGGCCTCCGCGGCGTCCAGAAGCGCGGCATCGGGCACCGAATTCCACAAAAAGAAAGACAGGCGGGTGGCCATCTCATAGCCCGTTACACGCCGGTGCGTTGGGTCGTCAGGAAGGGGTTCGCCCAATTCCACACGGTACAGAAAGTGGGGGCTTTGAAAGAGAGCCGAGAGAATCATCTCAATGCCGCGGTAATAATCGTCCTCCACGACCTCTGCACCCTCGGACTCCCCCAACGCCTCCTGCGCCTGGGTGGCCAATCCCACCAAGATGTCCGCTTCTTCGGTGCTGATGGGCCGACGCCACACCCGACGACCAAAATCGACGGCGAACTTTTCGTAGCATGCCGGCCATTCTCGCATGCTCTCGCACAACGTCAGCGATTGTCGCAATGCCTCATTCTCGACCACTTGGCGGGCGACGCTGCGTGCCGCTTCTTCGTACTTCTCCGCGCCGCGGGGCGAGATGGTGGTACTCGAGGACCCAATGGCGATGAGGTGATTCAGTGCGACGTCTGGTTCGAGAGAGGTGGGCACCGCGATGTCCGGGCCCAAGAGATCCACGATGGCATGGCCGTACTGCGCCTGAGTCAAGCGTGTGAGGCTGGGCTCGGGGGAATCCACCTCCACGGGCTCGGGGAGCCCTGGCCCTGTGGACGTGGGCTCGGTGGACGTAGCACATGCGCCGGTCAAAACGAGTACACAAGCCGCCAACACCCCCGTCTGCAGCTTTCGTTGTCGGCGCTTGCTCATGGGCCTCCTCAATTGCGGTGGAATTCTACCTCATCCGCCACGGAAATGCTTCCGTCCAATCGTCCCACCACACCATTGGACAAGTCGCTGAGCACATGTCGGCGTCCAAACGCCAACGCATAGGTCTGAATGATGGGAAACACCTTCTCGTCGGCGATGTGGTCACAGAACCCCAACGCAAACGCTTGATGGCAGCCCCCTTCGATGTCGATCCAGGTCATGTCGACACCCTCGGTGCTGGTGAACTGCTGTTCGGCGCCCACGGGATCATCCGTGCCGCTCATGGCGAATACTGGGATCGTGACACTGGTGTGTCCCTGGTCGCCGAACAACGCCCGATCGATGGAGCCGGCCATGGGAATGACCCCCACCACCCGCGCATCGCCCACGCCCTGCGCATACGCCGCGAGCTCGGTCTCGCTGCACGGACCACCAGGAAAGGGGCCTGAAGACGCCTCACACTGGGTCGTCACCAAATCCATATCAAAGGAGGCCCCAGCGCTGGCCCAGCAGGTGTGGGCCCCAAAACTGTGACCACTCAACACGACCCGCTCGGTCATGGCCTTCTTGTACAAAGGATCGTCGGAGGGCAATCCCTCAAGCCAGTCCAGCACAGCGCTCACATCGGTCGCGCGCTGCAAGTAGATGCTGGGCGGTCTCGGATCCACGTTGTCGCTGAGGGTGTTTCCCGTGTGGTCGGGCGCCACGACTACCCAACCGTGCGAAGCGAAATACCGCATGAGAAAGGGGCTGGCCCCACCAAACCCCATGTTCCCGTGGGAATACACATGCACCGGATACCCGTCGGGATGGGATGGGGGCGCCAAGGGCGCGTCCACGATACTAATGGGGTCGTCGAAAAAAACTTCGTAGGTGGGGTGTTCTCCCGTGGTGGCCTCGGTGGGGTACCACACGTGAATGTCGAGGGTCCGGTCTTCCCCTGTGCCGGCAGCCATGTAGGTGATCGGCAGGGTGCGGTACCCGGTGCCAAAGGGTCCCGCTGCGTCCACCGCCCAAGACAACATGACCGGTTTCTTCTGTTCCGATCCACAGGCCAAAGAGAAGACGGCCATCGTGATAAACGCGAACGCTGTCCGTCTGTGGCCTTGCATCGAGTCTCCTCAGGAAATACTGCCGTCGCGGTTCTCCAACACAAAGAGGGGCCAGAGCCGATCGAGCTCATCGTATTCGGCAAAGAGCTCCATGGTCTTGGGCACGGACTCCCGACTAAACGCCATCCGATGAAAGTCTTGATTGGTGGCCAATGAGGGGATTTGCTCCAAGAACGTGGGGATGATGGATTCGGTCAAACGCGGAAACTCTTGTCCCAGGATCTCCAGAATGCGCCACGAGGTACGTCGTGGCGCGGTGTAGCTCTTCATCACATAATAAAACATCCGGCCGGCCAAGTCCCGCTTCCAAGTGGGTTGTTTGTCATAACATTCGCTCAGCAAGTGCTGGTCCAACTGATAATGT
>Ga0310121_10003927_pt1 | contig 13363 bp, 11 predicted proteins | sample CB27_Tmax_986_MG_FD_203504 | JGI IMG/M metagenome (GOLD analysis project Ga0310121, IMG submission 203504) | Marine microbial communities from Western Arctic Ocean, Canada - CB27_Tmax_986 | ecosystem: Environmental > Aquatic > Marine > Oceanic | place: Canada: Western Arctic Ocean | collected... | reverse complement strand
CTCCTGGCGCATAAAAGCCTCGCCCACTAAAAAGGCATTAATGCCCGCCTCACGCATGCGCGTTACATCTTCAACGGTGTGAATCCCGCTTTCGGTCACGAGCATTGTATCGCCCGGGACGCGCGGCGCCAGTGCAAGCGTGGTTTCAAGCGCAGTATTAAAGGTGCGCAGATCGCGATTGTTAATACCCACCAGGGCCGGCGCAAGCTCAAGCGCGCGGTCCAGCTCGGCGCCATCGTGTACCTCGACCAGTACGTCCATGGCCAGATCTGCAGCCGTTGCAGCCAACTCAACCATCTGCGCCTGCTCAAGAGCCGCCACAATCAGCAAAATGCAATCGGCGCCGATGGCCCGGGATTCGACCACCTGCCACGGATCGATCATGAAATCCTTGCGCAAAACCGGCAACGTACAAGCCGCACGGGCGGCTACCAGGTGGCTCTCACCACCTTGAAAAAAATCACGATCGGTCAGCACCGAAAGACACGACGCCCCGCCCGCCTGATAACTGGCCGCAATCGCCGCCGGATCAAAATCCTCGCGGATCAGCCCCTTGCTGGGCGATGCCTTTTTAACCTCGGCAATAACGCCGGCGCGCCCCATCTCAATGCTGGCACTAAGCGATTGCGCAAAGCCCCGAGGCGCTGACTGCTCTTTGGCCTGCGCGTAAAGATCGGCCAGGGTATGTGTGTGCTGGCGCTCGGCAATCTCTTCGCGCTTTCGCGCCAGTATGCGCTCCAGGATATCGGCCGGCGCTTTCATGCGCTTAGGTTTTGTTGCAAAAAATTGTGCAGCAGTTTGTGGCCGTACTGGGTGAGGATGGACTCGGGATGAAACTGCACCCCCACCACCGGATCCTCGCGGTGGGCAATACCCATGATCTGGCCATCATCGGCGCGGGCAGTAACCGCAAAACAGTCGGGCAAGGTAGATTCGTCGACCACCAGAGAATGGTAACGGGTTGCCTGAAACGGGCTGGGCAGTTCGTTGAAGATGCCCTCGCCCTGGTGCTCGATCATCGAGGTCTTGCCATGCATCAGCGCGGGCGCGCGCACAATATTTCCGCCATAAGCCTGGGCGATGCTCTGGTGACCCAGGCACACACCCAGAATCGGAATACTGGCACCGTACTCGCGCACCAGATCCACTGAAATGCCCGCCTCATTGGGCGTACACGGCCCGGGGGAGATCACCACGTGCGAAGGCGCCAGGGCGTCGACATCGTTTAAAGTAATCTGGTCATTGCGATAGACCGCCACGCGCTCGCCCAGCTCGCCCAGATATTGCACTAGGTTGTAGGTAAATGAATCGTAGTTGTCGATCATCAGCAGCATATGCGCTTTAACCTATTGTTCGATATGGCTTTTTACTTTTGTAACCCAGTAGGATACCCATATTAATACCCATATTTGAAAATGAGCCCGGCAATTATCTGGAAGGATCGACCTTAATTGTACCGCTAGTGTTCCAGGGGAAAAGATCTAAGAATCTTCTTTGATTTCTTTGATGGCGTCACCGTCTAGGATCAGGGCAGTGCCTGAGATGACGGCAGTAGCAGCACTGCTCAGTAGGACGAGGAAGATGACGGTGAGGAATTTCATTTGTCTGTTGGATGTCAGCGTGGGTAAGTGTCACGCTGTACCGTAAAGAGGCGCTCTATGCACCGTGTGGTTAGAGGCTGATGCGGTATACGCATTCAAGGATTTGGTTAGGCGATTAGGTATTCCTTATAGCCTCTTCGGTTGATGCCCTGCAGGGAAAAGGGAATTCAGGTGAGATGGCCGATTTGGATCAACCCCGATTGAGAATTAATGTCATTTGGTAAATTTCTTTATCGGCTTACCATCCTTATGTCCACTCGTGTGCACCGATTCACCGCCTATCCACACAACGTTAGCCATTTCGCCGTCTCAGGTATGGTTTTCAATCGTAAACGCAAATAAATAAAAAAGGGGTACTGAAATTAAAGCGCATTATCATTTTTATGTAGTGGCTCATAAATTGAAACAGTCTCAACTCGGCCCCTGACCCCGACTTCACCAAGACATCGATAATTGATTTCAGGTGTTGCCATTTTTGTAGCCTCGCCAACAATGATCTGGGTTCCGTGCTCTTTGTTTAGACTTTGAAATCTCGATGCCAGGTTCACAGTATCACCAATTACGGTGTAATTCATGCGCGCCTTTGATCCAGTATTTCCGGCAACTACTGTCCCAGTATTCATACCAATGCCGATGTTTATCTTTGGTAGCCCCTTTTGCTCTAGAGACTTATTTGTAGTAACCATCGAATCGACAATTTCAAGAGCAGCTATCACTGCATCACGACCATGGTGATCTGATTCGACTGGCAATCCAAACAGCGCCATTACCTCATCTCCCATATATTTATCAACAATACCATGATGTCGTTCAATTATGTCCCCGACTGTCGCAAAGATGGTATTTAGCATTAATAGTACATCGGTTGGCTGCATATTTTCAGACAGGCGAGTAAAGTTACGGATATCCAAAAATAAGATTGTCGAGACCTTCTCCTCACCTTCCAACTTGATGCCCGTTTCTAGTAACTCGTTGGCAACCTCATCAGAGACAACTTTTCCTAACAAAGATCTGATCTTCTCCTTTTCTCCTAAGTCTTTCAACATATGGTTGAATGAAGACGCAAGTTCTCCTATCTCATCGTTGCGATTTAGGTAAATGCTTCTAGAGAGATAGGCGATTCCAACCCAATGCAGGGCACCTTTTTCCATCTGTTTCACTGCGTGAGTCAACCTTGAGATAGGATGGAGGATCTTCTTTTTGACAAATAACGAAAGTACCATAATCAAAGCAATGCCCGTAATCAGGGCAGAATACTTTATGATACCTATACCCGCGAGGGAGTAGTAATACGCAACAGCATAAATCACGCCATGAACAAACAACACAACTAGCGTGATTATGCCGGCAAGTTTAATAATCAGCCGTTTGGATTTCATAAATAGTAGCAAACCTTGGCGTGGGAAAGGTCAACCGGACTTCACAGATAAGCGATCATCTTCGGGCCTGTTTTTGGCCATGCCAATTTTCCCTATTGAATCCGGGTTGCACCGATGGTATCTGCCTTTTTTGAACTTTTCACCCCAACACCCCACTCATACCGTAAATGCTTCTGCTTTTTTGTCGTTAATTGCGAGTGGCAAAGAATACTTCAGTCGATAATCTTGGGTTGCGCGGAACTTCCATCCTCGTTGAGTCGATGTCGATTGTATACCGTGTGTGTGGGCTTATGTGCTGCGCAAGATAACGCCTCGTCACTGAACATCTCTATTGTCACTTCGACATAGTCAGGACTGTCGAGAGTTCCGATGTTTATGACTTGGACGTTAGGAAACCTCTCCAGTGTGGAGCCTAAATTCGTTCCGCATTTATTACTGTAGCGATAGCGCTGGCTCCTAACCGGCCTATGCGCTTTTTATGTGCCCGCTAATGTTCGAAATGGAAAGGGAGCCTTACTACAGTGCCTGAAAAAGACGCCTGGGGTCGCATTAGTAATGCTCAGATTTTACTTTGTCCCGTTTTGGTAACGCACTATTAATGCTTTTGGCAACAAATTGTAATGTTTTCAGCAACCAATTGACGGAGCCCTAACAGTCTGCCGATCAGTCGAGTCAGTCAACTCGGGCATTACAGTGCTTTATAGGCGAGAGCCGATTCTTCCCTTAACTATTAACATGTTGTCAGCTGCTTAAAGGTGGCGCAGCAGATCTCTCCCGCGTCGCCCCGCCATCACCCATCGAGCAAATTGCAAAGCCATCTTGCGGTTCGCATCAGCCGGGCGTCTTGGTCTGCTCCAGCAATTAACTGAACGCCGATCGGCAGGTGCGTGCTTCCCTTAAGCAGCGGCATTGTTAACGCTGGCAGTCCTGCCAGAGTCCAAAGAGTACAAAAGATCGGATCACCGGTCTGCTCCAAGGTGGCGGGTGCTTCGCCAGCAGCCGAGGGCACGATGATTGCATCAAATTCATTAAACAGCTCAGAGAAAAACGTATCTACCGCATCGATAGCATCGATGGCCTGGGCGTAATCTTCCTGGGAGTGTTCTGCAGCGCGCTGCAGTGCGCCGGTAATCTGGGCGCTCAACAATTGCGGGTGTGCAACAAGATCTGCGCTGAGCAACTGACGGATCTCGATATCGTGAATAACCCGGTGATGATCAATCATATTGCCATAACCGTCGGGCAAATCGACTGGCTCGGCATAGGCTTTTAGAGTCTTTTGAAGTTGCGCAAAACCGGCGCGGGTATCTTGCTCGAGCCTCTCATCATAGGGCGCACTAACAAACGCAAACCGCGGCTCGCCAGGCACGTCTTGCCGATAGCCGCCGGAAAGGTGCGGCTTGGGCACAGCTGCGGTGGCGCTGTCATTGATATCGTAGCCGGTTAACTGGTCTGTAATCAGCGCAATATCTTTAATGGATCTTGCAAAAGCCCCCACCTGATCGAGCGTGCCGGATGTGCGCAGCACCCCGCTGCGCGAGATCAGCTCCCGGGTGGGTTTAAAGCCATATACCCCACAAAAGGAAGCCGGCCGGATGACAGAGCCGTTAGTCTGACTGCCGATGGCCAGCGGTATCTGCTGCGCGGCAACTGCAGCGGCTGAGCCACTGGAGGATCCGCCCGGCGTGTGGCCCGGGCGATGCGGGTTCTGGGTGGTGCTTGGCGCCAGAAAAGCAAACTCTGTGGTAACCGTTTTACCGATAATGACGGCGCCAGCTTCTTTAAGCTTGCTGACCACGGTGCAATCCACATCCGGAGCACGCTCGGCGTAAATGGGGGAGCCGTAGCACGTCGGCATATCGGCGGTATCGTAGATATCCTTGATACCCACCGGCACGCCATGCAGCGGGCCCATCGCACGCCCCTTAGCGCGTCAATCGTCGGCGGCTCGGGCCTGGGCCAGCGCCAGATCCGGATCCAAAAACACCCAGGCACCAATCGCGGCATCGGTTTGTTCAATCCGCAAAAGGCACGATTGCAACAACTATACTGAGGAAAATAATCCCTCGCGTATACCACGCGCCGCTTTCGTGGCAGACAGGGTGTATAAATCCATCGGGCGATTCTAAATCAAATGGATAAAGGCGAGCTTGAGATACCAAGCCATGCGCTCTTATTAGCATCCGAAAAGGAAGGCGCGTCGAGCGGGTCGACGGTCACGATGAAAAAAGGGGCGAGTTAACTACTCCCTTAGCAGCTAATGCCCCCGCTAATCATCTTCACCTCAAAGTCAGCCAAGTCAAACCACCACCCTGACCCAGAAAGTCAGCGTGGGGTTACACCATCATCTCAAGTGATAAGCGATGATGTAACCGTCGTTCTTGGCAATAGTACACATGCCATCGCCAAATACAACACCATTGGCAATGGCTGTGTTTACTATTGAGGTGATCTGTTGCTGTAGATCACATCTACTGATACGGCATTACAGAAGGACTGAAAGCTTGATATTTTTTCAGTCAGTAATGCTGTTTCTTAATTATTTAAAGTCCAACAACCTTTTGGGCGCATGGGCCTTTTTCGGTCTGGCCGACTTCGAATTCAACAGCCTGGCCATCGCTTAATGTTGCGTAATCGCCACCGGCCTGAATCTCAGTATGATGAACAAACAAATCCTTGCCGCCGTCATCCGGGGCAATAAATCCGAAGCCCTTCTCTGCGCTAAACCACTTTACTGTACCTTTAGTCATGCTATTTACTCTATTTTGTTTTGGTGAAAGAAACGAAATCCCATATTGAAGTCACCACTTCTATATGGGCATAGTGAATTTCTACGGAAATAGTGAAGCTCTACGGGAAAAGTGAAACTCTACGGGAATAGTAAAACTCTACGGGAATGATGAGATTCTACGGGAAAAGTGAGATTCTTTTGCGCCTAAATCAGGCGTGACCGTCTATCTTAGCAGGTTCTTCGTCTGATGGGGCTTGATCAGCTTGATTATTCTCGGCGGCTGCCGCCAGCTTTTTTAGACGTTTGTCTTCCTTTTTTTTCTTTTTGGCAATCTCTTTTTGCCGCTTTTCAAACGAATAGTTCGCTCTTGCCATAGGGTAGCCTCAGTTTATTTTTTAAGTAGTTAAGGTAAATATGTAGTGTCAGATTCCAAGGAGTGTACCCCGTCAGCTGGTCGGCCACTGTTTTAAGTGATCCGGTGTAAATGTGAGTGCCTGATCGGTTTTAGGTCCATGGGGGCTCATCTGCCCGGTAATCGATAATATAGCCCAGCTGATGTGGCCATATTTTGAGTTTACCGCATTGCGGTGGGTTGTTGAAATTGATTAAGTCGTCTTGATTTAATTTCCGGTGCCGAAGGCCTGTAACCGGGTGCAGTATGGGGTCGGCGGTTGATGTCGTGTTGTCGTGTTTTTTGCACTGCTCGATGATGATCTTGGCTTCTTTTAAGACTGTAGCGAATCTCTTCGTTTAGCATTTATCCGGGGGCTTGGCGTTAAAGGGCGCGTTGCAGTGGTGGCGCCAAGGGCTGGTAGGCTCGATGAGCCGGGCCACAACACCAAACGTTGTGGCCGGTTCAAAAACACCGCGCCCTAAAATCAATGCTGCCCGTGGTACTCGATAATCGGGCCGTAGATCAGGCCGCTGGCACTTTGGGCGTTTGACTGTGGCACAGTGATGGCACGGCCGGTTGTGCTCAATGAACTGCCCGGCGGCAACGAATACAGCAGATTAAAGGTGCGGTTCACGTTGGCGGTAATCACATTGGCTGATCCCGCTGTTTTATCCATCAGCCCGCCGTCGGCCGTATGGCCATCGAGCCCCAGGCAATGCCCCACTTCGTGGGTAATGGTTGACGCTATCGTGCCACAACCGCCACGTTCGTGTGCCGCCTGGTCCGTCAAGTTCCGGGCCAAAGTTTGTTCGGACAGTGTAGTCGCCATACTTGCTGTCTTGTAAATCTTTCCACGTATTGAAATTTTCTACGCCAGATCCTTCTTTTCCGACATAGTATTTGCCGTTAGTCCGGCCAGGCTCAATCGTGATCCGCTCGTTCTTCCCAGCGCCGCCGTTGATATAAATGTTCATATACCCGCCGGGCGTTGATGACCACGTAGGTTCACTTAGGGCTGAGACCTTCTGGGCTGTGGCCATAGCATAAACAGCAGCTTTTCCAGATTTTGTGGGTCCTGTTACCGAGCCGTCAGCGTTTACAGTTAGATCACTGCCTTCAGGTCCAACAATAAACTCTAAAGCCACCACGGGATCAGGTTCCGGATCTGTGTAATTACAACCCTTCCCGTTCGGCCCGTGATTATGCGTAACGACCTTCGCATAATTTCCTGCCTTAACGCCATCGATATCACCCAGCTGGTAGCCTATACCTGAAAAATCGTATTCAATATTTTTCTTTCCCTCGGGGTAATTTTCATACCATTTACAATTATTCGGAACCAGAATATGGGTCTGCTTATTCTTCAAAAGCCACTTTGGATTCGAAGTTTTTGTATCAGGCTTAGCATACTGGTTAAACGCTGTAACAACGACCACTGACTCTTTTTGCTCTGCAGTTAACTCACATCCACTCGGTGAATAATCCCATGTGATTTTGGTGGAATCGCCGGTAAGTTTTTTCTCATTAATCTTTAAATTAATGGCTTGGGTACAGGGATTTGGCAGACCTTCGCCGCTACACGACTTACCGGTATGCCAGACTGTCTGCCGATAGGTGCCTTTCGAGAAATTGGTGTCTCCCAAAACTACGCCAACCTCGCTGATGTCATAGACCACCCCGAACTTGCCACAACCATCGGGCACTGTTATTTCTGTGAAACATTAGACCTTGCCATGGCGGCCGTTCGCTAGACAATTGCCGGCGTTTACAGTCGCGCTTGTGGCCGTACCCGAGGTACGCTGAGGAGCCGCCCGAACCGTGACGCCTGTTCCGCCGCCAGCCCTCGTCGCAGGGAGCACGCACCCTTCTGGTAGGAGTTCCCAACTTAGTTCCGCATTATCTCCAGGGAATATTTCTTCGTTGGGCGGAAGAATTGAAGCGGCCACACAGGTTTTCGTTGATGGGGTTGGCGGGGGGGTAGAATCAATCGAATCTTCAACGCCATCGTTGTCATCATCAGGGTCTTCGGCGTTTGGAATACCGTCGCCATCCATATCCGGATCAACGATGTCAGCTACTCCGTCGCCATCAATATCTTCAATCGGGTCTCTATCGAGACCGCTGCTTGAACCGCCACTACTACAGCCGGTTATGGCAAAACAAGGCCGATAAGGAAAATCGATAGGAATTTTCTGACGTACATAACGACTTCTCCAGGAGTTGCTTCTTTGTTGGGTAACGCTGGCAGCCGAAAAGCGCGAAGCCCGTGTTTAAGGCGCATTGTGTCTTAAGTGCAACCGGGCAATGCTAACTGATATTGTTATAGACCACAGTTTTCGAGGATCATTGGAGAATTTTAGTGTTTTCACGTATCAGGGCTTGCAATTTTCCCTGGGTGTGGGTTTTCGACCAAACAACTGCTGTCGCGATGGCGCGCCAGTTGGTAGAATCGCGGCCTGATTTTTTGACCAACCCCAAAGAGGTCCCCCATGGGAAAGCGAGTGAAGAAAGGGAAGATTATGAATAAGAATCGTCCTGTGAATAAATCCAATGCGGCGAGTGATCAAAAACGCATACGGGAAAACGCCGCCGTATTAAAAGCGCTGAAAAGCGCGTAGCAACGCCCCCGAGGTAAATGAACTCATGACGCAGGCTTGGTATCGTGTTGCCAGGGCGCTAGCCCACCGGCGTGAAATCAAACTCCTCAGAGCCGAGAATAGCCTCTACCCCGCCCAGTTTTTCTATCAGGCTGGCCTGATCGGCCAGAGCCTGGCGGTTCACCTTCTCGGGATCCACCAGCAAGAGCATCTGCTGGTGACAGCGCTTTTGCACCTTCGCAAAACCGGGATTGCCTGCCAGGTTGTTAAGTTCGCCCGGGTCGGCCTGCATATCGTACAGCTCGGGCTCAAATCCAGGATAGCAGTTGTACTTCCAGCGCGCGGTGCGCAACATAAAAAGCCCCACCGGGGATCCGCCGTCGTGGTATTCGGATAACACCGCTCGTTCGGATTCGGGCTCGGTGGCCAAAGATTGCAATGCAACACCCGGGCGGGTAATGCCATCATCCTTTGCCCCCACGGCGCTCAATATTGTGGGGTAGATATCCACCAGCGAGGCCAGGGTATCGACCGTTTTGCCCTTGGGAATATCCGGGCCCTTGATCATCATGGGTATTGCTGAGGATTCGTCATACAGCGACATCTTGGTCCACATGCGTCGGTCACCATTGTGATCGCCATGGTCACTGGTATAGATCACCAGGGTGTTATCCGTCTGACCGGAGGCTTGGAGCGCACTTAGCACCTGACCCACCTGGGCATCCAGAAAACTGCACAGGCCGTAGTACGAGGCTCGGGCGATCTGCCGGGTGTGCTCATCAAAATGCACGTCATAGTTAAAGTTGCGCCGAAGTGTTTTTAGTACCGGATGCCGGGGTAGATCCGCCTCATCTATAAAACGCGCCTGGTCCATCTTTTCCAGCGGATACATCGCGTAGAACTCAGGAGGACAGATAAGCGGGTAATGCGGGCGAAGCCAGGAGACAAAAAGCGTCCAGGGTTTTGCGCTTGTGTGGTTAGCAGTATTTTGCAGCCAATCGCAGGCGTGGCGGGTTACTTCAAGATCGTAGTCGGTATAACTGTCCTCGCCAGGCCCGATCTTTCGCGCATAGGCCGAGACATCCATTACCGATTCGTGATCCCGCAACAAGCCCTTGATCCAGCCGGTGCCGTTTTTGATATACAGCCCCAGAATCTCGTTCTCAAAGCCGTTGTCGTAATCTTTGCCGCGGTAGTGCAGCTTGCCGATGGAATCGACCCGGTGCCCCTGGCGCACCAGCTGGTGCCCAAAGCTGGACGGCTCGCCCTGGTATGCCTGGGCGTTGGACCAGCAGCGGGTGTTGTGCACGTACTGGCCGGTGGCCAGTGCGGCTCTGGCCGGCACGCAGATCGGCGAGGGGGTGTAGGCCTGACTAAAACGCGTTCCCTGTGATGCCAGTTTGTCCAGGTGCGGGGTTTGCACCAGTTTATGCCCGTAACACCCCAATGCATCCCGGCGATGCTCGTCGCTGAATAAAAAAAGAACGTTGGTTTTATCTTTCATGAAAGAGCACCCGCCAGCGCTAGCGCGCTTTTGGTGCGCTGGGCCAAGAGCTGTGTTACGCGGTGTTAGTCTTCCAGTACGTCAGGGTCGAGTCCGGCTACCGCCATGGCCACAGCACGGAAAATAGCGCGGCCCTTGTTCATGGTTTCCTGCCACTCGTTGGCCGCTATGGAATCGGCAACAATGCCGGCCCCGGCCTGTATATGCAGCTCGCCATCGGCAATGATGGCGGTGCGTATGGCAATCGCGGTATCCATGTTGCCGTTCCAGCCGATGTAGCCAACGGCCCCGGCATAAATGCCGCGGCCCTCGGGCTCAAGCTCGCCGATGATCTCCATGGCCCGGACCTTGGGCGCACCCGATACCGTGCCCGCCGGAAAGGTGGCGCGCAGCACGTCAATAGCATCCAGATCATCTGCCAGTTCGCCGGTAACGTTTGAGACGATGTGCATCACGTGTGAGTAGCGCTCGACCTGCATTTTGGAGGTCAGGGTCACCGAGCCGGTGGTGGCAATACGCCCGACATCGTTACGGCCCAGATCCACCAGCATCAGATGCTCTGCGAGTTCCTTGGGATCAGAGATCAATTCTTCTTCAAGGCGCTGATCTTCTTCCTCGCTGTGGCCGCGCCTGCGGGTGCCGGCGATAGGTCGCACGGTAACCTCGCCATCTTCCAATCGCGCCAGGATCTCCGGGGAGGAGCCGACAATATGAAAATCATCCAGATCCAGAAAATACATGTAGGGCGACGGGTTCACCGTGCGCAAGGCGCGGTACAGGGTTACCGGATCAGCATCGAAGGGGATCGACAGACGCTGCGACAGCACCACCTGGAAGATATCGCCGCTTTGGATGTACTCCTTGCAGCGCTCTACGGCATCTTCGAAATCTTCACGGGCAAACGAGGAGCGAAAATCGCTTTCGCTGATGGCCTCGGTGACCGGTGTGGTGCGGCCCACTGAAAGGCTCGATATCTGCTCGATCAGCTGATCCAGACGATCGCGCCCCGACAGCCAGGCATCATCCGATTCCGGATCGGTATGAACCACTACGTGCAGCCGGCCGCTCAGGTTATCAAAGACCAGTAGCTCATCAGAGACCATCAGCAGAATATCGGGCGCGCCCACTGGGTCTGGCAAATCCTGACCCCCTAAGTGTGGTTCGATATAGCGCACCGAGTTATATCCAAAATACCCCACCAGCCCGCCATTGAAGCGGGGCATGGAGTCCAGCTCGGGCACATTGAACTGGCGATGAATTTTCTGGATGGCCTCCAGAGGGTCATCGGTGTGCTGGCGGTGAATCTCTTGCCCGTCCTGCTCGATCAGAAGCAGATCGGCCTTAACCCGAACCACTGTCGAGCACGGCAGCCCGATGATCGAGTAGCGACCCCATTTCTCACCGCCCTGAACCGATTCAAACAGGTAGCTGTAGGGGCCCTGTGCCATTTTCAGGTAGGCGCTGACGGGGGTTTCCAGATCGGCCAGCACCTCGCGGTGTAACGGAATCCGGTTATAGCCGCCTCGGGCCAGACGATCGTAATCTGCGCGTGTGATCATGGCGCGCGCCGGGCGTTGGGGCAGGAGTTACTGGCGTGAATCGGAGCGGGGTTAGCGGCTTGGGTAATCATGAAGAATCATCGCGATACGGTTACAGGTAAGTTAAGGTGTTATTGGGCCAGACGAGGGTTTTCACCATCGCCAAGCAATAACCCACCTGTGAGTCACGCCTGTCATTCTTCTGTCAATTCAATTAGTTCCGCCACTTGGGCGAGTGAGTCTATCACAGCGTCTGGCCCCAGCTCCGCCAAATCCAAACCCTGGCTGTAGCCATAACTGACCAGCATCACGGGCATGTTGCAAGCCCTAGCGGCGCGAAAATCGCTGATCGAATCGCCCACCAGCAGGCAGTCCTTGGTTGCCAGCTGCCATTGCCCGGCGACATGTTGCAAAGGCATCGGGTCGGGTTTTTTTTGCGCTAAATCATCTCCGGCAATGATCGGCTCCAGATACTGGGCAACCCCCAGTGCCTCAAGCAGCGGCCGGGTAAAAGCCGCCGGCTTGTTAGTGACACAGGCCAGTGGCAAACCTGCCTTGTGGCATTGCGCGAGAGTCTCGCGGGCGCCGGGATAGAGCACGCTGTCACGGCACAGGTCCTCGCGGTAAAACTGCTCAAACAGGGGGTAGGCCTCATCCATCAGTTGCGCTGATGCGGTGCCATCAAAATCACCGGCAAGCGCCCTTTCTACCAGCCGTCGCGCACCGTTGCCAATCCAGCTGCGCGCGGTTGCCAGATCGACCGTGTTGCGGCCCATCGCGCTCAGCATACGGTTGCTGGCGCCGATCAGATCCGGCGCCGAATCCACCAAAGTGCCATCGAGGTCAAAGATAATGCCGCGAGCGGTAAACATCATTGCGGGCCGTGCGGTGGTCGGGTCGGGTTGCTTCAGATGCCTCAATGAGCGGATCCGGCCAGTTCCTCGCGCAGGGCACTGATCACGCTGTCGTAATCGTTAGGGTCTTGCGCTTGGGCCGCACCGAAGATTGCCGAGCCTGCGACAAATGTATCGGCGCCGGCGGCGTGGATAGCGCCAATATTGTCTACCTTTACTCCGCCATCTATCTCCAGGCGGATGTCCCGGCCAGACTCATCGATCAACTGGCGGGCCTGGCGCAATTTATCCAGTGCTGAGGGTAAAAAGCTCTGCCCGCCAAAGCCCGGATTCACCGACATCAGCAACACCATATCGACTTTATCCATGACATATTGCAAATGCGTAAGCGGGGTGGCTGGGTTAAATACCAGCCCGGCCTTGCAGCCCTCATCGCGAATCAACTGCAAGGTGCGATCGACATGCTCGCTCCCTTCGGGGTGAAAAGTGATGTAACTGGCCCCAGCTGCAGCAAAATCGGGAATAATTCGATCCACCGGGCGAATCATCAGATGCACGTCGATCGGGGCTGTTACCCCGTGTTTGCGCAACGCTTGGCACACCAGCGGACCAATGGTGAGATTAGGCACGTAGTGATTATCCATTACATCAAAGTGGACAATGTCGGCGCCGGCGGCCAGCACGTTGTCGACTTCCTGGCCCAGCCTGGCAAAATCGGCAGACAAAATAGACGGTGCGATCAGGTTGTCTTTCATGGTTATTGGC
>Ga0310121_10003926_pt1 | contig 13365 bp, 9 predicted proteins | sample CB27_Tmax_986_MG_FD_203504 | JGI IMG/M metagenome (GOLD analysis project Ga0310121, IMG submission 203504) | Marine microbial communities from Western Arctic Ocean, Canada - CB27_Tmax_986 | ecosystem: Environmental > Aquatic > Marine > Oceanic | place: Canada: Western Arctic Ocean | collected... | reverse complement strand
TATCGTTGCTGTTGACTTCATCGAGTGGCTGACCGATAAGGCTTTCGACTTCTGCCAGGGCGTGGTGATACGAGGCAAGCGCATCGACCTGTTGAGATTGGATATCGATTAGTGTGCGTTGCGCGTCGAGCACATCGAGGTAGCCGAGTTTTCCCTGTGTGAACGCCTCGCGGGTTGCATCAAAGGCGGTTTTGGCAGCGGGAAGAACCTCGCGTGTAAGAGAGGTCGCTTCCGCGTATGCGGTGGCAAGCTTCAGGTACGTCGCAGAGAGTGCCGCGCGGACACGGACCTCTGCTGCTCGACGTTCTTCTTGAACTTTCTTGAGGTTGTACATGGCTTCGAGGACACCGCCCTGATTTCGATCGAAGATGGGGAGGGGCAGCGAAAGCCCTACGACAAATGCAGTATCGTCGGTATCGTTAAAGTGGCGGACGCCTGCCTCAACTTCCACGTCCGGGACTGCCTCCGCTCTGGCCAACTGAACGGCTGCCTGGTGTTTGGACATTTCGACTGCCCAACGGGCGATTTCGGGGTTTTGGCTGACATACGCCGCGAGCGTGGTGGCTGGTGGCAGTTCGTGGACGATTTCAAACGGTCCGGTGACGGCTTGGAACTGCGGTGAGGTGCTTGACCATGTGGCAGTGAGCCGAGTGCGGGAGCGTTTGACTTCACGACGTGCCCTATCGAGGGCAAGCCGGCTTGTGAAGACGGTGACGCTGGATCGGGTTCTCTCAACCGGTGCGATGGCTCCCGCTTCGACACGTTTGGTTACCATATCGAGAACCTGTTGGGCGAGGGTGTGGACCTCTTCGGCAAATCCGACACGTCTTTGGGCGGCGAGGACATCGACGAAGCGTTTGGTGACCTCGGTGAGCACTTCTATGCGTTTGGTTTCATAGTCAAAGCCTGAAAGCTCGCGGTCGAGTGATGCCAAGCGTGTGCGTTTTTGGATTTTCCCACCGAGAAGAAAGGCCTGGCCTAGACTCAACGTGGTCTCGGCCCCATCAAAGCCGCTTAGCTCGCCGCTTCCGCCGATGTTTTCAACCTCAACGGATGCTTCGGGGTTTGGCGGCAGGCTAGCCTGGAGGGCACGGGCCTCGGCCGCTCTGACTTCCCAAGCGAAGCTTCGCAGTTCAGGGTTATTCAAAAGCGCCAAAGCCATGGCCCTCGATAGCGGTAACGTTCCTGTGGGCTCGTCGAACGAGTCATGAGGGACGGCGGTGTCGCCGTTTGGTTCGCGTGGCGGCGTGTAGGTTGGCAGGTCGCGTGCAAGGGGGACTGGATCGGGCCAGTCGTAGCTAAGCGGGTGCGGAGTGCATCCGAAGACAACAGCAGCGAGAGCTATGAACAAAGCGTGAGATTTAAGCATCGCTTGCCTCAAAAGGTGTCTGGATAAATAGTTACAGGCGAAGCGTGGACAAACGCGGTGTGATGCGCAAGTGCAACGCCGCAAAAGACGACTAAATACGGGGGATGTTTTTAGATTAGAAGAACGACTGTGCGAAGGGCATCAAGCGAGTAACCGTGGCCTAGTGGCAATGCATGCAACTGAGAATACACAGCCATTGGTTCATCAGTCGATGACGGAGCGGAAAGAAAGCCTGCAACGGGCAATGAAATGATCTTCTTAAGGTCCGCGGTGACGCGCCCACTGTACCTCTGCGGGTTGTAAGAGGTGATGAGCGTGTCCGTACAGGGCAGATCGCTGGTGCTCGCGAGACCTTCACCTAGCGCATTACCCTCGACTCCGCTCTGACTCGTTGGACACGTGACGTAGGCAAATTCAACAGTTCGATGACCATCCGTACCCTCACAGAAAATCTGACCGGCGGACAGAACCGGTGCGACAATGCAATACGCAATCAGTATTACCCACGTGGTCGCTGATTGGGCGCGGAAGATTCTCATACCAGATAGCTTATCCATGGCCTGTGGGGCGACCAAACCATAGTACCAAAAACCGGGCAGGTCGGTTCTCTGAATATCAAGTCCTTTCGGGTTTCAAGCTGGCGAACGATGATCCAGGCTTTTCAGAATTCTGACAACCCTTTGCCTGCCACCAGCTTGCCCCACACATCGACCAAGATTCCACACCAGCGATTTCAGCGAATGGGACGACCAACGGCTGCCCTTGATTCCGCAACAAGCCAGATCGATCATGGTTGATTCCCGCGGGCTTGGGGTCATCCCGTATTTTTCAAACGCGGCTTGGCAGGGTTGGTCGATCGGGGACTGCACCCATACCCCGCTCACTTCTGCGTCATGCTCTGTCTGATTGCCATCTCCGTGGCAATGATGGCAGGGCTGGCAGCCGACGCATCAGCGGGGGCGTTGGTTCACTCCTTGCCATGCCCACCGCTCTCAAAACAAGAAGACCAGCAAGCCATCCTCTGTTTCGCCTCGCCTTCAAAGAGGGCAACGGCATCAGCAGAGACGTTTGGACAACTATTAAGCATTTTGGACAACTTTGCGAAACATGTCCCGTGTAAGAATCACTGGAGAAAAGTTTCGACTTTGGACAAAAAGTTGTCCACACCCTCTCTGTAGCCGCCGTCCGCAACCATGACGGCATGAAAAAGAGACGGCCGGCACCTCGCCGGTCGTCTCCAGATCATCCTGAACATCAGTTCGATTTGAACAACTCTGCATACGCCGGGTCATTTTCATCCTCCGCAGAATCGCCGCCATCTCCGCCTTCGCTGACAAGCTCAAGGTCGATCCAGTACCAACTGCCAGACTTCTTCTTGTCATTGCCGCGATCCGTCATCGTCTTGCCGAAGGCGATCTTGGTCATGGCATGATCCATTCCGTTATCGTCGCACCAGGACTTGTATTCCCTGTAGAGACCGTCAACCGATAGACGAGCATTGCTGCAAGCAGTTGTCTTTTCAGCGAGGAACTGACCAACAAGATCGTTTTCGATCATGTACTCATCGACGGCTTGCAGGACCACAGGAGGCGGGCGCAGTCCGCCGTCCTGCCATTCGCGCAAGCCTGCCAGCATCCAGTTCAGAATTCCTGATGCTTCTGCTTTCAGCTTTTCGCCCAGTTGCTCGTCGCGCTCAGCCTCTCTGATGGTCACCTCGAAGGGGACAAACATAATGCGGCGCTTGATCGCGTAATCCGTGCCCTTGATCTTCGGCTTATGGTTGCAGTCCAACCAAATCTTGTGCGTCGGCTCGAACTCGAAGCTGTTCTCGTAGAGCCGCCGATCCCTTATCTTGCTTCCGCCGGTGATCCGCTTGATCTTGCTCTCCGCGAACCGCTGTCCTTCATCCGTCTCCGAGCAAACGGCGAGCCGCACTCCGAGCAAATCGGCTTCATCGCCGCTTTTGCTCTTGAATCGGCTGTCCGCCATGAGCAGCGATTGTTGCGCAGCGATGGCGTAGTCGCCCATGACGTGCTGCATCGCATTCATGAGGGTCGTCTTGCCGTTCGCCCCCGCCCCATGAAGGATCCAGAGCCCGTGGCTGCTAACGGATCCCGTCAGCGAATACCCGGCAGACCGCTGGATGAACGCGATAAGATCAAGCCGCGGCTGTTCTGTCCTTCGATCGGAAAATATTCTTCGCAAGAATTTATCCCATAATGGACATTCGGCATCCGCATCGAACTCGACGGGGGATAGCTTGGTCAGCAGATCGTCTCGATCATGCGAATGCACCGTGCCCGTCTCAAGGTCTATCGTTCCATTCGCGCAGTTGAACAGCCAGGGATTGCTGTCAAGGTCGGCAGCAGCAACACAGAGCATCGGCGCGGCGAGGGCTATCATGTTCTCGATGCGGCTGCGGCTTTGCGATGACGCGATGTGCTTGTAATAGTCCGATCTCTTCCGCCCGTCATCGATCTCCTTGGCATGATCAGCCATGCGCGACTTAACCAGCTTGTAAGCGAGACGATTGACCCGCCCTCGCCCGTCAGTCTGCCATCGTCTGCCGTCCCAAATGATCCATGACTTCCATTCTGAAACGTAGCGCAGATCATCCCCGTATTCGTCGGCAAAGAACTCCGCATTGCCCAGATCGGTCGTGTTGTAGGTCTTGCGGCGCTTGCCGCTATTCGTTCGCCCGTTCATGCCAAGAGAAGCCGAAGCAGCCTTGAGGGCATCCTTGCAGTCGTCACCATGCGTGCATGCACAATACAAACCAAAGGCATCGAATCCTCGGCAGGTTCCGCAGTCAATGCCTTTGTCTTGGAGCGGATCGTTTGCGCCGAAGTGAAACGACATGTTGTCAAGAACATGAACCGATCCGTTGGACGCGCTGTCGCCGCAGGGATTTTGTGACGTTTCAAGTGCGGCGAGCCGGTCATGCGCAAGTCACGGCACCGCGGGTTCGTTTGGCCGTTGCGGCAGGTGCACGCTCTCACCGGGTTCGCAGCCGCCATAGAACCATTTCAGAGGCAGGATCAGGTAGCCGCGGCTTTCGTCCGCCGGTGTGTGGCCGCCGTCGGCGCGGTATTTCGTATAGGAGTGGAGGATGATCACGCGGTCCCGGCAAACGCACGCCATCGGATACGACCAGCGGCCGTAACCGAGGGGAAAATCCTCAACGAACCGGTGGTCGCGTTCGTCGGCGAGGCGGCCGCTCAGGCGATACACCTCAGCGGGTCGAGTGGCGTGGATTGGTCCAGGATCGACGCGCCGCTTCTCATGGATCGACTCCACGTTTTGAAAATATTCCCACATGATGCCGCCGTTTCGGCTGATCGCCGAACTGAGCCGCGTGCGCGTGAAGCCGCGCCGGATCTCGTCATGACTGTGTTGGGTCCACAGACAGAGCAGATGACCGTCGGGCAGGCGTTTCAGATGGGCCGGTGAATGCGACGCGGCCAGGACGCTCGGTTCGGGTCGGCTCCACGTCGTGCCGTCGTCTTGCGACCACGACTGGTACAGCCGCCCCAGGCCAGTGCGCATGAACATCAACAACCGACGCGGGCTGACTTCCACCATCGTCGGCTCGAACACCGACCCGTACGCGCTGCCCGTCTCCAGCACGACGTATAACGAGCCGTTTTCGTTCGTGTGCCAGGTGCGACCGTCGTCATCGGAGTGGCAGGTGTAGCAGTAACCGAAGCACGGGTCGAAGTTGTGACAATCGGAACTCACGTAGAAGTTGCCGTCCACCAGCCCGCCGCCGGTGGGTTCGTCATCGACACTCAGCTTGCCGTCGGCCATCCACGGCTCCAGGTTGACCGCCACGTAGAACGGGACAATAAGCCGCCCCGAGGTCGTGCGGATCATCACGCTGTGCATCGAGCGCGCGGCCTTGTCGGGCGGATTGATCTGCACCGGCGGGGCCCACGTCCTGCCCCCGTCGTCGGACCGCCAGAAAAGATGCCGTGAGTACCCGCGTCCCACCGTGTGATCGCGGTCGATGCCGCCCACCCCGATTCCGCCATTGGACAGCTTCACCAGGGACATCTCCGAACTCTTGATCGGGCGGCCGTCGGTGTCGCAGTGCTGCGCGCCCTCGTCCCAGGTCATGCTGCAGTCGGTGGAGCGAAAAAAGAGATCCCAGCCCGCCATCAGCAGGCTGCCGTCATCCAACTGCATGATGGAAGGCCGACCGAAACGGTTGGGCGCGACTTTGATCGCCAACTCGGGGTGCGACATTGGAAGGTGACTCATAACGACCTCGCGAAGATTGGGGGTTACCCGGGATTTCCCAGTTAGACTTTGGCTAACGAACACCGCTGGCCACCGGCTCGGATTCTACCGTCGCCCCCCCCCGCAGCAACGGCACGGCGATACGCCGGTCAATGGATCGAAAACCGATCGCCATGCGTGACAACTATAGACAATGAAAGGCAATGATACTTCGTCACGATCGAGACACGCACAGAACCACAGCCATATTTATAAGGAACCCAGGAAACCAGGAAGCAGGCAGGTATGGGTCCTTCGGTTCATGGCTTCCTGGATTCATAATAATTCTTTGAAGAGTTCCGGTTGAGCGCGTGCTGTCCGCACGCGCTCACGGCTTGGCCGGCTCGTAGGCCTCTCTGAGAAACGGGTTGTCGGCCGGCTCCTTGCCGCCGTAAAACCATTTGAGCGGCAGGACCTTGAAGGTGCGGTCGCTGCCGGCGTAAACGATCTCGGCCTTGGTCGGGTGCTCTTCGTAGAGGCCCGCCGAGCTGTAGGCGATGATCACGCGATCATCGAGCACGAGCACGGACGGATAGTAGAGCCGTGTGTGCAGGTCGGCGAAGTGGACGTATTGCGGATCGCGTTCGACGGCGGCCTGGCCGGCGGGGAAATAGATCTCCTCCGGCCTGGTCGGGCGGATCGGCCCCGGCTCGACGCGCGTCGTTTCGTGGATCGAGTCGAGGTTCTGGAAAAACTCCCACACGCGCCCGCCGTCGCGGCTGATCGCGCTGGAAAGCCGCGACCGCGCGTAACCCTTGCGGATCTCCTCTTCGGTTTCCTGGTTCCACACGCACAACAGGTGACCGTTGGGCAGCGTGCGTAATTGGCACGGCGCGGTCGACGTAGCCAGCACCGTCGGCTGCGGCCGCGTCCACGTCTCGCCGTTGTCGTTCGACCAGGTCTGAAACAGCCTGCCGAGCTGGTTGCGCATGAAAAGCAGCAGCCTGCCGGGCGCGACCTCGGTCATGGATGACTCGTTGCCAATGCTGAACAGCGCGTTCCAGTCCTGGAGGATGAGTATTTCGCCGTCGCTGTTGCGCTTCCAGGTGGCGCCGTCGTCGTCGGAGTAGAGGACGTAGACGCCGGTGAAAAGCGGGTCGAAGTCGTGCGCCCCGGTGCCGACGTATTGATTGTGGACCAGCTTGCCCGCCTTGGGTCTGAGTCCATCGTCCTTCGGCGAACTCTGGCCCAGGAAGCAGAACACCGGCAGCAGGATGCGCCCCGAGCTGCTGCGCAGGAAGGTGTCCTGTAACCCCGCGGCGGCGGCGCCCGGCGCGGTCATGCGCACCGGCGGCTGCCACGTCTGCCCGTTGTCGTCGCTGCGCCAGAAAAGAAACTTGAACGAATAGGGTTTGGTGGCGTAAGTGGTCGGCTCCTCGTCCTCGGCCAGGCGTGCTGCCAGCCCGATCGAGTTCTTGCCCGACAGCTTGACCAGCGACGTTTCCGAATCGCCCACGTCATTGCCGTCGACGTCCTTCATCCGCTTCGCATCGGTCCAGGTCACGCCGCGGTCTTCGGACATCTGCCAGACCTTCCACGAGGCGAGGAAGATCCGCCCGTCGGCAAGTTCGACAAACGTCGTCGTGTGGCTGTGGACGTGCTCCTGCTCGCTGATCGCCAGCTCGGGCAGTGTCATGGGAACGTTGCTCATCGTCTTAACTCTTCGCGTGTGCGAAACCTCGAGCCCCCCCCGTCCCGAATCACTCGTTACCGATCCACTCTACCGCAAACCGAGATTTCCCAAATGACTCGTGCCTGACTCCGCCACCGGGCCTCCATGCCACCAGCATAATGCCTTCCCCCGGGGATTCCAGTCGAAATCTACTCAAGGTCAAGCAGGTCGCTGATCTGCTCGGCGTGCATCCCCCAGCCGATCAGACTCGGGCCGCAGATCGTGCGTTGGCGACTGACGGACCTGCAAAAGCATCTGGGTCAAATGAAGCCCTAACGACGTAAGACCTGGCCGGGTTGGTGGTTCGGGCATTGACCATGGGCGAACGACTGCCTAGCGGGAAGGGGGAGCTTGACAAACGTCCTGATCCGCGGCACCTAGCCCGGCCCGAGTATCACTATGGCATCCATCTTCAAGAGAATTCGACGGGGCAAGGAATCGAAAAAGTGGTTCGTCGGCTATGTGGACCACACCGGCCAACGCCGCGAGACCGTGGGTTCCGCCGACAAGGCGACGACCCCGCGAATCGCTGCCAAAATTGGAGGCTGAAGCTGACCTGCGACGGCGTGGCATCATTGATCCGAATGAGGAACGAATTGCCTTGCAGGGCCAACAGCCCATTGCGGATCACCTGGCCGACTTCGAGACCCATTTGGAAAGCAGGGGCAACACGGCAAAGCACATCGACAATACGGTGAGCATGATTCGCCAGGTCATCGCAGAGTGCAGCTTCAAGACTCTCGCTGATATCGACGCCAATAAGGTGGCTATGCATGTCAATGATCTGAGGCGGCAGGGTAAAGGGCTCCGCAGCATCAATAAGCATTTGGGTGCGGCCAAGCAGTTTGTCACATGGTTATGGCGGGCGGACAGGTTGCGAACTGACTTGCTCAAGCCGCTGTCGAAATTGAATGCTGTTGTTGATCGCAGGCATCGACGGCGTGCCTTGACCGAGGATGAGATTCGCCGCCTCCTTGAAGCCGCCGAGGTTGGCCCTGACTGGATATGGCGGATCGGGCTACAACACAGTTCGAAAAAGTTGGGGATGACCGGCCAAGAAAGGGCACTGCTCTACCGCATCTGCCTCGAAACCGGCGTCCGTGCGTCGGAAGCGGGCAGCCTCAAGCCGTCGAGCTTCGACCTGGCCAACCTCAACGCCGCTACGGTGTCCATCGAGGCGGGTTACAGCAAGCATCGTCGAGAGGATGTTCTGCCGATCAGACGGGATCTGGCCGAGCGGATTCAGCAATACATTGCCCGCAAGCACAGCCAGACCCTGCTGTTCAATATGCCTAAGAAGCCTGCTCGGATGCTGCGGCCGGATCTGGCCGCGCCGGGCATCGCCTACCGTGACGAGGCTGGAAGGGTTGCCGACTTTTACGCCCTCCGCCACACCTTCATCAGCAGGCTGGTGAGGTCGGGCATCGCACCGGCGTTGGCCAAGAAGCTTGCCCGCCACAGCACAATCACCTTGACGCTGGATCATTACACCCACATCTTCATCGATGACGAGCGAGCCCTCCTCGAAAAACTGCCTGATCTCGACGAAAATGACGGCGGCAACATCGCTTCATCCGGATAACGAAATGGATGTGCCCGCATATAGCCCGTGTTTCATGTGCCCAGATATGCATCGGTCGTCATCGGTATGCATCGGTTGCCATACCCGGAATTGTCAATGCCCCCCGCAGGACTTGAACCTGCAACCCGCGGATTAAGAATCAGAAGTTTGACCTTGTAAATCAAGGACTTATGAAAAGTGCCCGCGCATGGCCCGCGCATGGCGTGGCGGCTCCCTGCGCTAATGTATTCCGTGAGTTCTCTTGATAGCGGACCTCTATTCCTGATCCAAGACTTTTGCAGCGAGGCATCCCCGCTTCTTGGGTGCCGCTGCCTTCGGGTTCCCGGCTGCGTCAGACGAGCAGAGCCAGCCGTCCTGACGCTTCAGCCAAGTCGGTGATGCTCTCCAGTTGTAAGCGACCGGTGAACCTCATCTTCAATTTTCGCCGAGGCGCAGGTGATCCGAGACGTGCTCGACGGTTTGTTGTGCGATACCGACAGGCGGTGGTGCATACTCGAACTGGGCGCTGGTGGGGGGCACTCGCTGTGTCACCTGGCTCGTGATTTTGAGGCCGTTGCGGTCGATCTGTCGCCGGCGATGATCGAGCAGTCGAGCAGGCTGAATCCGACGGTTGAGCATCATGTGGCCGACATGCGAACGGTTCGGCTGGGCCGGTTGTTCGACGCCGTGCTCGTACACGACGCGATCGACTACATGACAACCGTCGCCGATCTGCGCAGCATGTTCGGCGCGGCGTCTGCGCATCTGCCGCCGGGCGGGGTGCTGCTCGTCGCACCGACCTATCTGCGTCGGACGTTCGTCGATCACCAGATCGAATACGATCGCAACACGAACGATCAGATCGACCTGACCTATGTATCACACGTCCACGCCCCCACCCCCGCCCCCGGAAGTGGTCCCGGCAATGCAAAGGGCGCAGCCGACACGACGTTTGAGCTGGCCATACTGCTTCTGATCCGCGAGCGGGGGAGGCTGCGCATCGAAGAGGATCGCCACACGTGTGGTTTGTTCAGCGAATCGACGTGGCTCGAACTGCTCGCCGCCGCCGGCTTCGCCGTGCAGCAGCATCCGCAGGCGGACGAAAGCACCGCCTCCTGGGCGCTGTTCGTCGCGATCAAGCGGTGAAACATTCAGCGACTCGGTGCTGCGCCTTTTCGCACCCGGTCGAGCAGCCACCGCGCGGCCTGATCCACCGTCGACTTGCGATCGTCGATGCGATCGACCATGTAGTTGGCGCGCTGCATGTCCCCTATATCGATCTCCCCGATCAGGGGCCGAAGCGCATCGACCAGATCAGCTCGGTCGGCGGCGGCGCGGCTGAGCAGCAGCACCGCGTCATAGGGCGGGAACGCGTTGCGCGGGTCGTCGAGCACGAGCAGATCGAACGCGGCAATCTGACCGGCGCTCGAAAATGCGGTTATCACGTCGGCCTGGCCCGTGACCACCGCGTCATACATGAACGTCGAATCGAGGCTCACCTGCGACTCGAATTTCAGCCCGTACGTATCGCGAAGCCGAATCCACTCCGGCCGGCTGAAAAACTCGTAATCGCTGCCGATCTTCAACCGCGGCGCGTGCTCGACGAGGTCATCAATCGATCGGATACCCAGTTGCTCGGCCCGATCGCGCCGCATCGCCAGCGCGTACGCGTTCTCAAACCCGAGGCTGCCCAGACAGCGGATGTGATGACGGTTGGCCAGCCACCACGCCGCCGACTCCAGCACCGATGCGCCCGAACCGGCCTCCTCGCGTCTCATGTAGTTGGCCCAGATCGTGCCCGTGTAATCGACGTAACAATCGATTTTGCCCGTGCGCAGCGCGTCGAACACGACGGTCGAGCCGAGGCTATCCAGATTGCTGACCTCAAAGCCCCGCGCTTCGAGCAGCGTTCTCATCGCCTTGGCCAGGATGTACTGCTCGGTGAACGTCTTGGCGCCGATGATGACCGGCCGATCGCGCGTGCTTTGCGATTTATTCTCGGCGACAGCCGCCACGTCTCGGCTCGTCTCAAACCACCCGTCGGCGTAAGGCGCGCCGATCCCGCCTGCCAGCACGATCAGCAGCCCGATCGCGCCCGCCCAGGCTCGCCACCGGCTGCGCAGCCGCGCCGATGATTCGAGCATCGCGATCAGCGTGTCGAGCACCATCGCCAGCGCCGCGGAGCTGACGCAGCCGAACAGCACCGCCGCCCAGTTGCGCGTCTGCAGCCCGCTGAAGATGTAATTGCCCAGACTCGTCTGCCCCACCGGCGTCGACAGCGTCGCGATGCCGACGGTCCACACCGTCGCCGTCCGGATGCCGGCGATGATCACCGGAAGCGCCAGCGGTAACTCGACGCGAAACAATTGTTGTCGCGGCGTCATGCCCAGCCCGCGCGCCGCTTCCACCATCGCCGGCTCGACGCTCAAAATGCCCGTCACCGTGTTGCGCAGGATGGGCAGCACGCTGTAGAGCGTCAGGGCGATGATCGCCGGCCAGAACCCGAGCAGACCACCCAACAGCGGCACCATCAGCGCCAGAAGTGCCAGGCTCGGGATCGTCTGGATCACACCCGCCGTGGTCAGCACCGGCCATCGAGCCGGCCTCCAACGCGCCACCGCCACCGCCGCCGGCACACTGATGATGATCCCCGCCGCCAGCGCCAGCAGCGTGATCCGAAGGTGCTGGCCCAGGTAATCGGGCAGGTTGGCGATCTGTTCACGGATGTTTTCGCTCATGGCTCGTGCGTCAGCGCCTCCAGCCGATCCGCCTGCCGCTTCGGTGTTTCCATCAGGGCGCGCACGTAGTCATCGCCCGGCGCTGCCAGTAGCTCGTGCGGAGTGCCAACCTGCACAATGCGCCCGCTGTTCATCACCGCAATGCGGTCGGCCATCAGCAACGCCTCGGTCATGTCGTGCGTGACCATCACCGACGTCAACTGCTGCGACCGGTGGATGTGCAGGTATTCATTCTGCAGCGCGTCGCGGGTCAGCGGGTCGAGCGCACCGAACGGCTCGTCCATGAGCATGATGCGCGGCCTCGCCGCCAAGGCGCGGGCCACACCCACGCGCTGCTGCTGACCGCCCGACAACGCACTCGGCATGCGATCGCGATATTCGTCCGGCGAAAGGTTCACCAGCTCCAGAAGCTCGTCCACACGCTCCCTGATATCGGGCGGCGACCAGCGCAGCAGCGCCGGCACGACCGCGACGTTTTCGGCGACAGTCATGTGCGGAAACAGCCCGATGCCCTGAAAGATGTACCCGATGCGCCGGCGAAGCTCGACCGGATCGCCCTGCATGACGTCGCCCCCTTCCACGCTGATTCGGCCGCGCGTCGGCGCGATCAGACGATTGATCATCTTGAGCGTCGTTGTCTTGCCGCAACCGGACTCACCGAGCAGCACGAGCAGTTCGCTCTGCTCGATGCTCAGATCGACATCCCGGACGGCCCATGTTCTGCCGCCGTCATATGATTTGCCGACCGATTGGACTCGGATCATGCCCAGTATTCCGGCCGAGCGGTGGATCAGTCAACCAATGCGTCAGGCAACTGGGTCTGCTTGGTGGCTATGATGGCGACATAGTTGAGCGGATCGCCACAGACCGTGAATCGATGACGGTAGCGACGATAGGCCTGCATACGAATGGTCCCGCTGTGCTGCATGTGCCGGATCATCGCCGAGAAGCCGGTATCATCTTCCTCATCAAGGAAATCTTCCTTGATATTGAACGCCAGCCAGCCACCCTCTTCGATAAAGCTGAAAGCTTTGGTAAACGCGTGTACCGGGATGTCGCCGAACCCCAGGGCGGCCACGGTCGTCATGCAGTTGAAATCAAACTCCTCAAGCGCCTGCTGATCTTCAGGAGAAGGACCGCACAAATCGGTGACGAGGTATTCATCATAGACGTCCGGCCGGTCACGCTCCGCCGCCATCTTCGCCTCTTCAACAATATCCACACCGACGATATGCTTGGCACCCAGCAACTTGAGTTGCTCACCGACCATACCGTTGCCTGCGCCGACATCGAGCACGCGGAGTTCTTCGGGATCGACCCGGTGATCGCTCAGTAGATCATCGAGCAAGCCGGCGACGCGTTGCGGGGAGCTGCACTTGAGGTGTTTGTAGAACAAGGCTTCGTACAGGCCCGGCACCTCGTAGATCCGCTCGTAATCGTGGAATCGGAACTTCTGCCACCGGTCGTTCAGTTTCACCTCGCACCACTCTCGATTCTGGGCGAGCCCCTCGCTGGCTTGTGGGAATCGAATGGCCGGACCCTCCTTCGACGGCGTACTACAAATCAATTCGCTGCTCATCAAAGTCACGATTCACCCTTTCGGTTGGTTAATGTTCCCCGATCACGCCGTGGTGACTGGTTTTGCGAACCGCTTCGGACAGTCTCAATAGACGACCGGCCGGCAGTCAGGTGGGTGAACGATGAGCATCATGATATGCAATTTATAGAAAAGTCACAAGTTATAGAT
>Ga0310121_10003925_pt1 | contig 13366 bp, 10 predicted proteins | sample CB27_Tmax_986_MG_FD_203504 | JGI IMG/M metagenome (GOLD analysis project Ga0310121, IMG submission 203504) | Marine microbial communities from Western Arctic Ocean, Canada - CB27_Tmax_986 | ecosystem: Environmental > Aquatic > Marine > Oceanic | place: Canada: Western Arctic Ocean | collected... | reverse complement strand
CCGTTCCATACTTCGTTCGCATTAATCGCGGCACCAACATTCAGCAGATGCTTTACGGCATCGACTCGCCCGGAACGAGCCGCAAGCATTAAGGGTGTCTCGCTAGAATTGACGGCATGAACGGGGTGGTTGGGATTGGCGCCTGCTCTGATCAATTGTTGAATAATCAGAACATCGCCATTCTGAGATGCCAGCCCAAATGCTGTCACTCCGTAATTGTTTGGGATATTTAAGTCCGCACCAGCATGAAGTAAAAGAGCCGTCGTCTCTGCGTCGCTCTTATAGACCGCCCAATGCAAAGCGGTCGAGCCGTCACCTTGAGCACTGTTTACATCAACCCGATCCTTCAAAAGTAGTCGAACCGCCACTCGGTCACTATTTTTGACGGCATCAATTAAAAACGTTTCCCTCTCAGCGGCTACAAACCTACCAGTGGACAAAAGCACCAGCAGGCACAGAGTGAAAGGCAAGCCACCTCGCATTGCGCCAATCTTTTTGAGATTGATCTGCCAGGAAACAAAATAAATTTTCACTTCACTACCAGTCTTTCTTGTCAGTCGATTGCGAATACCAATAATTGTAATTCCGCAGGGCTAACAGTCCTAGCAATCTACCCATTCATAGCCAAAATATTTTAATTGGAACCTGTCCTAATGCCCTGTTTCGCCTTAATTCAGAGGCGCTTCAGACGACAATACGAACGCTATCAGTTCCGGAACAGTGCCTCCCACCGTTACAGCAATATGTTGAAGTCCCTCAAGCACAAAAGTCATTGGCGTCCCAATCGTTCCGGCGGGAAGATCAATTGCCGCTACTACTAAGCGAGCACTAATAGACACCAGCCTCGACTCCGTATTTCTTGCAACCAATTTCCCGGCGGTAATGTATGTCCAGTATTCTTTACGTCCAATATGAAGAACACTGACAAAACCAATCTTTCCATCCAGCCTTTATTCCAACCCTTTCGATGGGGACCCCGAAAACTTCGCAACCGCATCGTTATGGCTCCAATGACTCGCAGCCATTCACCCGGAAAAGTCCCAGGACCTGACGTCGCAAAATATTATCGTCGACGTGCGGAAGGAGGGACGGCGCTCATAATTACCGAAGGAACGAATCCTGACCACCCTGCCGCGAGCGGGTATCCGGATGTTCCCGGCTTCTACGGCAACGAAGGTCTAGCCGGTTGGAAAACTGTTGTGGATGAAGTTCATGCGGCGGGTGGTGCCATAATTCCACAACTTTGGCATTGTGGATCCGTCCGCAAGCGCGGAATGGAACCAGACCCTACTGTGCCCGGCTTCGCGCCATCGGCAGTTCCAAACCCAATGTACAAAGAGGAAGAAGCAGAAGTTCCTCACGAAATGACGCAGGCTGACATTGACGAAACGATCGCGTCAATCGTTCGATCGGCGGTATCGGCACAACAATATGGCTTCGACGGTATCGAGCTTCACGGAGCGCACGGCTACCTGATTGACCAGTTTTTCTGGAAAAAGACCAATAGACGAAACGACCGATACGGCGGCTCCTTCGAAAATCGTCTGACATTTGCAGTAGAACTAATCGAAGCAGTTCGTTCTGCCGTCACACAGGACTTTCCCGTCGTGTTTCGCTTTTCTCAATGGAAGCTGGCCGACTACGATTGCAAACTTGCAAAGACTCCACAAGAACTGGAGTCGTTTTTGATACCACTAGCAAAAGCGGGAGTCAACGTTTTCCACGCCAGTACAAGGCGATTCAACGAGCACGAATTCGAGGGCTCGAATCTCAACCTCGCAGGGTGGACTAAGAAGATTACTGGTCTGCCCACAATCACTGTTGGCAGCGTGGGACTTGATATCGACTTTCTTCATTCCTACCAAGGTAAAGACTCGTGCAAGGTCGGTCTCGACACACTAATCGCTCGACTGGAACGTGATGAATTCGACCTTGTCGCTGTAGGACGAGCTCTTCTGGCTGACCCGGCCTGGCCCAACAAAATCAAAAATGGATGTGAAGATGACGTCGTCTCTTTTGAGCCTGAGCACCTAAGTACGTTTGAATAACACCTCTAAACGTTCTTTGCCAAGGAAGCGTCAAGAAAACCCTGAAAAATCATCAAAACTAGTTACACATATGGGAAATACGTCGTCTTCCCGACGGAAGGGGTGACTAGATTATTAGTTTGTTGAACGAGAATTCGCACAAATTCAATCGTCAAGCCGCATACATCGCATTCAGATTCTCAATGAAAATCCGGTGAAGGGCACATATAAATTGCGACAACCTGATCATCTTCAGATGACATCTCGTCATTCAACAATTGAAATGGTAAATTGACGCGTTTTCCCATGTCTGACTAGCTACGTTTTAAATCTTGGAACTCGATCGAGAAAAACCACAGCTAGCATTTAGCGAACAGTCAACCTCTCACCTGCAAACCAAACTCGATCTATTATCGGAGGTCGAGGGCTACGATGTCCCGTCGGTCACGAAGATAAAGCCGACCGTCCACCAGCGTGGGAGGTGTCCATGCATTCTCCGTAAGGACCACCTTTCGAGCATGCACATCAAGCCCCTGCTGTGACACCGATGCCACGGCAATTTCTCCATCTTCATCGGTAATTATGATTACATCGTTGCTATGCAACAAATGGGCCCGTGCAAAACTCCGGTCGCGCCACACCTCTTCCCCACTACTGGCATTGACCGCAGTAAGAAACGCAGGACCAAAGTCTCCGCTACTGCCAATCAAAAGTTCCCCGAGTCTAAGTGCATTGCCAAAGTGAAGCCGCATGCGGTTAGTCGCCCATATCTCCTCAGTAATCGTTTGATTATCAACTTGGCGCAAGTGAACCATTCGACTTCCACCATCATAGGCAGACGAGATGAAGAGTCGATCATCGTCTCCCCATATCGGCATACTGACGTTCAGTCCGAGTTCATTTTCATGCGGATGTGTCCACAAAAGACGTCCGTCATCGGGTCCGAGTCCCGCCAGCATCTGCTGTCCAACTACTACTAATTGATCCTTGCCATCAAGACGAATGAGTAGAGGAGAACCAGGAGCTAGCGGAAACTCATCGGAATGCCAAACCACACTTCCACTGTCTTGTTCAAACGCGACAACACCCCGGCTACTTCCGCCTAACGGAAGAATGACAGTTCGGTCGTATACAAGTGGGCTGGAAGCAAAGGCGTTATAGTTGTCCAACTTGAACAAGTCAACTAAGTTGTGAGACCAAACGAGGCGGCCCGTAACGAGGTCGAGCGCGTGAAAGTGACCGTTTACACCAACCGAAAAAACTACACCGTCCGCGATTACAGGTGAAGAATATGGCCCCGGACCAGCAGCATTGAACCAAACGTCAAAGTAGCCGTTTCTAGTCAACGGCGCGGCATAAGCAAACTCCCATTTAGTAATTCCCGTTTCCGCATCAAGAGCCACTACGACTTCTCTCTCGTTAGAGCGATACATCGTGACGAGCACGTTACCGTCAACAAGAATCGCGGAATAACCTTCACCAAGGGAGCGTCGCCAAAGCTGCCTGGGTCCAGACTCAGGCCATATTCGTGCAATAGAACCAGCATCAACGTGAAAGTTTCTGGCTGGCCCGCCCCACTGCGGCCACCCCAATGTCGGCTCTTGTGTCCGGACACCTCCCGAGACTCCAGTCCCAACGATGATAAACACAGCAATTGCGGCGATGTGTTTCACTGTCTTCCTCCGGTAAACAGATTGGTCAGGCTCTTCGCGCTTTGACGAAGTTCGATCCAATCCAGCAACGTAGTTATCAGCGATAACACAGGACCATTTCAAGTTATTCCGCACCCAAAGCTCCCAAAACATAACGACCCTTAAATGAACAGAAGACGTATTCACGAGAAGGAAAGAAGATAAATGCTCACAAGCGACGATTGATCGAGACCGTGATCGCTATGTTCCAAGTCCGATGCACCGAAAAACGACTACGCAGAAACTACACTCACACCGGTCTTCTCACTTCTCTGACTCACAGGAGTATCCAGGAACAACATGCTTCGGAAACTAAAATCCGTCACCAAATGGGACGTTCATCAGGTCCTGCACACGAACTCTCGTGTCAGAACCCATCCCATCTAATCTCGCAACCCAAATACGAACAGGCCATTTCCAGCGGCGACTGCAACATACTGCGTACCATCGACGGCAAACGTAATCGGTCCATTCGCAATCTGTCCACCGAGACTCGTCCTCCATAGCAGTTCACCGGAACGAGCATTCAGCGCGTGAAAATGACCCTCCCGACCGCCCGTAAACAGAAGATCCGTCGTTGTAGTGAGAATCCCACTTGTGGTCACATCCGTCATCTCAAACTTCCACCGCTCTTCGCCAGTACTCGGGTCTAATGCGATTACTGCCCCTCGGCCCGTCGATTCCGTCCAATCGTTAATAGGTCCTCTTACTCCCCACGGCATACCCTGAAACTCAACCCCACCACCACCGAACGATCGGCCGGGCCGATACTCAGATTCCTCCGCCGTAAAGACTTGTCCGTAGCCTTCCCACGTCGGAATATAAAAAAGCCTTGTTCTTGGGCTGTAGGATGGCGAATACCAGTTAGTCCCACCCGACACTCCCGGAAAGGTAACAGCGCCAGGCGGTTGTGGAGTTTGCACGGGGCGACCATTGTCATCCAAGCCTTCTGCCCAATTCACCTCGACAAACGGAACTCCGCTCACAAACTGGCCCGTTGCTCGATCAAGCACATAAGAGAACCCGTTGCGGTTCGCCCAAAGCATAAGTTTGAGCATACTCCCGTCATTTGCCGGATAGTCCACCAGCACAGGAATCTGTACAGAGTCATAGTCATATGGATCGTTAGGCGTAAACTGAAAATACCACTTTAACTCCCCTGTATCCGCGTCAAGTGCAACAACAGAATCAGAATACAAATTGTCGCCCATTCGTTGCGCAGGATTGAAATCTGGACCAGGGTTTCCGATTCCCCAATAAATGAGATTGAGATCCGGATCAAAGGACCCCGTCAACCATCCGGAACTACCGCCATGCATCCATGCATCGCTGTCACTTGGCCACGTTTCATGTCCCGGTTCACCTGGGCCTGGAATCGTATAAAATCGCCATACTTCTTCTCCGGTCTCAACATCATAGGCCGCGATAAAACCTCTGATCCCGTATTCACCACCGGCCACACTAACTACCACCATGTTTTTCACGACGAGTGGCGCCAATGTCATCGCATAACCAAGAGTCGGTTCGGCAACACTCGTTTTCCAGATCGGTTGTCCGGTCACTGAATCGATAGCAATCAACAACGCATCAATTGTTGCCATAAAAAGAGTGTCTTCGTGCATTGCGAGTCCACGATTGACCCGCCCACAGCAGGGACGAGACTCAAGGGACGGCGTATGTTCGTATGTCCAAAAGACGCGCCCCAAACGTGCATCAAGTGCCACTGCCGTGTTCGGCGCTTCCGTGAGATACATAATGCCATCGACAACCAGTGGCGAAGTTTCGAACGCCTGCAGCGACTGTGCCTGAAACACCCACCGCAATTCCAAATCATCAACGTTAGCTGGTGTAATCTGGTCCAAGCTGCTGTAACGAGTGCTTGCGTAACTGCCGGAATAAGTCAGCCAGTTCTGAGGCTCGGCATCGGCATTAAGTAGACGTTCCTCAGTAACCTGGGCCTGTAAACTTTGGGTTGCCGAAGCAACAAGAAAAATAACGGCTGCAATCGTCGTGTATCGAGCCATGGTCATTAAAGGCCTTTCAGGGTTAAGAGATATGCGACAACATCATCCAATTCATCCGAGTTCAAAGTGCTCGTCGCAGACGGCATTAGTGCCGTTCTGAGAACCGTGTACTCTCGAAGATTCGCTTTGTCGATAGAGACAAGAGTTTCGTCCGTGGTAACAATTTGAATGCTAAAGCTATCCTCATTGAGCCGCCGTCCCTGTAGTAGTTTCCCGTCCGACAACACTAACCTTACAGGCCGGTCCACCGGACGCATCGCACCATTTGGGTCAAGCAGAACCTGCTCGAGAGTGCCGGCTGTTCGGACCGCACCAATGCGACTTAAATCCGGGGCTGATCGCGGACCGACTCCATTCACGCGATGACAACCAGAACACTCACCCTTTCCATTAAATAGGCGACGACCTCGGTCGGCATCACCACGAGCAACGCTCCGGGCGTCTACATCGCCCATAGTCCGAAGGTAAGCCACCAATCCCACCAACTCTGGGGGTGTAAAGGCTCCTGAAGGCATCGCGGTCCCTGGAATTCCAGTCAATAAGATTTCACTGAGTTCCGCGTCAGTCGACGCATGTCTGAACTGACCATCACGAAAATTTACACCATCGACTTGGTCACCATCAGAACCATGGCAGCGGGTGCAATTCTCTCGATACAGTTGCACCCCGTAGGAAATGTCAGACTCCGAATATTGGTCGTTCTGGGCTTCAACTGTGACCTGTAAACTCAAGAGTGGAAGCACCAGCATGGCCCACTTAGTTCCAGCTCCGACAAACAGACAATGAGTATCTCGCATAAGAATTTCCTCTGACAATCAGGACCGGAACCTCAAAGAGGTTGTCCCTACAAACGGAGTAGAAGCTTTCTCAGGTTTACTCACCTAACTTGACTTCCAATGAAATTTCGTTCTCTGTGCTTGAGTAGTTGCGTCCACAAAACCGAGAACAAGCAGTATCCCAAAAAATAATAGAATCCTGAACCCAACGTTGACGTCAGATGAGTCACCATTCCAACGTCAACCTGCTGAAACAAGACCGGCACGCTAAACATATTCTCTTGAACCTGGTCCCGTGTGGCCAAAAACGCTAGAAACACAGCGACGACGAACACGTCGGCCATCGACCACTTCCCAATCAGATCGACGATGAGAATCAACCGATCTTTTACCGCCCGCCGAGACACATAAATTGACGTCAGCAGCATGATTCCCTTGGCAATGGGAACGACAATACTAAAAAGCAAAATCAGAAACGACACGAGGTAGTCAGATGACAGCCACAGTTCCCTTACGGTCCCCAGAATCGAGCGCGTCTGCTCGTAGACCGTCACTTCGATCGGTTCAGGAATAATTGACGCCTCGACCTGTGTCGCAATGGACACCGTGTAAATCGGGAGCGTGACACCAGGAATCAGTAAGGCAAAGTTGACTAGAGTGAGCAAGATCAACAATCGGGACATGAGAATAATCAGCTAGTCCTAGCTACTCTCCAAACGGGGAGACATTACGCAACAATCATGACGCCGAGTACACGTCTTTCAATCGAAATGGGAACCTGAGAATTACTGCTGTACTCGACTCGCTATCCAGTCAACACGAAACCCACCACCCATATCAAATGCCCCGGTCATTTCATCGCCGTTGACCACAGCACCAAGCACAATCTCAAACTGCTGTCCTTGAAACTCTGCTTCAACAGACAATTCAATCTCATTGCCAGATATCGTTCCTTCAAATGCGACGTCTGGCAAACCCAGCGGCATATCGCCGCTGGCAGTGATAATCCCGCTCAGCTGTTCTCCATCCTGCTGAAACGTTAACGTCCCAGTCGGGGCAGGGCCTGTATTACCTTCAATATTGACTTGAACCTCCCATTCCCCATCGACGTTGATTTGCGCAACTCCTGACGCAGACACTACTAGGACCAGGGCAATAGCCATTAAGGTTCTTAGGCGTATCATCTCTTTCTCCTTCGTCAACCGTTCTGACGATATATGCTCTCGCACCAAAAATCGACTCCGTCAACTTCTGTTCCCGTGCATTTAGACCAATTTTTCCCTGCGGTCCGACCTGAAGTTTGCCGTCATCATTCACACCTCGTGGTATTTTGACAACAGTTTTCTAGAAATTTTTGCTCACCGAATTAGGAGAGTCGCGATCCAAACTGCACCTCATGTCCTAAATCCTGACACCAATCATTTCGACACCGTTCAGAAGGCCCATCCGACATTTACGAGTCTAATTACCGGTATTGGTTCACGGTCAAAGATTCTCGTCGCACCGCCACCAACACTGAAACTGAGATGTCGCGCGTCGCCAATTAGCCAGGCATACCCGAGTTCAAAGCCAAGACCGATGTGGATCCCGGACAACTCCTCCATCTCTGACGTGTCACTGCTCGGAGTAGTCAAAAACACCCCAAACCTCGGTCCCAAATAGAACCCTCGAAATGGGGTTTTGTTCGGATAGTATCTCAGTGCCGCATTAACACTATAAAAACCCCCGTCACGTCCCCACGGCAAACGGGACCCAGACAATCCAACGGTGACCGTACTCGTGACCCGCCGTTCATATTCACCGTTGTACCACGGCACTAAAATCCAACCGAACGGGTTCGCTGATATCACCTGCTTATAATGTTCTGATTTCTCTCCAGCCGTCGCTTGCGCATTACCAGTGACTGGGTTCACCAAATGCATACAGACAGTAATTATCACAATCGCCAAGTGACGAAAGGCCATAGTCAGCATTGGATTAGGACAAGTAACAGAGTGCATATGACCATCAATTCCAGACCAGGATTAGAGGGTAATCACCAACACGCATCTGAATGATGGAACAATTGAGATTCCCGTCTTATTTCAAGAGCCGAACGAAAGTCTTAATGATCATTTCTTTGTAGTGGTGGATATGATGCATTCGGTCGTTGCACGTTTTTCAGAACAATTGCGTGCACACAAGACTTACTCGAGTATGTCGAACAAATAGCTGAACTTGAGGATCACACTCCGACCAGTGCCTATGGGCACATAGTCACTAATACCCTCAATTTCGTTGTAAACCACAAACAGCCCTGTGTTCGCGTCCTGCAACCATCCGAAGCGAAAATTCGACGACCATAAATGCGCACTATCATTATGCTGCATCAACGCTTGGATAAACACACGCGGAGACAAGTTGTATCCAAAACGAATGCTCGTCAAGTTCGTAACAGTGCTTCCCGTCGGAAGACGAATGTCGTTCCGACTATAACTCAAGGAAAGATTAAGAGTTTCTCCATATCGCGCACGCATCGACGGTCGAACGGTGACGATATCACCTCCGAAAAATCCACCGACCGAGGTACTCATCCCAAAACTAATCGGCGCCGACCGATTGTAGTTAAACGAATAATTTGCCTCATTAAAATCGTAGCGACCCGGTGGGACCGAAAGTCCGGATATCTTGAACTCACGAAGTACTCGTTCACTCTTAACATCGTACGACACACCAGTGCGTGAACTGTCCTCGAATTCTCCCATAAAATGTAGGTGGAGAAACGATGTCTCCATAGCACCGTCAAAATTCCAGAAGCGCGTAAAACTCATATGCGGTGTTAGCTCCTGAAATCCGAAGACGCCGTCCGGCCGTGACGTATTGTTAACACCGAAGTCGAATTTTCGAAATCCGCCTGTGCGACGAACAAAGCCTACTTCCGGATTGAAATCCTTACCGTTTTCCTGATAGCCCGTGACGAATCGCCAAGATTCTGAACTGTAATTTCCAGAAACACTGAGCGCATGATCTCGGCCATCACGGTCAGGCGTCTCGGTTCGCCCGATAAAGCCCTGCACGATTCCGTTCTGACCGATCCCTAATCGACCGTCAACAGCGTAAGTTCGGTTATAGTCATCCGGTCGAGACCGCGCGCCAGTGGCCGTTCTTTGCACAAAAAGGCCGCCGATGCTAGAGCGGTTCGGTAGATCCCTCCGAGCACGCGCCACCGTAAAATTGTTAGCAGGCGCAACACCGTCAACCTCTTCTGTCTGCATATTCAGGAATCCGACCGTAACCGTGTCAGAAACCTTGCCTGATAGGCGTGACCCCGCCAAAATCGGAATCGGTCGTCCGAACTCACTAACGCCAATTTTTCGGCTGAAGAATAAATCTGTCTGACCAAGGTCAGGCGCTCTTACGGCTCCTTCATTGGAGACGGTAAAAGCCCCGGCGTTCTCAAGAAAGAACGGTCGTTTTTCTGGAAAAAACAGATTGAAACGATCCAAATTGATCCGCTGATCGTCAACCTCAACTTGAGCGAAATCGGTGTTATACGTTGCGTCCAATGTTAACCCTGACGTCACGCTGTATTTAAGGTCCGCCCCGAAATCACCAACAACAACGGGAGCCGCCTCTGGCGACGATGCCCTGGTAAATAATTCTCCAACAGCGTAGGGTGTCAGTTGTAGATTGCGTGAGAGATCAGCCGGCGTATTTACACCACGAAGTTGTCCTGCCAGTGACACGCGGTACAAATTATATTGTCTCGGCAGTGGCGCCCAATAAGATGTTTCATTACGTCGTCGAATGTTACGTTGAAAATTCAATCCCCATAACTGCTTCAATCGGTCCGGATAACGAATGGTACGAAACGGGATGGCAAACTCTGCACTCCAGCCCACTTCAGACACCGTTGCACGAACTTGCCAAGCACCATCCCAATTGAGGTTAAAGCCTCCACCACCGCCTCGAGAAAAACCTCCGCGTCCTCCACTGCCGAAAAGACTTCGACTACCACCTTCATTGATGACTTGCCCGTCATACTCGAGTCCTGCTGGTGTGGTCCCAAAAATAAAGCCATTCTGCTGGTCATTAAACGTGTCGAGGATCAACTGAAAACTATCGCCGTCGTTCATCGAAGAATCACGACGGCTATTACTCACAATAATCGAAGTGGGATCCCGGTCGTAACAGATAACACCAAAGAAAATTGTCGTGGACGTAAACGCAATTCGAACTTCGGTTCTTTCTGTAGCAGGACTACCTTCATCAGGGGCACTTTGACGAAACCCGGTCACCGGCAAGATAGTGTCCCAAACTTCATCTCCGAGAACGTGCCCATCCAAGGATGGGGCTTCTTCAATCGAAACAGCGAAGGCCACCTGGGGAGTACTCGACTCTAAACGGTCCGCGTCAACAAGCAGTCGATCCTGAGCACTAACGACAGGTAACCCAACCAAAAAAAGCACTGGCGTAGCAAACGTCAAGCGTAGAACAGAATAGGGTGCGACAGTCATACAAACTTTCATGCCTGAAACATTCTTCAACAGGGGAAATAGTGTTCTTCTGAAAGACCGCCATCTGAACAACAGAAAATCGCCGGAAAGACGATCTGAAGTCCCGGAAAATCGATTAGATCCAAAATAACAGCATCATCTGTAACAACCAATCATCCAACGAGTGGTTGTCTTCGCGTTGGCAAACCCTAACAAATTTCAATACGTCACACGGCGTGCACTAGTGGCATACAATAAAATAGTTTCGGCGACGCACTGGAGGCGTTTAAATGTCAGCTCCCTTTACAGAAACGTTATCGACAAGCACTCGTCTCGGCGATGACTGTCCTTTCGACAAATGTAGTGGCAACCTCAACCTGGTCCATGGTTGAACGTGGCAACTCAGATGCAGTTCGCATCCGATGGACCACAGGCGACAAGCCAATTCGCAAGAAATTGAACGGCTCGGCCATGGAACGCGCGGCGACATATGTCACACAATTGACGGGGACCGTGCAGTCATCATAAGAGCAGGAGCGTAGCCGAACCACCGGAAACTCGAGCCAACAGAAAATTTCCAGCGGAGAGTTCTTTCTCAAAGCACACATCGCCTCACCGCTCAATCTCCTAATGATAATGAGCGACGCCAAGATCCGAGCGTGTCAGGCTTGACAGTCAAAACTAACTAGTAGGTTTCAAGTAGATGAATCGCTAGTTCTCGTCGCTTTTCCACGTCAGCGTCATAAGGTGGCATCGGTGGACGCGGATCTGTCAAGAAGTCAACCATTTCATTGATTGTGTAACGCATCTTCAAATCGGTTAAGACAACTTGCGCGGTATCCGCTTCCTCAGAATCCCCATGGCATGTCAAACAACCTTCAAGAGCGAGAACAGACGGTCCGTTTTCCAACGCTGTATTTCGTTCTTCGACACTCACCGTAGTGGGGTCGTAACCGACACTGCGACGGTTGTCCGTCGACGGCACTGAAAGTTCTCTGTACTCACCGAGACTGACCCTGTACACTGCGCTCGCAAAATCGTCAGACACGTAAATGCTCCCGTCCGGTCCCTCCGCAACTTCAGCAGGCCTTCCGATAGCTATATCGTTGACCAAAAAGCCAGTAAGGAAATCTCGTTGCTCAACGCTTCCATCCGAGGAAAAGTGAAGTGATACAACTTTATAACCATCCTTCTTTGACCGATTCCAAGAGCCGTGAAGTGCCACAATTGCTGTTTCTCGAAATTCGGATGGAGCCCTCTGATATCTCAAGAAAACAATTCCCAGTGGCGCATTGTGTGCACTAAATTCATGAACTGGTCCGATTGAGACATCGGCGACGGACTGGTTTTCAGGTCCGAAATCCGGGTCAAGAACATTTCTGCCATTGACAAATGGCCAACCATAGAACCCACCCTCAACGACCTCGTTGAGCTCACATGGTGGAAAATCGTCGCCGAGGAGATCACGTCCGTTATCGGTCGCGTACAAAACGCCACTAGCCGGCGCCCAATCGAACCCCGCACTGTTGCGTAGCCCCTTTGCAAAGACACCAAGAAACTCACCATCAGGCGAATAACGAAGAATAGCGCCACGACGTTCGTCTTCTTCGAGACAAACATTGCAGCTAGAACCAACGGCTACGTACAAAAGTCCGTCGGGTCCGAAACGAATCGTCTTCTTCCAATGATTCCCACCGCGCGGCAATTCATCAACGATTCGTTGATAGGGACCGCCCACCGTGCCGGATTCAACATCGAAGGGAATACGGCCTATTCCGTCTTCTTCCGCCACATAAAGGTAATTTTCCCAGAGGTCAATTCCGTTCGGGCGAGTTAGGTTGTCAATTAGCACTCGCTGTCCGTCAGACATTCCATCACTATTACGGTCGGCTTCAAGGAGTAAGACTTGGCCGTCTCTTGGCGTAGACACCAACACGTCACCCCTAGAGGTCACACGGAGCATCCGTGCATCCGCTATACCCGTAGCAAACAACGACACCGCATAGCCCTCAGGAGCAGAAAGCCGGCCCTCTACTTGACCCGCTGTCATTGGGGTCGGATCCAACCAGGCCGGCAGCAAACTCATTTGCTGAAGCATGCTCTTCCATGGCACGTTCATCGCCGGACCCGAAGTCCATACAAGTACCACCACCATCGCCAACAGGCAGAGTAGAACTGCGAGGGTCTTCACTAAAAGTTTCATCGGAAATAACATTCCCTTTCCCAAGACGGGATTAAGCACAGCGCAGTCGTTCTCAGAAAATCGATTTTCATATCACTATCAGCAACACCGTCACCATATATGCTCCGATGGCACGTTTGATACGACGTGACAAAAATTTCTAAGACTGATTACGGACAACGTCTCATCCT
>Ga0310121_10003924_pt1 | contig 13368 bp, 9 predicted proteins | sample CB27_Tmax_986_MG_FD_203504 | JGI IMG/M metagenome (GOLD analysis project Ga0310121, IMG submission 203504) | Marine microbial communities from Western Arctic Ocean, Canada - CB27_Tmax_986 | ecosystem: Environmental > Aquatic > Marine > Oceanic | place: Canada: Western Arctic Ocean | collected... | reverse complement strand
ACGACCGTTTCTCACACAAAGCCGAGCGACAACTCTGAGCAATCGGGGTTTGCGACCGCCCCAAGCGACCAATCTTCCCCAGCCGGCCATCCGCATAGCCGAATCAATCACCTCGCCGGGAACTGCTACTTCTACGCCAACTTCAATCCGGTGGGAGGCCCGCCCTACTTCCCTGAAACGCGACGCTACCAGGCCAATGGTCCCAACTTTGCCTCCGCCACGACGGCTGATCCGGGCACAGCCGATATCATTTTGTCGCAACCTGAAATCGGTCTCAGTCACAACACGAACTGGCTGGGGTTCGGCCCAGATGATTTTCTCTACGTTCCCACTGGTGACGGCGCCTGTTGCTTTGATCCCGGCAACGCCGGTCAGGATTTGGATTCGCTGAAAGGTAAGATTCTGCGCCTGGACGTGAACGGCGACGATTTTCCGGGCGACAGCCAGCAGGACTATTCCATTCCGCAAGACAACCCATTCGTCGACCAGCCCGGCGCGGATGAAATTTGGGCATATGGGTTGCGCAATCCTTGGCGAGCGAGTTTCGATCGGCTGACTGGCGATCTCTACCTGGCTGACGTGGGCCAGAATACAGTCGAGGAGATCGATGTAATTCCCGCTGGCGTGAAAGGGCTGAATTTCGGTTGGCTGCCGCGGGAAGGGACGCAATCGACGCCGAATGTGGGAGGCCCCAAGCCAGCGGGAGCGATTGATCCAATCTACGACTATCTGCACGGTCCTGCCGGCAACGAGGGTTTTTCTGTCACCGGTGGCTATGTGTACCACGGCCCCATTACGGAATTGGATGGCACCTATTTCTTCGCCGATTTTGCCACCGCACGAATCTGGTCTATTCGGTATGACGGCTCCGATCCCAGCTCGTCCGACGGAACGAACTACACTGACTTTACCGATTGGACCGATGTGCTTTTGCCGGATGAGGGCGGCGTCCGCAACATTAGTTCCTTCGGAGAGGACGCCATTGGAAACCTGTATATCGTCGATTGGCGCGGCGATATTTTTCAAATCGTCACCGCCGCGCCGGAAAGAACGTGGAGCCAAGACGCTGGCGGCAACTGGAATAACAGAACCAATTGGGACGGCGGCGCTCCCAATGGCAATGATGATCGAGCGATCTTCGGCAGCGCCATTTCCACGAAGCATACCGTATTCACCGACTCATCCGTCACGGTCAGCTCGATCCAGTTCGACAACTCCAACCGGTACATCATTGCCGGATTAGGTAGCATCAATCTCGAGGCTGCCACTGGCAATGCGATGATCGAGGTCGTCCAAGATGATCACGAGTTCCAGGTGGCGGTAAACCTCAACGGTGATACCGACGTCGACATTCCCACCGGTTCCTCACTGGTTTTCAACAACACGATGAATCTCGCGGGCAATACGCTCATGAAAACGGGTGGTGGAGATTTGATCTTTAACAACTTGCTCAGCACGGGGGGCGGAATGGTGAGTCTGCTGGGAGGAACGGTGTCGGGCGGCGGAGTCGTCGCCGGCGACTTGGAAAACGACGGCGGTATTCTCTCGCCTGGTAGCAGCCCGGGCGTGATTGAGATCACCGGTGACTACCTGCAAGGCGCGGGCGGAAGTCTGCTGGTCGAGATAGCGGGTACGGTTGCGGGAACCGAACATGATTTACTGGTCGTTGGGGGAGATGCGAGTTTGAACGGGACCCTCGAGGTCGTGTTGTTGGGCGACTTCCAACCGCAAGGTGGAGATGAATTCGTCGTGTTCGACTTTGCCGCGACGCTTGGCGAATTCGACGCGGTCCGCTTGCCGGCTTTGTCCAGCGGATTGGCCTGGGATGATGCAGCGCTGTATGCGTCCGGGACTCTGTTGGTTGTACCTGAACCGGTGGCGTATTGGCTGATGTTAGCCGGCGGTTTGTTGATGGGGATTGGCATGCGTAGGCGTAACCATTGCAGGGCGCGGAAATCAGAGCGCCGAAGGAGCCAGACTCTTACGACTTCAGCTACATCGTATTGCCAAAATCTCACGACTTCAGCTACGTTCCCAGTTTTCGCACTGGGCATCGCGCTGTGGCTTGTCCACCTGTCATCGATCGCCATGGCGCAGCTTCCAGTGACCAGCAACCTGATGGTTCATTTTGACGCCAGTGACATCAACGCCAACGGGACCTCCGCGGACAACCCAGGCGACGGAGCGAATGTGACGGCTTGGATCGACATGGCCAACAGCAATGTCGCGGCCGAGAGCACGAACCCGCCTATTTTCAGGCAATTCGGCATCAACGGGAATCCAGCGGTGGTGTTCAACGAAAACGGCGAGGCCAATCAGATTCTTACGGTGCCGGACGACAACACGCTGGACGTAGGGACGGGGAGCTTTACCGCCTTTGTGGTGGCCGCCACCGATGAAAATGGCAGTACCGGCCCTCAAGTTTTCTGGGACCATCGTGACGGGTCAGGGGAATCGTTCCGGGGCAGCAATTTCTTTCTTGAGCATCGCACAGCGGGACAAACCAGCGACGGCTCCGGCCCGGGTATGACATTGGCCGCTCAGGTCAACACGCCAACTGGTGTCACCGGTTACAATACGCCCGCCGACGCCGATCCCGGTGGCAACAAGAGTGCCAACCCGCTCATTCCGGACGATTTTGAGGACGGACAAACGCGAGTTTATTCGGTCGTCTTCGACCGCGTTAATGACGGCGATGGGACGAATGTTTTTTTGGAATCGACTCCGCGCCAACGATCCTCGGGGCGAAAGACGACGGCACGTCCCCACCGCCGCCTGTCGGCGATTCGTTTTCCAATAACACCTTTAAGATTGGTTGGAGTGATCTCATCGCTAACGCATTTCTGAATAATGGGCGCATCGGCGAGATGATCCTTTACAACACGGAATTGTCCTCGGCGCAATACAATAACGTGCTCAACTATCTTTTCAACAAGTATGATTTTCCCTTGCCGGGCGCCTGGAATGTCAGCGAAGGAGGGGACTGGAAAATCGCCAGCCATTGGGTGGGCGGAATTGTACCGAATTCGAGTTCGGCAACAGCTACGTTTGGAATCGCAATAACATCACCCAGTACGGTTTTTACCGATCAGGATGTGACCGTCGAGACGATTCGGTTCGACCACTTGCTGGGCTACGGCGTCTCCGGTGGCGGCACGATTCAATTGGATTCGGCGGCGGGCAACGCCGTGATCGAAGTTGCCCAAGGGGATCATCAATTCCAGGCGGTTGTCAAGCTCATTGACCCGACCGAAGTGGATGTGACTGGCGGCGCCTCGTTGGCCTTTAACAATACGCTGGACCTCAACGGCAACCTGCTGACCAAAACGGGTCCTGGTACCATGTCGATCAACAACGTGTTGGCGTTCGGGACCGGCTCGATTGACCTCCAGGAGGGGAGGATTACTGGGCACGGCACCGTGAGAGGAGACGTCACCAATGACGGCGGCACGGTCTCCCCAGGCAACAGTCCAGGCGTCATGGAGATCGGAGGCGATTACCAGCAGGGTCCGCTGGCGTCATTGTTGCTGGAGATCGGCGCCAGTGAAGCTGGCAACGAGCATGACGTCTTTCAAGTTGCTGGCACGGCTTACCTCGATGGCGCTTTGGAGGTGGTACTGGTCGATGGTTTCATCCCGGAGCAGGGAGACCAATTTGATTTGCTGAAGTTGGCCACCGTCGTGGGAGGTTTCGAAAAGATACAATTGCCGACTCTCGCCCTTGGGCTCAGCTGGGATGCCAGTGCCCTGCACACCGAGGGTCGTCTGTTGGTCAACACCATTCCGGAACCTGGCGGCTGGTCTCTTTTAGTGAGTTCGATAGCCGTTTTCGGCGTGGCCTTTCGCCGGCGCGCGTCTCCAGCGGCTCTCCCGCGAACCCGTGTCGATACGGTGGGGAGCTAAATCAACCCAGAAATCGGCTCGCCGTGGTAGATCGGTTGCGGGTTCTCCCGAGCCTCGAAAGAGTCTTCATCGTACCAAACGGCGGTGCACGGAATCCCTAGCACTTCGTAGATCGTGGCCGCCATGTTCTCAGGGGTCGAAAGTTTCAGGTTTTGAAGTAGCGGACCAACCCCACCGCCTGCTCAAACGATCCGATGAAGGAGGTCCTCGTCGGCTGCCAGGCGGTTGAGGTTTTCGACGCAGATTTCCACTCGACGTCGCACAGTGCCCCTGGTTGTCCCGGCAATGTGGGGCAACGCGTAGAAATTGGGATGCTGAAAGACGGGATGACTCGTGTCGGGGATGACGCCTGCGTGCACATCGATGCCAATCCCCGCGATTCGGTTTTCCAAGAGCGCCGTGAAAAGCGCCGATTGATCCACCAAGTCGCCCCGCGACAAGTTGATAAAACTTGCGCTGGGCTTCATCAGATCGATCTTTTGCTTGTTGACAATCCCCATGGTCTCAGGATTAAGGGGCAGATGGAGCGAAACGAAATCAGCCTCCGCAAAGATGCGATCCATCTCGCTTGGCGTGCCGACGAATTCTGGACCATATTCGTCCAGAAATTCCTGTGGGATGTCCATCGGTTCAACAATCATTAGCCGCATTCCAAACGATTTTGCGAGTCGAGCCAATTCGCGGCCACTTGCGCCGAAGCCAACCAGACCCAGCGATTGGCCTTCCAGTTCGCTGCCCATGGGAACGTGCACTTTTCCTTCTGACATAATCTGCTGAGCTTCCTTGAATCGATGGACGATCATGAGCATGAACATGATTGCCCCTTCGCCCAAGCCGAGGGCGCTGGTGGAGCCCGGGCAATGACAGACGGGAATACCGGCACTTGCGAGCATGTCCACGTCAAAAAAATCGTAACCCACGGTAACGATTTGCCACAATTTCGCGCTCTTGGCAGCATCGACAAACTCCTGCTTGCCATTGGCGCCGCCCATGTCGACCACCGCATCGACACCCGCGAATTGTTCCTCGATTGGGCTTAGCGGATCGAACACACGCACGTCGTGGCCTTGGCCAACCATCTCCATTAGTACGTCGTCCCTGTGCCGGTCGGCGCCAGATTGCTGTAGATATATGACATTGAGGCGAGACATGTTGGGTCCGTGGCGCGATGTCGTTGAAAAAAGCCATAATAGCCGCGAGTTGCGTGTAGTGGTGGAGGAAAACCGTATTACGTTGAATGTTTGCGGATGAACTCCAGCGCCCGTTCGATCACTTCGTCCGTGACCTGCATATGACCCGCTGTTGGATAACGATGGAATGTGTGGCGGGCACCGCTTTTCTTCAACGCTGTTACCATCAGCAGCGCGTTTTCGATCGGCACGGAATGGTCGTTGTCGGAATGCAGAATCAGCAGCGGTTTCATCTCCTTGCGAACGTGATTCACCGGAGATGCCAACCCTCGAGCTTCGATCGGGTCTCCTGACGCGGGAGTCCAAATGTCGCCCCAGCTTAACGTGTTGAGTTCGTAGTTGGCGGCTAAACTGATCACCGCGCGGATGTCGTTCGACGCTGCTTCCCATCCGCCCGTTCGCGGGAACGGTCCGTCGCCGAGAGTCGCTGCCAGCGAAACCAAGTGTCCGCCAGCCGACTGACCTATCAGAAAGATTCGGTCGGTATCAATATTGAGCTGTTTCGAATGAGCGTGCAGATAGCGGATGGCGCACTGCAGGTCCTGATAACAAGCGGGCGGCGCAGTACAACCTACCAGCCGATAGTCGATCGACATCGCATAGAATCCGAATCCAGCCCACTGCTTGACATTGATCGTCGAAGTGTCCCGCTTGTGACCGCCTTGCCAGCGACCGCCGTGGACCGAGAGAATCGCCGGCAGTGGTGCCGTTGATTCCGGAAAGGCGACGTCGGCCAGCAACCCTGCTCCGTGGACTTGGCCATATGTTACGTTCTCGCGGTAAACGATCTTCGCCCCCTTATTCCCTGACGTTTTCGAGTCACCTGCAGCTGCAAGTTGGCTTGACCTGACGAGCATGACGGCGAGCGCACACACCAGGCCGACAGCACCCAGTTTTCCATTAATCATCGCGTCATCCCTATTGTAAACGTGTCATTGGTTAGGCGGTTGTTTCTGTGAAACTAAAAATTCAATCAAGTCCGTCAATTCGCTATCTGTCATCTGTTGTTCGAGCCCCGCGGGCATTGTACTAAGCGGATCGACTCGCAGTTCTTCGATCGCTGAGCGAGGGACGACTTGTAACTTACCATCTTTGTCGCCCAGCGTAATCAACTCAGGTGTCTCGGTGGTTTTGACTCCTGTGAGAACTTTGCCGCTGTTGAGCAAGACGATCGTCGTGCCGTAGCTGGGGGCAACCGTGCGACTCGGTTCCAAGATCGATTCGATTAAATGGATGCGTGAAAACCGACTTCCAACACCGGTCAGATCGGGATCGATGCTTCCGCCTTGTTCACCCATACGATGACACTTCATGCAAAGAGACTTTTCGACATGGGCCAGTAGTTCCCGCCCTCGCTCTACATTGCCGCCACCTTCAAGCACGAGTTGTGTCAGCCGTTCGTGTTCAGCCGTGGAACTCTTGGGGCGAAAACGAACATGAAACCGCGGCGTCGTCGAATCCGTCGTCACCCGCACAAGCAACCGGTTTGTTCCCGCGAGCAAAGGGGCCTCGAATCGATCGGAACTCGGTTGAAACGTCGCTGTGTTTTCGCGTGTGTAAGCCAGCTCGCCGTTGATCCACGTCTGTAACGACCCCTCGCTGGAGGCGAGGAACTGAGCCTGCATCGCTTTGGCGGTCACCAGTTCGATCCATCCCAACCAAGCGGCCGGGCCGCTGCCGACATTGGCTGGTTTTAAGTTCACGACGGCGTCGGTCCCCGCCGAAAAGATGTCTTGCCAACGATTGGAATCCGTGGACGCGATTCCACGTTTGTCGGTATGGTTGATCTTCTGAATTATGGATTCGGCTTCATCTTCCCTGATAGGACTCATCGTCGACCACAATAGTGCAATCCCGCTGTCGCCCTGCAGTTCCGCAAGCGCGTTATTAATTATCCACCGGTCTTTCGAACCCGCCTGCTGGTTTTCCTTCCAACAGGACAATACACGGACGACCGCCGTCAAAACCTCGACCGAGCGGTTTGTAGTAGCGACTTCAGAAACCGGACCCAACTGTTGCACACTGCCAAAGTCCGCTAGGTAGTTCAGTGCCGCCAACTGAGTTTCGGGTCGCTCCAAGGCGTTGACAGCCAGCGGGACGGCTCCGGATTCGTTGAGTTGATGCAATGATTCCAGACTCGCCCGGCGAAGCTCCGCATCGTCATCGTCGGCTGTTTTCAAGAGCAGTCGACCGCATTGTGTATTCCCAGTGCGCCCGCGACCGACGCGGCTATGCGGCGGACCCGCAGATCACGATCGCTTAACAGGGACAAAACCTGAGACGATGCCTGGGCGGTCTTTCGTCGACCGAGAGCCTCCAGAGCAGCCACCCGAACGTCAGGCTGCGGAGAGTCCAATTTGTTCAGCAGCAGTCGATCGCCGGAGACACGCGGTCTCCGGCCGATTTCCGTGAGAAGCGCTGCCAGCACCGGACCATCTTCGGTGGCATTGGCCAGATTGAGCAACCGCTCTTCGTTATCCCGGTTCATCCCGCGGTTGTACAAATCGAGCGCCGCCAACCGGTTATGATCGGTTCGCGACTTGGACGCGATCGTTTGGGCCAGCAAGGGCCGGACGTCATCGGCTGGATAGGTTTGAAGCGCTTCGAGCATCGCCGTCACGTTGTCGGAATTCTTCTCGGCCGGCAACCAGTCGGACAACGCCGCCAAAAGGACAGGGACTTTTTCGCGCAGCATGCGCTCGAGAGCCAGCATTCGGACGGAATGTTCCGGATCGGCCAACGCCTGATTCAGTATCTTTCCGATGCGGTCGGTTCGTTCCCAGACGACCGTGTTGGCAGGACGTGGCTCCGGGCGGAAACCCCAGTAACTCCACTGCCCCGGTTTTTTGTAGACGCGCGACAAAAGATCAACAAATTCCCCGCGACCAGCGGGATGGGGTTCACCTTCCCATCGGCTAATAATGCCGTCAACCACCGTCTCGTTTGCCTGGTCGGCGAGCGCTCGCAATGCCAATGCTCTCAAACCTGCGTCCCGTGCCGACAGTCGCGCCGCCGCCTCGGCTTGATCGGAAACATCCAGCAACTTTAGCACCGCCGACCAGTTATTTGATCGACGCAACAGTTGCATCGCCCCGTGATCGAGGGCCGCGTCGCCCCCCTTGCAGTGTTGCGAAATCCAGGAGGGTGCGTCGGACCAGTGGAGTCGCCCCAGAGCCGCCAGCACCTCCAGAACCACCCGCGGGTCGGCGTCCTTGCCCAGCTCAGCCAGGTCAGCGGCGATTTGTGTTTCACCTCGGTCGCCTGCGGTTACGTCCTCAATGAGGATCGGGTCGGTCAAATCAGCCACTGCGCGCACCGCCTGAACCTGGACACGGGAATCAGGGTCGCCTCGAGCGATGTCCAAGAGGATGTCAATCGGGTTGTCTGCCGTGCAATGAGCGATGATCCAGACCCCGTGCATTCGACCGAGGGCGCTGGATTCTTGATGCTCCATCGAAGCTCGGAGACGTTCCATCGTCTTCTTTCCACGCTGTCCCTCACCCTGAACCCGCCGCTGAATCTCCATTTGGGCCGCGAACCGTTGATGATGACCTGGCGATCCCAGCCATTTGATCAACTCCTCATCACTGGTGTCTTGTGTAATTTTATTGACAACCACAGTCGTTGCCGATTTCGTGACAACCGAGACCCGATAAATCCGCCCCCGCCCTCGGTTGGGACGCTGGCCGTCACCCCAGTCGGAAACCAGCAAACTGCCATCGTAGTCGACCACGAGATCGGTCGGTTTGAATCCGTAAGGGTCGTCTGGGGATCCAGCCGCGAAATCCACTTTCTGCATCAGCTGGAAGGAACTGCCGGAACGTTCTCTTGCGTAGCGGACAACCGCCCGACCCCACTCGCAGAAATAGAGGCTGTTGCGGAATTCGTTTGGAAATGCGGTTTCCAGATATGCCGTTCCTCCCGCTGAAGAACCGCGGCCGAGATCCGACAGCGGCGTCATCGCTTCTGCCGGGCGCTGGCGAAATAGGTAGGGATAACCGTGGTTTGCGCCGTGAAAACTAAGGCAGACGCGAATCATGTAATCGCCCCCGTCGTTTTCGTTGTCGCGAACAAACACATTCAGTTCTTCGTCGAGGGCAACGTCGTAGATATTCCGCAGCCCAGAGGCAAACAGGTGAAGATCACGACCATCGGGGCGGCAACGAAGGATTCCTCCTTCTTGAAACAGCAGCCGATCGCCCTCAGGACGCCGCACATCACAACCACGATCGCCCAGCGCAAGATACAGCCAGCCGTCGTGCCCAACGACCACACCGTTGGCACAGTGCAGGCGGGTGGGGTTGTCTTCCGGAGGCAGACCAAGTCCGCCGAACAAATCCTGGCGAACGTCGGCGACACCGTCGCCGTCGGTATCGCGCAAAGCAGTCAATAGCGGAGCATGCATGACGAAAACCGTACCGTTGTAGAAGGCCAGTCCTTGAATCGAGTTGAAGCCGCCGGCGTAGAGTTGCGACTTGTCGGCGTACCCGTCGACGTCGCTGTCGCTGACAAGCCGGACTTCGTCGCGCTTGACAATTTCCAAACCGAGACCGGTCATGTAGTCGTAGGCGACGTAAAGCGTTCCCTGATGTGGTCCAATCGAGATCACCGAGGGATACTCGACGAGCGGATCACAGGCAAATAGAGTTGCTCGGAATCCGTCGGGAACCGTCAAAGGCGGGAATCGATTTTCAGTCGCGGGACCGGTGACTTGTGTCTTGTTCTCGGCTGCTAAAATCAAGTTCAGCTCTGACGCGGCAAGACTCATACCGATTACCAAAGACAGGACAACGTTGACGGCTGGCCCCATGATAACTCTCGACGGTTCTGAACGAAGAACGCGGAAACGGTAAAGCTCCCATTACGCCAGATTGACCGACGATTCGCAATGACAAGTCAATAATGTCCGTTTTGGACTACATGCCATGCCTCGAAAAACCTAACCAGCCCGCCTCGAGGCGCCGAATGCCCAGGTTCTTACCCACAGATTCTGCTGACGAAGCATTTTTGTTATTTGAAGATCCACTTCGAGCCCGGGGCTACTGATCACGATGCACCCAGCGGGCGGCCACCATGGAAAGGACCAGTATGACAGGCAAGATAACAAAGTGCCACGGCGTATGTGCGCACATGGCCCTGACCGCGATGAATGTAAATATCACAGCTGCGATCAGGCTGAGCGCCACCAAAGCCCAATTCATCCGCAAGGCAGGGGGTAGAAAACGCCAATCGGCCCAGACGTTGGCTACACAAAATACACCGCACATAAGGATTCCGGCATAGATCGCTGGAAAGGTAACGATGGAGATCAGCGGTATTTCGGGAAACGGACGCTTAATCCAAACAATGGCCACGCCGCCGAAGAGTACCCAGGTGATTGTTAGCCAGTGAATCCTGCTTTCTGTCAACCAGCTCCCGACGCGCGGTAGTGAGCGAAAGTAATCGCCACTAATCCTTGCCGACATCTCGGGGCCACCGTAGACGTTGCCAAAAAATGCCAAGAACACAGCTAAAAGGTAAATTGGCAAGAGCATGGGACTGAGTGTCGTCAAGAATTGGCTTTGGTGCAGCAGCAACTCCTCGTCTTTTTCCGGGACCAGTTGTTGAGGCTGCAAAATGACGCTGGCCAAGATCGAAAAGCTTACAGCGATCACGACAATCATCACCATGCTCAGCACCGTGTCGATCAAAGCCGCTTTGACCCATACGCGAGCCGGATGTTTGTTGTCCATCGCAATCTCTTGCAATTCGTCGGGCCCGGCGAGTTCCATATTGCTAAGGCCCCAATTTTTTTCTCGCAGAAACGATGCATAGCCCAGATAGTCCGCTGCGGCACCGCCAATCACCGACGCGGCCACCGTCAGCTCGATCCATACCGGGCGACTGGCAAAGCTAGGATACTTGTCCAAAATCGAATCGGGATACTCGGGAAGTTGTGGCACAAAAAAACCATACAGGACCTGAAACCAATCGGGGCCGACGTAAATGACGGCAATGAAGATGCAGACCAGCATAAGGCCAAGTATGGCCATCTGGACGCGCTCGAGAAAAGCGTAGTTACCAACCAGCAATAAGACGAACGACACAGCGACCCAGACCGAAGCCCAAAAATAAAGATCGCCGCGCGGAAAAATGTTGGCACATATGCTGCCGAGGAGTCCTGTCTGAAGGGACGCCCAAATTGGGGCGCAGACGATGAATATTGAGAAGAAGAACAGCGGCAGCCAACCCCGCGGTCCTGGCACTTCATTCCAGCGTTCCATGGGATGAGCCCCGCTAAGGATCATGTGCCGCGCGCTGCAGTAGCACAAGACCCACTTAAACAGGGCGACCAGCGGAAAAATCCAAAGCAGCTTAAACCCGAAGACGGCCCCCAGCCGCGATGGAAACAGCAGTTCTCCGCTACCGACCGTCAAAGAGGCGATGACGGCTCCAGGCCCAAAAAACCTCAACCACATTAGCGGATTACGTGACAAAAGCGGACGTGGTGGTGCAAGACAAGATTGTGTTTCGTCCATCAATTCCTCGTTCGAGGTAGTCGGTCTGAAAAGGAGACTATGAGTTTTTAAGATAATGAGTGGTGTTTACTGATCTCCAAACCTGGTTGATCCGGAGATGTTATTGGCGAAGAGCGCCAGCCCGATTGCCGGCCAGGTCAACGTCCGAGAGGCCAGGAAGTAAGCTTCGCCGCCCGATGGTTTTCGTTCACGGATGCCGGCTGCCAGTCCGAGCGCCACAATGCCTGCCAGATAGGCGCCTGCCAGATAGGCGCCTGCCAGATAGGCGCCTGCCAGATAGGCGCCTGCCAGATAGGCAACGACGATCACCAAATCGAGGCGGCCGATTGAGAGCTGAACATCCATGGCGGTTAATAGGTCTTTAGCGGATCGTGGCACCTTCAGCGAGGGAATGTGACACGGTACAACCGCCGCGGGTTCAATCAAAGGGGGCTTCAAGCAACCGGGCTCGCGCTACGCTTTGGGTGAGGTCACTATGCGACGACGGAAACTCCGCTTCGGACAGATCGGGGGCGGGCGCGACTCCTTTATCGGGGAAACGCACCGCCGGGCAGCAACGTCGGACGGACGAGCCGAGCTAGTGGCCGGCGCCTTGGCCAGCACTCCCCAGAAGGCGCGGCTCTCGGGCGAGGATCTCCTGCTGCCGGACGCGCGAAATTACGGCAGCTGGACCGAGATGTTGGAGGGGGAGCTTGTCCGCCCCGAGGGCGATCGAATTGATTTCGTGTCGATCGTGACACCCAACCACGCCCACTTCGAGCCGGCCCTGGCCTTTGTCGAGAACGGCTTCCACGTGATCGTCGACAAGCCGATGGTGGTCGACAGCGCCCAGGCCGGCGCGCTGGAGGATGCCGTCGCCAAACATGACGTCGTGTTCGGCGTAACCTACAACTACACCGGCTATCCGCTGGTCAAAGAGGCCCGCCACCTGGTCCGCTCGGGATCGCTGGGCAACGTGCAGCGGGTGGTGGTAGAGTACCCACAGAGCTGGCTGCTCACGGACATCGACGCGCAGGGCCACAAGCAGGCGAGCTGGCGGACCGATCCGGCCCGCAGCGGAATCGTGGGATCGGTGGGAGATATCGGCACGCACTGCGAAAGTCTGATGAGTTACATCACCGGACTCGACCTGGAAGCGATCTGCGCCGACCTGAACGCCTTTGTGGCTTGCCGCAGGCTGGATGACGATGCTAGCCTCTTGTTGCGCTTTGTCGGTGGGGCGAGAGGCATCCTGTGGGTCTCGCAGATTGCCGCGGGTGAAGAGAACGGATTGAATATCCGTGTTTACGGCACCGAGGGGGGGCTCTGCTGGGAGCAGGAGAATGCCAACCAATTGGGCGTCACACGCGCCGAGGGACCGGCACGGATTTACAAGCGGGGCAACGCCTATCTCTGCCCGGCGGCCCAGCGGGCGACCCATATCGCGGCCGGGTTGAACGAGGGTTTCTTCGAGGCCTTCGGCAACATTTACCTGAATTTCACCGACACGATCCGGGCCCGCCTCGAGAGCCGCCCGTCGAGCGACCTGGAACCCGACTTTCCCACGGTCCACGACGGGGCCTGCGGCGTCCGCTTCATGGAAAAGGTCGTCCAGAGCAGCCGCGACGCGGCGAAATGGACGAAGATTTAATAATAATGCCTCCTCACCAGAATCTGTGGGTAAAATCCGGTTCGGGTAGGGCTCCGAGGTTGTGATACAAAGCGGTTTCAACAGCATCGTAAGTGCGGAAACCGTACGATCTTCTCGTGGTCAGTTTC
>Ga0310121_10003923_pt1 | contig 13370 bp, 11 predicted proteins | sample CB27_Tmax_986_MG_FD_203504 | JGI IMG/M metagenome (GOLD analysis project Ga0310121, IMG submission 203504) | Marine microbial communities from Western Arctic Ocean, Canada - CB27_Tmax_986 | ecosystem: Environmental > Aquatic > Marine > Oceanic | place: Canada: Western Arctic Ocean | collected... | reverse complement strand
ACGAATGCTGTCATCGTGCAGACAACGATCGTGTCAACAAAAACCTCGAAGATACCAATAACACCCTGCTCAGTCGGGTGCGTTACCTTTGCGATTCCATGTGCGATCGGGGCACTTCCCATTCCAGCCTCATTTGAGAGTACGCCTCGGCTAACGCCGGCTGCGATCACTTGGGCGACTGATGCTCCAGCAAATCCACCGACCGCGGCCGCTGGATCAAGCGCATTGCTCACAATAAGAATGAATACATCAGGGACCTCGGTCAGATTAAGGATGATGTACAACCCGGCGGCAAATACGTAAAGGATAATCATGGCGGGAACCAGTCGCTCAGCGACTGATGCAATCCGACGAATTCCTCCGACTAGGACAAGCCCAACCGCCGTGGTGATTAAGATCCCCGGAAACCAAAGAGGCACGTCAACGCCGACGACGGTTCTTGCGGCTTCGACAAATGTTCTAGCGATGGTATTTGATTGCGCCATGTTGCCAGTACCAAATAAGGCGGCACAAGCCCCAAAAAAAGCAAAGAGATACGACAGGATACGACCGATCAACTTATTGGGGATTCCCTGAGTAATGTAGTACATCGGGCCACTGGCAAGTTCTCCGGTTTCCCGTGTTACGCGGTAGTGGACTCCCAGGACAGCTTCAGCGTACTTGGTCGCCATGCCGACCGCCGCGGTGACCCACATCCAGAAAATCGCACCGGGACCGCCAAGCAGAATCGCTGTTGCGACGCCACCGATATTACCGTTACCGACGGTCGAAGCGAGCGCTGTGGACAGCGCTTGGAATTGCGTAATTGTTCCTGTGCCGTCGTTCGCATCGTTATCTCGTGTAATGGCACCCTGGAGCGCGAGCCGTACGGCGGTCGGAAACCGACGGATTTGAACAAACCCGGTTGCGAGGGTGATCAGTCCACCAACGACAACCAGGACCAATGGCATAACGAAGGGTTGCCAGATGAAGTTGTCGACGGTTTGGATTTGTTCAGTAAGTAAGTCCATTGTCGTAGCCGTCCAGAGATGCGTTAAAACGTCACTAATGCTGTTGCGATAATGATTGACCCAATCGCTACAGGGCAAACCCATTTAACAAGAAAGATCCAGAGTGGGGCGACTGGAAACGAGGCGCCCTCAGCGCGTAATTCGTCAAGTGCTCGATTGACGTGCCATACGCGACCAACAAAAATCGAAGTCAAAAGCCCACCAATCGGTAATGAAAAATTATTCCAAATGGTTGCCATCAGGTCTAAAAAATTACCACCGATAATCGGCAGATCGGAAAAAAGTCCGACGGCACCGTTTCCGAGTGACGATGGGATAGCAAGCAGAAATACGCAGCCTGTCACGATTGCAACAGCTTTCCGGCGCGACCAGCCACGAGTGTCGACGCAATGTGACACTGGTACTTCGAGCAAGGAAATCGTTGAGGTCAACGCCGCCATACTTAAAAGAAGAAAGAAAGCCGCACCGAATAGATTTCCGCCAGGGATGGTGGAGAATAGACGTGGTAGAACCGTAAAGATGAGGCCTGGACCACTGCTGGTAGGGTCGAAGCCAGAGATTGAGAAGCCGGCCGGAAAGATGATGAATCCGGCGAGTAGAGCAATCGATGTATCGAGGATCACGATCCAAACGGTTGACGTTCCAATGGCCTCGCGGCGACCAAGGTAGCTCCCGTATGTAATCATGGCGCCCATTCCAAGACTGAGGGAGAAAAATGCCTGGCCGAGTGCAGCGTTGAATACGCTAACGTCCAGGAGACGGGTCAGGTCAGGTCGCATGTAATAATCGAGACCAGCCTCTGCGCCTGGGAGGGTCACTGCGCGCATAGCCAAAATGAGGAGCAGGACGATCAACGCCGGCATAAGCGTTTTAGTTGCTCGTTCGATCCCAGCACGTACGCCGCCTAATAGGATCGTCGCGGTGGCCCCGAGTACGAGGGAGGTCAGCGCGAGATTTACGATCCCGTTACTTGTAAATGCTTCAAAAAAGCGATTGACAGACTCTGCGTTTCCGGAAACCGCTGATGTGGCGGTGAACCAGACGTACGCGATTGTCCAACCCGAGATAACTGAATAAAACGAAAGAATTCCCGCACCAGTCGCAACGCCGAGCGCCCCGACGATCCACCAACTACTGTCTGGTGCCAGGTTCCGAAACGCTCCTGCTGGACTGAGACGACTATGGCGACCCAGCGCGATTTCGGCAACCATGATCGGGGCACAGATAAGTAGGACGCAAATGAGGTAGACAAGCACGAAGGCGGCACCACCCCCTTGGCCGACTTGGGTTGGGAAACCCCAAATATTTCCTAGTCCGACTGCGGAACCTGCTGCGGCAAGAATGAAACCAGAACGAGAACCCCAAGTGCCGCGAGAGTGACTGGTATTCATTTGTTCGTTGTTGTGGGTGGGTTGGCGGGCATTCTATCGAAACCCAAGGTAAACTCGAAATTTCAACTGAAGCTTTCAATTCGAGAGGGAATTGTGAATGGAAACCAAAACAGCGCGCGCGTGCTTGATGGAACGGCCGTAGCTGCTGAGATTAGAGAGTCACTCCGTGCACGCATTGAGTCGTTCCGTGTTGCGGCTGGCAGAACACCGATGCTCGGCATTTTGCTAGCTGGCGATGATCCGGGGTCTGCGCTATACGTTCGAAACAAGATGAAGATGAGTGAGGGATTGGGTCTGGGGACGACGCTTGAGCGGTTACCAGATACCGCAAGTTTTGCTGAGGCGATGTCCGTGGTCTCCCGTTTTAACCGTGATCAACGGATTGATGGAATTCTGGTTCAATCTCCGCTACCGCATGGTATGGGCGTTGACGCGGAACAGAATATATTCGATGCCATCGATGTCGAAAAAGATGTCGATGGATTCCATCCACTGAACGTCGGACGGCTGGTGCAGCGACGGGCGCCATTTGCGGCCTGCACGCCATCCGGTGTGATTGAACTACTCGATCGTAGTGGTATCGACATAGCCGGACAGCAGGCGGTGGTAATTGGTCGTAGCGATATTGTGGGGAAGCCAATGGGGATGTTGCTGTTGCATCGACACGCGACAGTCACGATCTGTCATTCGCGAACGCAAAACCTAGCCGAGGTGGCGGCAAGCGCGGACATCCTTGTCGCTGCGATTGGGCGTCCCGCGTTTGTGACCGCAGAGTTTGTAAAGCCGGGCGCGACAGTAATCGACGTCGGGACAAATGCTTTAAACGAACGACCAATGGTCGAGCTGATTTTCGGTGCCGGTTCAAAGAAGCTGTCAGCGTTCGAAAAGCGTGGTCAAGTCTGGTGTGGAGACGTACATCCTGAGGTTGGCAGTGTCGCGGGAGCGCTCACTCCCGTTCCTGGTGGAGTTGGACCGCTTACAATCGCCATGCTGATGTCGAATACCGTGACTGCTGCAGAGATTAGGTGTATTTGAGCGTGGACCGATTATTACGCGGATTGTAACGCGAGGCAGAGCCGATCTACTTGCTGTGCAGTATCTGTGTTGGTTCCGTCTGTTCGGACGACCCATGATGCCGCGGCTATTTTTTGTGCAATTGGTAGCTGTGCTGCTAATCGGTTTTGAGCATCTACTGTGGAAAGTTTATCGCGTTTGATTATGCGGGCAACCTGCACTTTCGGTGCACAACTCACTACTATGACATTGTCAAAAACCTCGGCACGATTCGTTTCGTAAAGCAATGGGATTTCAGCGATCGCGACCGTGTTTCTGGTTGTGTCTGCGCATCGCGAGAACCAATCGTCAATAAGGCGTCTTATGACGGGATGGACAATCGATTCTAGTTGTGCTCGAGCAGTCTGATTATCAAAAATTAATTTTGCCAATGCCGGTCGATTGACCTGCTGGTTTGGAAGGAAATAATCGTCTCCAAAACATTGTCGAAGTGTGTGGTGAGCAGGGTGGCCGACATCAACGACGGCCCGAGAGACTTGGTCAGCGTCGAGTGTTGGAATGCCATTCCGACGAATCATGCGAAGTACGTGCGTTTTACCTGTTCCAATGCCACCCGTGAGTGCAATGCGTTTCATCGGCTCTCAGAATGCTAGACGGCTACCTCTTGTACATCAGTGTCTTCTGTCGCGTCTTCGGCGGGCGCGATTCGCTCTTCAATAAAGGTGTTCCACTCATGGCATTGAGGACATTGCCATAGTAGTTCGGTGCTTCGATATCGGCATCGGATACACACGTGCGGATCGAGATAAAACACAGCGTCGTGAGTGAGTTCAATGTACTGCCTTACGAGTGAGGGGTTGAAGTCCAGCGTGGCTAACGACCGCCAGATCGCCTGATGAACAGCAAATGCATGTGGGTTATGTACTAATGATTCAAAGAAAAGATCGAGTGCCTGCGATGAGCGTCCATGAACTGCAAAGTGTTGACCGAGTGAAAGACGCGCGCGCCAATCCTGTGGGTTTGTCTCGATTAACTGCCGGCAAAGCTTGGCGAATCGAGTCGGTTGCTCTAGTGTGTCGTAAGCACGTTCCAGTCGATTAAAAGCGAGATACGAACGTTCGGGAGCTGTTCTAATGATCTGTTCCCAAATTGAGATGGCTTTCCGCGTGTCCTTTTGCGACATGTACACGTCGCCAAGGTTGAGTGAAGCTGGGATGGTCTGGTTGTCGAGATCCAAGGCTGTTTTGAAATGATGGATAGCCTGGTCGGATAACTGCTCCCGTACCGCCTGGAGTCCGATTTCATTCTCCAGGAACGCCAGGATGGATTGGTCACGTGGTTTTTTACCATCAGGTGCGCTGTCAGCGAGTCGTTGGCGAATCGCGCGCGCCTCATGCCACTGTTGCTGTTCCTCATGAAGTTTTTCAAGGTTTAAGAGGGCGTACTGATTGCCTGGATCAAGTCGCGTGACCTCTGAAAATGCCTGAAATGAACGATCGACAAAGCCCCCTCGCTTGAAATCAAGCCCGAGACAGAGCAATACATAGGCTTGTTCCATAGGGGTCAGATTCGGTCGTTGTAAGAGACTCTGATGTAATTGAATCGCTTTGCTGACCTGGCCACGCTCACGATAGAGATTGCCCAAGATTAGATGGATTTCAAGTGCGGGTGCGTCGAGGCCAGCAGCCTTAGTGAGCTCTTCAATAGCAAGATCAATTTGGTTGGAGACAAGAAAATTAAGACCGAGGATGTAGTGTGGCGACTCTTGTATCTTTCGCCTGTCAATCCAGCGACCATCGCGCAATTTGTATCGTTCCCAGGCCTTACCAATCGAAAGTCCGATGAGGAACGCTAGAAGCGAAACGGTGAGCGTGGTCGTATCGTTCATATGGTCACAGTTATTCTAATTAGAACAGCTCTGTCCGCCAGAGATCATGCAAATGCAGAATTCCATATAGCTTGCCATCATCATCTGTTACGGGTAGCGACGTTATACGATTTTTTTCCATAAGGTTTAAAGCATCGACGGCTAACGCATCTGGCTTAACATAGTGCGGGCGTTGCGTCATTACGTCACGGGCCGTTTTGTTTTCGAATGTAGTTGTTGTGGCTAAACATCGCCTGATGTCCCCGTCAGTCACAATTCCGAGGAGAAGGTCGTCGGTGTCCTGCACACAGGTCATTCCGAACCCTGCAGCCGAAATAGTTTTAATCACTTCAAGAAATAACGCTGTCGAAGTGACTGTCGGGAGGTCAGCACCCGTGTGCATAAGTCGGTCTACACGGAGTAGTCGTTTTCCGAGGATGCCACCAGGATGAAGATGCGCAAAGTCAGCTGCCTTAAAGCCGTTCCGATAGGCAAGCACGAGTGCAAGCGCATCACCGAGTGCGAGTGCGGCGGTCGTGCTCGCGCTCGGTGCGAGGTTTAGTGGGCAGGCTTCGGTCTGTACTCCGCAGTCGAGCACGATGTCGCCGTTAGTTGCTAGCGTACTGCTCGGCGTACCGGTCAGAGCGATCGTTTTGACTCCTAGTCGTCTAGTCATTTCGAGGAGGCGCACTAGTTCGGGGGTTTCCCCGCTTTGGGAGACGCTCACGACAATGTCTGTCGTTTGAATCGCACCAAGGTCTCCGTGTAGGGCTTCAGCGGGATGCACAAAATAGGCCGCTGTGCCAGTACTTGACAGAGTCGCTGCGAGTTTTCGTGCGATGATGCCAGATTTTCCCATGCCGGTCGAAATAACACGACCTTGACAGACGCTGACAAGGTCTACGGCGCCTAAGAATGACTCATCAATTCGGTCTATGAGTGCGCTTACGGCATCAGCTTCGATCTGCAGTATATTTTTTGCGAGGACAAGTTCAGTATCGCGCTGACTTGCGTCGGCCGGACCGTGTGCGGTGAGGTGGGTAGTGTCGTTGGTCACAGTATTGCTACTTAGGTGTGTGATCCTCATGCACGGTGCGGTCGATTGCCTTGAGTCGCATTAAAAGCGCTTCGAGTTGGTCCAGGGGAAGCGCGTTTTGCCCATCGCTTTTTGCATGTGTAGGTTGCTCGTGCACCTCTAGAAATACGCCGTTGACGCCGGCGGCTACGCCAGCGGATGCAAGTGGCGTGATGAATTCGGGTTGACCGCCGGTAACTCCGGTCGCCCCGCCGGGAAGTTGTAGGCTGTGCGTCACATCGTAGATTACGGGATATCCGAGCGACTTCAACTGTGGGAACGCCCTCATATCAACAACTAAATTGTTGTACCCGAATGATGTTCCACGCTCGGTGATTAAAACTTGGTGATTGTTGACGGAGGTTACTTTGTCAATAGCGTGACCGACATCGAGTGGCGACAAGAATTGTCCCTTTTTGATATTTATCGGACGCCCCGTATTCGCGGCGGCGACTATGAGGTCGGTTTGTCTTGAGAGAAAGGCTGGGATTTGCAAGACATCGACGATTTCGGCCGCTGGTCCCGCGTGTTCCGGTTCGTGGATATCTGTTAAAAGCAGGCATCCAAGCTTTTCCTTAATCGATCTTAGGATCTCAAGACCCTTTGTTAGGCCTGGGCCACGAAAGGACGACATGGATGTCCGGTTCGCCTTGTCAAAGGATGCCTTGAATATGAAAGGCATCCCACATCGTTGTGCAGTTATCTGGACCGCGGCGGCAAGCTTCGTGGCGTGGTCGGAACTCTCAATGACACAGGGCCCCGCGATTAACGCCAGCGGATGACGCTCCCCAAATACGACATCTCCGACACGCACGTCATGCATCCCACAATTATAGGGGCGTCTGTATTTCTGTGAATCGTTTAGACCATTGTTTCTGATGCTGGCTTGGTGCTTTGTTGGTGACCGTATGTAGCCTTGACGAAATGGTCAAAAAGCGGATGTGGGCTTCGCGGTTTTGATTGAAATTCAGGATGAAATTGAACCGCTAAAAACCAAGGGTGTTCAGGTAGTTCGATTGCTTCGACGAATTTCCCATCAGGCGACCGGCCTGAAAACACTAAACCTTTGTCGGCGAGTACTGATTCGTATTCTCGATTGAATTCGTAGCGGTGACGATGACGTTCAGCGATTTCTTGCCGGCCATAGGCATCATAGGTTCGTGTGCCAGTTTCAAGATTGCAGGGATAGCTTCCAAGCCGCATGGTGCCGCCAAGGTCGTCTACGCCTAAAAGGTCTCGTAATTTGTAAATTACTTTGTGGGGGGTGTGCTCGTCGCATTCCGTCGAATCGGCTCCTTCGAGGTCGCAAACGTTCCGAGCAAATTCGACAACTGCCCATTGGAAGCCGTAGCAAATACCGAAGTAAGGGATCCCTTGTTCTCGGGCGACTTGCGCGGCCCGCATCATACCCCGGCTACCGCGATCGCCAAATCCACCTGGAACGAGGATGCCGTCGGCTCCCGCAAGAAGCTTATCCCCATCCTCTGTTTCTAAAGCTTCTGCCTCGACCCAATTGATTGACACGTTAAGTTGGTGGGTAAATCCAGCGTGGTGCAGGGCTTCGTTCAGACTCTTGTAAGAATCTTCATAGCCGACATACTTGCCGACAACGTGTACGGTGACTTCATCACTGGGATTATTAATCCGATTGACGAGTTGGGCCCACGAAGTCATGTCGCAAGGTGTTGCTGGTGGTAGTGCGAGGCCTTGCAAAACGATACTATCGAGGCCTTCTTCTGCGAGGACGAGAGGAACCTCGTAAATACTTGAGACGTCCTTTGCCGTAATTACTGCCTCTTCCGGGACATCACAAAACAATGAAATTTTTTCGCGAATCTCTTGTGGAAGAAAACGATCTGTTCGGCATAGGAGAATGTCGGGTTGGATTCCAATTGAACGAAGATCTCGGACGCTATGTTGAGTTGGTTTCGTTTTGAGTTCGCCGGCGGTCCCAATGTATGGGACGAGCGTGAGGTGGATATATAAAGTATTTTCGCGACCGAGGTCTTGTCGGAGCTGGCGGATTGCCTCGAGGTATGGCTGGCTCTCGATGTCACCAACTGTCCCGCCAACCTCAATGAGAACAATATCAATATCTCCACCAGATGCTACAAGTTGCATGCTTTCTTTTATCTCGTTGGTTATATGGGGAATAACTTGGACGGTACGTCCAAGATAATCACCTCGTCGTTCTTTCTGGATCACAGAAAGGTAGATTTTTCCAGTGGTCCAGTTGTGGTTCTTCGTTGTGACTGTGTTGGTGAAACGTTCGTAGTGACCGAGGTCAAGGTCTGTCTCTGCGCCATCCGCTGTTACGTAGACCTCGCCATGTTGATACGGACTCATGGTACCAGGGTCGACGTTGACGTACGGGTCGAGCTTTTGGAGCGTAACCCGGTAGCCATGTCCTTCTAAAAGAGCGCCGATGGACGCAGCTGCAAGTCCTTTGCCTAGCGAGGACACGACTCCGCCAGTTACGAAAATATATTTCACAGCACGGGTTGGTGATTCTGGATTGGTCTCGACGTTCATTCATTGACTCCAGTTAAAACAAGGCGGCGGACTTCATCGAGGTCTTCGGCGGTATCAACGCCAATCGGATTGTCGTCCGTTTCCACAGTGGTAATACGGTACCCATATTGGAGGGCTCGTAGTTGTTCAAGTCGCTCAGTTTGCTCTAGCGCCGTGGGGCTTAGCTTTCCGAGTTCGAGCAAGATTGACCGGCGATAGGCGTACAAGCCAATGTGCTTGAACCCGAAGATGTTATTCGAGCGAATCGCTTGCTCTTGCTGATGCGGAATAGGAGACCGAGAGAAATACAAAGCATCCTCAGCCGAGTTAACCACGACCTTAACGACGTTTGGGTTGTTGAATTCTGATCGGTCGGTGATAGCACAGCGTGCCGTCGCGATAGGTGCGCTCGGGTCGATAAGCAGGCGTCCAAGAACGGCATCAATTAATAATGGGTTAAGTAGCGGTTCGTCGCCTTGTACGTTGACAATGATGTCGCAGGTTAATGATTCGGCGACTTCAGCAAGGCGGTCGCTGCCGGATAGATGGTCTGATCGTGTGAGGCATACGTTCCCACCAAACTTAGATACCACGTCTGCAATTCTGCTGTCATCAGTCGCGACGAGCACGCTGTCGACAGAGTTCGCACGTTCCGCGCGCCGATAAACGCGCTCGATCATTGTTTGTCCTGCTATATCCGCTAAGGGCTTGCCTGGTAGTCGAGCCGAATTAAAGCGAACGGGTATGACAGCGACAGAAGTGGTTACAGGGGTGATTTTGTGCGTCGCGTCGGTCGCAACAGGATGCACGGCGAATGTTAGCATGGTTGTAGCCGTTCCGTGCAGTCGCGCGCATTGAGCCTGATGATTATTGGTTTGTCGAAGAGATTGGGTCTATAACAATAAGGTCGTATGAGAAGAACTCGGACATTTATTCTCGTCGGTCTTACTGCCGTAGTTCTTGTGATGATTGGCGGGATGACAACGGTCGGACAAGACGAGATTCTTATGCAGAGAAGTACAGCTTCCAGAGATACTGTGCGCTCGGTAGTAGAACGAAGCGATGCAGTTGCTGGTCTCGCACAGGAGGTCGCGCGCCTCCGTGAGCGACTCGATCGAACTGCCGTGCAACAGGAGGTTACGCGGAACCCATTTTTGCTTGTGCAGACCGAAACCGTCGATTTTTCTGACCAGACGCAAAATCCAGCGATTGCGGTTCCTGTTGGAAGCGAACAGAGCGTAGCGACGAATTCTGATTCGCCGTTGAATTTTAGTTTAATTGGCATCGCTCTTGATAATGGACACCGAACGGCGATCTTCCTCTTAGCCGATGGGACAGTAGTTGTTGCAGGCGAGGGACAGCGTATCGGGAATAGCTACAGCGTGAACGCAATTGAAGAATCCGCGGCCCATATTTCGGATTCAGCGGGCGTGTCACGGCGGTACGAATTGCGTTGAGTCCGTTCAGGCTAATTCATTAGAGCTTGACGGCGTGAACAGATTGAACGGCGCTGATCTGACGGATGTCGTCGAGAATTGCACCCGGCAATGTTGCGGTATCGACCCGAGATTGTTCGGTTGGCGAGCCGACACGGACCGCGCCGATTGCCCCGGCTGTACTTCGACCTAGCGCGAACGTGGCAATGTTGACATTGTGTCGTCCGAGTACTGTGCCAACCTCGCCGATAACTCCAGGCTGGTCGCTATTTCGGATCACTAGTACTGTCCCTTCGAGCGGCATTTCGATCTCAACGTCATCTAGACGGACTAATCGAGGCTGTCCTGGTTCAAAGACTGCACCCTCGGCCCAATGGTCCCCAGTTTCAGTCTGCAATTTCAAAGACACAAGATTCGTAAAATTCCGAGATCTCGTACTGCGTGATTCAATTACTTCGAGGCCTCTTTGTTCGGCGATGGAACGTGCGTTGACTAAGCTGACAGAAGACGACAGCATATGCTGGAACATGCCAACTAGTGCTGCACCGACAAGCATTTCATTGCTCCCTTGAGCTAGTTCGCCGTAGTACCGAATTCCCATACCAGAAATTCTCGAATCAGCCAGCTGGGCCAAGAGGCTTCCCATACGTTCAACAAGTAAGAGGTAGGGCCGGAGTCGATTGAATTCTTCCGGTCCGACAGATGGGTAATTAACAGCGTTCCGAACGACGCCACTACGCAAATATTCCCGAACGCTTGTCGCTGCTTCTACCCCGACGAGTTCCTGCGCTTCGGTAGTTGAACCAGCAATATGGGGCGTGGCAACCACGTCGACGTGTCCAGTTAATGCGGTGTCAGTGGGCGGTTCTTCCCTGTAAACATCAAGACCGGCACCACCGATCCGCCCATTGTGAATAGCGTCGGTCAATGCAGATTCGTCGATTAGATCGCCGCGAGCGGTGTTGATGATCCGAACATCTGCTTTACAGGCATCCAAGAATTCTGCATTAACCATTCCCTTCGTGGTTTCGGTCGATGGTAGATGAAGAGAAATAAAATCGGCCTGTTTCGCCAGACTTGGCAAAGGTAGAAGTTCAATTCCGAGTTCTTGAGCAAGCTGCGTCGTAATAAAAGGGTCGTGCGCGACGACTGTCATGTCAAAGGCCCGCGCGCGGTGAGCGAGTTCGCGTCCGATACGCCCGAGACCGATGACACCGAGTACTTTCCCACGAAGCTCGATACCGCGGAATGTCTTCTTCTCCCATTTGTGATTTTTCATCTGTGCATCGGCTCTGGGAATTGATCGCGCTAATGACAGGATGAGCGCAAATGCGTGCTCCGCGACACTTATGCTGTTTGCACCTGGTGCATTTAGGACAAGGATGCCTCTGTCGCTTGCAGCTTGCAGATCAACGTTGTCGACTCCTGAGCCGGCGCGGGCGATGACGCGAAGTTGTGGCGCAGACGCAATCAGTTGTGAGGTTACTTTGGTTGCGCTTCGGACAATGAGTGCGTCGGCATCTGCAATGTCGTTTGCGAGTTCTTCGGCCGGTCGGCCAGAGCGTGCGTCGACCGTCCAGCCTTCTTTTTCTAATAGCTTGGTCGCAGATATCGGTAATGGGTCAGAGATTATGATTTTCATTCGTATGTGTTGATTAAGTGGATCAGATAGTTAACTAGTATGCGTAGAGTATAATGACCACCCGCTGTGCGGATGAAAGTAGTGCTGTAGTTCCTTGTGTTTGCGTGACCAAATTGCCGCACCAGGATGGTGCAAATCGCTAGATCAGCCCGGTTAGTAAGGTGTGGTATCGGTTTGGTTCATGTTTTTCCACAAGCTTTTCCACACATTCTGTTGAAGATCTTGTGACCGGTCGAAGGGACCTGACCTAAAGTCGCTTTATGGAATGTAGCCTTTAGACAATTAAGAGTAGGGAAGAGGTCATGCATCGAAAAGTAACAGTTGTTGGTTCGGGAAATGTCGGTGCTACTGCCGCTCGTAGTATTGCGGATAAAGAATTGGCGGACGTTGTCATACTCGACATTCTTGAAGGCGTTCCGCAGGGCAAGGGGCTCGATATCCTGGAGGCATGCCCAGTCGAGGGTTCCGATGCACGTGTTCTTGGCACGAATGACTATGCGGATACAGCGGATTCGGACATCGTCGTCATTACTGCAGGACTCGCGCGTAAGCCAGGGATGAGTCGAGACGATCTATTAGCAAAGAATCACGCGATTATGAAGGGTGTTACTGAACAGGTAATTAAGTACTCACCCGATTGCGTCATTATGCCGGTCACGAATCCACTAGATGCAATGGCGCAGGTCGTGTACCGCGTTAGTGGTTTTCCGAGGGAGCGCATTATCGGGATGGCCGGCGTACTAGACTCTGCGAGGATGCGAGCGTTTATTGCGCAGGCATTGAACGTGTCGGTTGAGAACACGCATGCATTCGTACTCGGAGGGCACGGTGACACGATGGTGCCGTTGTCACGATATTCCACAGTTGCTGGCATTCCGATCACAGAGTTACTTGATGCGGAGCAGGTCGAGGCGATTGAGCAGCGTACCCGTGATGGTGGTGCCGAGATTGTTAAGTTGCTCGGAACAGGTAGTGCGTACTACGCGCCTGGGTCTGCCGTCGTTGAAATGGTAGAAGCCGTGCTGAAAGATAAGAAGAAGATACTGCCATGCTCAGTGTTCCTGCAGGGGGAATACGGCGTTCAGGACTTATTCGTTGGTGTGCCTTGCAAGCTCGGTGCTAATGGACTTGAAGAAATTATTGAGATCACATTAACGCCGGATGAAGACGCCGCCTTACAGAAGTCGGCCGAGGCAGTGCGTGAACTCGTCGAGATTATTAACGTCTAGAGCCTGTCACGGTTTCTTTTGAAGATTCACGAATATCAAGCAAAAACTCTGCTCGCGAAGGCGGGACTTCCAGTCCCGAAGGGCGAGGTTGCGTTTAAGGCCAGCGAAGCTCGCTCGATAGCGGAGCGATTCGGTGGGAGGGTTGTCGTTAAGGCGCAGATCCATGCCGGGGGGCGCGGCAAGGGCGGGGGCGTC
>Ga0310121_10003922_pt1 | contig 13371 bp, 11 predicted proteins | sample CB27_Tmax_986_MG_FD_203504 | JGI IMG/M metagenome (GOLD analysis project Ga0310121, IMG submission 203504) | Marine microbial communities from Western Arctic Ocean, Canada - CB27_Tmax_986 | ecosystem: Environmental > Aquatic > Marine > Oceanic | place: Canada: Western Arctic Ocean | collected... | reverse complement strand
CCGACGAAGCGATTTGGTGCAACATGCGAGAGGTCTTGGGCGGCGAGTCGTCTGCGGTTTTGGAGCAGATCAACACCTATTTCGATACCGCGGATCGAGCGCTGTTGGGGGCCGGCGGCATGATGATCCGGGTCCGAGAGGAAAACGGGGCCATCGAAGTGACAGCCAAAGATCGCATTGCGATCGATTCCAAGGCGGCGAGTCTGCAAACCCGGGAACGAACGGCTCCGTTGTCCGCCGCCCAGTGGCAGCGGGTTCATCGCGGAGAATGTGATCTCACGGCGCTGGATGTGGATTTGTGCCGCACACTGCGCGACGAGGTGGGGGGACCATTGCTTCCCATCGGCTCCATTGTGAACACGCGACATGTCTATGAGCTCGACGATGGCTACATCGCCGAGCTGGATCGTACGGAGTTTCCCGGGGGACGCGTCGACTTTGAGGTGGAGGTGGAGCTTCGTCTGCCCCATCACAGCTTTGAAGGGGCCAGACAGGCCTTGGCGTTGCCTCTGGAGATCGCAGGCGTCGATCGGATCGAACCATCGAGCCCCAAGTATCAACGTTTCTTGGCGTGTCTGGCTGCAGCGGATCCAATGGATGTGGATCCCGAACGAGACTGATCAGCCGCCGCGGAGCTCGGCCCCCAGGGCTGTTGTGACATGCTTGACCATGGACTCGATGTGCTCGTTGACTTGGGCATCCGTCAATGAGCCCTCATTGGAGCGGAAGATCAGGTGAAAGCTCACGCTCTTTCGACCGCTGTCGAGGTGGTAGTTTGCGAAGAGGCTGCAATCACACAGCAAGTCCGTGTTGGCTCCGTCGCGGATGGCTTGAGCGATGTCGTCGGCCCGAACCGATTGGTCGACCTCAAAGCTGACATCGAACGAGATCCCGGGATATTTGGGCAGCGGTGCGTACGTGTGTTCGCGAACACCGCTTTGAAGAAGGGCATCCAAATTCAACTCGGCAATGTGAATCGATCCCGTCAATCCAAGTTGCTGCTTTGCGCGCGGATGCAAGCTACCCAAATAGCCCACCGCTTGGTCTCCTATGGACAAGAGCAACGATCGGGCGGGGTGTAGCCAAGCGCTATGGAGTGCGTCGTTTTGTGGATCCGGACGATCTGGCGTGGGCTGGGTGGCGCCCGTGCGGGCGATGAGACCATCGACCACGCCTTTGATGGATCGAAAGGCCTCTTCCAGTTCGGACTGATCATGGGTTTCTTTGCCTACAATCACCATCGCAACGGTGCGATCCTGACAGGGCAATTCGCCTTCGATGGGATGAAACACTCGCCCCACTTCATAGAGGCCAAATTCCTGGAAGTAGCGTTGATTCTTCTCGGTGGCGTGCAGCAGGTTGGGGATGATGGAACGACGCATCCGATCGAGATCGGAGCTGATGGCATTGGCCAACTCCAACCGCCCACCAATGTCTGCGCCAATTTTCTCCAAAATGGGCCGCCACACGAAGGAATAACTGACCTGTTCGTGCAAGCCACATCCGTCGCTCAGATACGCCCGAATCGACCGTTCCTGTTGTTTGGCCGGAGACAAAAGAGGGGGTTTAACAGTCACCTGGGCCGCTTGAGGCGGAATGTTCTCATATCCGTGCATACGGCCGATTTCTTCAATGAGATCTTCGGCAATAGCCACGTCTTTGGTCGCACGCCAGCTGGGCACATGCACTTTAAGCGTACCGTTGGATGAGTCCTGAACGAGGAACCCCAGTCCCATCAGGATCTCACGCGTGCGGGCGACAGGAATGTCGACGCCCAACCGCTCGGAGACCACGTTGGGATCCAGATGAATGACTGGGACTCGCTGGGACGGGGCAGCCACATCGACGAGCGGAGAAACCACTTCGCACCCGTCAATCAGCTCCAGCATTAATGACGTGAAGAGCCGGGCAGCAGCCTCAGCGGATGCGGGATCCAACGATTTTTCGAAGCGAGCAGACGACTCGGTTCGTAGTCCCAACCGGGTGGCTGTACGGCGAATGTTGCGCGCTTGGAAGTTGGCCGCTTCCAGGATCACCTCAGCGGTGTCGTCCCGGATTTCGGAGTCGGCGCCGCCCATGATCCCAGCCACGGCCAGGGCCCCTTTCGGATCGCAGATCAGCAGTGTTTCTTCATTGCACGGATGTTCTTGCCCATCGAGGGTGGTGGCCGTTTCACCCTCTTGTGCCCGCCGAACGGTGATGTGGCCGTCTTGGACGAAGCGAGCGTCAAAGGCGTGCAGAGGGTTGCCCACGTCCATCATGACAAAGTTGGTCAGGTCCACCACGTTGGAAATGGGTCGCACGCCGGTGGCACGCAGCAAACATTGGAGCCATTCGGGAGACGGGCCGATCGTCACGCCGGTGAAGTAGGCGCACAGATAGCGAGCGCACAACTCCGGATCCGACACGGTGACAGACACCCGCTCGTCGTTGCCAAAGGTCACTTCGGGAAGCGTGGTCGTCACGGTCCGTCCGGTCAACGTCGCCACTTCCCGCGCGATACCCATGTGACCCCATAGATCGGGCCGGTGGGTGATGGCCTTGTTGTCGACCTCGAACACCCAGTCTTGTACAGGGATCGCCTCGGTAAATGGGACACCATGGGGGGTGCCGTCCTGAAGAAGGATGATCCCGCCGTGGTCGTCCGAAAGGCCCAGTTCTTTTTCACTGGCCAACATGCCCTTGCTGACGACGCCGCGGATCTCGGCTTCTGTGATTTCCATGCCGTTGGGCAGGGTGCATCCGATCGGGGCCAACACGGCCACGCGTCCTGCGCCCTCTTTGGCATTGGGCGCGCCACACACGACGGTTTGTTTCTGATCCCCATCGGCTACGGTGACCAGCGAAAGTTTGTCGGAATTGGGATGGGGTTGAACGGACTGGATCAGGACCGCACGCAATCCCTCGAGCCCCGCACCGATGGCGTGCACGCCCTCCAATTCAGCGACCTTGAGCGTAAAGAGATCGCCCACCTCAATGGGATCGAGCCCCTCGAGATCGACATGCCGTTTCAGCCAATTCCATGAGATCAACATAGGGGTTACCCGAACTGCTTAAGGAAGCGAATGTCACCACCCAAAAGATAGCGAATGTCATCGATGCCGTAACGCATCATCACCAGACGCGACCAGCCCACGCCGAATGCCCAGCCTTGCCACTGCTCCGGATCCAATCCACCGGCCTTGAGCACTTTGGGGTGGACCAATCCACAGCCTAAGAATTCAACCCAACCCGATTGACTGCACACCCGGCATCCATCCCCGCTGCAAAGAAGACAGTTCATGTCGAGCTCGAATCCCGGTTCCACAAAAGGAAAATAGCCGGGGCGAAGTCGGACCAGGACCTCACGACCAAAGATCTGGCTGAGCATGACTTTCATGGAGCTGATGAGATTGGCCACAGATACCTTGCGATCGATCATCAGCCCTTCAATTTGGTGAAACGTGTGTTCGTGGGATGCATCCACGGCTTCATAGCGAAAGACTTTTCCTGGGAAAATGGCTCGGAAGGGCGGCGCATACTCGCCCATGGCCCGGATCTGCCCGGGTGAGGTGTGGGTTCGAAGCAAGTGGCCGTCCTTGAGCCAGAACGTGTCTTGCATGTCACGCGCCGGATGATCTTTCGGAATGTTCAGGGCTTCAAAGTTGTGAAAATCGTCTTCCACTTCCGGGTAATCCAGCACGTAGAAGCCCATGCCCACGAAGATCTCTTCCACTTGTTCTTGAACCAGCGTCAATGGATGGCGTGTACCCGATGATTTGGAGATCCCCGGTAAGGTCACGTCAAAATCGAAATCCGTTAGCTCCGCTTGAAGTGCGCTGTCTTGGAGCGCTTCACGGCGAGACTCGATGGCTTGGGTAACGGTTTTCTTGGCGTCGTTGACCGCTCGGCCGAAAACACCACGTTCTTGGGGTGGAGCCTCAGAGATGGCACGCGTCAGTCCGGTGATCTGCCCCTTTTTCCCCAGCAACTGAATTTCGAGATCGCGCAACCCTTTCTCATCGGTCGCTTGCTCGATGCTGTTCACACCTTGTTGGGCGATGGCTGCGATTTGTTCCGGGGTCATACTGTCCTGCTCGATTTACGGGGCTGACTGTCAGCCCATTTCGTTTCATACCAGGTTGGCGTTGTAGAGCAACCCATCATCGTCACCAACACATTCAGACCGTTGGATCCGACGCGTCCTATGGGCGCCGTCTAATCCTCTTCCACCACGGCCAGTACTTGCCCTTCCAGGATGGAATCGCCTTCTTGGACGCGGATCTCGAGCAATTCACCGTCCACCGGCGTCTCCACGGGGATCTCCATTTTCATGGACTCGAGAATCATGATCACGTCCTCTTCGTCGAGGGCGTCGCCAACCTTGGTCTCAATCTTCCACACAGTGCCGGTCAACGGCGCTTTAATCTCTTCGGGCATGGTCTTCAAGCTCCTGAAAATCGTTCTTTGACAAAATTAGTCGTCAGTTTCCCCTGTTGAAATGCCGGATCGCGAACCAGCCAACGATGAAAGTCAAGGTTGGTGGTCAATCCTTCAATGATCGTCTCATCCAAGGCAGTCGACAATCGTTCAATGCAGGTGGCTCGGTCCGCAGCACTCACGATCAGCTTGGCCACCAGTGGATCATAAAAGGGTGTAATGACGCTGCCATTGGTGACCCCCGCGTCGACACGGATTCCAGGTCCTGTTGGCCACCGCAATTTGGAGATGGTTCCCGGCGCAGGGAAAAAGCGTTTGGCCGGATCTTCGGCGTAGATACGACATTCAATGGCGTGGCCTTTCATGTGAGCGACTACGTCCAATACGGCTCCACGCGCCACCCGAATTTGCCAATCCACCAGATCAACCCCGGTGATGCATTCGGTGACGGGATGCTCCACTTGCAAGCGGGTGTTCATCTCCATGAAGTAGAAGTTACCCCCGCTGTCCACCAGAAACTCTACGGTGCCTACGCCGGTGTATCCAACCCGTTTTCCCAGTGAGATCGCTGCCGCGCACATCCGTTCGCGAAGGCCAGGGATCGTTTGGCAAAGGACCGATGGCGCCTCTTCCACTATTTTTTGATAGCGACGCTGGATGGAGCATTCTCGTTCAAAGAGCGCCACGCCATTTTCGTGTTGATCGAAGAGCACTTGGATTTCGATGTGGCGGGGCGCTTCGAGTAGTTTCTCCACGTAGACCGTATCCGATCCGAACGATCGGCTTGAACGGCTGCGACACTTGTCGAGGGCCTTGGCCATCTTCTCGGGTTTCTTGACCACTTCCATACCGATGCCGCCACCGCCGCCGGCCGCTTTGATCAGCACTGGGAAGCCGATATCTTCCGCGATTTTGAGGGCTTCTGTGTCATCAACGGGACCATCAGAGCCGGGCACGACAGGTACGCCGGCTTCGGTCGCTGTGGTGCGCGCTGCGATCTTGTCCCCCATGGCTTCGATGACCGAGGGTGTGGGTCCGATCCAGGTTCGGCCTGCCTGATGCACGGCCCGAGCAAACGTCGCATTTTCACTGAGCAAGCCGTACCCCGGATGAATGGCGTCGGCGTCGGTTTGCTGGGCAACCTGAAGGATGCGCTCTTGATTGAGATAGGAGTCGGTGACTGGCGCTGGGCCGATGCAGTGGGCTTCATTGGCCGCGTGCACATGGACCGCGTTTTCGTCGGCTTCGGAGTACACGGCGATGGTGTGGATCCCGAGTGTTTGAAGATGCGCGCACAGTCGTGTCGCTATCTCGCCTCGATTCGCCACCAGTACACGGTTTACCATGGACGGAAACACTAGTCCGGCTCCTGATCGTTGTCAATTGATCGGATGCAGGGAATCGAACGCTTACTGGAGTGCGTTCACGTAGTCTTTGAACGCACGTCCACGCTCTTCAAAATTGGTGAACTGGTCGAAAGACGCACAGGCGGGCGACAGCACGACCACTCCCATCCCATTGGCGACGGTTTTAGCCAAGCGGGTGGCGTCATCCAATCGGTAGGTGAACGATGTTTCAACCCGGTCACCAAGCGCTGTGCGGATCCCTTCGCCCGTGTCACCGCAACAGACCACATGATGGCATCGCTGTGCGACCAAATCGCCCCAGGCTGCAAAATCGGAGTCCTTTTCACTGCCACCGCAGATCAGGACCATTTTGTCGTCAAAGGAGCGGAGAGCGGCTTCGCTCGCGTGGGGATTGGTGGCTTTGGAGTCGTTGTAATAGCGCACCCCATCGATGGTGGTGATGTACTCGATTCGGTGTTCCAGACCGCCAAAGGAGCGCAACGCGTCCTGCACTGCTTCCATCGGCAGTCCATGCGCCAACCCAGCTCCCGCTGCCGCCATGGCGTTTTCTACATTGTGTTGACCGGGGATCCGCAGCGCGTTGCAAGGGACCACTGTATGCGCTTCACCGTCTGGGCCGCGGTACCAAATCGTGTCGTTTTCGACCCAAAGCCCCGATTGAGGGCTTGGAAGCACGGACTGCCTGGAAAACCATAGAACTTGAGCCCCTTCCGGGGCGGTCCACTGAGACAGTATTGGATCGTCTGCGTTGAGCACCACCGTATCGCCGGAGCCGTGGTTGGCAATGATCGCCGCTTTGGCCTGAACGTACGCGTCGAAGGATCCACCATAATAATCCAAGTGATCGGGGGCGATGTTGGTGATGACTGCGACCGTGGGATGAAAATTGGGGGCGGTGCTCAGCTGAAAGCAACTCACTTCCGCCACGACCGTGTGATCCGCCGTCAATTCGTCCAATGATGCGCACAAGGGAGTGCCCAGATTGCCGCCCACCCAGGTGGGGTGCCCCGCCGCTTCGCACATAGCGCCGAGCCAACGGGTGGTGGTGGATTTTCCGTCGGTCCCTGTGACCGCCAGGACCGGCACCCCGCCGCTGAGTTCGTAGAACAATCCAATCTCGCCCACCACATCACTGCCCCTGCGGGTGGCTTCTTCAAAGACAGGGGCTGAAGGCTTGATGCCGGGGCTGACCACGATGACCGCGTCGGGCAGCACGCGATTTTCACCGAGCACGACTTCTACGCGTGGATCGAGTTGGGAAAGAAAGGCGGTCAATTGGTCTTCATCACGCAGATCACTGGCGACGACGCGGTGACCGCGTTTTACCAACGCGTTGGCAGCAGCAACGCCGCTTCGAGCCAAGCCCATGACACAGTACGTCGTCATCGCTTGTTGAGTTTCTCAATCAAATTGTCGGCCAATTCAAAGAGATCGTCGCCGCCAAAGAAGATGATTTGCAGGCCCGGTGTGATCCGCCCCAACAGGTGATCCACAATGTCATTCATGTCTTGGATGTAGACCACTTCACTGCCGGCCTGACGAATTTTTTCAACCAGCCACTCCGTGTCGATTCCGGGGATCGGGACCTCCCCGGCGGTGTACAGCTCGGTGATGATGGTGTTGTCCGCGTCCTGAAATGCCACCGAATATTCATCACCCAAGTAGTGGATCATGGTGAATCGATAGGGCTTGAACACAGCTGTGATGGGGCCATCGGCCAGGGTCTTGGCCGCCGCCAACACGCGGCGCATTCCCGTCGGATGGGAGATGTAGTCTTTCACAACTCGAATCCCACCAGCGTCTACGACAGTGAATCGGTTTTCGATGCCTTTGTAGCCTCGGAGCCCTTGGCGAATGGCCTCCGAGTTGATGTTGGCGGACAGGCACGCCGAAGCCGCTACCAGCGCATTCATTGCGTTGTATCGGCCCGGTTGGGGTACGTGAAATTCGCCCAAATCCATGCCTTGATGAATGATTCGGAATTGGGATCCGGCGGGGCCAACCCGCAAATCGGTCCCCATCGTATCGGCTGGGTACCCATCCACATCCGTGTCGAATCCGCAGCAGGTCATGGCGATGTCTCGAGAGAGACGTGGAATGAGCGCGCGGACACCTTCATCGCCGACGTGCAGCACCGCCATGTGTCGATCCGCGTCGTCCTCGAGGACACTCACAACGGTTTTTCGAATCGTTTCGAGATCCCCGTAGTAGTTGAGGTGGTCGGCTTCCAGGTTGTTGACCACCAGAGTTTTGGGTCGAACGTGAACCAATGAGCCATCACTTTCATCGATCTCCACGACCAAATAGCGTGGATCCGTCTGGGCATTGAATCGCGTGTTCGTGCCGTATTCATTGAGCAACCCACCGATGATGAACGAGGGCTTCTTCTGGCCGGCCTCCAAGATGCCTGTGATCATGGCGCACACGGTGCCCTTTCCGTGGGTGCCGATGACCCCTAGGCTCTCCCAGCCCGCCAGCATGGCGCCCAACACTTCGGCGCGATGAACCACGCGTACATTCGACGCCCGGGCAGCGATCAACTCGGGATTGGTGTCGGGGATGGCCGTGGAGTAGACGACCAAGTCTTTGCCTTGGATCAGCGACGCGGCGTGGCCAATAGTGACCTCTGCACCCTCCTCGCGAATGGCGATGGTCAGTTGGGATTCTCGCACGTCGGATCCGGAGACGTCGTATCCCATAGCCAACAACCCACGTGCTACGGCGCTGACGCCGATGCCGCCGATACCGATGAGATGGATTCGTTGAACATCTTGTAGAATCACAGAAATCATTGTTACTGGTCGCCTGTGAGTCCCGCAAGAATCTCGCGCGCAAAGCGTCGAACTTCCTTGTTGGCGTGACTGGTTTGAATGCGTTCAAGAAGGGCGATGCCTTTCTTGCGATCGATGTGCGTCAACACGTTGATGGCCGCCATGGCCAAGGTAGGATTCTCCTGTACTGCAATTTTGGCGACGTTCGTGAAGGCCGCTGGGCCGCCGATCCGCCCCAAGGCGCCAATGGCCAAGTACGTCGTCATTTCGTCCGACGTCTCCATGGTTCTCACGATCGGCTCAACACTGGATGCGATACCCAACTCTCCTAGTCGACGCAAGGCCGCCCAGCGTTCTTCGAGCTCCCGGGAATTCAAACCCAACAAGGCATTCTGCTGAGAGGTCTGGCGATACTGGATTTGCATCCAGACATCGCGAAATGCCGACTGGAGTGCGCGGGTCAAAACGTACGAACACGCGGCGGCGATGTCGGGTGTCACCTCGCGAACATAGGGGATGGAGTCTTTGGCCGTTCCGATGATGTCTTCACCCAGGCCGTTTTGGTCTTCAAAACGGACCGTGACTTGAACACCCCAAGTCAGCAGCGCGATATCTGCCTTTGGATCGGGCTTCCCATTGACCGTGAGGGCATAATAGGTTTCCACACCGGCAAAGAGCCCATTCGGATCGGTCTTGAATCCGGCCGAGGCCGCGGCCTTTTTGGCTAAGCGAGGCAACGCAGGTCGCATGTCGACCGGACGTTCCTGCTCGTCGGTTTGGTCCACCGTGACCACATCCAATACCGGAGGCAGGTTGGGTGACGTGGTTTGCGGAGGCGCCGGTTTCGGCGCGGGCGCCTGGGTCGGGTCGGCTGTTGGCGTCGGCACAACCGGCGCGGGTTCATCGCGGCATCCACACATCATGCTGACCAACAGGAGTATTCGAATGGCCATGGTCCAAAGTCCTTTCCCGACGAGTCTGGCTCTTTCCTCAACTGCTGACAAGTGAGGTGTTGATAGCTTGACGCTGCTGCAAAGGGACCGATACTGTCAGCAAACGAGGAGGTTTGTCGATGCAATCTTGGGTTCGCTCGTCATTGTGGATCGGTGTGTTATTTGTTGTGATCGGGACGGCAGGATGCCTTAAAAAGCCCGACCTGGATGCCAATTGTGCCAACGCGAAGTCGATCACGCCGTACGTCGTGGTGACCGATCAGTTGGACGTCAAGAAGGGCGATCGCGCTGATTGTAGAAAAATGAGCTTTCCCGATTCGGGTACGGCCAAGCTGACTTACACCATGGGTGCAGCGTTCAACCCTCACAATATCTTTGGGAACATTACGGCCTATGACAGCAGCGAAGCTGAGATTAAGCAGGTGTCCGTTACGCCTGCGCAACGCAACGTTGTGCTGGAGTTTCCTGTGGAAGCCAACCGGACCAGTTACGTCTGGTTTCGGGCCGACTCCGGGAAACACGGCTACACCATTCGGCTTGAGTACTCGAATCCATGCTCAAAATGTGGTCCGAACGACGACTGTGTCAATGGCTCCTGTCAGCCCAAACAATGTGATCCTCCCTGCGATGACTACTCGGAGATCTGTGATGCGGGACAGTGTATTTCTCCATGCGAGCCGCCGTGCAGATCGGGAAGAATATGCAACGCGGCGAGTGCGCGATGCATTCGAAAATGCACCAAGACAAGAAAGAGTTGTCCCTCCGGTACGTCGTGGAGCTCATCGAGGTGCAGATGTCGAAAAAAACTGGTGTCGTGTGCCGATGGATGTCCGTCGGGGACCATCTGCCGAAGTGGGCGATGCCGGAAGCTTGCGGCTGTGTGTCCGGCCGCGTGTCCCGCAGGTCAAAATTGCAATGCGTCCACAGGGAATGTGTGCAAGAAAAAGCGGTGCTCACCGGTGACCGCGCGGGCCACCTCCGTCCAGCGTGACGGCGATTACACGCTCATTCTTGTCAATCGAGGAAGTGATCACGGAATTCGAGTGGGCTCCCGGGGTAAGATGTGTGGAAAGTCGCTGAAGGTATTGAGAGTCTATTCGAGTGGTACTCGCGCCAAGGCGCGCGTCATGGCCACGAAAGAACAACTGGGTAACTGTAAGTCCGCATCCATTTCACGGGTCTGCAAATAGGATGCACCATCTCCGTGCCTCAGGCGGTGTGATGTCCGGTGTGCGCCTCGCCAAACCATGGTCGTCACCGATCGGCTTATTGTTCCGATGCGCATGCGTTGGTGTGTGTGTGATCCTGATGGGGGGGTGTGTGCGAACACCAGTGCCGGCGCCAAGCCAAGATGTGGATCGTCAGGCGCTGGTGATGACCATCACGGATCTGCGCGGCACGCTCAAGCCGTGTGGGTGTTCACCGGACCTGGAGCGCGGCGGTGTGGACCGTATTGCGCATCGAGTGCAAGAAATTCGAAAGAACCATCCCAACAGCCTGCTTTTTCACGCGGGCAACCTGTTTGTGGACGATGAAGGAGTCCCGCCGTCTCGGCGCGCACAAACCGATCGTCGATTGCGCGCATTGGGCGATTCCATGCGTTGGATTGGCGTCACCGCAACCACGTTGGGAGAGTACGACCTGGCTCAGGGTTTGGCATGGTTGAAGACGGCGGTGTCAACCATGCCCACGCCCATTGTGGCAACCAACGTGAGCGGCCATGATTGGGACACCATCGCTCGCAAGACGTTGCTTGTGGAGACCCAAGGAATTCGGGTGGGTGTGGTGGGGATCGTGCCGCCGGGTGAAGGTGTGGTCGATCCACTTCCCGCGCTTCGACAGGCATCCAGGTCGCTGCGCGATCAGGGCGCAGACATCGTTGTCGCACTCAGTGCGATCGGCTTGCGACAGGCCAAGCGTTTGCTTCGAAAAGATCCGATGATCGATCTCTTGGTCGCAGGGGGACTGGGGCTGAAGGCACCGGTCTCTAGTGAAGTCGAACGTTTCGGCACGGCGTGGTTGGTACAATCCCACATTCAAGGAAGTCATGTGGGTCAAATCACACTTACGTTCGAAGCCAAGAGCCGCGATCCATTGACCCATCAACAGACCAACAAGGGTGATCATGGACGCCATTTTAAATACGAACTGAGTCCCGTCGGCTGGGATTTGCCCAGTCACCCCCAGGTACTCGGCATTATGCAGGCCTATAACCGGGATCTGGCCTCCATTAACCTACGGGTCGCCGGCACATTGCCCCCGCTTAATAAAGGACAGGCGTCGTATGTGGGGGCTGACGCATGTTTGGAATGCCATGAAGAAGTGCAACCCTTTTGGGATGCGGACAAACATCATAAGGCCTGGGACACCCTGGTGGAGGAGGGGAAAACCTTCGATTTGGAGTGTGTTTCTTGCCATACCACCGGCTACGGTCAGCCCGGCGGATCCATATTGGGTGCGCTCAAGAACCTTAAGACTGTGCAATGCGAGTCCTGTCATGGGCCCGGTAGTATCCACGTCGAAGACGAAGAAGCCGACTCGATCCAGTTGGTTGTCCCGCAAAGCGTGTGCGTAACCTGTCACAATGCAAAGCATTCTACGGGCTTCCAGTACGATTCCTATCGGTCAAAATTGATGGTCCCAGGGCACGGCAAATGATGCGAGTAGTACTGGTTGCCCCTCAGATTCCACCCAACACAGGGTCGGTGGGGCGTATGTGTGCGGGCAATGACATTCCACTGCACTTGGTGGAACCCCTTGGATTTTCGCTGACCGACAAGTATTTGAAGCGCGCCGGGTTGGATTATTGGCCGCACATTGACTTGTCAGTGCATCCCTCATTCGACGAGGTCTCTACGTTGTTTCCGACCAGCCCGTGCTGGTTTTTCAGCGCGCGCGCCGAACGAACCCTCTGGGATGTCTCTTTCGGGGGAAACGAGTTGCTGGTCTTTGGTAGTGAAACGAAAGGTCTGCCGGCAGACCTCATTGAAGGCCACCAGGACCGAATACTGACCATTCCCCACAACAACAATATCCGAAGCCTCAATCTGGCCACTGCGGTCGCAATTGTGACCTACGAAGTTTTTCGGCAAACGCGGGGGATCGAATGTTGATAGGCCATCGCGTGGTATGGGTTCGCGCCTTGGCCGTGGTGTGCGTCTTGGGGACCGCATCCCCCGGTCTTGCGTCGTGGAATGGGCCCAGTCAACTCATTCATGGGACGGCCCATACGTTGGAGCAAGGTGAGGTGATGATAGGGCTCTTTACTCCCCTGGCCTATGGGGTGAACGACTCGTTGACCATCGTAACCCACCCGATCATGACCTTGTTGTTGACCCCCAATGCGGGTTTTCGCTGGCGAATGTTGGACCGAGAAGTGTTCGATGTTTCCTTGTCGATGGAGGCTGTTCGTTCATTCGCCTCGGAAGATCACGACTTGTTTCGAGATGCTTCGGAGCCGCTGGGCCATATTGCCGGGGGTGTGACCATGACCGTTGATATCAAACATCGAGTCTCTCTGTCGGTCATGGCCGGCTATCAGCGTGATTTGGAGCCCAATGCCGATCTCGCCACCTTTGGAGGGACTGCGAATTGGCTCATGGGTCCGTCCCACTTGTTGACACTTCAGGGCAGCAGTCGTTGGAATATGGGGACCAATAAATTCGGTACACCGAACGTCATGTTGTTTTATGCCCATTGCTGGGATGCGTTTCGGGCTTCAGTGGGGTTGGCCTACGGTACGTTCTCGATTTTACGAGAGGGTGCCGCCCCTCTGGAAGTGCCTATTTGGCCGGTTTTGGATGTCTGGTGGCGCTTTTGATGCGAGACGTCAGGCCCTGTTGAGACCTGGAGATCAGGTTG
>Ga0310121_10003920_pt1 | contig 13373 bp, 11 predicted proteins | sample CB27_Tmax_986_MG_FD_203504 | JGI IMG/M metagenome (GOLD analysis project Ga0310121, IMG submission 203504) | Marine microbial communities from Western Arctic Ocean, Canada - CB27_Tmax_986 | ecosystem: Environmental > Aquatic > Marine > Oceanic | place: Canada: Western Arctic Ocean | collected... | reverse complement strand
ATAGGGATTGGCCCCTACAAAGGCTGGCAGGAAGCTGTGATGAATGTTGATCATGCGGCCCGCGTACACTTTGCACAGCCACTCCGAGACGACCTGCATGAAACGCGCCAGAACCACCAGTTCGACCTCCTGCCTGGCCAGCATTTCCCCGATCCGGCGGAATCCGTCCTCGGAGGGCTCCCCGATCTCAACGAGATGGAACGGGATACCGGCCTTCTCCGCGCTGCTCCGGCACTCCTCGCGATTCCCGATGATGGATGTGATATCGATCGGCACCTCCCCGAGCTGGGCCCGCCACAGAACCTCGTTGAGACAGTGATCGGTCTTCGTCACCAGCACCGCGGTCCGCATGCGGTAGGGCAGCCGGCGAAAGTGCCAGTTGGCCTGCAACGACCGGCCCAGCGTCCCGAAGCCGCTCACAAAATCCTCTACATCGACATCCAGGCCGGATGTATCAATCTCCAGCCGGGCGAAAAACCGTTCGTTCCCCTTGTCGGTAAACTGGTTGAACTCCACCAGGTTGCCCCGGTGATCGGACACGTATCCGGCGATGCGCGCCACCAGTCCCGGCCGATCGGGACAGTCGATCTTCAGTATTAATCCTTCCCGTGTCATGATCCGGTTCGTTTTGCGAGGGTCCTGGCCCGTTTCTTCGCCTTCTCGAGGAACCCCTTCGCGATCGGCTTCAAGGCGCCCTGGTAGAGCGCTCCGATCACCAGCGGCGGAAACCCCTGGAGCCTGATGGCCCGGAGTCCGGGCGCGGGGTTCTTGCCGGGAATCGCGACCCCCAGGCCCGCTCCAAATCCCCGCACCGCGTACTCGCTGATGAGGTAAAGGGAGTCAACCTCCATGCTCGGAGTCCAGTTGATCCCGCGGCCCTCCAACGCCTCCAGAAATATTCTTCCCAGGATCTCGTGCGGAGGCAATCCCACCAGCGGATACTTCGCAATCTTGCCCTTCGAATACGGATCGTCCACCAAAAGGTCCGAAAGCTTGCGTGCCTTCCACTTCTCCGGAACGAGCAGCACGAGCGGAAGTTTCAGCAACTCCACCGCCTGCAAGCCCTCCGTCAATCGACCGTACATGATGCTGATCGCCACGTCCACCTGCTGGTGCATCAACAGTCCGTGGATGTCGGCCGGCTCCACTTCGCGCAAGGTGAGCCGCAGTTCAGGCTCCTCTTGGCGCATCTCCACCAGCAAGTCCGGAATGTGGTTTCGCAGGACCGAGGCGGAGGCCGCAATGCGCAGGTGCCGGCTCTCCTCCCCCTTCAGGCGCGCCTCGACGTCATCGAGACGGGAGAAGAACGGATAAAGAAAGTCGTAGAGCTCGTCCCCCGCCGGCGTGAGCGCAAAGGGCCGCCGATTGAACAACTTCACTCCCAGCTCCCGCTCCAACTGCAGGATCTGCCCGCTCACCGCCGGCTGCTGGATCCCGTACGGCATCTTCCGCACCGCCGCGGTGATCCCCTCGAACTTCGCAACGTAGTAGAAGAGCTCGAGATGGTGAATGTTCATTTTTCCAAGGGAAACCAATTCTCATCATCAGTTCAATCAATACTTGGGGATCGGGATGCGATTGTCCGGCCCGGATGACTTGTAACTTGAAACCATAAACTTGAAACTCCCCCCATGCGCGCCGTCCTTCAACGCGTCTCCCAGGCCTCCGTGACGGTCGAGGGGGAAGTGGTCTCTTCCATCCGTTCCGGCCTCGTGATTTTTCTCGGGATTGAAGAGGCCGATACCCACGAAGATGCCGAGTGGCTCTCCGGGAAAATCGCCATGATGCGCATCTTCGAGGATGCCGAAGGCCGCATGAACATCCCGCTCCTCGAGGCCGGTGGCGAGGCGATCGTCGTGAGCCAGTTCACCCTGCACGCCAGCACCCGGAAAGGGAACCGCCCCTCCTTCATCCGGGCCGCCAGCCCGGACCACTCCGAGCCGCTCTACGAGCAGTTTTGCGGGCTCCTCGGGGAACGGCTCGGCAAACCAGTGGGCCGCGGCCGCTTCGGCGCCATGATGGACGTCGCCCTCGTCAACACCGGCCCGGTCACAATCACGATCGATAGCAAGGCGCGCGAGTAAACCCCTATCGGCCTCACCGGAGTATCAGTTCCTCAACCTCGTCTTGGTTCCACACAACATGCAGCGATAGCTTCCGAAGAGCATCGCGTCGCGCGCCACCGCGAAGGTATGCCCAAAAATGGAACTATTCGCACGCTCGTGCTTGAGGCAGTGTCTTGGAATAAACAACTTTTGCCCGCACAACCGGCAGCGCACCTTCGCTCCAATCGACAGATAGGCAAACAGAGAGATGGGAAAGACCAGGAGCAACAGGGCGATCGTCCAGTGGAATTGCCAATCGTAGAAGCGTGTCATCACGAGCGCCGCAATCACCACTACCACCGCGAACACGCACGCGGCCAGGGACAGGATCGTCACGGTTGCAGCGAGCCGCACCCGAACTGCATCGGGATGGGACATGCCGCGATTGCGGCGCTCCCCCTGGGGCTTGGCCTCCTGGACCGCCTGGACCTGACGAAAGCGATTGGTGTTGGGATCGATTTCAAGTTCAGGCTCCTTTTCCGGAGAACTCCCGACCGGCTGCTGACCCGCGGTTTGGGCGGGCCGCTGGTCCGCGTTGGCATCGCCGTGTCTCGCAGATTTCGCCCCACCGGGCGGCCTCGACTGGTGGGTCGTGCCTCGCGCGGCCATCATCTCGTTCGCCACCGTCTTGGCATTGGGTGGGACGGCGGTCTTTGGTCTCTCTGTTTTCCTTTTGACCGGTTTGGCAGCCCGCTCGGTATTCGCCTGGCCCCGGAGAGGTCCCGCCCCTTCCTGCGCCGGCTCGGATTTCGGAGCAGCGCTCTCGGCCGGCTTTCGATCGTCCCGCGCCGCCGCGGGCGGTTCCTCGACCACCTTCGCAATCGGCACCGAAGTCACATCGATCCCCGCCGCTCGCAGAATCTTCTCCGGGACTGCCTTGGCGGCCGGCAAGGCCGACCCGCCTCCCGCTGCGGGTTTGCCCGCCACAACCCATGCCGCGTGCTTCCAGGTGCGTACCGATTCGGCCGAAGGCCGGCGCACCGGAACGACGTTGCGGGAGTTGGCAAGATCCAACTCGCCCAATATCTCCCCAACTGTGCGCGCCACGAGAGATTCCGCCGTCTGCAGTCCCACCGATTTGAACAGTTCGAGGGTGGAGCCCGTGATGCCTGGAACTTCAGATATCTCCGCCATGGTTTGGTGCTCGCCCCAACCATGCTACAAAAATCGAACTTGGCAAGTTATTGAAGAGCCCTCCGAAGCTCCCGCAACTGGGCCAGTTTTTCCTTCCAACCCTCCCGGCGCTCCCGTTCCTTTTCCACCACCTCGGGCTTGGCCCGCTCCACGAAACTGGCGTTTCCCAGCTTGGCTTCCGACTTGCCCAGTTCCTTCTCCACCTTCGCTATCTCCCCGTCGATTCGCTTCCGCTCCGCCTCCACATCCACCAGACCCTCCAGGGGAAGATACATCTCGCCGATCGGGGTGACTGCCACCGGGGTTCCCTTGGGGGCCTCGTAGTCCGCCGAAAATTCGATTTCCGCCGCTCCGCAGAGCAGCGCGAGGGTGGCCCGCTCCGACTCAACCCACCGCTCCGCCGCTTTGACCACCAAGCGCACCTTCCGGTTCGCGGCGAGGTCGTACTCCGCCTTCAAATTCCGGGCCCGGGTCACCGCTTCGTAGAGTGCCGCCACCTTCTCTTGCGCCGCCTCCCGGGACTCGGCCGATACCCCCGGTAGGCCGTGGAAAGCGCCCTCGGTGGGAAGTTCTCGCTCCATGAGAAGTTCCCCGGTGTCCCCATATCCGAGTTTTTCCCATAGCTCTTCCGTTATGTGCGGCATGTAGGGATGCAGCTGCTGCAGGAAGCGCTCCAGGACCCGGTCCATCACCTGGAGGGTGGAGGCCTTGCGGGCCGGGTCGGCGTCCTCACGGAAGTCCCCTTTTACCGCCTCGAGATACCAGTCGCAAAACTCCGACCAGAAAAATTGGTAAAGCTGTTGCGCGGCCTCATTGAATGAGTAGTCGCCCAGCGCCTGCTGCAGTCCGCCTTCCAGTTTCTCCAGCTTGGCGAGAATATCGATCGCGTAGAGATTCGGTTCTCCGGCCGTGGCCGCTTCCCCGCCCTGCATCTGGCGATACCGGCAGGCATTCCAGAGCTTGTTGGCAAAGTTGCGCCCTTCCTCGATCTGCTTCTCATCGAACCGCACATCCAGCCCGGTTGGCGCGATACGCATCAGCCCGTAGCGCAATCCGTCCGCTCCGTACTTGTCGATGAGGTCCAGCGGATCGGGCGAATTACCGAGCGACTTCGACATCTTTTCACCCTCGAGATCGCGCACGATGCTGTGGAAGTAGACATTCTCGAACGGAACATCGTCCATGAACTCCAGGCCCGCCATGATCATGCGCGCCACCCAGAAGAAAATGATGTCGGGGCCGGTGGAGAGATCAGTGGTCGGATAGAACTTGGCACGCGTGGCCTCGTCCATCGTGGCATAGGGCCACAGCCAGGAACTGAACCACGTATCCATGACGTCTTCGTCCTGCACCCATTCCCCGGGATTCTCGGGGAGTTCGGTGCCGACGTGCAAGTCTCCCTGCTCGAGATCGGAAACGTCCAAACTCTCCGCATTGCGAAGATCTTCCGCCTTCTCCCTGCGGTACCACACCGGGATGCGGTGCCCCCACCACAGCTGGCGGCTGATGCACCAATCCTGGATGTGCTCCAGCCAGTGCAGGTAGGTTTTCTTCCAGCGCTCCGGCCGGAACACGATCTTCCCGTTCGCCACCACTTCCTTGGCGCGCTCCACCTGCGGATAGCGCAGGAACCACTGCATCGAGATTCTTGGTTCGATGGGAACCCCGGCTCGCTGCGAAAATCCCACGCTGTTTTCGTAGTCCTCCGTCTTTTCGAGCAACCCCATGTCTTCGAGCTTCTTGGCAGCCACCAAGCGGGCTTCCAGGCGGTCCAGTCCGTCGAGATCGGGACACTCCGGACAATTGATCCGCCCGTCCGGATGCAGGATATCCAGGATCTCCAATCCGTGCCGCGCCCCGATCTCGAAATCGGCCTTGTCGTGCGCCGGGGTCACCTTGAGCACCCCGGTTCCGAACTCGGGATCTATGTGCTCGTCCGCCACAATCGGGATCTCCGCCTCTGGGAACGGGCGCCGCGCTTGCTTCCCGACCAGGTGGCCATAGCGCGGATCCTTGGGATTCACCGCCACCCCGGTATCCCCCATCAGGGTCTCGGGCCGGGTCGTCGCGATGCGCAGAAACGTGCCCGGCTCTTCCACCAACTCATACCTCATGTAGTAGAGCTTGGAGTTCTGTGGAATCATTTCGACCTCCTCGTCGGAGAGGGCTGTCAGGGAAACCGGACACCAGTTCACCATCCGCTTCCCGCGATAAATGTACCCCTTTTCAAACAGGTGCGTGAAGACCTGCTGCACCTCGCGGGAGTAATCCTCATCCATCGTGAAGCGCTCCCGGCTCCAATCGCACGAGCAGCCCAACCGCTTCAACTGTTCGAGGATGATTCCACCGTGATGTTCCTTCCAGTCCCAGACCATCTCGAGAAACTTCTCGCGGCCCACGTCGTGTTTCGTCTTCCCCTCGCCCCGCAGCTTCTGCTCCACCTTCGTCTGCGTCGCGATCCCGGCATGATCCGTCCCGGGCAGCCACAACACTTCCTTGCCTTTCTGCCGCGCCCGCCGGCTCAGAATGTCTTGGAGCGTGTTGTTCAGGACGTGCCCAATGTGGAGGATCCCCGTCACGTTTGGAGGAGGAATCACGATCGAGTAGGCCGCTTTCTCCGATTTTTCGTCGGCGTGAAAACACCCGGCCTCGGTCCAGCGCCGGTACCACCGCTCCTCGACTTCTCCCGGTTCGTAGCCCTTGCTCAACTCCGCCATCGCGCGCGGAGAGAAGCCTACGTGACGGCGCATTTCAAGCGCCATGCCCAATTCCTTGACGATAATCTTGGGCTCCTTGACGGGATCGGAGCTGCCGGTCATGCAGGCGTGCCGGTCCAGATCGAGGCGTGTAGGTCCCCCCTTTCCCTCACCTCGGGCTCGGCCCCTGAAACTCGCCGCCACAGCGCGTCACCCCGTCCGCCTCCGAAACACGGACGAGGCGGTCCGAACTCTCCACCGTCAATTCCCCATTCTCGCCGAAGCCGCGAATGCGCCCACGAATCCCCTCGGAAGTCTCGATCTCGCCCTCCCGCCACGCCAACCGTTCCCAGGCGTCCTCCGCAATCGCGGGCGGCTCGAGGCCCAGCCCCTCCATGATGTGGGCCCACACCCGGAGCAGCACCGCTTCGCGACCGATTTCCTGCCCGCAGGCCTGGAAGAGGGACACCGCCTCCAGCCCCGCCGGGAACTCGCGCTCGTTGACGTTGATCCCGATCCCGATCACAGCCAACTCCTCCGCGGCCTCGATGAGAATTCCGCAGACCTTCCTCCCCTCTAACAGCACGTCATTGGGCCACTTGATCTCCGGCGCAAGGTTCATTTCCTCCAGGGCCCGGCACACTGCCAGCCCCGCCGCGAGGCTCAGCCATCCCCAGCGGTTCTTCGGCCACGTCGGTCTCACGATCACGGAGAACGCCAGCCCGCGCCCCGGCTCGCTGAACCAGGACGCCCCCTTCCGTCCCCGCCCCGCGGTCTGCTTCTCGGTGCCCACCACGTATCCATGCGCCACGCCCGTCGCCGCCAGCTCCCGGGCCCGGTCGTTGGTCGATCCCAGGGAGCCGTGCCACTCCATCCGCTCCTCCAACGCCGCCAGGATTTGCAAATCCACCGCGTTTCCCTCCTTCCATGCTATCGCTCTTCGAGTTCCACGAACTCGAGCGAAAGGTCCAGCGCCACCGCCGAATGCGTCAAGGCGCCCACCGAAATGAATTCGACTCCCGTTTCGGCGATTCCGCGTACCGTGTCGAGGTTCACCCCCCCGCTGGCTTCCAACAAGGGCGTTTCGCGTGCCCCACGCAGTGCGACCGCTTGCCTCATCTGCTCGTTCTCCATGTTGTCGAGAAGCAGGTAGTCCAACTCCGGGATCTCCAGGAAGGCTTCGACCTGTTCGAGCGTTTCCGCCTCGAGTTCCACTCCCACCTTCGGACGCTCGGCCTTCAACCGCTCCACCGCCGCCCGCAGTGCCTCGACTTCGCCCGCCACCACGAGGTGATTGTCCTTCACCATGGCACAGTCATAGAGGCCCATCCGGTGGTTTTGTCCCCCGCCCGCCACGACCGCCGCCTTTTCCAACTTCCGCCAGCCAGGGGTCGTCTTCCGGGTGTCGATAACGGTCGCTCCCGTCCCCTTCACAGCTTCCACATACTCATTCGTATTGCTCGCCACGCCCGAGAGCCGCTGCAGGAAATTGATGGCAGTCCGCTCCGCCGTGAGCAGGGAGCGCGCCTTCCCCTTCAACTCCATCACGTAAGCCCCCGGCGCGATCGCCGCCCCGTCCTGCAGCATGGCATTGACGTCGGTGTCGGGATCGACCCGCCGAAACACCTCCGCCGCGGCCTCCACGCCCGCCACGATCCCCTCCGATTTCGCCACCACAAAGGCCCGGGCCCGTCGGCCTGCCGGCACGAAATACTCCGAGGTCACATCCCCGCTCCCAATATCTTCCGCCAGCGCCAGATCGATCAACTTTGAGACCCCGTCGTCCACGTCCCGACCCTAGCGATCCGCTCCCCCTCCCCGCAACTCACATATTTCACCGGAACTCGACCTTTTATCTTGAAACGCCCGGACCAGGCGACGGCCTAACTCCCACATACGCTCACCACGACGCCCCGCGTGTGCGGCGCCCGGCGGTGCTCGAAGAGGAAAATCCCCTGCCACGTCCCCAACGCCATGCGGCCCCCCACCACGGGGATGACCTCGCTTGTCCGCGTCAATGCCATGCGGATGTGGGAGGGCATGTCGTCCGGCCCTTCCATGGTGTGGATGAAGTAGGGGGTGTCCTCGGGCACCAGGCGTTCGAAATACTCCTCCAGGTCCCGCCGGGCGCTGGGGTCGGCATTCTCCATGATTACCAGGCTGGCGCTGGTGTGCTTCACAAAAACGGTCACCGTCCCTTCCGAGACTCCGGACTCCCGCACGATCTCCGCCACTTCGCCCGTGATCTCGTAGGTCCCCTTTCCGCTCGTCCCCACCTTGAACTGTCCGGTCTGTGCCATCACCGGGGCTACTCTGCGTCCTTCTCCCCCCATCAAGCAATCATTACCGCAAGCTCGTCAGACCGGAATCGTGAGCCGGTCGAATGGCACTGCAGACCATCGTGTCGCGGGAAGTGAATCCGGCCCATCCCTCCGTTGTCACGGTCGGCCGCTTCGAATCGGGCACGGCCGCCAATGTCATTGCAGGGCATGCCCGCCTGACCGGCACCATCCGCGCCCAGCAACCGGAAGTCCGGCTCGATCTCGAAAGGTCGATTCGCCGCGTCGCCACCGCCGTCGGCGCCCTGCACAACGCCGCCATCGACGTCGACCTCAAAACCGGAACCCCGGCCGTGATCAACCCCCCGGAAATGGCGGACCTCTCAAGGCGGTCCGCCGCGGCGGTGGTCGGTGCCGACCGCCTCGGCGCAATGGAATCCGCCAACATGGGGGCGGAGGACTTCGGCTACTACTCTGCGCAACGTCCGGCCTCCTACGTCCGCTTCGGAACCGCCACCCCGGAGCGGGAATTCTTCCCGGCCCACTCCAGCCGCTTTGACTTCGACGAGCGCGTCATGGGAATCGCCTCCGCCTACTTTCATCGCCTCGCCCTCGCCGCGGGTGAAGCTCTCCTCTCTGGAATCCTGCCGAATCGCGCCACATGATTGCCATCCGCGAAGCAGCCGAGCACGACGTGGAACCCATCCGGGAGGTCTTCCACTCGGCCTACGGTGAGCATTACGCCCACCCGGAATTCTACGATCCCGACGCCCTGAAAAAACTCATCTACGACGACGATGCCCTCATCCTGGTGGCGGAAGACGAGGAGACCGGCCGCCTCCTGGGCACCGGAGCAGTGATCCTCGATCTCGGCGCCTACGTTCCCGCCATGACGTTCCATCGCGTCGAACGCCTCGACGCGGTTCGCATGGTCCGCCTCCTCTGCCCCCTCGAGGTCGAGGATGTCCAGTTGCACGACACCAGCGGCCCGGTGGCAGACCTCGTCGTGGCCCTCTTCCGAAAACACGCCGTCCTGCCCCGCCTGGCCCAATCCCTCCCCGGCACTCCCCTCTTCCAGGGTCTCAGCCCGGAACAAACCGAGTGCCTCGCAGGCATCTGCACCCTCGCCGCCTTCGAACCCGGCGAGGCGATCACCCGGGCCGGAGCGGACGACGGACAGGCTTACCTCCTCCTCAGCGGATCCGCGTCCGTGGCGATCAGTCCCGGCTCCGAACCGGTCGGATCGGTCGGCCCCGGCGAAACCCTCGGCGAGTTCTCCCTCCTCCGCTCCACCGCCCACGCCGCCGGGGCAACCGCCACCGCCGGCGTCGAAGCGGCCGTCATCGCCCGTGAACCGCTCGAACAACTCATCCGCCGCCGCCCCGACATCGGCCTCGTCCTCTACCGGAACTTCGCCTCCCAACTCGGCGAAAAATTGCTGCAGGCCGACGAGCAGGTGGCTCGATGACCGGCCGGCTCACTCCGTGGCGGCGCTCTCCAAGCGCCGCCACGACCAAGCCCGGAGAGGTGGAGGATGGAATCAGCGATTCCCCAACTCCGTTTTCTCCTCCTCGGACGGTTTCTCCTCGGGATCCTTTTTCTTTTTCTTCTCCTCCGCCTCTTTTTTGGCTTCCTCCTCCGCCTTCTTAAGCTCTTGCATCAGGTTCTTCTTCTCATCCTTCTTGAGGCTGAACTTCAACTCCTGCGGCTTGGCCGGCCAGTCGTTGTTGGTGCGGTCGGAGTCCGCGATCTCGAGATTCGGATCAAGCTCGATGCTCGTCACCTTCTTCTTCGAGACCAGCAGCTTCGTGACCGCCTTGGGAGATTTCTGCCAAAGCTCCGCCGGCAGGTTCATGATCTTCTCCTCTCCATCCTCGTAGCCGATCTTCAGCATGACCGGCATCACCAGCCCCCCCTCGTTGGTGAATTCGATCGCGTAGAAATAGCGATTCGTCTGCAGCAACTTCCGCTCGTCCGGCTTCAACTCCTCGAGGAACTCCTGGAATTCATCCCGGTCCTTCTTCGTCACGTCGTGCGCGTCGTGCTCGTTGTAAAAGTCGAGCAATTCCGGAAAGCGATCCGTGTAACGCTTGACCCCCTTGTTGCGCCGGTTGGTGAGAAACTTGGCATCTTCCTCGTCCTCCTTCTCCTTTTTCTTGGGCTTCTCGACGTCGGGGTCCTTGGTGTCCAGTTCGTAGAGCCGCACCCCCTTGATCCCGAGATCGACGTGATGGGTGGTATAGAACCAGCCCCCCCAAAACCAGTCCAGGTCCACCCCCGAAGCGTCCTCCATGGTGCGGAAAAAGTCCGCCGGGGTGGGCCGCTTGAACTTCCACCGGTTCGCATACTCCTTGAAGGCGAAGTCGAAATTCTCGCGGCCCAGGATCGATTCGCGCAGGATGTTCAGGGCCACCGCCGGCTTGGCGTAGGCGTTGCTCCCAAAATTCCGGATCGACTCCGAGTTCGTCATGATCGGCATCTCGTCCTTCTTCTTCATGTAGTCCGCGATGCTGGGCGGCATCCCACGGCGGGACGGATACTTCTTCTCCCACTCCCGCTCCGCCAGGAACTGGCAGAAGGTCGTCAGTCCCTCGTCCATCCACGTCCACTGCCGCTCGTCCGAGTTCACCACCATCGGGAACCAATTGTGGCCGACCTCGTGAATGACCACCGAAATCAGGGCGTACTTGGTGCGGCGCGAGTAGGTCCCGTCGTCTTCCGGCCGCGGCCCGTTGAAACAGATCATCGGATACTCCATTCCGAAGACCGGCCCGTGCACCGAGATCGCCACTGGATACGGGTAGTCGAAGGTGTGCTTCGAAAAGACCTGCAAGGCGTGAATGACAGAATGCGTCGAGTACTTGCTCCAGAGCGGCTCGCCCTCCTTCGGGTAGTACGACATGGCCCAGACCCGCTTCCCGCTCTCCCCCACCGGCACCTTGGCGGCATCCCAAATGAACTTTCGCGAGGAGGCCCAGGCGAAGTCGCGCACCTTCTCGGCCTTGAACACCCACGTCTTGGCTCCCTCCGACTTTGTCTGTTCGTTTTTCTCGGCTTCTTCCGGCGTCACGATGAAGGAAGGCTCCTCCAGTCCCTCGGCGCGGCGCAAGCGCTCCCGCTGCACCACCGTGAGGACCTCGTCCGGATTCTGCAACTCCCCGGTGGCAGCCACCACGTGATCGCCCGGAACCGTCAACTCCACTTCAAAGTCGCCGAACTCCAGCGTAAACTCGCCGCGCCCCAGGAACTGCTTGTTCTGCCAACCGGTCACATCCGTGAAGGCCGCCACCCGCGGATACCACTGCGCGATGGTGTAAACGTAATTCTTGTCCTTCTCGAAGTACTCGCAGCCGCCTCGCGCCCGCAGGTGCTTGGCGTTCACGATCTTGTTCTCCCAATCGATCCCGAAGCTGACCCGCGCGCCCGGGAGCACCGGCTCCGGAAGCTCGATCCGCATCATGGTCTCCACGATGCGATACCGCATCTTCTCGCCCTCCATTCCGTGGACGCTCTTGATTTCGAAACCGCCCGCGAAGCCCTCGCGCGTCAACTCGCTGCGCAGGGCCCTGAATCCGAAGTCGTCGAACTTCGGAGCCTCCATCGCCTGGTGGCCGATCGCCCCCTGCTCGAAGCGGTTCTGATCGAGTTGAACCCAAAGGTAACCCAGCGAGAGCGGCGAATTGTTCGTATAAGTGATCGTCTCGGACCCGGTCAGACGCTGCTTCTCGTCATCGAGGGTCATCTCGATCTTGTAGTCCGCGCGCTGCTGCCAGTACTTCGGTCCCGGCGCACCGTTCGCAGCCCGCACTTCGTTCGGATCCGGCAGGATCTCGTCGAGTTGCCGGAACGGGTCCTGGTCGTAGTGCCCGCCCGGATGGGCAAGGGCCTGCATCGCCAGGGCCGCCGCGAGAAACAAGGGTGAAGGCAGCTTCATCACCCCGGATTCATCCACTATGGACGGCGGGTTTGCAACCCGCATCTCCCCCTCAAAGCCGCCGGACTATCGGCGACGCCGGAAGGGTCCGAGAAATCCGGCTGCAACCAGCGCCAGATTCATCGAGCCAGGTTCGACTCGCTTCCAGCGCGTATTCTGCGCCATCGATGGCCCCGCGCACCTACGAAGTACGGATTCGCTTCAGGACGCATCCCGATGCGGACTGGCCCGAATCCACGTGACACCGCGGTCCCATTGCCCCTAACCTGCGAATGGATCAACATCCTGCCAAAATCATGAAAGCCACCAACATTTCCCGCCTCCTCCTCGCACTCGCCACACTTTGCGGAGTCGTCCAGGCCCAGGGCCCGCTTGACCCGCCCACCACTGGTGGCGGCCCCGGCGGCCCCGTCCCTCCGCTCGCCGGGGGCAATCCGCAGCCGGCCATGAAGACGCTGCACCAGGTCGAGCCGCGCACGCCGGTCAGCGACGCCACCACTCCCGGAAACGCAACCTTCGCCCATATTATTTCCGCCCCCGGCTCGTATTATCTCACCAATGACATCCTGCTCGCGGGTAAATCCGGCATCCACATCACGGCTACGGATGTCACCCTCGATCTCAATGGGTTTTCCATCCGGACTCCCATCGCCGTCCCAAGCGGAATTCTTATCGGCAATAACGCCGACCGCTGTGTGATCCGGAACGGCAGCATTTCCGGACCCAATTTCGGAATCAACCGCACCCTCAACGCCTCGGACGAGGCCGCGGGGGGCTCATTTGAAAACCTCACCGTTTCCGGTCAATCAAACATCGGCCTGCTTGGCGGCAACGGCTGGACCGTCACCAATTGCCGCGTCCACGGTGGCCGAAATTCCGGCATCGTGGTCGGCACCGGCTCCGTTCCGTGGCCACGGGTTGTGCGGTTTCCGGCCTGACCGGAACTCCGGGCACGAGCGGAATCGAAGTGCGATCCGGGTCCACCGTGCAGAACTGTTCGGTGCAAAACTGCACGGTGCTCTACGGCATCCAGGACGGGAGGGGCTCCACCGTCGTCAATTGTACCGCCACCGGGAATAGTGCCGACGCCACTGTTGGATTTTCGGCCGGAATCTCTGCCCCCGACCGCTGCCTCATCCGCAGCTGCACTGCGCTCGGCAACACCCACCCCACCCCGAACAATGCGGAAGGAGGAGTCGGGATCAACGCCGGGTTTTCCTCCCTC
>Ga0310121_10003918_pt1 | contig 13380 bp, 9 predicted proteins | sample CB27_Tmax_986_MG_FD_203504 | JGI IMG/M metagenome (GOLD analysis project Ga0310121, IMG submission 203504) | Marine microbial communities from Western Arctic Ocean, Canada - CB27_Tmax_986 | ecosystem: Environmental > Aquatic > Marine > Oceanic | place: Canada: Western Arctic Ocean | collected... | reverse complement strand
GCCATCTTGTCCCAGCAATCGCTCGCCTGAGAGATAGTAGAGAGCGGAGATGCCGTCGCGGCGCATTGCTTCAAACGCTGCGCGCAGCGCGGTTCGACTGGTGTCGTTGCGACGCTTGGGGGTGTCCAACAGAAAAGCGTTGCCATACGTTCGATCCTCCACGAGCAGAATCGGTGTCTGTTCCCGATTTGCGCGAATGATTTCCACGAGTGGCCTCGTGCGCTGGCTCACCAGCTCTGCCGTTAAATTCGGCAAGCAATCGATCACATAGATGGCAGCATCGATTTCCGACACCAGCTTAGCAACCTCAGGTTCCATTTTGCCGTTGCCAGAGAAGCCCAGGTTGATGATCGGACGGTCCAACCAACGGCCCAGAATAGCCGTATGGCACATTCCCGGACGCGACGCACATGCGCCCTGCGTGATCGAAGTTCCCCAAAACACGATTGGCAGACAATCGTTGTCAAATCTCTTTTGCCATAGAGACGCATTTCGGGGAATCCCCAGTTCGACCGAAGTCACACCGTTGTACAAGGGCAGGTAGAGCAAGTACTCTCGTTGACCCGGTGGCAATTCCTGTACCAAACAAGCTGTATTATCTACTTTCTCTGGTCGTCCAGTCGCCAACCAGCGCCACCTGCCTTCGTGTTGAACATAGAGATCCACGCCGCTCACGCCGGTGGCGGGCATATGCGGCATTGCCAGGTTATCAGATAGAAGTTGCCAGCGCGCGTAAATCGCATCTGCATCGGTCACAAAGCGAACGCACATTCCGGCCGAGTCGTGGCTGAGCGACCAAACCGGTGACCGCACCAGATCCTTGGCACGAGCTGGCAAACGATCAAAAAAACTTTCTGTTTCTTCCCAAGCTTTACCTTCCACCCCGATCTCCCGAGCGTCATACCATTTGACATCGCCACCACGGCTGGTCCTGGACACACGGACGGTAGTCTGATCATCGCAGAATGCTATGGAAGAAGACGACATTAGCAAAACCGAAATGAGCCATCTGTGAACGCGGCACAGTGCGAATGACGTTGATCGAGGTGGTAATGGCATCATATCAAGCCTTTCTATGAAGTCCGCATTGAGTGTGCCAGCTCGTCAGGCACACCAATTTACAGGTGTTGGCGTGCCAATCGAGTACCCCGCATGTCGCTTCCGCATAGTCTTCTCGATTGGGTGCCAGCAGGTCATTCTCCTGGCCTTCGCTTCTTGCTTATAGCGAACTGACCATTATATTAGACCGGCCATTATATTAGATGGTGTAATCCATCCACAATGTGGAAACAACGATCAAAAATCACCAATACCATTGTGGCACACTGGTATCTCGCGTTCGCGAGCAATGTCCAACTTTTATTAGCGACGACTCCAGAAAACGCCGCCACCCAGTACGGTTTGCCGTGTCTCTTGAGGCAGCCGCCAAGGCCATTGGGCCATACGGTAAGCCAGCAGGCATGAACGCGACAATGGCGCCTACACTCTGGGCATCTGGCAAAACAGACACTGTATTAGAATATCTATCTAACGACTGCCGAATGACGCTTGAAGTTGCCATGGTTAGTCTACTGAAGAAGTCTTTTAGGTGGATAGCTCATAGTGGAAATAGAAGAGATTTTGATTTGCGATCCGGATGGTTGTCCGTCCGTGAGGCAATGCTTCTACCCCAACCCGATACATCTTGGATGACATCACCTCCTTGGCCAAGATCCAAGTTTACTGCCTGGCTACACATGTTCGACAAATAAATGTTGGCCAAACAGATTGCTTTGCAGTTTCGCGAGGATGAGACAAGTGTTGTCTTTGCTTGCCCTGTTTCGGAATAGAGTGAGACAACGCGTGCTCCGTCTCCCAATCTCGGAAGCTGTCCACAAAGGCCCCAGTGAATGGCGTCCAGCAAAGATGTCTTTCCGAGTCCATTTGCTCCAATCAGGATTGTCGCATCCGCACTCAGATCGAATGAATTCGTATTGGGAAAGCCGCGGAATCCTGAAATTTCGATGTTTTTCAGTTTCATTCCGTGTCCTCCATTCGATACACAGCCTCGATCGTCGAGTTCTGATGTTCATAGGCGTTCACAATCGCATTGACCTGTTGGCGCGAGAGCCCCGGACCGGATATCAATTCTGGAAGTTGCTATAACACGTTCGAGCTTGCGTCTAAAGTTGAGCCGCGCTGAATCGGCAGCAACGGCAGTAAACAAGTCTCAACGTCGCTGATTTCTTTCACCTGTTCTCCCGTTCCTAATAGCTCTCGTACATGGTTCGTGTTGTAACGTATCTCTCTCGCGCAGGTTGTCTCTCGAAAAGGGACCAAATCAGTCGAGAGGAGCACAAGATATGCTTCCCAGCTCTTTCGATCCTCTTTTGTGAAATGTTTGGAAATCATTTCCACAAACGACGCTTGCACATCGATCCAAGCATGTCGTAAGTCGTTCCACGAATCGAAAAACACAATTGCTACAACGCTATAGGCGTCTTCGAACACCCGCTGATGCGTATTATCAATTCGTTGCAACGGTGCGTCACTTACGACGGAAAACCCATTTTTGGAGAGGATGTCGACAGACTCGCCAAGTACTTGCTCTCTTGAAAGCACAGAATCGTTGGTCATGACAGAACCTCCTGAACCAGCAATGGATTTTCACGAAGCTCATCTACGCTCCATATCGCCATCACCGCCTGACACCACGGTCAATTTGGGCGCTTACTCCTCCATAGCAGCCAGCAGTTCCCTCTCCAGCGGATCTAGTTTGCTGTCCTGCTTGGATCGCGAGCCGCCCACGACAAACGTCTCACCGCAGCCACATTTCGCTTTCTTACCGACTCGAGTGGTATCGGCCCAATACGTCTTGCCGCAGTTCGAGCAGGCGGCTTTGAAAATCTCCATCGGGCCTTCCTTTCGTTGCCGGTGAAGCTCTAGGAAGCCTTAGGGCACTAATTTGATTGGGATACACACAACCCTCTTATGCAGATTGTGGTCACTATTCGGCATATTTTATAAGAAGTGGGAGAAGTTCGGGATAATTGTTGCGAATGCGGGGCTTCAAATCATCAGGGAGGGTTCCATTTCTAATCTTCTCCGCTAAGAGCAGTATGCTGCCGATTTTTGCGCGACGCGTCACTAAGGTAAGAGCTTGTTCAGTCGTCAATTCAGCGGTGTCAACTAGCTCAGACACTCGATCCAAAGGGCGGCGGTCGGCGCCCTGTTCAACAGCGGCGATCAACGGATTCCTCAGGAAGGGAGCGCCAAGACCATCGAATGCAAACCTAATGTCGTCCATTACGAGTGTGTCGATCTGTCCCAATTCTATGACTTTCTTCAGATCGGCGATTCTTTGTTTTTCCTTCACGGTCAGGATAGCGCTCGCCGCTCGCAGGTGTTCTTTTTCAACCCTTCTTTCATGTTCTAGCTGTTGTTTGTCTTGGGCCACTACCACTTCAAGAACCGGCACTTGGTCCTCCTGTATGTTCCTGTTTCCTGCCTTTGCAACATCAAGCTCCTCTTGAATTTCCATCACCTGCAATTTAATTGACGTTATGCTGGCATTGTGAGACGACAGATAAACAGTAGCAACGAGTGCAAACATCACAAACAGAATGCCGGTTCCTCCAACGATCGCACCAACGCGTAATGTGGAAGGCTTCTGTTCTCTATCTTTGCGCCGTTCGGAGCGACGGTCGCCCTCCATGGTGGCCAGCGGATCGCTCTCCTGGGAATCCAGTTCGTGGTCCCGGCTCAGCCCGGAGTCTTCCACAATAAACGTCGCACCACACGCGCATTTCGCTTTCTTACCTAACCGGCTTTCGTCGGCCAAATACGCCTTGCCGCAGTTCGAGCAGGCGGCTTTGAACCTCGCCATCAGGTCTTCCTTTTGGTTACCGAGCATCGGTGACAGGGCCGATTTCTTTGCCCATGACTTTGTAATACCACGCGTTTGGGTTGGATCACGCCTCGATCGTGCATCGTATGGCCAATAGCAAGGCAGATGCCGCTGGATGTCTCCCCAAAAAAAGGAGCGCCGAAACCAAGGTCGCTCCTCGGTCCCCCGCGACGGGGCACTACAGAACAACACAAGGCCCGACGCTCCCGTTCAGGGAGCGCGGCACAAGTGTTGCTTCTGTAGTTCTGGGGTCATAAGACCCCGAGTCGCAGTTTCCGAGGAAGCAAAACTTGACGCATACGCGCGTCAATCAAATTTTCATCGCGGCTAAGGCAGCCGGTCCATAGTCAAACTATCCTCCAGTTGTCGTGGCTTGATCCTTGAATACATGTATCCGTATAAAACAATGCATTAAAGCGTGAATGCCTACTAACCGTGGCTCAATCAACGTTTAACGTTAGGCCATAATGATCCGCCATTAGGCCAATCTAGGGGACGACCAGTCTTCTTCTCGTGACAGCGTTTACATAACGTCTGCAAGTTTTCCATCTCGTTGCTTCCGCCTTGGGACAGCGGCACTATGTGATCTGTCTGAAGCGGTCTATCGCTTCCGCACATCACGCAACGTCTTCCGTCGCGTTCTTTAACTTCGCGTGATCTAAATGTCCATTCTTCGGATCGAATACTACCGCCGAGGTACAGTTTGTCATGCCACCGCCAGTACTCTGTTCCTGAGCAGTTAGTTGGTTTTGCTTTGAATACCTGCTGACGACGGTATTCATCATTAACGAACTGCACATCGGGAAGTTGGACGGACTCTCGCGACGGATAGCGAGGAACGCTTCGGAATGGGGTCCCACAGAACTTGCATCGCCAGGCTGAGCACTGTTCCGCGTACCGGAGCACGCTCAATATCAATAGTGTGATCCCGAATGTTGGGGCTGCCAACAACCGCAGTCTTCTTGTTAGTGTCGACGACGGCTGCCACCGTGTATGCCAACGCAGGTGAGCGCAATTCTCGCAATGACGCTTTGCGACGCCAATACTCATCGTTGAAGACCTGTCTTACATGCGGTTTTTCGATGGCAAAACCAATGTAGTTTATGTCTAAGAATCGAGATCGTTTGAGTCGCTGAAAACCGGCAGACACGCCATGGCTTGACCGATCAATGCACGTCGCCGCCCGATTTCCTGTTGATCCGTGAGACGCTGCGATTCGCCCAGGACATCCAACGAGTGCTCGATTCGCTGCGCTGCAATGTTCCCAAACCTATCAAACGCGCTTGAACATGAATCCAATAACCCACCGACCGACCGGTCAACAAGTTGTGCTACGTAACGCCGAATGTCATCGATGCGGTCTTGAAACCCCTCGAGCAGGATAGTTCTCATTCTCTGCTGGCAGCCCGTTCCTTGTTCCAGCGATACTCGAAAAAACACAGGCTCCATCGTTTTCTGGATGTAATCGTACGCGAGCTGTCGAATTGACTCGATCTCTCGAATTTGCATGCTCACTTCGCGAAGCAATTCAAGACGCTGGCCGTGCGTGATCGTCTCAAGCTGCTTAATTATCTGAGTTATTGCCTCCTTGGCTTCCAATTGTTCTGTGACAATTCGGGCTTGTTCAAGTTTTGCCTGGAGTTGCCGTGCAAAGTCGTCGGTCAAAACATCGATTCTTTCCTGTATGACGTGGTCACGGTAGGATGTCCACGCCAAAATTAGATCATCCACAAGAACGCTGCAAATATCCTGCGTGATGTCAATGTGTTGGCCGCCACAAGTCGTGTGTGATCCGTGCTTTCGCGCAGTTGATTTCAGGCTATTCCAAGCGTAACTCGTCCATTTGTCTGTCTTGTCCTGCAATCGTCGCCCCGACATTGACCAGACCTGATCAAGCCGATGGCGCATGTCGCGACCGCCAGCTGTTCCGGTTTGTTCGAATTCGTTGAGATGTGATTTTACCTCGTTCTTGATCCACGGAAGTACTTCTCCGCGGACGTGCGTAACCAATGCCCGAACTGACTGACCAGCGCCAGCCATCTCTGCTTGAAGGGCGCTTGATTGCTGACGAAAGTACTGAGCCAATTGGCCCGCCTCACTCTCTAAGCGTTTCTCAATATCTTCGTAGTAGTTCTTGGCCAGGTACTCGGCTGCTATGTCATTCAAATGATCTCGCAAATGCGGTATACCAGTCTCATTCAGATCGCCGTCAAACTGTTCCGAAAGCCGATTGACAATCCTTCTGGCAAGCTTAGCGCGTCCAGCGAACGCCTCATGGGCCTGGGCGGCCACGAAGAACACCGGTATCGCCGTAACACGCCCGATTAGCTCCTGTCGTTTCTGCTTTGACATTTCGGTCATCGCCGATAGCCTTGGCGTCACGATGTCTCTAAGCATGTCATGGTATGATTTCGCTTGTTCCTTCTTGTACTCCGCCATTGCCTCGCGCAGCACCCGTTCCTCAGTATCATCATCGGCATCATCCGGCAACTTCTCGCCGATATCGGGATGGTGGTTGTCTAACTTACTGCGAATAATAAACAACCGCTGTCGTCAAGAGTCTCTGGCCTCGAGAAAGTCTGCGAGAACTCTTGAGTTTTGCAGCCAAGACTCGATATCAATACCGAGATTACTTTCACCAGTAACAATTGCCACTGCTTGAGAGCGTTCTCTGAGGCTATCGGTTATGGATGTCCGCTGGGCGTTCGTATCGTTTGTTCCGGGCAAGTCAACGAGAGCGAGTTTAGGGTGCCATCCTTCGAACGGGCCACAGATCTCGCACGATTCGACAATCGTCCAGTAAACGTCCTCGGTGGATAAATATTGGCTGACGACCCGCCTAAATAAATCGAGATTGTTTTCCTTAGGTTGCCGAGTCGCACCAAAACATTTGGCTAGGTCGCCAGTGACTTTGGAATCTCGAATCTGTTGAACCAGCACTGCCGGGTCTTCTTCTGGGTCGAGACGGAAGAATTTAATAAACCTTTGAAGCGTCGAGTGTAAATACCGCGGGTCATCGGGCGGTTCGTCGCCATCACTGTTGGCTGCCTGTCGCTTCAGAAAGTCCTCGGCGTCCTTAACTGCGTCTTGCCATTCGTTCTTGAACTGATCCTTGTCAATAAACTTCACGGTCATTGACCATTCTTCGGCCCACCGCAATCGGCTAATAGATGCGGTGCAAGGCTTCGTATCGGATGTTGGCAAAATAGACAGGTTTGCTAGGGCGTTCATCAGTGTGCTCTTGCCATTACGGCTTGGGCCGATAAACGCCACTTCGATTGCAGGTACGTGCGCCAGATGCTCCTCGATCTCGTCAAGACAGTTTCTTAGCCGGGTGGCTTGCTCCGCACAGCCCGGAATGTCCGACGCTGCCGAACGCACACCCTCGCGATTCAAACTCGCCCGCAACTCCTAGACTTTGTCGCGGATTTTCACAATTGTCGTCTCACTCATGGATTGTGATTGCTCCTCGCGGTTAGTTGGTTTTGGCCAAGTGCAGTTAGTTGACGCAAGTTAATTTGGTGATTTCCGCCGTTAGAATGCCGTTAGCAATATTCTCGGGGAAACAAACGCGGAAAGTTTTGATTTTCATTCCACTAGCGGCCGTTCATCGCGCGAGTCCGGTTGTTCCAGCATCACCCCCTCAATATATAGCGTCGAGGTGGCAGTTTCGAGTCGCCGATGGCATAGAAATTCAGATGTGGCCAGGATCAATGACCTAACGGACGATTCCCTGTCAAGACACGGACTTTGCGTTGGTTATTCGAGCCACGCAGTTGGTGATGGGGGCTGTCAGCTGAAAATACGGTCACACCGGAAGCTGTCTGGCAGTGGTGGAACCACGGGCGCAAAGGTACGCTAACTGCCGGCGATAACGACCGAGCTAAGCAGGCCGCCACATGGACGACGTCAAAATTTTCAAAGCTGAAGCAGCAATGTCATCACAATAATGCGACGTTAACCAACACTTGATCGAAACACTTCTTTTTTGGGTCAAACCGGCCGAGGGTAAAACGGTACGCTGGACGAAAAAGAGTGATTCTGTGGATTTGAAACCGTAAAGCATTAAACCAAAGTTTATGAGCACGTCGATCCCACTCGCCGATCAACTGAACAAGGCAAGTCTAGATCTTCTCGACCTCAGTGCGAGGAATCGGCTTGTTAATACTTCTCGTTCCGTTGGTCGTACAAGTCGTCTGGATATCGTCGACGAGCTTGCAACGGAAGTGTTTCGACTACTCGTCGCGGAGCGAAAGAAAATGACCTTCCTCGCCTGCCTGGAGGACGAGGAAGGTGAAGGCGTTGTGGAGTCGGACGGAACGCCTTCGCTGCCACAGCCTGAGGATGGCGAGATGGCGGAACGTCATTCGGATACGAAACTTCAAACGAATCTAAAGTCAGACAAGTTGCAAAATGGACTTCTCAAGTTGTTTCGTGACGCTCGTACATTCGAAGAAGAGCAAGGCGTTAACATCCTTTACCTCGCGCTAGGATTCCTGAAATGGCGCGAAGATGAACGATCGACAAAAGACCGCTTCGCTCCGTTGATTCTTGTTCCGGTAACCCTAGAGAGACCATCAGTAGGCGCGAATTTTCGTCTAGCATGGACCGAAGACGATCTGGCGACCAATCTATCTCTGCAAGCGAAGTTAAAAGCCGAGTTTGGTATCGAGATTCCCGACTTGCCGGAGGTCGATGGTTTAGACCTGCATGAGTATTACGATGAGATTCAGAAAGCCATCGCCGCGAAAAAAGAGTGGTCCGTTGACCCCAACGACATGACGGTTTGGTTCTTCTCGTTTTCAAAGTTCCTCATGTACCGCGACCTGCAAGTTGATAGTTGGCCGCACGAACGCCCACTTCACAGCAACTCGATGATGCAATCGCTGCTCGAAGAGGGCTTTGAGTCGGATCCTCCGATTTGCGGGGAACATGAAAATGTTGATAACGTGATCGATGTGAAGGATATGGTTCACGTTATGGATGCGGACAGCTCGCAGGCCATCGCGATCGAAGAGGTTTCACGCGGTCGAAGTATGGTCATTCAAGGCCCACCTGGTACCGGCAAATCTCAAACAATTACTAACCTTATCGCGTCGTCCATCAAGAAAGGCAAGACCGTTCTTTTTGTCGCAGAGAAGATGGCGGCATTGGAGGTGGTCAAACGCAGATGCACAAGTGTCGGTCTGGGTGACACATGCCTTGAACTTCACAGTCACAAAGCGAATAAAAAACTCGTGCTTCACGAACTGGGCAGGACATTGGAATTGGGGCGACCCAAAATTGGTGATGTGGACCAGCACGTCGAAGAGCTAACCGCGTACCGAGATCAACTGAATCGTCACGCGCAAGTTTTACACACAAAGATAGAGCCGTGTGGCCTTACACCCTACCGCATCTTGGGAAATCTTATTCGCCTGAGAGCAGCCGGGGTTACGCCAGGAGATTTTGAATCGCTATCAGTTGATGCGTGGTCGCTGTCAGATTTCAGGGAAAGACTGAGTATTGTTCACGAACTGGCGAATAGCGTAGCCGGCCTAGGTGTGCCCGTTGAAAGTAAGTGGCTAGGCGTGAATGCCCATAATCTTTTACCAACGGACGTTGATCGAATCCGCGCTTCAATCGGAAACTTAGTCAAGCGGCTCGACGAATTGATTCCGATGACTGACGAGTTGTCGAACCGGCTCAATGTTGGCAACGCGGAAACAGCATCTCATTCTTCGCAGCTCGCTCGGCTTGCTCAGGCGGTTGTCGCCGCACCGCCAATGGACCGTAAAGCCTTTGGGGACTCGTGTTGGGCTGAGGCCACGAGTCAAATCGAAGAATTAGTCAACAAAGGAAAATCGCTCAAGAACACGTCTAAGGATTTTGAAGGCGTTGTTGCCGATGTAGCGTGGGATACCGATGTAACTGGAACCCGTAAGGCTTTGGCGGCACATGGCAAGAGTCCGTTTAAGCTCTTTATCCCGGCTTATCACCGTGCCAACTCCCAGCTTGCAGGGATCTTGGCGACGTCCGCGTCGAGTGCTTTCGACGATGCTGTACATACCGTCGAGCAAGAAAAATCACCGCTCAGGACGGAGATTAAAACGCATGAAATTGAAGACTTTGTCAGTAAGTCCATGACGGCAGTACGTCGCGTGATCGCGACCGTACGTCCTTATTTCGCGAAAGCCATCGCTGATCTTGAGAATGTTGCTACTGCGAATGTTCTCGGATCCGTCGACCAACGTATACACTTACTCGACAAACTTATTTCGGCCCAACGGGCTCGCAAAACGATCGAGTCCCAAGACTCGATTGGCAAACGAGCGTTCGGAAATCGGTGGTTGGGTGTCGACTCGAATTGGGACGCCTTAGGCGAGGTGTGTAAGTGGGAAGCGGATTGTCGCGACAAATCCGTTCCGTCCAACATTCATCAAGTCATTAGCAGCATCGATGACACCAACGAACTAAACCGGTTAGTTCAAGGCGTGGCGGCGAATCTGAAACCGATGTTTGAGCAGCTGCAGCAGCTCTTTGCATTTCTCAAATTCAACGTAGAAATTGGCTTTCAAGCCAAAGACCTTCGAGGCGTACCACTCAGGGTTATTCGTGACCGTTTGCAACTGTGGCAGGAATCGGCAGCGGAAGCGTTCAAATGGTCCAACTACGTTGCACGGTACAAGGCGGCAAAGGAGAAGGGCTTTGAATCTGTAGGCCGGTCGCTACATGACGGCAGAGTAAAGCCAGATTCAGTCGCCGGGCAATTTGAAATTGCCTTCTACGAATCACTCTTGCGGTGCGTCTACGAACGGACTCCTGAGTTGGCTCGATTTCGCGGGGAAGCCCACGAACGGGTGATGGATCAGTTTCGAAAACTTGATCTCGAACGAATTGCATTCGCGCAACAGGAAGCGGCTTTGGCGCACTACGAGAACCTACCGAGCACACAGGCGAATTCTGGTGAACTTGGCGCGCTACTGCATGAAATCAAGAAAAAGAGCCGTCACAAGCCAATTCGAAAGCTCTTGGCAGAAGCCGGTCATGCGGTACAGCAAATCAAGCCCGTATTCATGATGAGCCCGCTGTCGGTAGCGCAATACCTTCAGCCAGGAATACTTGAATTTGATCTGTTGTTAATTGATGAAGCCAGTCAAGTCCGCCCCGTGGATGCCTTAGGCGCAATCGCCCGGTGTCGTCAGATCGTTGTTGTTGGCGACGAACGTCAGATGCCACCCTCGAATTTCTTTGGCAAGATGCTCGGCGGTGGTGAGGAAGAAGGCGAGGAAGACGAGCATCAAGCCGGGGATCTGGAAAGTATCCTGGGGCTGTGCCTTGCACGGAACATATCCCAAAGGATGCTTCGTTGGCACTACCGCAGCCGACATCATTCTCTAATCGCGGTGTCCAACCATGAATTCTACGATAACCGGTTGTACGTGATCCCCAGTCCATTCAGTGGATCAGAACATGGCGGATTGGTTTTCCGCCATATTGCGAATGGTTACTTTGAACGGGGTAAATCGAGAACAAACCCCGTCGAAGCCAAGGCCGTTGCCGACGCGGTAATTGCTCACGCACTTGAAACTCCTAGCAAGACACTCGGCGTAGGCACTTTTTCCGTAGCTCAGAGAGACGCAATCCTCGACGAATTGGAATTGCTACGGCGGCAGAATCTCGAGTTGGAATCATTCTTTGTGTCTGGCGGTGACGAGCCGTTTTTCGTTAAAAACTTAGAGAATATTCAAGGTGATGAGCGTGATGTCATCTTTATCTCCATTGGCTACGCGCAAGACGCGGACGGTTACAAGGCTATGAGCTTTGGACCTTTACAAAACGACGGCGGGGAACGTCGGTTGAACGTTTTGATTAGTCGGGCGAAAGAACGTTGCGAAGTGTTCTCGACAATTACGTCGGACTACATCGATCCACGCCGTGCCAAATCCCGAGGGGCTCACGCGCTAAAGACATTTCTATCGTACGCACAAACTGGCAACCTCGACGTTCCAAAAGTGACAGGGGGCGAGTTCGATTCGGAATTCGAACTGCAAGTTGCAAACGCCGTGTCGGCCCACGGCTATCAACTTGAGAGCCAGGTCGGCGTTGCCGGGTTCTTTATTGATTTGGCGGTTGTCGATCCTGACGAGCCAGGACGATATTTGCTTGGTATCGAATGTGACGGTGCTCAATACCACTCATCGCGTTCTGCCAGGGATCGTGACCGCCTTCGTCAACAAGTTCTCGAGGACCGTGGCTGGATCATCCACCGGATTTGGAGCACCGATTGGTTTAATAACCCAGATGACCAACTACGCGAGACGCTGCAGGAGATCGAAGCCGCAAAACTCGAATGGAAGCGTCGCGACACAGAAGCCGAGCTTAAACCCCGGCGCGTTATTCAAACAGATCAGAATGTGCCAGTCGCACGTCATGAGCGTAACGAATCGGACGGTGCGGCCAATGAAATAATCGCCACCGTCCCCTACGTCGTGGCACAACTCGAAGCGCCCACTGACTTAGAGCTTCATGAGACGCCAATTGGCATCATCGCGAGTGTCGTCTTGGAGGTCGTCCGCATTGAGGGACCAATTCACGTTGACGAAGTCGTACGCCGCACTGCTGCTACGTGGGGTCTGGCCCGGGCCGGAAATCGAATAAAGTTATCCGTTTCACAAGCCATCAAATACTGTTCGTCTCGCAACTTAATTGCAGTTGAGGACGACTTTTGTATCAGTTCTAAAGTCGGAGAGTCTCAGACGATACGCGATCGATCGACTGTCGAATCGACCGAGATACGCAAACCTGAATACCTTTCCCCTACCGAGGTGGAAGCGGCCATAAGAGCCGTCGTCGCCGTTTGCGTTGGCATTGAAACGGACAAACTAACATCCGAGGCTTCGAAACTGTTTGGCTTTAAGTCTACGGGTCGAAAGCTAAAGGAGATATTTAGCAGGCAAGTTAAGAAGCTCTACTCTCAAGGGAAACTCGTAGAACGGCAAGGAAAACTCTACCTGCCAAATGAAACCACATCTTAGCGCGTTGTCGCAGTTCTTAACATCACACGAAGTCAGCTATGCAATCAGCGAGCGGAATATGATACCCCAAGGCGTACGCACTGACTTCCATACTGGCACCAGCTACCCGCCGCCAAGCCCTCAAGTTCTTTGACGATCTAAAACATCTGCGATAACCAGGCCGGGAGCTGGCTGGCCATTATTGACACGCGAATTCCGGCTCCGACTCTTCCGCTGGTTAAACCGAGGATTTGATCTTTGGCTCGTAGCTCAAGAAGTTACACCCTTATTTGTTATCTGCCGGTTTCCGTATCCACCTGTTGTAGGGTCAATGATAGTTCGTATTCGAACAGTTGAACATTCGCAAGCAGCTGGCCTTCCCCCTTCAAACTGATCCAGTCTTCATGAGAGAATCGCATCCGGGCGAAGCCCGGAAAGGATTCTTTGAAGATGAAGAAGACACGGCACACGACCGATCAGATTATTGAGAAGTTGCGT